>OLWC01000012.1_pt1 | contig 154252 bp, 155 predicted proteins | sample 1673911 | NCBI WGS metagenome assembly OLWC01 (sample SAMEA103958134, study PRJEB25191) | human gut metagenome
TTGTCAATGTTCCTATGCTTATCAACCATCTCTTCTGGGCGTTTCCAGTAATCATCACCCCACTCTTTACGAGCAAAGTAATCGAAATACATTAGGAACTCACCAGTAGCTACTGCACCTGCAAATTGTGAACTAATTGCAAATACTAGATTTACAAACATTCCACAGAATGAGTCTAAGTTCTTAGGTTTAGCAGATAAACCTCCAATAGGCTGCAAACCTTCTAACAAGAATGGATACATAGTAATTGCCACACAATATGGCATAATACTTGTCTCATCATGTTTATATAATACGTGTGATTCTAGCATTTGGATATACTCCTTAGCTAAATCCTCGCCATACATTTCTCTAATCTTATCGGTAAGTATAGTACGATTCACCTTAATAATATCACCCTTGAAGAGTTCACCATTAAGAGTCACAATGTTCTTTTCAGTAACATTAGCATTAGAATCATACTTACTACCTGTGGCGGCATTACTAGCCTTAGCATAGTCTTTAATGAACTGTTTCTTGCTTGTTAAGGTTCTAAGTTCAGCTTGTTTCTGCCTATACAAGATAAATGCTTTAGCAACATTATAATAATCACAAGCCATAAGAGCTTTCTCTATTTGGTCTTGAATCTCTTCTACAGAGATAATGTTGTTAAAGTATAATTCATCTTTTACATCACTAAGAATATCCATATCAATAGGTTCATTAACAGCATGGAATGCTTTAGTGATTGCTAAGTCAATCTTACCCCAGTCAAAGGGCTGTACTGTCTTGTTTCGTTTTACTACTAGCATTAATTAATTAAAAGTCTAAGATTGTACGTAGTAATAAGGTCTTCTCTGCCTTATTGATGATATCTTTACCACCATCATTGCTGATTAGCTCAGTAAATGCATTATAAACCTTAAACATATTGACATCTTCATCTTCCTTAACATAATACTTGGACTTAGTGTCCACGAACAACGATTTATAAGCGTCAATGACTTCTTTAGTTCCTAACTTAACCTTACCATAGCCTAAGTCACAAGATTGTGAAATTGCATTACGCATCCACTTACCTAAGTTAGATTCAATGGTAGGAACAGTTCTCTCCCACTCTGTATCGTGGAGAGTCTTCAACCATAGTTTCAAATCAGATGTCTGTTCCATCAGATTTTTAACTGGTTTATAGTTTATAGCCTTCTCTGGCTCTAATTCCTGAATATTAATGAACGAAGGGTCAAATACACATAAATTAGTACAGGCCCTATTAAGTCCACCTCTATACATCTTGCATATTGGCTTACGAACATCTAGTCCATACAAGAAGCCAATTACTTCATCATGGTTATCCCACGCATATTCATCTGGCAATACTGCCTCAATGAGAACCCTGTTATAGGTTACATCATCTGTGTTATACTCACCAGTAATAGTTCTGGTGATTTGGTCAGGGAGCTTAACTTGCACCCTGAAATCAGAAGTAAATTTGGACATAGTTTCCAAGAATGGCTCTACATAAGCCTCAGTTGGGAAATAATCTCTGTCCTTAATTCTTGTTGCTTTACCTCTTAGTAGTTCTTCTAATGTTATTTCCATTACTCCTCAATACTAACTTCAACACCAGTCTTATCTTCAAACTCCTTTAGGGCAGTTCTAATTTTATCTGCTTTATCATCATCATAGTTAGCAATGTCGAAACAAACTCCATCAGTAAAGTTAAAGTCATCAGCATCCATGAAGTGTGGGAATATACCAGCATCTTGAGCTGCATATATTAGATTGCCAAGAATGAATACCCTTACATAATCTAAATCCCACATAGAGTCTAGGTCAATCATTTCCCAATCATAATCATCTAGGTTAGCGTTTAGTGCTTCAAACATTGGCTCGAAGGTTTCAACGTAGTATTTTACCTCCTCTAACCCAAGAGTCTGGTCTAATATTAAATCAAATAGTGCCATTTTATAATTTGCTCACTTGTTAGTGGTGTAGAACTCTATACCATCAATCATATCTGCATGATTAGTCCATCTTAGAATATATATTAAACCTCTGATTTTATTACCAGTACTACCCTTTACGTTTACCACACTTGGGTCGTCTTTAATGAAGTTAACCTTCTTCTCTTCCATGGCAGCTACAGTCTTGTTAAGGATACCAGCACCTTTACTAAGAATCCTAAGCTTATCAAGAGATTTACTCTTTAAGATAACTGTAAAGATTGACCTAATAATATTGGTAAGGTCATCTCCTGAAATGTAGAGATTATTAATTTTGACTAGCTTTATATGAGTCCGGCTAAACGCATTATTAAACTCCTCAGTTGAAGATAACTCATCCAAACTAACATTAATCTTAGTTAGAAGCTTATTCCTATAATATAAAGAGCCGTCAACATCAATAGATATGCCATCACATTCAGTAGCGTTTCTGCGGAATACGCTTACAGCTTTCTCCATATCAGCCGGAACCTCTTTATCAGATTCCTCTACCGCGGATTCTTTCTCCAGGTTGATTCGTTCGATTATTTCATTAGCCTTAGCCTCACAAGCTCTAGCCGGGGCCGATGTAGCTATGTGAACTTTAGGAAGAACCATCTTCTTAATAAGACCCTCACTTTCCAGAACATCTTTTAGATATTCATAAGTTTCTGTGAGTTCAATCTTGATAACCTCTTCCATGTTGATAATCTCTTTGAGTTTTAGTTCAAGGGTTTTACGCTCTTCTCTAGCTGATTTGAGGTCTTTAACTATATTTTTAATTTGACTATTCATTGCAGTACAATTCTACCATCCAACATATTTCCATTCTCATCTACAATAGAATAATCACAAGCAGCCGGTGTGTTACCGAAGTTCTTGTGAATCCATTCTGAACTACCAAATAAGGAGCCTACTGATTTATAAGTAAACCTTCTGCCATAGGTAGTTGCGGACTGATGCAAATCTCCTTTTACAAAGACTACATTGCCTTTAATTCCTTTGTTATCAATATACTCATTGATAAAGTTCTCTGTCTTGACATCTAATGTAAGAGGTAAGTTCTTAAACATATCCTTGTTATCCTTACCATGACACAGAATATAGGTAGTAGTTCCTAACGTGAACTCACCTATGAACTTCTCAAAGATTGTAGCTTCAATATCCATACTTTGTAAGATATATTGAAGTGCAATATTAGCAGAATATCCGAAATCTCCATCATGGTTAGATTCTCCTACACAATAGTATGATAAGCCACCACAAGGTAGTTCATCTACCAATGCAGTCATAAACTTAGTCATTACTTCAATAAAGCACTTTAACTGTTCCTTATTGTTCATGTTCTGAGCTAGTTGATGCCCACCTCTTGTAGTTTGACCATCATATCCATCTAAGGAATCTCCCAGATTACATACGATTACGTTAGTAAAGTTGCCAAACATTAAGGATTCTCTCTTTAATTGCTCTACCAACTTACTAAGTCTAACTTCCACTTCCTCTTGGTCATAGTCATTAGCATAGATAGAATATCCAGACACAGATGCACCAATGTGCATATCAGATAACCAAATAATCAAATCTCTATCTTCTCTACCTTTTACAGTAGGAACGAATTTAGGCAGATTTGACACATCAATACCTTCCAACATTCCAGACATATCCTGGAGCTGTTCTTTAAGGTCTTGATTCTCTTTCATATATCTTCTAAGCTGAGACTCTGTATGTTTAATCTTCTCAGCTTCATAACTTCTTAGGAAGTCATTCTCCTTCTCTCTAAACTGCATTTCTAACAGCTTATCCTTATCATTCTCTTCAATAACATGAGGAGCAAAGGGAGCTGATGCCTTAGTAATGCTAAATGCTCTAAGTATTCTCTTAAAGTCAGCGAGAGAATAATCTGGGAAGAATCGGGATACTTCCCTTTGAGTAATGCCACTACCATAGTTAGAATACAACCTATAGACCATATTCATCTCATCCCTATTGAACGAGCCTAATATGGGTTGCTTATCCCTTACATAGATAGTGAATAAATATTTAACTATTTTGCCTTCTTCATCCCTTTCAATAGTAACCTTAGATGTATCATCCGAATCTAATTCAGAATCACTAAAGACAGCCCCTTCTACAGGAGGTTCTTTCTTAGTAGCTCTAAGTCTAGGTCTAGCATCAATCTGCTTAAACAAGTCCATAATGACATTATAATCTTCATCAGAGATTGTTCCAGCTTCTTTAGCTTGTTCTACAGCTTTCCTCTTCATACAGAAGTAGCTGGTAGGTAGACCTATCTTCTCAGAATAGGCATTCATACTAATGTTATCTGCAATTACCGTTTTAAGGTGATTTGTAAGTTTAATAATAGTTTGTTCCTTCATCGTTAGATGTTTAAAATTAGATAGCAGTTACGCCTTTAAAATACAGCATCTTGATAGTTAGCAATCTATTACAAAAAAATAAGGGACTACCTTATTCTCATAAGATAATCCCTTTGATATTTAAAGTTGTAGAAGTCTATCAGGCTTCAACTCCAAAGAAGATATTTTTTAGGCTTCTACACCAAAACAGATGTAAGTTCCTTGTTTAGCACTCTTAGATGGAGTGTACTTAACTTCAAATGCGCCAACTTCACCCTCAACTACATCCTTGATGTACTTGCAAAAGACGTCGCCTTTGTAATCTTTCTTAGTGTACAACTCTTTAGCTACTTCCTTAGCCTTGTTCTTTGTCTCGAAGTTAGTGAATAGAATTTCACCAGTTGCAGGGTTGATACCTTGATAACCAGTTTTATACTTTCTCTTACCCTTCTCGTTCTTAATATCCTTTACGGTATAAGGACGCTCACGTGTATCAGCAGAACCTGCTTCAAATGTGATAGAACAACCAATACCAGCAGCATACTTAGTGTGCTTTGCTAGATACTCTGCACAGAACTCTTTCAACGCTTTCTCAGCGATTGGTTTACCAGCAGTCTTCCATGCCTGAGTTGCGTCACGGATTACTTGGAATGGTGCTTCTGCGATAGCTTCTTGTTTAGTGAAACCTTTTACTTCTACTTTCTTAAAATTCATTGCTTGCATAATTCAAAAATTGTTTAAACATTATTTCATACGTTCTAATCTTGTAACTTTCTATAGTACAAAGATACTACTTTAAATTGGATTGACCAAGTAGTATTAAATAATCTAAAATTTGAATTATCATCTCTATATTTCCCTTGAGGAAAGTGATACAAAGATACTACATTTATCCCAGCCATGCAAATGAGCATCGCCTTAAATTTTGTTAATTTTGGGTGTCAATGAATGTGTGATTAAATTTCAGACTGTCAGGTTCTCTGGATAGACTATACTTATAGGTATGCCCATCTTCATTAATTATTGTTAAGTCAAAGTGTAGTAATTTGTCAATATTTACCTTATCTTCTATAAAGTTAATAAGTTCATGCTTTTGCAATCCCTTAGTCTTGACTTTACACTTAGACTCTCCCCTAAACTCACGTCTAATCTCCTTCGAATCTTGAAACCATTCTCCCTTTACTCTTAGGTAGCTGAACTTGTTGTGAATTTCCTTCTCAACAGTCCTGTCTCCATCAATTACTCCTAGTAGTTGATAGTCAGGATTATGGGTATCATACGCCTTCAATCGGGACATCAGATTCTCAGCGTATCCCACTTTCAAATACTTACCACTCTGAATTAAATATACCATACTTCATAATTAATTTAGATTACAAAGATAGTATATATTATTCAAATAACAAAACTAAGACTTATGAGATAAAATTGACCCAACTATTGCATTATTGGTCATTGTAGTTAGAGTGTCATAACTCTCTTCGTAGAACAAATCCTCTCCATTCCTGGACGCAATATCTACATTCTGTAAGATTTGTTGGAATCTCCATTGAGGAAACTTCTCCACCAACTCGGATAGAATCTCAACAATCCTTTGATTTGATTCATACCTCTTAGCAACCTTATCGCCCCAAGATATTCTTACTTCTTCGGTCATTAGAAAGGTAAATAAGTGTGTAGAATTTCCTTAATCTTCTTAACCATTTCCTTAGATGATTTCATATCAAAGGTTAGGAACTCATTACAGTGCTTCATCATGTCTGTACAGACAACAGATAACCCTCTAATGAATTTTAAGTCATGTTGTGACTCCTCCCCATCAATAATCTTCATTATTACGAGATAACAAGTTGCATCGGGATTCTTAATCCTTGCTTGCTTAGTAAGGAAACAAATAAGGGATATGAGTGCAAACTTGCTCCCAATATCACAATTTAAGTTGCCTAAACTATAATATTCTCTGTAATAATTTTCAAGGTCTTGGTAAGATGGTTCCCATGCTTCCATAAGAAAAGATTCAGTCATATAGTTCGCAGTATGCTACTCTCTGCAGCAAATCTTTAAATTCTAAGAAACCTTTACGAATTTCACCATTAGTTACCCTAAATACTCCAGCTCTATAATCTGGAACAGTGCATACTAATAGCATATTCGCCATCAGACTAGAAGGCTTTATATTGTATTGCTTCTGTACGTAAGAACGTAGCATCCACGCATACATTGCCATCTGTCTATTGTAATGATATTTCTTAAATGAATCACCAAAGTCAATCAACCAATGCCCAGTAGTCTTAAGGTCATTAAGAACTACTTCATTAGTTTCAATATCAATGGTGAAATTATCTAGCTTACCTTTAAGTTTAAGGATTGTCTCCTTACCCTCATGTTCAGCCTTCACATCCATAAACAGAGCTGCTTCATTCATGGAGATAGGCTCCTCGAATACTCCTTTTGGATGTAATAAATCCTGTACCTCTTTATTAGCCTCAACAGATGCTAAACAAAGCTGTAACTTCTCTCTTGACTTGGGGTCTAAATAGATTGGCTCAATCTCTGAGTTATTATGCTCAGATTCCCAATCCCTTCTATCCCGCCAATAGTTGATGCATTTGTCTTTAACATTCTCAATCTTAATACTATCCATTTTGCCTTTGTAGTAGTCGATTTTGTTAGATGCAGCTATAATATCATCATCTGATACAACGCCCTTATTACTAAGGAATGTCTTGTATAGTTCATCTGCCATAGCTCCCATCTTAGCGGTAGGTCTATTAACATTATCAGCTACTTTAAATTCTCCTGGCTGTAGTACTAATTCATGGACTGCTGAGCCAAACACAAGAGAGTCAGAATACTTAGGGTGTTTACTTAGTCCTTCCTTATAAATCTGCGGACTTCCGTCTTGAGCTGGATTAATTAATGCAAGCGTTGAGTTGCTTATATACCCTGCCCACTTTTCACTAAAGTATTCTTCGTCACTCATCTCAATGAGTTGTATAGTGTCAAAGAGTGGAATCAGTTTAACATTTCTATGCATACTTCTTCATAAACAGATATGAGTCAATTATCTCATCCTTATTTAGTGAGAATACTTTGAACATAGGAAAGTCTACTGTCTTCTCTGTGTGGAACAATAGTGCTGGTAATCCAGAACTCTGACACTTTAGCACATTGGACAGTGAATCATCAATAAAAATATCCACCCTACCTTTAATCATATCAGCCTTATTACCCTGCTGATAAGTCATTTGATAGACTGGTCTGTCAGGGAACCCATTACGTCTTAGCCATTCCTTAGTCCATGCTTTATTGTTTACTCGCTTAGTGCAGTACAATTCAGGTATGAAGTCAGGTCTGTTCTTAACTTCAAGGTTCAACCAAAAATCTCTGTCTTTACTTAAAATCTGCTGTACATTACGTGTTATGATATGGTCTTTTAACATTTTAGGGTTATTGTTTGTATCAAAATACTTACAATATGCTCCCCAAAAGTCTGCAAGACAATCGTCAATATCAAGCCCTATTCTTAAACCTATGTTCATTGTTAATCTCCTTTTAATGACTTAGAATTCTTCTATGTCATAGATGTTTCCAATTACTATATCTGCTTGAGTGTTTAGAATAGTGATTAAATCCTCCCAATCGGATGGAATGTCAATATCCTCATAATCTTCTGTGAAAGCATTTATAAACTTCTGCTGAGCATCGGAGAAGTTCCTTGCACGTACCTTCTCAATCCAGCAATGACCATCCCCATAACATGGGAGTAGGTAAGTTGTCATCGAATGTTATGCTTAATTTTAAGTTTTCTTTTATCTTCATCTGTGAGTATAGTCTTTCCTCTACCTACGTGCCACTTGTGACACACGCTACATTTATATGCCTGTCTCTTGTGTATAGTCTTATCCTGCACATTAATAACCATAGCAGCACGAATAGCTTCTTTCTCGGTTTCATATGCAGTCTTATTCCTAAATACAGGCTCTTTAGTTTCTGGATTAAAGTAGAACAGAGTTTGGTGTTCTCCAGCGTTGAAGTGTTCAGCGATTGGTCCAATCTCAACTAGCTTTAATATAAACCTTCTATCATCATCGGTGACGATAAACAGCTTTCCATCTTCCTTAGAAATGTCCTGTATTCTATCGGTATTAAAAGGGAATAGACTCTTCACGTATGCTAATAGACTTGCATCAGTTGTTGTCATACGTGAATGACCTTTATAGGTGTTAGATTAAAAGAACTCGGAGTTATTTGTACCTTATCCTTAGTAAGAATAATATTCTTGCTTAATGATTCAGGTGGATAGAGATGTGTCTTAATCTTAGAAGTCTTCAGATACTCTACAAAGTGTGCTCCAAATGCAGCATTCTTTATATCGTGCTTCTGAATTATCTCTTCCAAATATTCAAACACACCAGGTTCAATACCCTTATTGCTTCTACCAGAAGGCATTAAAGGTAACAGTACATGATAGTAAATACAATCTCCATACCTAAGTACAGTATCATAGAATTCGTCTACAGATACTTTATCAGATATGATATGATGAATATTTACATTCGTATTACCCCACGTCAATAGCTTGTTGATAGCCCTATGTGCTTGGAGTCTTATGTTTGGATTACCCAAACTAACTGCAACTCCTCCAACATACTCCTTAGTATAGGCAAGGATTTCTCCTCCCTTAACATTGTCTCTAGCTATAATAAGACCATTAGTGGTGTAATTAGGAACTACTCCAGTATTATATACTGTTTCGAGGAACTCACAGAAGTCTGGATGCATAGTCGGCTCTCCAGTAGAACCAATAGCAATCTGGAATGGCTTACTTGTGTATAGTACTCCATCCTTTAATTCAGATTGATATACGTACATCCATTTCTTCCATGTCTCACAGATGTCAGGATAGTTAATACCACCATGTCCTGCTGATACATAACAGAAGTCACATTCAGCATTACATACAGTATTAATACCAACATCATAAAATTCAGCCATATCAGGCGGTAATTCCTTAGCTACCCCAGTACCTACTCGGATAGTCTTTAGATTTGCCCATATAGCCTTATAGTTATGTGCAGGAAACTCTCTTACCTTGGTTCCCCAGCTTGTCCAATCTTTCATTCGTATTCTATTGTATAATTATCTTTAAAGTACTTGTCAAGAATTGCTTCTAATCCTGCTTTATAAAATTCTGTTGGTGCATCACCATAGGGAAGCCATAGTGCAATACTATCATCCTCCTTATATAATGTAGGCTCCATATCAGAATAGCCATACCCTGCTGGGAATAATGGCTTTAGTAGCTCATAGATAGCATCCAAATCAGTTCCGCCAATGGTACAGAATATCTCCGAAGAGCTATTCGTAATTACATCAGAGAATGATTGGATATTAATTCTTAACAATGCGCCCGTCTGAGTCTTTAACTCTTTCATGGTCAGATGCTATACATTTGAAATTCTTAATTAAAAATTCATCTACAGCATGGTATCCATAATCGACTCTAACAACTAGACAGCCTTTAGCAACACTTAAAGGTACTTCGAAACCCCAAGCCACATAGTCTTCCTTAGATTTAAATGGAGTTCCATTATCATCACATTCATACCACATATAGGCTTCTCTACAATACTCCTTAAAGTCACTTACTTCAATTCCACAGCACTCTCCAGAATAGAACTCTTCACCCTCATATTTCTTGTGTATTCCCTCTAATACCTCTTTTAGTGCTTTGGCAGTATAGGAAGTATCAACAATATAAGTTTCAGAAGAACTATTGGTTATAATGTCAGAGAATGACTGAATTGGTATTAAGTAATACTTAGTTGTAGCACGCTTCAACACAGAATAAGTCATTTATTTTGTTTAGTATGGCAATGTCAGAATGCTCTGCTTCACCCTTAGGAATAATAGATACCTCAGTAGTTGGATATCTCCAGTCACTCTCAAAGTCTCTGGTGTACTCTTCGATGGTAGGTATCATATTACCAACTAAACCAATTTTAACTAATTCGGCATATGCTTCAGAATCACTAATGAAGTGTCCTGTATTATCTTTACGACACCTTATTTCTTCAATCGTATCTAGATATATCTCATCAATATCAGACCTACCAAGGCAGTCTTCAAAGTATGATTCTAGCATATCCTCATAGTTAATGCTAACGGTGAATAAGTCATCACAGGACTTATCTGAACCACTAATCTTTAAAATTACATTAATAATATCTTTTACAGCATCAACAGTGTATTGTGTAGCCTCTTGATAGACTTCCATACTACTGTTAGTTACTACATCGTTTAAAGATTGCAGTTTAAATATCATCCTAAATGCACATTCCAACCATTAAATAAACTATTAATCTTATCCCAAGTATCATAAGGGATACTATTGTCGTCATAACTTACAACCAATACTTTACCATCCAGTTCTCTCACATCCTCACGCTTACTAACATTCCACACTGTAGGTTTAGGACCATCGTAATTCTTCAAGAACTCCTTAGTAACGTCCTCCAAAGCATTCTTAAACCAGAAATTGTGCCTACGTAGAGTCTTCCAATCAATACTACTAACAGCATCGTCCCCTTCCTCTGCTAGAACTAGGTTAATGTTATGTCTAACCTTATCCCAATTACTGTTCAGATACTCAATGAAGGCATCATGGATAGGTTCTTTGTAACTTGAACTATAGCCATGCGCTATAAGCCCATCACCATAGTCTATGGTTTCAAACGGGTCAAATAAGAAATCCATTCTTAAATTAAGAAGGTCTTCTTCATCTTCGGGGTCTTTGAACCATCCATTGGCTATACTGAAGATAGAACCTGGATAACTCCAATCGTCTTCAACCTCACCATTACGAAGTTTCTTACGCCACTCACGGAAGTCCTTTAATGAAAAAACCTCCGGATAACTAAACCCAGAGGTGAATGTGTGAAGTATAGTATCGACCTCTTCACACGTCTTTCCAGTATCTAAGATGAATACCTCAGATGAACTATTAGTAATAATATCACTAACAGTCTGTACTGGTATAACTAATATGCTCATAATTAATTCTTCCTTATTAAATCATAAAAGAATTCTTTGGACATCATAACATATTGTCCATCAGAAGCCATGTTGACTTCTTTATCAATTTGCTTATTCCATACTATCACTAATGGTCTATCCTTACGAGGACATGATTTAATGATTTCTGAAATGGAAGGAGTATTCTTGGTACACTTACATTGAACATAGCAAGGCAGATGGTCTATAGTCTCTGCTATATCAATCTTATCATTATCCAAGTTCTTGGATTCAGACCTAGCTGACTTTAGCCCAGCATATCCTAACTCAGTAAGTTCCTTAATAATCTTCAACTCATAATTGTTTCCCTTGCGTCTGGCATACGCACCATTACGCTTCTTCTTTGGTTTCTCTACTACTTCTTCTGGCATATTCTATCAATTCTAAAGTTTTCTCTCGTCCATACATCTTATGAAAGTCTGATATATCTTTGGCTCCATAACTACGAGGAATCCACATACACTCTACATCAAATGACTTTCTAATCTTATTCATATTATGAAGACCAGTTAAGTCATTGTCATAGAATACAATAATCCTCTTAAATCTACTCTTCAATTTAGAGAATTGACTTTCAGTTAGGAATAGATTCTCAGAATTGGGAGCAATAGCGGTAATTCCGAGAGAATATAATGTCATAACATCCTTTAGACTCTTAGTTATTACTAAGACATCATCTTCTTTAGGGAGTTGTTTAGCACCTTGTAATAGGAAAGACTTCCAATTAGATAGAAATCTTAACTCATGCTTCTTATTAAAGGGGAAGTAGATTCTCCACAATTCTGTTTCGTTCTCATTCTTGCCTCTATAATATCCAAATATTGGACAACTCTTAGTAGATGTTGTAAAGAAATTACCATTTAGAAATACGGTCTTACAAGAGAAGACTCTAAATTTCTTCAGAATCTTCTCTGTAATACCAAATTGCATCCACCATTCAAGTTCCTCTTTAGAGAACTCTTGAATTTCTACCTGTATATTAGCCTCCTTACACTCTTTGAGTTCATTTGTACTAATAGTAACAGGTTTGGGATTCTTTTTAAGTTTCGGATGTTTAATGTAACCAAAGTCATTGGCAATCATCCTTAGTGCCTTATAATAAGTTAAGCCATATTTGTACATGACCACACTAATGAAATTACCATAGAATGCACCACTAAAATCCTTCAAGACAATATCTCCACTCTTATTCCTGTAAAAGGAACAAGTGGGATTATTATCTGCTCTCAAAGGTGATTTAAACAAACCCTTCTTAACTGGTATGCCTAAATAATATTCGAGATATGTTTCTTGAGATGCTCTGTCTAATAAATATTGTTTAGTAATCGTAGGTTCAAATTCAAGTTTCATATTAATTCATATGGTTTGTATTAGAACCACAAAGTTACTAACTATTTATTATACTTCAAAATCCAAGTCTTCGTTACCTGCTGCTGTATCGTCAGTAGCATCTACGTCATCTTTTACAGCTGTAGGTTTAGCGTTCTTCTGCTCGTTCATCTTCTTAACTTCATAGTCAGAGAATGCTACAGTATCACCCAACCAGTTGTTGTTGATGTAGGCATCACCTTCCTTGTTAATACCAACAAAGCTAGGTAGAGATGCATAACCTTTGCTGTTACCAATCAGCTTCAACTTGGTCTGTTTGTTTACAGACTTAGCCAAAGCCTTATTCATGATTTCAATCAACTTTTCAAAATCGTCAGGCAATGTAAGACCAGATACAGCCTTAACAAACTTCTCCATCATTTCAGGAGCAAGATTTGTCATTACGTGAGATACAGTGAACTGAAGTTGTTCCAAAGCAGAAGGAAGTTCCCACTTCTTACCACCAGTTTCACCAGTTACACGTTCACCTCCGTTGTCACCAGGACAGAAGATAAGAGGTTCAAAGATTCCTTCCTCGCCAGAGAACTTAATCTTCATTGCCTTCCACTCGTTACCTTCTTTGTTTGTACCCTTAGCCAGCTCGATACCTTTGAATACTACATCATAGATACCCCATGCTTTCAGTCTTACTACTGCTGTGCCTTTAACGTTATTTAGATTGAATGTCATTCCTGCCATAATATTAAAAATTAAATTTCAAATGATAAGTCATCAATCTCGTATGCTTCATCATTATCTAGGCTTGTGTCCAATGGTAAATCCTCCACTGGGTTTTCATCTTCTTTAATCTTAATATTATTATCTTTTATTTCTTCTTCAGACCTGTCCTTGTTACCAATTAACACGAACAAACCATCATGTCCCTTCCACGGAGTTACAGTGAATGTATCTCCATATTTAGACAATAAGTCGTTTGCATTGCCTCTACAACTTACTGTAAGGCTCTTAGTTAACTTGTTACCAGACTTGGTCTTCCAAGCAGTATCAGTTCCTATAATAGGGAACATCAATCCACCTTTCTCAATAGGCTGATATTTAATATCCAACCTATTCTCCCATTCCACACCCATTAAGGATGCAGCTGCCTTATTAAGGACATATTTGTTAGACTCCAAGGTAATCTGAGGTTCAGCAGAATCCTCTGCTTCCTCAGCCTTAGTGCTTGTCTTCTGAGCTTTCTCTTTAACTTGTTCCTGCTTTAGAAGTACACACTCCTTAGTATCAGGATTGTAGTCAAAGGTAATCATCATTTTTATAATCATTCCTCGTCGTTGTTATAAGCATCAATTACCCTAATAATCTCGTTCAAGTCATTGTCAATTAACAAATCATCAAACATACCCATCGGAGTCTTTGCTACACACTCTCCGTCAGTATTAGTAAGGAATTTATACTCCATTCTGCCAGAATCACCTTCTTGAACCTTAGTAAAGAATACATAGGTGAATAGACCTTCCAGAGTAACTTTCTCTGCCAATAACTTACCAATAGTCTTGATTGAATATTTAGGATTCATGGCATCACCGACATTCTCACTGTGAGTAAGGAATATCATTTTGCAATCATCCCTCATAGATTCTGAATACCTAAGTACTTCCATAGCGTGCTGAGCTAACTCAGTAAACTTAGTATAACCCACTTCAGTTGCTCTATCAACAAACTCATAACTCAACATATACTGCCAGTCATCAATGATAACTTGCTTAATATGAGGCATCTTTAGATTAACAATCTTCAAGATGTTAATGATTTTGTCATACTTAGAACTAACATAGTAGTTACCAACCCATTCAGAGCCTTCCTTCTTAATCTCTTTATATTTCTTCTTATATCCCTTAAAAGGCAAGGGCTTACCAGTAGTAGAAATCAAGAAGGTTTCTTCTGGGTTTAAATTTCTTAAACAAGTACTCTTACCAGTACCACTTTCACCAACAATCGCAATAGTTTCTGCTGCCATTTACTATAGAACTAAAGTCATTTTTGAACTAGAATCTTGTTGTTCTTCTTGAGCAATCTCTTGGCATGAATCTTCTAATGAATCAGTAATTAACCAATCAGGGGTTAAATACTTCTCATAGTTTGTAATCTTGGTTGCAATCGGAAGTTCTCTAAACAAGCCAGTCTTACCATAGAATCCGAGACCTACAGCAATGTCTGCTGCACCCCATCTATTCTTTAATACTACTGCACTTCTAAAGTTCTCTCCAATTTGTTTTATGTCATATCCTCTATACGAAGACATCTTCTCTCTAAAAGGATAAAATAATGCTAATACTATGTTGGCATCCTCTGCTGGATTACCAGTTCCCTTTAAATCATCTAACTGAAGTTCTTGGAAGTTTAACTTCCTTCTCTCCACATTAGAGGAACCTCTATTCACCTGCATTACCACCACAGGACTAATCTTACACTTATTTCTGAATGAAACTAGTGAAGACGACATAGCATCCATCTCATCCTTCTTGGTATTACCAATAGAAGGTCTAGCTAAACCAATATGGTCTAGAATAACTAATATGATGTGATTGGGTCTAAACAGAGTATATGTATCACCCTGGAATTTACCAAACTGCTTTAGGGATTCCATAAGGAAGTCTACCATGCGCTGGTTATTCAAAGGCTTATCATATATTATCATGTGAGATTCAATCTTATCAAGCATCTCTAAGGATTGACATACTAATTCATAGTCCATATCGGACAGAGTTGTGTCTTTACTTCTGGAGAGTAGCTCCTTAAAGGATAATTCAACACCAAATGTCTCATATATATAGATAGATAGAATCTTGCCAAGCAGTTGCTCAGCAGTCATTTCTAAACTGAAATATATAATATGAAAGTCTGGATTGTCAATATTCTCCATTATAGGCTTATAGATGAATGAATGTAATGCAAAAGAAGTCTTACCAGAACCAGTACCACCAGCTATTAAGTAATATGTCTCTTGTGCTACACCATCCACAAATCTCTCTAGTTTAGGAAGACCCATTGATAAGGCATGATTCTCTCCTTTCCTACCTCTATCAATTAACTCCTTTAAATTCTCAGTTATCCTACCCATTAAATACTCTTGATAGTATCAAACCTCATAGTCCCATCTCCGTTCTTAAGCTCTGCAATATTCTGCCAGATTTTACTTATCATAAAGTCGGCAATATTCATGTTAAGAAGATTACAGTTGTTATCCTTAGCCCACCTAATGAGTTCCAATACTTCATTGTGCTTATCCTGCTTCCAGCCTATAGATTTACCATAGGCATAATAGAACTCTTCTTCTGTACTAAATTTCTTAGCCCAGTTGTTTAACGGAACTTCAACTCCATTAATTAGTCCGTTGTGAGGATAAGTCATTAAGAACTCTGCGCCTAAATCACCACTAAACTTCCTATAATTATTAAGAAAGTTCTGGTTGAATATAACACATTCAGGGTCAAACTTCTGACCCCTATCAGGAACCTTATACTGTTTAGTAATGATTCCCTTAGCCTGGAGACTTAATAGTAAATCTCTAAGATTGGTTCTAGTTACAGGCATAGTAAAATACTTAACTAGATATTCTTTATGCCCTTCTTCTATGCTAGCTAGAAATAATAAATCAATTAGTAAGACCTCTTCTGCTGTTAGTCTATACTTCTCCATCATTACTAATTGATTGTCTACTGTTAAACTTAGTTTTTCCAATTAAATAAATTGTTAGCCAATAACTAAACAATCTACTAACTGTAAAGTGTTTATTCTGATTTCTCAGCGTTGCCAATTACATACGGGTTCAAGAACTCCTTCTCTAGCGTATATCGCCTTTCCTCCACTTGTGGTATAGAAATCGTCTTCTCAGTAAGCCCTTTGACTTTCGGAGACATATTATTATACCTGTCCATGAATTTATTGAGAATAAGAAGCTCTAACATTCTCTCTGTTGTCATCTTATTAACGTGTTAAGAGTACAAAGATACTAAAAATCTCTTAAATTACCAAATGAATCTACACAAACTTTAAGCTACGTAATAGCTTATTACAGTCTATGCTCTTACCTTGAAAGTCCACTTCTATAGCTCTGATGTATCTGCCAGCTGCACATAGTTCCAATAGGTGTAGGAACTGTATAGCATCAACTTTAACATCAACTGCATTGTTGGACTGTTCGTAATAGGTTACATTGAACATTAGAATCTAAACATCATTTTAGTTTGCTTCTTCTTCTTAGGATTAAATGGCCTTCCCTCAAGGACATCTATAAGATTTTCCTCACTAATAGGGATATATCTTCCAGTGCTGGTAGACTTCCTAAACCATTCCTCCTCTACAGTTCCCTTAAGAACTAAAGTGAAGACTTCAGCAACTTTGCCCTCCTTCTGACGGATAACTCGACCCACTCTCTGTTTCTTAGTAGTAGAACTACTATTAAAGCCCAGTATTACTGACACACTGATGTCAGGACAATTAAATCCTTCATTCAGCTTCATAACAGTATTCAGTACGCCACCATCCTGTTGTACAAACTCCTGTAAGCTCATCCTACCCTTCTTAGTAGAATCTTTACCAGAATATACAGCACCATACTTAATCTTCTCAGCCATAGCTATAGTAGCACTAAAAGTTATACACTTCTTGTCCTGCCTATGCTCTAGAATTAAGTTGGTAAGTTCAATCTTCTTAGGATGATTATATATGTATTTCTTACGAGCCTGCAAGGTTCTACTAAAGCCCATAGCATGAACTAAAATCTGCTTATTAACAGTTTTAAAATCCTCACTCTGGTCTTCTCTACATCTCTCTTTAGCTAACTCAGACCTTCTCTTCCAATCAGTTGCACACTTCATGGCAAGGTTAAAGTCATAGTTAAAGAAAGAGAAATGCTCATAGAACTCCTTGTTGACCTCCTTATAGACATCAATGTCTTCTGGCTCAATAAGTACCTCATATTCTCGATAATCAGCGAGCCATTTATTCTCTATGGCTTCTTCTACAGAAATGGTATCCACAATAGGACACTTCTTACTTATAATTTCATCTTTACCATCCAATCTCTCAAAGGTCGCAGTTAACCCTAAGATTACTGTGTATTGGATGTTTTTAAATATGTTCAGTAGTGTGGGTGCGCCTACCTTATGAATTTCATCAATTACGAGTAAAGTACAACTATACTTATTAACTGATGTATCATTCATAGTCTTCACCGAGCATTGTTGGAATAAGTTCCAGTCAATTAGTTCCTGATTCCATTGTCTTTGAATAGGTTCACTTGGGACAACTATAATAACAGACTTAGTTGGATTCTTCTTCAAGAACCTACTTATAGCCATTAGACCTCCTCTAGTTTTACCTACACCAGTTGCCCAGTTTAAAGTCCCACACAACTTGTTATCTACCCATCGTTGAACACCTTGTTCTTGGCGTTCAGTTCTACTTAGATTTCCAAACAAGTCTGCCATATACTATCAATTTTACCCTTGAATTTACTCTTTATTCTATTGATAGTTATGTAAACAAAACTCCTATAATGAGTGAGTAAAACTCAGGAGTATAAATGTAGAACCAATATAGATGGATGTAAGCATTAAAGAGTATATCCTTTAGCTTCACAAACCTTCTTAATTTGGTTCTTACGAGTTTCCCACTGATTGATATGGAACTTAACCTCATCCTCCAAAGAGAATAGGATTCTGTTCCTCAATGTTTCCAGTTGAGCAGTAGTAAGTTCAGAGTACTTCTTACTCTTAAGGTTTACCATAGCACGCAGTTGAGTGAATGATAGACCTTTCGGTGTCATATACAGGTTTGCAGTAGGGTTAAGACCGAGACGTTCTTTGGCTACTTCAGCCTTCTCACGGTATTCTCCACTTGCAGTCTTCTCAGTCAAGTCCTTAGACTCCTGCTGCGTAAACCATAGACCTTGTTTTAAGATAAATGTTAATGTAATATGCTGCTTGTTAAATTTACCCAACTTATCAAGACAGCCTTCGAGAACTAGTTCAATAGGAAGTCTCGCGAACTCCACAGGACAGTCCCCAACCAAAGCCTCAGAGATGAATGTTTCCTTGGTATCAATACCTTTGTTGTTATCAAGGAACACTCTCAATGAGGGCAAGAACGTAAATCTTGGAATACCTCTATCTTGCTCTAACCAGCGAAGGAATAACTCAGCATTACATCTTTCTCTTTGGTCTTTAATAATGTCCAACAGAACATATCGACCCGGATGTTCTTTGCTGTCATTGTACAGCATAGATTCGCAGTGGTTATAGAACGTTCTTAGTTCTTTATCGGAACAATCAACAAGTCTCTTTTCCTCTTGTACGAGTTGTCCATTTACTTCAACCTTGCGACCCTTCCATGTGAAAGTGTTAATGTCATTATTCTTCTTAGCAATAGCGGCAGCCAATTTTTCCTTCATCATATTGTTATTCTATATTATGTCTTTATCATATAAAATAATCTCTTTATTCAAATTCATCTTTTTATTACAGTATTAGATCTGATTCTGCTGGCTTCTCATAAACAAAGTCTATAAAATAAACTCCAGTAAAGCGGTAAGGTACTTTCTGACCTATTGTAGAGTCATACCAAGTATCCTCACCAGCTATTACCTCATTGTACTTTAAAAACCCTACATCACCTATCTTGAGAACCGGAGATTCCCACCTAGGTAATCGGGTTACCATTTCATAAGTCCCATTAGCTAAATTTTGGAAGACATAGATTATATAACCACCCACATCTTCTCGTAAGGTTATCAACTTGGCATGGATTGTTTCCATTTACAGATACATTACTCCTACTCGTTCGTCGTAAGGAATGTTATCAGTAGCAGTCTCTACAGCCAGCCATTCACACTCTTCAATAGGATAACCATATTCGTTGGCATCCATCTCAGAGATTTCCTGAGCATAGAGTTCAGCTTCCAATAAGGATTCAAAGTTACCAGTTTCCTGATAATCTATCCTTCCCCTACGTCCAGAGTAGATGTTACATTCTATCATAATGATAAGAATTAATAATTAATCTTCCTTATCTTTGTATTTCCTACAACCGTATTTGGCATAATCACAAGTTTTGTCCTCTTGACCTCTGAAACAGGGGTATTTAGCACACTCCTTGCACGTACGCTCTGGATGTTGATATCTAACTCCATCCTTGTCTTTATCGAAGGAACTACTTAGTTGCTTTGCCATTGAATACCTAAGTCTAAGTATGAATTGGCAGACTCTTTAGCTATGCCAGATAAATACGATTATACTAACCTCTTAAATGGGATTATAATTTTGTCCTCGACCCATTGTGCAAAGTTCTTGTGATTACAGCCGAGTGCAAACATAACTACATAAATAGCTATCTTAGGCACTCCGAATGCTGAAAGAAGAACACATATAACAACGGCAGCTATTAAAGCTATAAGGTTCTTACCCTTAAAAATGTCTGTGAAATTCATACTTGTCATTTTAACAGTTTAATAATCTTGTTTGATATCCAATCTAAGTTCGCTATTACGTTTAGTATTAGTAATACCAATAGGAGGTCTGGGATAGTAAATAAAAATTGTATAACAGCTATGAACGATAAAACCATTGCTCCTATTGTATACTTCACTTTAGTAATAACGTTATTAGAAGGACCGCACTAACAGTAACCCCACCAACCGTTAAACCCTTATAGAATTTCTTCTTGGATTCAAGCTTATTAATCTCCTTAAGTTGACTCTGTATTACTTGCTCAGAAGCTTGTGCATGAAGCATAAGTCTTTTAACCTGTGCATTCCTTACAGAGTCAGTCTTTTCATAAGAGTTAATCAAACTTTCATAAGATGTTAATTGCTTCTTAAGCTCTGGAATTTCCAGTTTTAACTTCTTATGTTCCAAGAATATTAGATTGGTTGCCTTTAACTGTTGAGGCGTAATTACTACTAATGAATCATTTACCAACTTCGGATAGATATTCTGTGAAGAACACCACATCATCGGCAATAGACTGATTAGTAATATCAGTAAGCTCTTTCTCATACCAATGTTCGATTACATCAACTTTAACTTTAGAGGAATCTATTACATTATGTAATGAATCTCTCTCAAGTTTGAGCAAACTTATTTCACTATTTAGAGAGTCAATACGATTGACTAATTCTTCGTAGCTAGATTGTGGTTCCTTATTTGGAGTTAACCACGTATATACTAGTATTCCTATAAAGCACAGTGCTACTAGCCACAGTAACTTCTTACTCACCAAGTACGTAGTTTACTGCTTCAGCCAACTTCTCCATCTCCTCATCAGTTGCTTCTGTAAGGTAATTGAATGTAGTTTTGGCTTCTCCTTCAAGGGTTTCAATATATCCCTCAATTCTCTCGCTTCTATGGTACTTTTCAGCATCCTTATCGTATCCAGCCAAATAGCGACCTGGGTTTGCTTTAAAATATTCAGCCTCTTGTTGAAGTAATGCTTTAACCATTGTTTCATTAATTAGCCCTGCGTCCACAGCATATAATGCGTGATTACGATATTTTATAGCCTTACCCTCTGCGATAGTCTTACCAAGAGTTTCGTTAAACTCATCATCAGGACGGCATACTGACACACCGATAGACAATACTTTCATGTCATTATCAATGGGTTCATCATCCTCTTCGATGTAAACTTCTGGTTCACCATGTAAGCTAACGGCAGCCATTACAAACTGACGTTCCGCACCAGTAAAGTCCTTAAAGCTGTCTACGATATATTCTACCTTCTTCATATTAATGTAAATTATAAGATATTTCTAAAGCTAATCTCTGTAGTTCAATAATCTTATGCTTTACGAGATGGCTGCAAGCTATCAGGATTACGATAGAAAGCAAGGATAGTAGATTGCTTACGCAACCAAGAACCTTCCTCTTTAGCCATATCCAGAATAGTCCTACTAATAGACTCTTCTTCTACTTGTTCTTTAACGAGTCTTCCCTCGTCTTCGTCCTCACCATTCAACCACTGGAATGTAGCCCAATCACCTTCTTTCTGAGCCTGGTCTACAATCCTGTTAATACCCATAGTAGTTTCAATCTCCCTATCTACAGTAGCAGCGAAAGGCATAACTCTATCAATTATGTTCACCTTAATAGCTGGAACTGGTGGATATTGGAACAGAGCATCATTAGTAGTTAGATACTTATAAATCCACTCATGGTGGAGATACTCTTCAGCTGCCCTACCAAGCCAGTAGGTAGCTAATTTCGGTAATCCTTCTACATCGAAATAATTAGCAAAGGTTCTATACAGACTATGGTTAGCTAATTCAGCAGACATCTGCTTTACTAACATTTCTACCATAACACTTGATAATGTACACTTACGCCTACTTTCATCAATTGTCTTCTCTGTATATCGCATTGTAGGCATTGCATCTACGGTTTGAACACCCTGCTTAGTTTCTTTTTGTTCTGGATTTCCTTGTGCGTCTAGTACTCTCATCAGTAACTAATTTAAAGTTGTTTTGCATCAAGTAATCTAGAGGTGCTGATAGCCAAGTAATAAACTTAACTAATCTATAATCTTCCACCTTCTTACTAATAGTCTCTTTGACTATAGTTAAAGGTGTATCAGCTACATAAAACTGACTTCCTACACACTCCGCCCTGTCTTTCCATATCTTATATAAAGATACTTCATATAGGAACTTAGGGTATTCAGTTAGTTTATATTGCTTGTCTGAGTAGACGTTCTGGGTCGATTTCTTTACCATTCCAGAATGCTCTTATGATGGAGCTGTGTTCACTCTTATACTTACCTAACAGATAAGGTATATCTGTTTCTGGGCAGTCATGACGATAAGTTGTCTTATCCAACCCTTTAACATTAACGGTTAGACGACCTTTAAATTGTGATGTTATTACAGGAGGCATCCAACGTGAATTAGGAGCTGGGAAACGGCGCTGCTTCTTCCAAGCCTTACGTTCTTTCTCAGTCTTAGTCCATACTGACGGGTCACGTGGTTTAATATGAGGATTACGAATTCCTAATGCAACCATTTCTGCATCATTGTTTACATCAACTCTCTTATCCTCTTCCTTCTTCTTCTCTTCTTTCTTCATTTTATTAACGAATTAGAGTTACACATTATAATTTAATTGTACTGCCACAAATAGTACACTTGTAGACCTTGTTTTCAGTATCATATAAAGTATGTGTGGTTGGTAAGCCACATCTACTACAGGTTAGTACCCTAACCGACTGAATACGTCTTGAGCCCTTCTTTGGAGCCTTCTTAGTTGAAGCCATAATTATGATTTTAAAGATTTAGCTAGTTTGGAGTTAGCTACCATCTTCTCTACTAAAGAAGAGTTTAGCAATTCTCCTAATCTCTTTACTTCTTCCTTATAATCTTGTACGTACTCTGAAAGAGTACCAACATCTCTCTTATTAGCTATTCTGTGATGAACCACTCTTCTAATACAGGTTTCTAAAGGCATACCATATCCAGCGTTCTTAAATTCCTGACGCTCTGGTTTACCTTTAGGTCTAACTGTATATAGTAATTCTAAATCCCAGAAATAATCACTAACTTCAGATGTTAACCTAAAATCAGCTTCCTCGATAACCATATTTATTCTACAGGTTAAATTGTTTCATGTCCATATGGGCATAATGTACATCTCTGAGAGTTCCTTTCTTGTACTCTAGATATTCCCTTGCACTCATAGGTTCTTGAGGTTTAGTTAACCGACAACATTCCCAATCTATCACTGCTTCTTCGTAATTACACTCCCAAGCAGCTTTATGATTCTGGATATGATGTTTGTTAATGGCTCTATGTATCTTCTTGATTCTCTTAGTACCTAACCAAGGGATAAGAATATACATAAGAACTTTATCTAAATCATGGAACTTATACTTATAATAGCCAATATACTTCTTCTCAGTTCTGAGGAAGGCAGCATAATGTCTAAGAGTATATGGAATGTGTTTCCAAGAGTCTATAATATTCTGTATAATCATTGCAAGTTATTCATTTCGACTACAATGTCATTATTCACTTTCTTAATAGCCTGACTAAAGTTATTCATCTTATCTTTCATCTTAGCTTTAAGAGATTGAATAGATGCTTTCAGGTTATTAATCTCAGAATTTAGACTAGATTCCTTCTGTTGAAACTCCTTCTTCATTTCCATCCTGAATTTAAGATGGTCTGGCAGGATTGAATAAAGTGAAATGAAGCTCTCTAAAACCTTCAATAACTCTTTATACTTAACAACTTTAGTAGTCTTGTCTATTACTAGTACATATGAATCACAATCGTTACCTGGTAAAACATTGATATACTTATCAGAGATAGTATTCTGCCTACCAAGATGGTCTCCAAGTCTAACTGTAATTGGAAATCCAGATAACTGAAAGTATTCTGAATTTGTATCTCCAACCTGCTCTACTTGAGTAAATTCCTTCTTAGTTAGCCATGCCTTAACTTTACTTAGTCCCTTCACTTATTGACTTTTCAGTTACTTTACCACGTATCTACAAAAAAATAAGGGCCAACCCATCTACATATGTAGACAGCATTGACCCCTAGTACTATTGTATGGAGTCGTTGGGAGCCAGAGACTCCAAGTAGCGATTTACTGCTTTCATTGCATTGTCAGGTATCTTTTGCACTTCTTCACTATGATTTACATAATGTAGAGTTGCACCTACGCCAAAGATAGCGTAGCATTGGTTTGTTGAAGGAGTAAGTACACATAATACTGCTACTATTGCAGTAGGTATTACGAAGTATTTCATCTTTACACCAGATTTCTTTACACCTTTAGCCACGCAAGTTCTAGTACTACACATATGGCACTGTGAACTACATACGGACATAAAGAATAGAATAACTGATATTATTAAACCAACGATAGAAAGAACCATTAACAATGTATGAACTGAGTCAGCAATACTACATAAGTATAATACCCAATATTCCATACTATTTGAAAATTTTGCTTAATTGATAAGCCAACTCTCTAACAACCGTAACTACAGAAGTTCCAGCTAAAATCAAACCCCAAGTCTCCATAGAGAGAGGTTCGGTTCTAAACATAGCACCACCATATTGAACGATTAAGAATTGACCAATGAGAATAACTAAAGCTATGCCAGCGAATGCTGGATTCTTTAGTAAGCCATCAAAGATACTTCTCCTTTGTCCGAACACTCTTGCATTAAACAGATTCCACCATTGTAACAACACAAATATTGTGAAGAACTCTGTTAGAGATACTGCTTTAGTATAGAGTAAAGTGACTAAGAATATGAAGAATATAATACCAACTCCAAAGATTTCATACCACATTTTCTTAGTGATAATAAATGCTTTAGGACTTCTTGGTTTATCCTTCATAACTGCATCGTTGGCTGGTTCAGTTGCCAAAGCTAATGCAGCGAATGTATCCATGATTAAATTAACCCACAACATCTGTGTAACAGTGAAGGGTAAGTCTACTCCAATAAACGGACCAATACAAGCTATAAGAATAGCTACTACGTTAATGGTCAATTGGAACAGAATGAAGTGCTGTATATTCTTGTACAGACTTCTTCCCCACTTCACTCCTAAGATGATAGATGGGAACGAATTGTCGAGTAGGATAATATCAGCAGCCTCTTTAGCTACATCAGTGCCATTATTCATGGCAATACCTACTTCGGCATGATTTAAAGCTGGTGCATCATTAGTACCATCACCAGTCATGGCGACTACTTCTCCCATTTGTTGGAAGCGAGTTACCAGAGTTTGTTTATCCTCTGGTTTAGTACGAGCAAACACATCTACTACTCGTAGAGGATTCACTTGTTCTCCAATCTCACTACCCAACATTGCTACGGGATGTTCACTTAATCCAGCCTGTCTTGCTATTTCAGTGGCTGTAGCTGGATTATCACCAGTAATGATTTTAACTTCAATGCCAGCTTCTTTAGCAGCTTTAACTGCATCTGGCACATCCTTACGGATTGGGTCTTCAATAGCCATGAATCCGTTATAAGTGAAGCCATTCAGTTTCTGAGCATCTTCTAAAGTCATAGATTCCTTATAAGCAAAGCCTATAACTCTTCTACCCTTGTTCTGCTCATTCACTTCTCCTTCAACATCAGTAGTATTACACATACTTCTGACAACTTCGGGAGCACCCTTCATCAAGGATATAAAGGCATCATCTTGTTTAACAACAGACATCATGAACTTAGTCTTACTTGAGAAATCCAGTCTGAACACTGGGGAGTTATCCCTCCTTATATCATCAAGTAAGTCACCTGCATCCATATACTTAATTATAGCACCTTCTGTAGGATTACCAACAGTCTTGTCACCATCCACATATGCTGTAGAATTGGCTAAAGTGTTAATGGTAATATATGCCCTATTAGGCATTACCTCATTTACAACCTTCATCTTATTCTCTGTTAGAGTGCCCGTTTTATCGGTTAGAATAAGAGTAGTTGCTCCGAGAGTTTCACAAGCGTGCATCTTACGAACTAAGTTATTAGCCTTAGACATTCTCTTCATAGAGTATGCCAGGGCTAAAGTAACTGCCATAGGTAATCCTTCTGGAACTGCAACTACAATTAATGCAACTGCAATCATTAAGAAGGATAACAAATCGTTAGTAATCTGCATCCAATCTTGTCCTACATAAGCTTGTTCTATAAAGAAGTATCTTACCAATAAGGCAAGAATAAGGAAACCAGCAGCACCAAATGCAATCTTATTGATTAGGTCGGCTAAACCATTAAGCTGCTTGTTTAGCGGAGTCTCTGTATCAGTAATCTCAGCAGCTTTACGAGCTGTCTGTCCAAACGCAGTATTATCACCTACAGCATTAACTACACCTACTACAGAACCTTCTTCGATGATAGTTCCTTTCAGTAATAGCCATGACGGGTAAGTTGCATTCAGTTCACCTTCCTCTTTAGGTTGTTTAGTAACAGCCTTAGATTCTCCAGTTAAAACAGACTCGTTGACTTTTAGATTGTGAGATTCATAAGCTGTAACATCAGCGGGGATTTCCTCGCCAGCTTCCAGCAATATTACATCACCAACAACCAAGTCCTTACGAGCTACTTGAGTTACTATACCATTGCGCCTTATTTTGACAAGCGTATCATCGGAGCTTGTAGTTAGCACATCAAATTTCTTAGATGCACTATACTCATTTATAAAACCGATAGTTACAGCTAACAATATGGCAGCTATAATTCCTATAGGTTCAAGATACTCCGATTTAATAACCCCTAGTATTAGTGCAATAACTGCTGCAACACTTAATATTTGAATTAAGGGGTCTTTAAACTTTTCAAAGAAAAGTACATACCAAGGGTCTCTCTTAGGTGGGGTTAGTATATTAGAGCCATGACACTCTCTACTATGACTAACCTCAGCATCTGTCAAGCCCTTTAACAATCCTATATTCATCTTTAAGTTATTTAATTATTAAAAGGTGGACAGTTATGCCCACCTATGAGAAGTATTTTTTAGTCTTCTTCAAAGAAGTCTGGGAAAGCTTCTACAAGGATACTCGGAACCTCATGTCCTTCTAGACCCCACTCATTGATAGATTCCAACAGTTCAGCTTCAGCGTCGTCGATGTTCACATCCTCATTGATTTTGTCAATCAGGAATTGAGCTTCTTCTTCGTCAATCTTACCGTCTGCTAACAACCAAGCCATTACTGCTTCGGCAAAGAATGCATCAAATTCAGATGAGGTGTTACCTTCTTGAGAGTCTTTCTTCTCCCACAGCATTTCCACTTCTTCCTTTGTTACTACTCCATCCGCCATAACTTCCTTGCGGAGTTCTTCTACGTTTACACTTTCTTTACACATAATTGTAAGTGTTAATAATTAAATAAAATTGGGTAATACCCTTTCGATTTCTTCTATAGATTGCCAAGAGCCTGTGTTACCAAGAGCCTTGAATCTCCACTCACCATCCTTACGATAGGCATAACCTAAGATGATAGCTTCACGACCAGCGAATGTAGTATCGGGGTCATTGCTATCGTTGTCAAGGTTATACTTAGCCAATACATTAGGATTAGAGTTTGGACGGGTTACAGGACGCCCGTCAGATGTCGTATAGATTCGTAATCTCATATAAGGAATCTTATCGAATCTTTGGTGACGATATGAGTTTAAGATGAATGCAACGTATTCAACTTCTGGTCTGATTCTATCCAGTTCTACTGAGATAGTTTCATTATCCATTCCGTCGTCTCCATTGGTATCACCTACCAAATCATCACCAGAGTGATGGATAGCTCTGTCACTTGAGTCTTTGTGACCAAAGTAAACAGTTTCAAGCTTACGCTTGTTAGCATCCATAAGAACTACAGAAGCATCAAGGTCTACAGCCTCAGTGCCTCCACCAAAACCTAAGAAACCACCAGATTTGATAGCTCCCCAGTTTGCTCCAAAGAATACTTTAGATAACTTATTACCGTTATCGTCCTTTGACAGATTGACTCTGCCACCCTTAGATAGATTTATCATAGCTTATAAATCCTTTGGACCAGCATCAATACCGTAACCAGCCAGAATGTCACACAACAGCACTGACTGATAGTTACCTTTACCTTCATTCACAGCCTGGAATTTCCAGCTACCATCCTTACGATATAATCTGCAGAATACCAATGCTCTATCCATAGAAGCATCTTCTTCCAAGTCATACTTAGCAAGAATGTTATTGCCTTCTGCACCTTCATACAGGTTCACCTTAGCATTGTGAACCATACCGAAGTTCTGCTGACGGTTCTTAGCATCGTGAATGTTTACTAAGATAACAACTTCTTGCACCTCGGCAGGAACCTTAGTAGTGTCGATAGTGATAGTTTCATCATCACCGTCACCAGCACCAGTACGGTTATCACCAGAATGCTTCACAGACTTAGCAGGGTCTTCCAAGTTACCATAGAATACCATGTTGTTATCACTGAGGATTTTACCATCAGCTTTCAACATCAATGCCATAGCATCCAAGTCAAATTCTTTACCAGGTTGTGCTGCATCCCAGCCCAAACCAATTCTAAACACACTAGCTGTGGACTCCTTAGAAAGGTCAATGCGTCCACCTTTTTGCAAGTTAATTGCCATAATGTAATTAAGTTATTAGAGTTAATTGAAGGACTATCCTTCAAACACAGGCGATTTAACGCCTTTTCGTTTCCAGCTAAGATAGAGTTGGGGTGTTTCAATCCTCTTATCTACTGAGCTGTCTAGGACGAAGCAATTAAACCCTAAGTTAGTATAATACTCAGATAAGTATTCTCCTAATTCGGGAATATTCTCGTCAAGGTCAAACACCAAGCTATATTCATTTCTAGCAGATTTAGCTTGCATTAAGCCAGCTATCTCTCCTATACATTTCTTATGCAAGGTGTCTCTATCAAGTTTTAATCCATATTTAGTGATTGTATAAGCATCTAAGGCACTAAGTGGCTTAGGCTTGGGAAACCACTTATCCCTAAGCTTTACTAATTTATTCATAATAAATAACTTTAGATGTAGTCCTACTCAGAATCGAACTGAGACCTCCACATCCGTAGTGTGGTATTCTATCCGTTAAACTATAGGACTAAAGAATAGAGGGTGTGCTGTTACACCAAATGCTCTAAGGGCGATTATTGACATTGAACGTATGTGCACAGTGACTTAAGATATGCACTAGCCGACTTTCGTTTTCCTACTAACAGCTAAGGGTATCCCTCCCAATCTTAATTCCAGGCTCCTCTCGTACTGTTGGAACTTATCAATAATTGGCTCCGACACTTAATATCACATTGAGCAACGTATAGGAACCCTCGTCATTTCAGACTTGGAATACTACTCTCCGAGATTAATGCTTGCACCTCCCTGCGGTTCTACGGAAGGACTAGTAAGTTCTATACCTTCACGCTTGTCAACATCATGTTAGCTATACATGACCTAAGGATATACCATAACTTCCGCTCGCAACTCTTTAAATGATGGCTACCTTCAAGCCCACATTCCCCCTATTATACTTTAATATTCAAATTCTCTAACACTCTCCTTATAGATACTTTCTAGTACTTCAAAAGCATTGAGCCTAGACTTCACATCTTTAGTCTCCCACCAGAAGTCTAAACCTGCATATGGTACAGCTTTAGTAGCTTTAAGGAACTCTGGATTAAATTCAGGTATATTAGTGACTAAGTCTTTATAAGACGGATGTCCTTTCCTATTCTTCTCTTTAAAATCCAATCCTTTAGTTGCTGCTACTTTAAGACACCAACACATACCTGGATAACATAGATGACTAGTTTCACTTATGTAGATGGTTTTAGCACTTATTATAACATCATATACTTTCATAATCTTTAATACGTTAAATTAGTATCCCCAGAAGGAATCGAACCTTCATTTAGAGTTTAGGAAACTCTCGTTCTGTCCATTGAACTATGGGGACATAAAAAATGCCACCTACTCTCACGAGCAAGTGACATACTACTTCTTCTTTCATTACTTCAACTTTATTGTGACCCCAGTGAGATTCGAACTCACGACCTAATGATTAAGAGTCATTAGCTCTGCCAACTGAGCTATAGGGTCATACGCAGGGCAGGATAGTAATCATGTACCTCCTGCCCCGAAACCCAGTGTAATTTTACATGGGCATTGAGAGTCACCGATACCTCTCATGGTGGGTTTAGCCTAAGCAAAGGGTTACGGACTTCCCACTTCCCTTAACCAATCGGTATTACTTACCTCTATTAACAGATTTGCATTTAACAGAACCAGGACGTGTAGTTGCCTTCTTGAATGATTCAGGTTGAGCATCCCACCATCTTTTAGCTGCTTCTAAGTTAGCTACCATTTTCTTGTATTTCATATAGAAGAATTTACAAATTATTAATCAGTAATCTCTATAGTCTTACTAGCTTCTTGTGCTAGCTTATCACAAATCTTGTTATATTGGTCTTCAGCATGACCCTTAGTCCAACTGAAGTCAACCTTAGTATGGAATGCGATTGCTGCATCAAATCTCTTCCACAAGTCCAGATTCACCTTTCTCTTCCAGTTCTTAGTGTATGTGCAGACCACATACTGAGAATCAGAAACTATGGTAACTTCTGAAGGTGTAGTAATAGATTCAAGGGCAACTATTGCTGCCATCTGCTCCATTCTTTGGTTTGTAGTATTCTTATACATTTTACTATATCTAGCAACTTCTTTACCTTCTTTTAAAATGACAAACCCTATGCCACCTTGATTTCTGGTATTGGAATATGCACCGTCAGTATAAACAGTATAAGAACTCATGCCTCAGCTTGAGTAGTAAATAAGTAGTTAACATAAACACCTAATACATAGGCAACTCCATAGACATCATCCTTCTTCTCTAAAGATACTTTCTCTAGTACATCGTTAACCATATCCAGGATTATAAACCCTTCTTTACTATGTAAGTAAGGCTCCATCAATCTAGCGAGTTCTTTTAGATACTTTTTAGCCTTTGCGCCTGCTGTAACCATACTCTTTATAAACTGAACTCCCTCTTCGCTCTCGTTCATCTTAGGGACATACTCACTAAATTCTTCTCTTAGGAACCCTAAGTAGAAGGCATTAGATATGTCTTTGTTAACCCACTCGTTGAACGATTTGCACCCCTCAACGGTTGTGAAGTCAATAGGATGGTCAAGTAAATTCTCAACTTTCATGATTATTCAAATAATGCTTCTAACTTAGCGGCTAAGTTATTAGCTTTAATAGATACTCCATCAAGAGCAGAACACTCAAATTCTAGCTTCTTGATTTCATCTTGCTTCTCAGCTTTAGTTGCCACTGCTTTCTCAGCTGTAGCTTTAAGCTTTGTAATAGTACTCTTAAATGTAGACATTGCGCTGTCTACTTCCTTACTAAATCCTGCTGCTGTGTTACCAAAGATATTCATATCAGTTATATTTAAGGATTAAGAGTAAATTCAAGGGTGTAGCCCGAGTGAGATTCGAACTCACATAGTCGCAATGACCGCTAGGGCTTAAACCTAGTGCGTCTGACCAATTTCGCCATCGAGCCATATACTAAGAGGGTTGCAACTACATACTTTATCCTCAGGATTTACACCCTTTGCCCTACGGACTTATCCAGGTTACCAAACTCTACTATCCAGTATGTCCTCTTAGTTATATTGAAGCAGTGATTGACTATATAAATAGCCTAAAGAGGTATTCTGCACCCACCCCATTCCTTGTACTTCGGAACGCGTCTTATTACATACGCTCAACTCTATGTGGTTGTCATCACCCAGCCTAATATTTTAACTCCTTTGACTGAGATTGGGAGTGCTGTTATTTACAGCAATACTTTCTAATATCTTTTGGACTGTAGAAATCGTCATTTGGGTCTATAACACATCTCCAATCACAAATATCCCAAGGGTTTACTAATTCATAAGGTTGTGAGATATTATATTCTAGCATATCAGTTAAATTGGCTATCTGTTTAACTTCTACCCTATTCCTTCTCCGAATAAGTTTGTTATACCATCTTCCAGTCTTGTCTTTGACAATAATGTGCTTCTTTCTACTTCTACTCATATGTATGAAATTAAGATGTGTGGCGACAGTTGGATTCGAACCAACCACCTTGGGGTTATGACTCCCATGCTCTAACCAAAATGAGCTATGTCGCCATTAACAAGAACATAAAGCTCATCGTGTCTACATCATCACTGATGTGACCTTAATACCTCCCGTTCGCCTCGTTGCTAGCTAGTCTGGCTTTGTCTCTTTATGTTCTTATATGGATTTATTTCTTATTACACTTACAATCTGGGTTATGTACTATGCCATCATTACCATCCCATCCTCCTGGGCGATGGAACCATATGTAACTATGTCCCTTATAGGTGAACTCAGCAGCTGTAACACTCTTAGCAAAGTTCTCAATGACAAATTTCTCTTTATTAGAAATAACTGTCATTTTAGGCTCTACTCTAGTACATGAAGTGAGCACTAATGCAAACAAAATCAATATACTTCTCATCTGTATTTACCATTTATAAGTTCTTTCAGTCTTAAATCTCCAAAGTCCCTGTTCAAGGCATTAACATCACAGAATGGTTCTTCACCTGATTCTCCATATGTATATTCCTTAAACACCATATCAGCAATGATGTAATCATCATCACCTCCATTGGCAGGATTTGGAATATATTTAAAGTCAGCTACTTTATTAATATCTGACTTCTCAAATCGCCTAAACTTATGTTTACTCTTTATTTCATGGTCTTGAAAGTTCATACCAGCAGTAAATGCCCCAGATACAATTCTAATTGCATCATTTACACTGACAACTGGACCACCATCACTAAGAATGGCACAATCGTTTAATTCCTTAATAAAATCCTTAATCTCTTTCATATTTCCTGTTTGATTTTAATAAATGCATCCATACGTGGAGTAATCTTTCTAGATTTCCACTTAGGTACATATGTTATACATCTAATAGCATTACTCTTATGTCTCATTACTACAGTCCAACCATGCCTAGTCTTCACCCTAATAGGTTTGGAACCAATCTTATCATAGTTGTTTAGCAAGGTTGAAAGTTCCTTAACTGCATAGAACCTCCACCTATCAGTATCACAGTATCTTAACTTAAACCTTTCCCTGAAATGTTTAGTCAATACGACCCTGACAAATGAACCTCTATAAGTAGTGTAAATAGTATTACTCTTCATACACATAGTAAGAAATCTATTATAGCAACCAAATACACATAGTAGAGTATCATTGTCCATATCCACTTCAAGACGTGCTTTAAATCTTCTACTATACCGTAGATGTTTGCCCTTCAGAGTTTCCTGAATCTCTTTAAGCAACTTAATCTTCCTAGCATTTGTATACATCTCTACATATTTTTTAGTACCTCCTGAGGGATTCGAACCCTCACGCTACTGTTACTTCGCCTATGAGCCTAAATCATAGATGTCTACCAGTTCCAACAAGGAGGCATATTAATTGAATTTACCAATTCCACCACTGAGGCATACTTATTCTCCCTTATTACTCTTCCAGATGACTATGTTACCTAGTTCACCAATAAGATATATCACGACGAATAATATAACAAACCCAAGCTCCACCCACGAAAACAGAGAGAGCACAACGGCAGCAAAGACAGCGCCGAGAGTAACCTGTTTAGTCTCTTTAGCTATCATAAACAGAACTACTGTGTTTACACACAGAGCAATAAACACACCTATCCAATACCAAATCATAACTTCTTTATTTTCACTTTAGTTGGTTTTAACATTCCTAAATTATTTCCAGATGGGGATAAGAAGTCAATTCTATTATGATGTCTTCTATGCATCTTATCCATTACTACCCATTCACCTTTGAGCCTAGGATTATTAGAAATAACTATAATAGTATCCCCATAATCATAGTGCTTTAATAAGTTATGTGATAGTGCTACCCATCTTAACTTACCAGTGTTTAGTTTCTTAACACTAATTCTATTTCCACTAGCCGTAATCCATGATAAACCATGTTTTGGTCCTGCATGATAATACGTTGCCGTTACACTATGCTGACCTGACATAGACATGGGAATAAGTAATAGAAGTAAAAGTATAGTCCTCATTTAATCGTACATTAACTTAAATATTCCTAGTGTTCCTAAGAGTGTTGCAAGTGGAATAAACACCCCAATTGCTTCTGGAACTACTGTAGACAATAATCCTATACAGACACCTAGGATAATTAATATAATACCTTTCGTAAAATCACTCATATTTAATAGCTTAATAGTTTAATATTACCTGCAACCTAGAGTGGATTCGAACCACTGACCTCTCCCTTAGCTAGGGAGTGCTCTAACCCACTGAGCTACTAAGTTCCCACCAAATTCTCATTGATTTACCATTAATTTCAGTAATGGCTAACTATATTCCGTCAATTAGGTATGGAATTACCTACTACTATACGTCACTTCACTCAAGTAGCCTAGCTGGTTGCTTTGTTTCTCTATCCCAGCATAGATAAGTCCTGCAGAACTGGAGTGGACCTAGAGGGCTTTGAACCCCCGACCTCCTGATTATGAGTCAGTTGCTCTGACCTGGCTGAGCTATAGGTCCGAATAAATACGCAATTACTTAGTCTTTACCCAGTCGTTCTAACCGTATCAGACTCCAAACCCTTAGTGTGTTGTAGAACTCTACACACCTGCCCTCCTCATTGCGCATTTATATTTTATTACTTATTTGTCTTATCCAAAGACTTAGTAATGTCTAATAACATCTTCAAGCCTACAGCATCCATAGCTGAATTACTTGAACTGCCTCCTCCGAACATCACAGAAGGAACCCAAGATACTTTAGATTCTGCAAGAGCTTGTGCAACTCCTACAGCTGTCTTATAATCCCATTCTGCTCTTTCGGCAGGAGTTAAACCTGCTGCTACTAATGCTCTATTAGCTGCTGCTTTAGCTTCACCCTCAGCTTGAACCTTCAAAGCAACTTGCTTTGCTTTCTTAGCTTCTAGTTCAGCTACTTCAAACTCTTGCTGAGCCTTAGTAACTGCTACTGCCTTCTCTTTCTCCTGCTCCCATTTAGCTCTCTCAGCTGCTGCTCTACCCTCTTCAGTAATCTGAACAGTTCTTTGAATAGCTTCCAGTGATTTAGTCTTAGAAGTTATTACAGCCAAGTTAGCTTGTTTCTGAGCATCAATCTGAGATTGAGTTGCTCCGTCATACTTAATATCTAAGATAGATACCAATCCGCAAGTAATACCATACTGGCTAAATGGAGATGTTTCCTGTCTTTTATAACCATTTGGAGAATTAGTGTCAGATACAATCTGAGCCTCAACTCTTTCTCACCAGTAATTTCATTAGTAACAGAATCACGTATTACAACTGTTTTATATACTCCATTATTGAGCTGGTCAGTGATATAGGCAATTAAGTCAGTTCTTGTGTTTTAAATCCTATGTGGATTCCTCCTATCAAAAGACCCTTTAAATTTCTCCCCAATACATTCGGCTCGTGGGGCGGAGGTGTGAGTTCAACCTAGTAGATAGTACTCCCAACGGGATTCGAACCCGTATTTTCGGCTTGAGAGACCGATTACCTAACCATTAGTAGATAGGAGCATTTAACTGTTCCAACTCCCCGTCGGAATTTAACTAGTATTATAGGAACAGTTAAGGTGGGTGCTAGCTGTTCCTATCCCACCATTGTGTACTACGTTGCCAGCCAACGTGTGAACTCCTCTCCTCTGTTCGTTCACAGTGTAGCCTAACTATCCTATTAAGGATTAAGGAGGACTACAAGGTACTGGGTAGGGGAATCGAACCCCTATCTTCACATCGAAAGTGTGACGAACTAGCCGTTATTCGAACCCAGCATTTAAATCAATTTAAATTCTAAGTATTTGTCACCACTTCTGTCTGTCTCGACTACTTTATATCCATAGCCTTGATACAGAGCCTTAGCAGCTTCTACCCAGTTACTTCCCATAATGACTTCAATGGGATAATTAGTAACCAAGCCAACAAATGCTAGAATATCATTTACACGAATAGTACTACAACTACCATTCCAATTCTTCCTTATAAGCTGATTGATTACAGCTACCACTACATTAGGAACTGTAGTCTTTTGTTCCAATGTTTTAGGATTCAACGGCTGAACTTCATTCATAACATAGAATTTTTAAGTTATAATAAAAGCTCCAAACATTCGCGGAGAGCAGTGGAATCGAACCACATACACTTTCATGTACGAAACTACTTAGCAGGTAGTCCCTATCACCATCAAGGTTTACTCTCCATACAGAGTTTCTTTAACCTGTAACTCTGTAAAACAGCTGAGAACCGTATTTGTTACTAATTCTCGTCCACTAATCGACGTGGGGCGAGGAGGAATCGAACCTCCAACGCCAGGCTCTTCAGACCTGCGCTCTACCATTGAGCTACCGCCCCAGAGGAAGGATTTATTTTCGTGCAATCCTTCTAAACCACGTTAAGGCAATAGTAAACAAACAGGAAGATTTTATTTTAAAACCTACTGCCATAAGGGTGTTTAGTGGTAGTCGAAACCACATCTACTGAACCACAATCAGCTATTCTAGCCGTTGAACTATAAACACCATATTTAATCCATAGGAATTTTATAGAAGACTATATACTTTTCACTAAACTCCGTGACATGGCAAACTGATATTACACTAACATCTTGATGAGTGTCCAACCAACTCGTTACTTCATATGAGGCTCTGAATACCTCACACCTATGCTTCCACTTCATATCTTTATCCATAATTATTTTATAAGTTGTGCCCCGTGATGGATTCAAACCATCGACCCACGCCTTAGAAGGGCGTTGCTCTATTCACTAAGCTAACGGGGCATCCCTCAGAAGCCTCTTGTTTGCATATACTGTGCTATCCACTACACTACAACCTCCATGTACGTTAATAAGGGAGGTTGCTGGGATTCGAACCCAGGCTAGTCGAACCATAATCGAATTGCTAATGTTGTTGCTGTAAGACTTCTTATAAATTAAATAACTCAAAATATTTCCATTTCAAGTCTAGTAATATACTTCTGGCGTAACTTGCATTTGCGCCATTGTTTGTTCCTGTGTGTTGTCCACTTCTCTAATTGTTTCCACATTGCTTCTTTCAGTTAAAGGGCTAAGGAAAGTCCAATCAAATACTATATCTACTATAATTGATTCTATCATGTTATTTTAATGCTTTAAAGTCATCCCAATGTTGTAATACAATCAGACAAAGATTATATCTTGCTGATAGTTCTCTTATAAATGCCTTCTTCATTTTACGAGGCATCTTTTTAAAGTGCCCATTCATTATGAGAGATTCAAGATGTTGAAATCTCTTTAACAATGTTTGGTTGTTATCATCAGTAAAGCCATCTTGGATAGCTTTAACTACAGCGTGCTCCTTATAGAAACAGGCTAATGCTCTATCCCATAATAGGGACATCTTGTGTTTACTAATCTTGTTAACTGCTCTAAATCTTTCTTTCATAATACTTTGTTTATTAATAGTGAGGAGGCTGTAGGAGTCGAACCTACTCAACGAATGATTACGTTGCCTGAGATTTCAAGTCTCGCCCATTACCGTTCTGGCAAACCTCCATAAGTTGTGATTTACATATCCTTCAGCGTCATAGGAACTTACTCCTTTGTAATAGGGAAAGTTCCAGTAGGGTAAGCGTAAGAGTTTGCACTCTTCTCTAAATACCACTTAACAGCCTTCTTAATTAGTCTAATTGCTTTCATAATTAATAAGAGTTACTGAATAAATATGTTAATCTTGTTAGTTAAATAAACCTATCCATCTCCCCATATAGGGCTAAGGATAGGTTTAACAGAGGGCACGGGTTTTACATTTAATGTCTTTATTCTCCCAATTTAGAACAATTAGACACCATACTTGTCCTAGCATGGTAGGGCTATTCATAGCTTAGTACATTTAGATTGAGTGTACTACTCTAGTCTTACCTGCACCCTTACGGGATTACTTCGGAAGACATTTACACTTAATAATTAGATTGTAAAAGCGTTTGCTGTATACCCTCTTGCAGTAAAAATAATGAGATGACAATAATCCTCTCCAGCGTCACTCCGCTGGGATTTGAACCCAGGACTCCCGCATTAAAAGTGCGGTGCTCTAGCCAGGCTGAGCTACGGAGTGAAATAACCCACATTACTGCGTTAACAATAGATGTGGGTACAGAAACCATTTTTAATACGTTGCTCTATCCAATTGAGCTAAAGTGGACGTATCCACCTATGGGACTCGAACCCATAACCTACGGCTTACAAGGCATAGAGGTATTGCTGTAAGGTTTCTTTTTGTTAAACTCAAAATAGAGTAGGGTAACGGAGTCGAACCGTTCTAACTGATTTTGCAGACCAGCCCCTAAACCGCTCGGGCAACCCTACATAAACACTACTTTACGTGCATTTATGTTTCTCTATCTGGGTCTAATTTAAATAAAGAGTTGTTGAAACATGAATCTCTAAGATTCGTGGAGCAGGTGGGACTCGAACCCAATCCTCCAGATTGCAAATCTAGTGCATTAGCCAATTATGCTACCTCCCCATAAAACAGAATACTTCTTTTCATCCTCTCGGACTACACCAACATTTCAACCTTCCCATTTAAATAGTCACACAATGGTGGGAAGGGTAGGAATCGAACCTACGTTTAAGACAAAATTACGATTTGTTTGAATTTGCTTTAAGTTTTGCTGTAAGTATTCTTATATAACTTAACCATAAATGTGTTGGGAGGACGAGATTCGAACTCGCAACCTCTACATCCCAAATGTAGTAGACTAGCCCATTGTCCTACCTCCCAATTTAACAGAAGACTATTGTTGATATTTGCGGTCCAAAAATACTGCTATAATCATAATTGTTTGCTGTAAGTCTTCTTATTAATAACTAATCGCTTGCACGCCCTCCACGATTCGAACATGGAACAGAAGATTTGGAGTCAACTGGTTTACCATTAAGCCTAAGGACGCATATAGTAGACTTGTTTCACAACAAATCTACGTAGAAGTTCTCTTTTACATATTATTTAGTACGTGAAACCTCTCTAGGTTGAGGGGAGTGTCAGATTCGAACTGACAACCCTTGGATTAACAGTCCAATGCTCTAACCATTAAAGCTAACCACCCAGTTGCGTATGGTGCAGGAATCGAACCTGCGATGGGATTACTCACGGCAGGTTAACAGCCTGCTGCCTTCGACCACTTGGCTAACCATACAACTTCAGAAATCTATATTCACTTATAGGAGGTAACTTAGCTTGCTGTAAGATTTCTTATCAAGATTCATTTCTATAAATTAAAAAAATATGTACAAATAAGTAGTCCCTGTAGGGTTCGAACCTACGACCCTCTGGATGTAAGCCAGATACTCTCACCAACTGAGCTAAGGGACTATAAGCAGAAGTCTGTAACCATTGATTTGAATTGGAACAAATATTGGATTAAATAGTTGCTGCAAGACTTCTTATAAACAATCTTTTTGGTGGTAGGCACACCCAGAATTGAACTGGGATTACTACCTTATCAGGGTAGCTTCCTGACCATTAGAAGATGTGCCTATTAAACAGAAAGCAGTTTTAGCGGTGTCAAATTAAAAGTTTGATGCTTGAATAGTTGCTGTATGCTTTCTTATAGTGAGTTATGAGTTTCACCCCTCATACTCTTCGTAACTACAACAGTCCTATGTAGTTTCCACTACATTACCTGGTGTAATAGGCGCGGGGGTTGGACTCGAACCAACGACCTCTAGGTTATGAGCCTAGTGAGCTACCAACTGCTACCACCCCACACGTTAATTATCTGCTACCAGTAAAGCCTTGCATTAAGACATCACCAGTAACGTCACCTAATACATTTAGAAGATATTCAGATGCATTATTCTCAATAGATGGTTCTGTATCTTTGTGAATACGTTCTATCAATGCAAGAGCTTTATCTAATCTCTCCGTAATGGTATCCAGCTTTTGAATAATTAAGTCTAATTTCTCTTCCATAATACATTAAGTTAGTTGCGGATGCAAGATTCGAACTTGCGACACCTTATGAGTGTTCCAGCTTATGAGACTGGCGAGATAGACCACTTCTCTAATCCGCGATGTTAATAAAGGAATTTAGTTAGACATAAGGAAGACTTCAATCCTCACTTCATTGGACTTCCATCTATTATGGGCTAAATTCCTGTCATTAGGCTATGCTAGCTTTACCTAACCTCCACTAAAAATATTTAAGAGAGCCTTATTAGCGAATGCTCTCACACATATTAGGTCAGTGTGATACCGGGATTTTCCTTCGTTGGCTCCTCAGCTACACGCCTCCGTCTTACCCTTTGGAGGATTGGGGAGAATGCGGTGCATACGAGAATCGAACTCGTACCCCAAGATAGACAGTCTAGTATCCTAACCATTAGACCAATGCACCATTATAAATATGCTACTCTATTTGTCACAGAGAGCGGGTAATGGGATTTGAACCCACAACTTCCACCTTGGCAAGGTGGCACTCTAACCAGTTGAGCTATACCCGCAAATTTGGGCAGGATAACAGAATCGAACTGTCAATTTGACATTGGAAGTGTCATGTGATAACCATTTCACCAATCCTGCAAGATGAAATGTGCCCATCTTCACAGACGAGCACACTTTTCACCAAAGCACTTGACTTTAGCAGATATTGTTGTGGGAGTGGTAGGATTCGAACCTACTCAGCCCGAAGGCACTGCATTTACAGTGCAGCCCACCTCTCCAACTGTGGCGCACTCCCCTCAACAATGGGATAAATAAAACACAAACACAATCACGTTCTCTCAACGTTTCTGAGTACAAAGATAGTGTAATCTTTAGACTCTACAAAGTGAATAATGTTAAATTTTGTAACAACCGGATATGCTACGATATCCCATAGTACTAACAAATCTTAAATGTCTGGCTCATGGTTGTCTATCTTCACAGACGGACAACTGCTAGTAAATGCAATTTATTACAAAGAATTGTAGGGAGAGAGGGATTCGAACCCCCAACATACCCACCTAGAATAGGTATTCCAGTCCAGCGACTGTCGCTTTGCCATTTGCGTATCTCCCTGTGTAACTACCTATCTTCGCAGACCAGTAGTTCAATTACGCCTATAATTATTATTAATCCATCAGAAGTAGAGGGTGGAGGAATCGAACCTCCACTCCCAAGAAATGAAAGTTCTTGTGCTTTACCCGTTAAGCTAACCCCCTAAGGACTAACTCGAAAATCCTCGATGATAGCCCCTAGTTGTAAGATGACGTTCAGTAGTTTTATGCTAAAGCTTTTACTAAGTCTGATGTGTTAAGCCACTTCACCAACGCGCCATGTTAAAATAAGGTAGATATACTACATTTAGTAAATATACCTACCTCTAAACAAAGGATTATGTAGAGGCGCGCAAGGGATTCGAACCCTCGGATGTCAGATTTTAATCAATTGATTATTAAAGCTACTGGTCTCTTACGTTAAGGCTAAAGCTAAAGCTCTTGACTCAATGCTTATGCTAAATATCTAGGATTTAGTAATGCTGAGGCTTAAGCTAAAGCTTTAGTCAATATTTTATTTCTTACTTACCATGATGCAAGAAGTTAATGAGCTTCTCTACACTGAGGTTCGGACTCTGTGCTTCGTTATCATTAACAACCTTCAATGCTTCAATCACTGCTGCAAGAATCTTACTTCTTCTTTGCAGTAATTCAGCACGCTGTCTTTGTGTCCATGCACCAGTAAACTTCTGCAATGTATAATCGCCAGTCTCTACTGTTTTCTTCTTAACAGTAACCTTAGCGTTATAGTTAGCAGGTAACTTAGCTGGGTCAAGATTCGGATCTTTAAGGATAACTTCCTCAGATTCAGTAGTACGAGTTATACCTTTCAACATTTCTGTTTCATATACATCACGTCCCTGATATTCTGCATCAGTTCCTTCAAGCCAAACTTCAGAATCTGAACGCACTGGTATATTGGCGTACATATCTTCCAGCTGTTTACTAGTTAGGATAGTTTTAAGTCTCATGAGGTCAAGAGCAGTCAACTTACCAAATGAAACACCATCTACTATCAATTCAACTCTCGGTGCACCAGCAGAGTTAGTTGCCTCAACAGAGAATAGGTCTTTCAAATAAGGAATTGCATTCTGCTCAAACCATGTGAGCTTCTCCTCTACAGTTGTAGCTACTTTAGTAGTGCCCATATAACGAGCATCTTCTGCATAACCATCTCTCGGTTTGAAAGTCTTCTTGATACCCTCAAACATACCTTGCTTATTCTTAAAGAACACAGCATAATCACCAATCATTCTATTGAATGTTGATGTACCATGTTCTACTTTAGCAAGTAAAGTGTTAAGCTTAATCATACTTATTTCTTATTCTTTTTAAAGTTTGTATTCTTCTTAGTCTTGTTGACCACCTTTCGTTCAGACACAACAAGGCGATTTAACAACTCTTGGTCCATAGCTGCATTGAACAACTCTGTTGCATTCTTAGGTGTAGCCTTGAATGGTTTAGTTCCCAAGATAAATGCTACAGCAGCAGGGTCATAGCCATTGATATAGAAATTGTTCGGAGCATCTGCAAAGTCTTCAAACTTAGGACGAAGACCTCCACCATAATAACCGTTAGGTAAATCCCAAAGGATTAACTTAAAGTTATCTACATACTCCTTACTGAAACCACCTTTAAGTAGTCTTTGTCTAAATGCAGTAAAATTAGTAACGGATGCACCTGAGCCACCCCAACTACGAGCTGCATCAAATTCACCATCACTAACCAACAATGCTCCTGTTGGGAACTCGTTCTCAGAAATCTTCATTGTGCTTCTCAGCTTAACGAACATATCTGCCACAGATAATAAATTGGTATTACCAAAGTTACCATCTGTGTCGTTAGCCCATTTCTCAATAGGAGTCTTACCCTTCCATGTACAGAGCTTACAAGTACTACTAAATGTAGCATAGGCATCTTTAAATGGACCATCCAACAGAGCAGAGAAATATAATGCCATTGCTTTACCAATAGCATAAGAAGACATATTGGTTCCAACTGCCTTAGAGGTCATAGAACCAGAAATATCTCTAACCACTAACAGCTTGCTGTTCTGGTTAAGATTCTGTCTTCCAGTCTCAACTAGCCCATTGAACTGAGCATTGATAGTCTGTTCTCTATACTCTTCAAGCCTATTAGTACGGTAGCTTTCACCAAGCGGTTGGAACAACTCGAACACAAATCCAGTGTATTTAGCCACTTTGCGACCACTTATCCACTTAGAATACTTCTCTACCAATCCTTGATTTTTCAAGAACTTAGAGCCTACCAATAGGCTCAGAGCGCGTCCATGAATGGTATTGAAGTCCAGTTCGAGCAACTTCTTCTGACTTATTAATTGCTGCCAAGTATGAGCAGTTCCACTCTGTTTAAGTTTCCTGTATCTACGTTGTGCAGCACGGCTATCCGCAGTCTCTTTATCTGCCTTCTTGTCTTTCTTTTTACCATAGATGCAAGAAGCAAGATACTGACCGATAATAGTACGAGCTTGTGATTCAACAGTTTTACATTCTTTCATTGAACGGATGGTTGGTAGGTATTTCTTCACCAATTCACTTGTATGACCATTAGCTAATCCAGCTAAGATAACCTTACGCATGAAATTCCAATCCAACTTCCTTCCTTCCCAGCCATGATATTGTAAATCAAGGCTCATCATTTCAAATACATCCTTCCAACTACCAGCAGCAATGAAGTAAGGCATATTAGCCATGAACGTATGTTTGTGATGCATTGCTAACCATAGCATACGCATAATACCTTCATTCTTCAATCCCTGTCCTCTCTGAACATCTAGAGTGATAGTTTCATTAGGAAGAACAATTTGAGTCTCACGAGTAATCAACCTAATATACACTGCAAGTTGCAGACACTTCTTAGGATTAATACTCCACAACTTATACATATCTTTAGATACCTCAGCATAATCACGAGGTGCCTTAAAGTTTGCAATCATTGAGAAGTTGTCTACGAATGCATCATTACTGGTGCTATACTTCTTAGCACCGTTTCCACTCACAGTTTCAGCCGATAGCTTCAATCCCTCCTTCACAAAATTGTTCTCTTGTGATTCAGTCTTAAAAAGACTTTTCTTTTTCTTACTAAATTCCATTGTTTATCTCTTAATTTATAAATTAATTGAGATAATTATATAGCGTATTCTACCTACATAATCTACCTTTTAATAATTTCACTGACGACCTACTCTTGATGCGCTGACTATTAATCAAGTTATACATAGATGCTACAAGAGATATAAGGATTCTCTCCTTATATATTACATTGAGGAGTTGCACCTCATCCACCCGCAGAGGGCAGAATACAATCTATACGTAATAGGTTTCAACTTTTATTTATACACGTTTAAGTCAACCACATAGTACGCACTATGTAACCCAACTCATCAGGTCAGTTTCGTGTCGTAGTTTATCCGACCACAGTTATATTTACCAACTTAGAAGTTCCTTTCTCTAACCCATGTATGAGTAGATATTCAGGCATTCCAGGTAGTTCATGTCCAGTACCGCTCATAGCTTCATAATCTTCTTCAGCCGAGAGATTGTAATATCTAAGAGTAGCTTCTACAGCTTGATTATATTCGCTTGGATATTCATGGCACGCATTTACACACGTGCCATTAAGCGGGTCAATGATTTGAATGTAAACCTTTTTCATATTACTTTACAGTTACTTCTTCATATATAAGAACTGGCTTAGAAACTCTATAGCCATTCTCAGTAAGCAGCTTAATAGCCTTATTAATTGCCTTATCAACTGGTACAAGCTCCTTATGTTCATGAACTGGAACTTCTTCAAGTACCTGTTCAATCTCTGTAGTTTCTTTAGGTTGTTCAACCCATGTACCTTGTTGTATAGCTTTCTTCTTTTGACTATACTTTCTTGCCTGTGCAGCTACTTTCTTACGAGTAATAGTCATAAGCTCTACTACCTTATTCATATGAATAGGCTCTGTGCTAGACCAACTAAATCCATCTTGATATGTCAGTCCTGCCTGTACGAGAACACCTTGTTGAACCAATGTTGTAGCAAACTCGCTATACATGGGCACACCTAGGTCTTTAAATGCACTTCTAATGTCCTTAACTCCGAATACTCCAGAGTTCTCAGACTTCACTAGATTTACAGCAGCTGACAACTCTTCAGCTGTCATCTTACCGTAATTTCGTTTCTTTTTCTGTTCCATTTCAAATTGTCGATTAGTTAAACATAATGTTTGTGGACTTGGGCGGAGTCGAACCGCCGTCCAAACAACCCTTATTACAAGGATAACGTGTGTCTCATTTTTATTACATCAGCTAGTGAGTTCTAGCATGTAGATAGTTTTATTAGTCTTACTCAGAACCAGACTTATCATAGATGAAGTCAGTACACTTAAAGCTAATTTACAAACTACCAAACCTGGGCTGACCGAAGTCGGCTCTCCACCACTCCATTTACGTTGGAGAACGAGTAGTACTTTTAGGCATAGCCCTTGCGTCTCTACCATACACATTATGGAGAATCTCAGCTCTACTAACCTTTGGCGTTCAAGTTAAGTGGGCTGCCCTATATGCTTCTTCCCACACCTCTTCTGTTTCTAGGTCTTCTCCGTTAACCCGACTACATTAATACGTTAATATTAATAAGCCACAGCTTAAGCTGCCATTCTTACTTCAGTGTTGCCACTTAAAATTGTGTATCATTTTATAAGAGTTGGTACGAACTCTACACGTCCTTATAACTTGTAATCGCCTGTCAAAACCATGCAAGCCCAGTTAGTGCAGTTATACTCCTGCACTATGAGTTATTTCTCTGCTACTAATCCTAACTATTATACCACTAGGTGTACATTCTTCCCAATATCGTATATTACCTTTTACATATGTTTTAACTATAGTAATTGGTTCAACTCCTGGTCGTTTGTACGATGAGTATTTCTCCTTAGCTATCTGACGTTCCTCTATAGGGTCATCAGCAACTATTTGGGTACTTAGAGATACTAACATTAGAACGGTAAGTCAGTTATGTGTTTATACTTACAAAACTCATAGACACGCACATTGCTAATCTGTGCATCTTCTACAGCTTTGAGAGTTCTCTCGTAATCCCAACAAGTAGTTATTATTCTCTCAGGTTCACAGAAGAACCATTCCTTAATGATATCCTTGTCAGGTATTGGTTCATCAGTGTTCCATTCCCAATCTTTCTGTAACTGTAAATCGTATTGATGGAGTATCTTATACTCACATCTACCAAACAATTCATCAAGTTGGTGATGTATTAATAAACCACTTATAGCGTCACATCCACAGAAGATGATTTTCTCTTCTTTAGAGTGTAACTTTCTTAGAGCGTAATCCTTTGGCATACTATTTTACATATTTTTTGGCTAACTCCCATGCAGTTGGTGATGTCAACTTGTTAATTGCAGATTTATAACCAGCCTCTACCGCTGCTCTTTGTTCTTCTGGAACTAAGAATGCACATGTTAATAAAGGCTCTGAACCATTTCCAAACTTTCTACAGATTGGTGGTCTACGGTCATATATATTACATCTACAATTATCAGTTAAAAATGGACATTTATTTTTCATAGGGTCGTGGTCAGTTATTGGATAACACATTTCAGGTCCTTTTAAACCTTCGTTATCTATAACAATCACTTCCTTAACAGGAGTTACTATTCTGTTCTTTAAAGCAGTTAGATAATTCTTAGGCAATGGTGCATTATAGCAACATGTAGCCTTACATTTAGATATATCACACTTACTCATAAGAAGAAATAATCTCCACGTTCAAACGCCCAAACAACATGCTGTAGTTCCCAGTTCTCATGCCATCTTGTGCCACTCTTATCACATATAACTTTTAGAGTATCGCCTTCTATTGATTGTGGTTCAACTCTTCCAGTAAAAGCACCATTTCTACCAGAGAAAGGTTTGCCTTCTTCTAATTGCTTCAGTATATCCATTTCATTATTGGCTTTAAAAGTTGGCGGAGCTAGCTCACTTCACAGTGGACTAACTCCTTGATATTTGTCTTCAAAAACCTTCTTTAGTTGTTTCCTCCCTTGCGGAGTTTAGATACCATGATAGCTGCCCCAAGAAGAGGTTTGAGTTCTCTAGGTATATTCTCAAGGATTCCCTCAAGAGGGTCTTCATCATCCTCTTCTTTACAGTTATGTAATGCTGTTAGTGTATTAGTTACGGACTTAACATCCTCAGCGGAGATGGCGAATGTTTTACCTCCAAACACAGATGCTTCTGCCTTCTCAGTATCAACATGGGCAACATCCTTACCATTAATGCCAAATACATAAACACTCTCTCCGCTCTGCTTAACTGTGAGTTGCTCAACTTCAAGCCCAACATATACTGGAGGTAAGCCTACAGCACGTAGAGCGAAGGGTTCAATAATATCAGATAGTTTGTTTATTAATACTGGATACTGTTCTTTAGTTGAGTTGCTCAGGATTGCGTTAATCTTTTTCATAATTCTTTGTTTTTAAGTTGAATAATAAAAGTAAATAATAATATACATAATACCAGAGGAATCCATAAGGATGCTCTGATACATTGTAGTCCTAAATATCCTGCTAATAGTAGGAATACTGTTTTAGTCAATCTTGCTTTCCACATACTTATCAAGATTAGTACGTGATAACAAGATACATACACTCCAGTCCATCTTGGACTCATCACACACTTCCTTAGCCGACTTGATGTATTCTACACAATCGTCAACTATAGCTTTGTGCTGCTCGTCATTGATTTCACCTTTGTTGAGTTTGGCGTCTGTCTGTTCAATTATAGATGCCATTTCAGCTACAGAGTAAGCAATAATACCTAACTGAATGTCTTGATTCAACACTTGAGCACGATTCACTAATTTGTTCTTTTCAATTTTCATTTGTCGATTAGTTATTAAATTAAACAATATGACTAATTAGTTTTACCTATTAATAGGTTACTTATAGCATCGCCACGTAAAGGCTTAGTCATGATGCCGACCCCTTCACGGGGCATAGTGGAATCATATCCACTAGGAAAAGAAAAAAGAAAAATGAAACTTAAGAATTACAAAGACCTTCCTGTGCCTACAGTCCCTTTAATAACCGCTGTTATTAAGGTGCGCATGACTGTCTTCGATTGCCAGTGCAATCTCACAATACTTTGCCTTACTTCACAGTAAGATACCTCTCCAGTATCAAGGTCATACTGTTTGGTATAAGAGATGCTCTGCATTAGTCTCAGGGCATACCCATTATGGTCTCGGAATTTACAAATCAAATTTTAAATCAAGAATACACAAGTGCATTTTACACCTAAAACTTTATAAGTCGCAACTCACATTCCAGTTGGAATAGTTTGCTTACATTTTATAATAAAGAAACTGGTGCCCTCAATGTCTTGGGAAGTTATTGAGTTTTTTAATATTACCTACAACCATACTTGGTGCTCTGAGTATCCACGCTTTTATGTGCAATATTAAACGCTTCTTCTTATACCAAGTGAGCACAGGTCTTGGGTTACTCGACTCACAGTAATAACATCTGTTTATTATAGATGTTGTACTTGTGCTTTCACTTATTCTCCTCACGGAGAACCTGCCTTAATTATGGGTGAGTGGTGCTGGCTATTAAACCAGCACCCATTACGTAGGTTATGTGAAGCTCACTGTGACCTTTAGGTCAAAGGAGAATCTTTTAGCTCGTTTGTTCTTGAGATGAGTATTCCATGCAGTAGCGATAAGTGACTGTCTAGCTTTGGATGATAGTCTCTTATATCGTGTCTCCTGCAACTACAGAACTTACACTATTGTAATTTGGAATGCCTTCAATTCTAAACACGTCGCCGAGACTTCTAGCTGTACCAGAATCCATTGTTGTCCAAGTAGAACGGTCTATGCCCCTTACTACTATAAAGATGGCTGGAACACCTGAAGCAACTACTGCTTCTAGTCTGTGATGTCCATCCATAAGACTACCTTCTGAATCAAATACTATAGTTTCTCCATTCACCTTGAATTGGTCATTCTTCAAGTAACTGACCAATCCTCTCAGAATATCCTGCTTAATAACTCTATTTCCTACTGAAGTATTTAGATATACCCTAGCCATTTCGGAGTTATTACCTCCACTCTGAGAAGTAATTGTTTAGTTAAGGTATTGGCAATGCGGGTTAATTCTTCAAAAGTTCTCATGTCGATTAGTTATTTTATTGTTATTTTACTTTTCTTTACTACATTTATACCAGAATACACAAGTTAGTATTCCAATAATGATGGCTATGACCAGCCATCAGAGATAAATATGCCACTACTTAATAGAATCATAATATTCTTCTTTTAGAACGTTAGCTATTCCATTTAATACATAGTGAGGAACGTTACCAGATAGCTGGAACCAAGGCTCTCCTACCTCATTAGTAGTATACATTATGACCAACTCAATCTTGTGAATCTTAATAATGCGAGGACGTCTATCAGATGTACTCAGATTATTGTATTTGTTAAGATGAGCATAGAATGCATCATCTGGAATGTCATTCCATTTAGAGGTTTTAGACTCTTTCAAGAATGGTTGACAAGGGATGAGCTTAGCAGGTTTGTCTATCTCTATTGCATTAGGTAAAGAGACAAACTTGTTGTTGTACTTTGCAACTATTGCCTTAGTATCAGGCAGATAAAATAATTTCATAATTTTAATCCTCCAATTATAGGTTTATACAATTAGTTATCTTCTTAGTGAGTACAGAAGTTCCTGCCTCTTTACCTTCAAGGCAAGTTCTTCATTGTTTGGGTCTTGTGAGAGCTTTCTCTTCCAACCTTGTAAGTAATCCCAGTGCTCATATTTGGTTAGTTTAAATCCTTCCCAATTTTTTAAGCACCATTCTATATAAGACGGATAAAGATAGCAAATTCTTTTTACTTCTTGATTCTTATACTTACCAATTTTGAAATATCTCCACACACTACTCATTGCTTACTTGTTATCAACTTTATAGCAATCACTCCATTTAGTCCTCATAGGTATGTTTAAAATAAGACACATTGGAAGGTTAAGCACATACTCCAGAAGCTGCAGCGTTCCTGTAACTTTGCCAGGCGAACCCACCTTTTTATTGCCTTTAAACCAATGTGTCTATTATTAATTTATTTACCAAAATAGTATTGTAGTGCCTGCATTAGATTGGCATCTTGTGAATCATCAGTATGCTCAGCTGCATATTCTAATGAATCTAATGTTTTAAATGCTTCTTCAATACTACTAAAAGTTGTATCATATATTGTTGATGGTATAACTATTCTATTAGTTATTGCTTTACCATAACGTAATGATAATGATGTTGCTTTACCATTGTCTAGTAAAGACTTCATAAACTCCTCTTGTTGAGGAGCAACTCTTATTCGTCCGAATTTGTTTATTCTCATAGGTAGATTTATTTTATAATTAATCCTTGAATGCACATGAAAGTACACCTACTAAGAATATACAAAATAAAAAGAGATAGATGAATATATCCATATTATTGCGATTAGTCAATTTAGTTATTGTGACACCTATCTCTAGGTGTTTCGTCTTAATTTGCAAAGACTCATCAGACAATTTCCTAAATTTGGGTTTAAATTAATGTAAGAGAATACAACAAACCATTAAAAAAGTGTATTCTCTTACTAAGTCCCTAACTAGACCAATTTGAATGTTTGGAAATGATAGGAATTAGTTGGGGAATGGGCTACGCCAATTGCTCTTCTCCTTACTTTATTATCTCCTATTGTGCGAGTAGAGAACAACAAAGTTAAGAATCGCATATACATATCCAACTTTCTGTAATAGAAAGAAACACGTATCATACTTAGGAACGTCTGGATTAGATAGAACAGAGTAAATGACAGTTCCCACTCTAAGGATTCTGTCACCTACCAATTCACCTTTAACAGTTTGCGTTACGCGAGGTCGATTGTAAATACCCACTGGTTACCAAGTGTTCTAGTACCATTAGCTCTTTGTCTCATGGTCTGAACTGATTGGATACGTGGAATTTTAACCTTCTTACCAGCAATACTGTTCAAAGCTGACTCTGCATCTGCCGATTGTTTCCACAAATCAACAGCTGTACCTGATGCAATCACAGCCGGCAGGTTATTACCATCAGCATCCTTTGCACGAGTAGAATCATCATTGTAAGGTACAACAGCTTTTACGAATGAACTGAGATACAATTCTTTCGGTTGACCGTTAACCTCAACAAAGATACCGGGAGCAGGATTGCCATTGAACTTACGAATAAACTTAGATGCTTGCAAATCTTCACCAGAAGGAATGATGAATTCATCTCCTTCAGCAAACATATTGCTACCATCATTTACACGTACTTCAATGTTAGCAAAACTAACACCACTACCAACTTGACCACCAGCAACTTTAACTCTCTGAATTGCAGTTGCAACATTTTGACTTAATGCCATAATACTTAATTTATTAAAAGTTAATCTATTCCCAAGCTAGTTAATTGTTCCTATATTGCCTCTTGGGACAGACAATGTAGAAGATAATGTTTACAAGTACATTATCTAAACTTAACAATATATACATATCGTCAACATACTGTAGGCGTTATACATTTAGGCTATATTATAAGTTTTATAGTTAGGCTATATTGGTATATTATATAATATAGTATAGATAGTGGGATTGCTCCCACTATCATTCCATTAGAGCAGGGTTATTGCTCTAGTGCTTTCTCAATCCTATATCGCCCCTTGTTAGTAAATGTCTTTTGTAAGCCTTTTATAGTCATGCTTAGGACTTTGTTTTAATTTCTTTCTGAAATAAGTTCTTTGTACTCTTCAAGTGTAATTAATGCGCCACAATATAAAACATAAGTGTTCATAGTGTTTGTACGGTTTACCCACCAACCGTAAAGTTTTAAATTGTAAATTATTATTTATGTAAGCAGTTTAAAGACTTGCTTAGGTCTGTAATGTTATGCAAATTCAAAACCAATTAAAGCGGCTGGCACTTCAAAAGGTCTGCCCGTTCTTGTCGATATAGAACGGGCATAAACTTGGCGATAGCAAATTATCTCCTTGCCTCTAACAAGGTTTGCAAATATTTCCCCTAGTTCTTTGTTTGTTGTGTTGGGCGTAACTTTCGCTCTAACTTCTTTAGCAATGGTTGAGTTGTTGACAACTTCAACCGTCTTGCCGTCTTGTTTTTCAAATGCCTTTCTTAGAATGGTAGAAAGCCAAAGTTCTTGTTCTTGTCCATCCTCGTCAATGAGTAGAGCAACCACGCTAACCGTATTGCGTTCGTTTGATTGAGCAAAGCAATATTCGGCAGGTGCTAACTTAAACCGCTTACCGTTTTGGTATGGTGATAAGTCATCTTTAGGAATAGATGCTACTTTGTTAGCAAGTTGGTTGAACACTTGTTCATTGTCTTTGTTAATTCTTGTAAATCCTTCTAACATGGCTTTAATGTTTTGACACGCTGGGCTTCCTTTTAGCCCGTTAATGGTTTGTTTCGGGTTTGTGTCATTCACCCTAACGACTTGCCGTTTCCCCTCTCGCACAGGGGTGCTACGCCTTTGTCGCTAACTTTATGTAAGTGTTATAAATTTAGGCTTGATTTTTCTAACGAAACCCCCAGGGGGTGTTTCGTAGAACACTACCCTCCCTCTTGTAACTTACATAAAACCATAATCCTGCACTGTAACAAGATTTGCAATTCGCGAATCTAACAAATATCTGCCAATAGAGTTAAAATATTATATGACTAATTACCTCAATGGGGAGGGGGTGTAATTTTGGAGTACCTAGTATTTGAGTTCGCCTATATTAAATATATTTAAGCATATACCATTAGGTAGTGTATCTAAAATCCATTACCTTTGTATTACTTAGTAATAAGGAAGAAATAACATATTAATTATAAAATTTTAAACTATGGCTAAAGAAGTAAAAGAAACTGTAGCAACAGAAGAAGGTAACAGGAGCCAATGTGGTAGTTGTGAACCCAAGGAGGATTCTATCATATGGGGTAAGATTATAGTAGCTAAATTAACAGTATTAGACAAGATTATCTCTGGATTGGAGAATGGTTCTAATATTGAGCATTGTTTAACATTATCTAATATCTATAAGAACTTATGCAATTAAAATCTATACTTGATAAGTACGATGTTATAGAGGCACAAGTACTCTATAATAAGGCAGTAGAATTACTACAACTAATTAGTGATGAGGAATTAGAAGAGATATTTACTAGACACCCAGCATTGTTCTCTAGGATTACTAATGTTCACTTAACACATGAACAGCTATTAAGGGATAAGCAAGCTATTAAAGATGCTATTGATATATTCATAGAGACTATTGAATCACGTAACCTTAGTAAGGATGAATTTGATGCAATGACTCTTGATGATATTAAAGATTACTTGGATAGTATTATTACAAGTAAGATTCCAAGTCTTCACAGAATTATTAATGAACTAGAGGATAAGTTTAACAATGATTCCAGAAATCAGACAAATTAAAATGAATCTAACTCTGTTTGAGCAGGGTGTAGAAGAGTTTATGAAGAAGGCAGAACAGGTTAAGAATGATAACATAGAACTAGCTAAAGAGAATGATTCTTTAAAGAAGAGGATAGCTGAGCTAGAAGAAAAGCTGAAGAATAAATGATATACTACAGGGATAGAATGTGCTATATAGTCCTTCGAGAAGGAGACAGAACGGTACAAATTTCTCATACAGTCCCAACTAATCCTCAAATTGCTGAGGAGTTATTACATATGCACTTAGCCAAGGCTTATGAACAGATGGCAGAATTGATAAAGAATGACAAGAGAAGAGCGTTAGAAATTGAAACATATGGTAAGAATTACTGACAATAAAGAAATAAAGGAAGCTGTATTAGCAGGCTTACAAAGGAACAAGGAGAAGTATGGTAAAAGATACTGTCCTTGCTCCTTAGTAAGGGACGATGATACAGTATGTATGTGTAAAGAGTTTAGAGAAATGGAAGAGGGCATGTGCCATTGCCAACTATATATAAAGACTAAGGATGAAAGTATTCAGGGATGATAGGTCTGACAAAGTTCTTTTAATAGAGAAAGGTGATTTAGATAACAGTATAGCTAGTAAGCTGAGAGGTCATCATGTATCATATATAATTGCTCCAGTAGAGGCAAAGAATAATGAAATGTTCTTAAGACAAGCTGATTGCTGCATTAGCATACAAGGAACTTATTACGGTAAAATATTATATTATGAGTAATCAATTTACATTTATAACTGGTGAGAAGGGTGCAGCATTATTTAACTTAGCTGTTCTTAATTATGCTAATCCAATGCCTCCTGCACTCTACAATCTAAAGTGTAGAGCTATACAAGAAAGAGCTTATGTACATCCAGGCTGGGACTATCTTAAATATCCAGCAGTAGAACTAGAAGTATGTTACTCTAACTTGACATCTAACAAGATGTATAATGAGGAATTAGATGAAGATGGTTATCCGATTCTCGTATTTGTGGGAAGATGCAATTCATTATAATAGTAAGAGGAACTAGAGGATATGGTGTAGACTACGGAGTTATAGACCCATTTCCATATAATGAGATAGTATCATCCTTAGATAGACTCGGAGAGAATATATTATATGCTCTAAAGAATTTCTCAACACAATGGGAAGACTCAATACTATCAGTAAAAATTAAAGGCGACTTTAGCAATTAAGCTAGAGCCGCCTTTTTGTTTATTTCTGATACTCATGTATATTATTGAATTTTACACAGATACCACTCTTCATATATACTTCTACATCTTCGTCTTTAGTAAACCAATGCCAGCATTCCTTCTCAGTAGGGAAATGGTCTTGTTCAAATCTAATTGTCTTTAATGGCTTAGAGTGTTTATCCTCTGTCCAAATCCAAACGTCCATCATAAAATGTCTCATAATTGTGTTGTGTTTAATTGTTAATAAAACTTAGGTAATATAATACCAATCATTCCTATCTCTGATATTCATATCTTGTAACTGCTTACTATCTAAATGATAATCGCCATCTCTAAAGTTTAGTTCCTTAGTACTATAGTTCCAATAAAAGTATCCGTGCCAACCTGGAAGCATTAATATCTTACCAGTAGCAGCGTGAAGTGTAGCTTGATTATAATTCATAGTACTAAGATTCCTAAAACTATTCCTAATAAATCTGCCAATATATCATCCCAACTCCAACCAGAGCCATTAGGTCTTACTTCATCATAAGTTTCTTTACCAAATGAAGCTATCAGAGCTAGAGTAATTCCACTAACTATATTTAAGACTAATCCAAATATTACTACAATAGCAAAGCAGCATATCATATGTAATATTTTATCATTCTTTAGAAACTTCTTTATTTGATTTATCATGTTTATCAAACCTCTTCCAAATGCCAGTTATTGAATCTATCCCAAGTAATGCCATGCAGCATACTAAGAATGTGTCTATCATTAATGGGGCTTGGATAACATGGACAGTACAATATAGTAATACTACTATAGCTACTATCCATCCTAATACCCCGCATACTCTCTTACTACTAATACCAGAGTGGGAAGTAACCATCCCCTTTATAAAGGTTATAAATTTCATACTCTTAGAAATTAAACATCTGTATTCTACTAGCTACATCCGTTCCACTTCCAGATTTACTCCAATGTTTATCAGATGGGTTGGCTAATCCTTGTAGATACTTCCTAACTCCACCATTACCAGCTAACCATGCTCCACCTAATAATCCGAATTTAGTATATCCTTTCTGTGCAGCTAGTTCTAAATCTTGCTTATTAAAACCTCTCTCAAATTGTTTGGCTAATTTAATAGCAGCTTTTATTTGTAATTTAGGATTATTCCTAAATGTCTCTACATCAGTTCCAGCATAGGCAGAAATATTATTATACTTCTTACCATCTTGCATGAATTGGAAATACCCATAAGCAGGGGCGCCAGCTTTATTCTGAATTGCACTATTAAATCCAGATTCTTGTTCAGCCATTTTAGTAAGGAACTGTCTATAGTTCTTAGCTTCTGGGTCTTCTTGCTCTACTTCATCATACCATCTATTAAATTCATCTAATCCTTTGGACGGCTTAATATTGAATAGTTCTCTTTTCATGGGTTGTTCTTCTTTAATAACAGGTTGTTCAATTGGTTCCTCAACCTTAGATTGTACTACTATTGGTTCATCTCTAGTAATAGGAATATTATATGTACTAAATACATTTGGGGAACTTAACTCTAACCTTGGAATATCAATACTTGGAGACTCTACTGGGGTATATGATACAAACCGTAATCCTTCCTGACCTTTCCTAATCCTATTATTAGAGTATGTAGGTCTATCTGATTTCATAAACTTCTTCCTCATATCTCTCTTATTATTAAGAGCTTTGGAGTTTCTTACTAATGGAGAGTCTTTGAATTTGAATCTTCTACCATCCGATACTAGACTACCACCTTTCTTCATAGTTAATAATGCACCTTGCATCATAGGTTGTCTTCTTATATATGGATTCTTAGGAATACTCTTAATACTATCCCATACTCTTCTTCCACCTATATAAATAGGATTCTCTTGCTGTAATATAAATGGAGTTCCCACCTTATCCATAAGTGCAGCTTGTTTAGTAGCTCTAACCCCCTCTGCTACACTCTTGCCAGACCATCTCTTAGCATAGTCAGCTGGATTAAACTTCCACATATCTTGAGATATTTGGGTTAGCTTTCCCTTATTGTTGTAATCAATCTTTATAACATGACCTCCTACATCATCTATAGGTCCTACATAATTAGTTCCAGGCTGTCTAAAGGTTTGAAATCCATCTGGCATCTCTATAACCATATCACCTTCTTTACCTTGTAATTTACCTATACCATTAGAGTATTCATTAAACTCTTCTATATTTCTAAACCTTAAAGGTCTTGAATCTTTAACTACAGATTGCATTTGGTATCTTCTATTCTCAATACCAGGATATAGTTGATTATATCTATCTCCATGACTGAACCCTTTTCCTTTAGCAGGTTTAAATGATTTAGCTACCTTCTGAAACCAAGGACTCTTACTTATTAATGGGTCATTCTGAAATAGATACATTCCTAATAAGTCCCTATCACCATTATTACCTTCTGGTGTTGCTGAACCTGTGTATGTAGACTCATTATTCTTTATATCCTTTAAAGATACAGAAGCATTACCTTTGGTTCTTCTACCTACTTTATAAGCTGCAATTCTTGCTGGAGTCTTCTCTACATTAGATAAGAATGGCATTGCTCTATTAGCAGTAGCCATAGCAACATTAGTAGGTGTACGAGCCTCTCTATTAAATATCCAATGATTTCTATTAAGAGCATTCCAACCTAAGTCAGCATCCCCTTTAATAAACTTAGAAACTAATTTGTTCTTAGTAACATTAAGACCTTTGCCTCCACCATATATTGCACCTGGGTTTAGATACTCTCCAACTTCAGACGGAATGCCAGTTTTACCTTCGAGCCATTGTCCAAATCCACCAGTAGCATTATTAACAGTTTCACTACCCAGTAATCCTCCCAATACTGTAGCTGGAGTTGTTACCAATGCGGCTCCTGCCATTGCAGGCATTACTGTCCTTTCTAAGCCTACTAATGGATTAGTTTCATTCCTCATTGAAGATTTAAACCTCTCCTTAGCTCCTTTAATAGGATGCCAGTAGTCTTTATTTCTCTCAGCAGCAGTTCTAGTATCAGTAGATGGTGTTCCTCCTAAATCAATAAGCTGAGCTTGCCTAGGTTTAGCCTTAATAAACTCAGAAATAGTGGGCTTAGCCACTCTAGCATTATCCTGCCTAGCTACTATATCACCTCTTTGCAACTTCTTTATCCTCATATCTAATAACGTTATTATGTAGTTTCTTGTGACAATTAGAGCATACTACTATGCACTTATTCATCTCCTTTATAAAAAGAGGAGTGGGGAGATTCTTAACTGCCCTAGATATAGTATAGAGTTTATTCCTTATATGATGTAACTCTAAACAGCAGTAGGTAGTCTCCCCACATATACAACATTCTTTCTTCCTCTCTCTTAGTAAGCTTTTGTTAATTTTAGCTGTTTCAGCATTCTCTGTCATAATTAATCATTAATGATGCCACTTAGCTGCATTTCTAGCGAAATTAGCTCTCTTCTTTTGTAATGGAGTAGCATTAGGATTGTTAAGTACAGAACGAGCATGTTCTTGAACACTTTGTCCAGCTTTCTTAGCTGATGCTGTAAACTTACCTCTATTCTCCTTCTTAATATGAATACCACTTCCATTTTTACATCTAGGTATTAGCTTACTCCCTTGTCTGAACATAGGAATACTATCTAAATCTACATTACTACACATCTCCTTTAAAGAGATATACAATGCCTTCAATTCTCTCTGATTTAGTTCCATAATTAAATAAGTTTATGTTTCATTTTTTTATTTACAAAATTAAAGCTAAATTTGCACATTATCAAATGAAAGATGGTAAATTATAAATAATGGATTGATGAAAATGAATTAGAGTTTAATTTTAGACAGACTAACATTCAACAATTAAAGGAAATAGATTAATGTCGTTAAGTAGACTAGAAGCAATTTATGGCTGGATTAATAACTTAGGTCCAAACGTTAAGACTATCATTATTATAGTTTTATCAGTGATAGTAGTGGAAACTAGTTTTAGAGGTCATACGAAACTTATCTTACAAGATTATACTGAACAAGTCCAGCAGGAAAAGTACCTCGCTGAGGAATACACAAAGATAATCTCCCCTTCTATTAATGAATACATTGAAAGAATATTGGTACAGGACAAAGAGGCGTCTAATGTTATCCTAATGAATTACCACAATTCCTTGGTTAGTATTCATGGATTATCGTATAGGTATCTTACAGCACTAACTGAGAAGAAGAGAGGTCTAAACACTAGGAGCTGTCTGAGGATATGGAAGGAGTTAGAATATACAAACTATGGAGATGAGATTGAAAAAATAAATGAAAGTAAGTCTTTAAGGATGGATAGCATTCAACAGTATAGTACAAGTCTTCCAAATTTAACTGAGTTGTTACAACGTAGCAAAGCTAAGTCAGCTGCGTTCTACACATTATCAGGTGTAGATGGACCTGTAGGAATGTTAATAGTTATCTATCCTGTTAGGAAGGAGTACTACCTGGGATATTATCAATCTATAATAGCCCCATCTCTTCAACCTCTTACAACATGGTTAGATTATAATTCAGTAAAGGATAAATTTAAAAGGCTATATGAAAGTGGACAAGCAGAACCAGAACGTTTGCTACAACGATGAGAAGCATATGTACTGGGATGAAAATGGAGTATATGTATCAGTAACAACATTAATTGGCAAATTCTGCCAAGATTTTGATAAGGATTTCTGGTCAGGTTATAAGGCATTAGAGAAGTTATTATCAGCAGACGAATTTAAGGCTGAGAAGTCTCAGTTACTAAACACACATAAGATAGATGTTAAATACTTCTGTGATATGTATGGGTTTACTGTTAATGATTACAATAAAGCTCAGCAGGATATTTTAGATGAGTGGCAGAAGACTAATGCCGAATCTTGTGAAAGAGGTTCTAAAATTCATGCAGAACTAGAAGGTAAATACACTTCTAAGAAGCAATGCGAAATAAAGAAGTTTGGGCTTGGGGGTAAATTTGAAGTGAACACCAATGATTCTTTAATGAAGCATAACAAGGATTTACTTGACATTGATAAGGGTGTATTCCCTGAGTATATGATATATAGAAAGTCAGAAGATGGTAAATTTAGGTTGGCAGGTCAGATTGACTTGCTGATTAAGGATGGCAACGACATCTACATCATAGACTATAAGACCAATAAGAAATTGGATGATAAGTCATTCTTTGATAAGAGAACAAAGAAATGTCAAATGATGAAGTATCCCATGAATAATATTATGGATTGTAACAAGATGCACTATGCATTACAGTTATCAACCTATGCTTGGATGCTTCAGAAACTAAACCCTAAGTTCGTAGTTAAAAAATTAATACTTATACATTACGACCATCAAGGTAATGTCTCCGAGCATGAGCTAGATTACCTAAGAGATGATGTAGAAAGAATGTGTAGGTTCTATAAGAAGGAAGCTATATTAGAAGCCAGAAAGAATAGCAGAAGACCTATAGAATTCTAATATTACCTATATGAGTATCTTTCAAACACCTAGGTTTGAGATATTAGCAACTTATGAATTAAAAAGAATAATATGGGTCTTGGTGCTATTTTAAATGGACACACTAACGAGATGTTCGGGCTTAACAAGAATATATCAGAAGCCCGCATCCGTTTGTGTAAAGGATGTAAACTCTACAAGAAGAGTGTAGTATTGGGGGAGATATGTAACAGTAAGTTATGGGTAAACCCCGATAATGAAGATGTAAGTACAGAGAAGAAAGATGGTTATATCAATGGATGTGGGTGTAGGTTAAGAGCTAAAACAACTCTACCTAATGCAACGTGTCCTATAGGGAAATGGTAATTTAATTAAATGAGTATGGATAATTTAAGTACAGTAGAAGCAGTATTAAAAACAAAGAATCAATTAATCAAAGGAGATGGTAATGGTAAGAATAGTTTAATGGGTAATGGTGATGTATTTATTATGTCTCCTACTGTAGCTGAAATGGCTAAACAGGATGCTAAAGTAAAGTTCAATGAACAAGTTGAAGAGGCTAGAGCAGAATGGAATGCTAAAATTGAAGAGCAAGAGAAACACGCTAAGATGATGGATGAGAAGATGAAGGACTTACAAATTGTCCCTATTAATAGCTATGTATTAGTGCAGCCCTATGCTAAGAATCCCTTCCAGAAGATGAAGGTAACAGAGTCAGGGTTGATACTTCCAGAATATACTGGCACATTTAAGAATCCTGATTCAGGAGAAATGGACCAAGAAGTGAACCTATCAGTTCAAGCTTTAGTAATAGAGGTCAGTCCTTTATGTAAATTTGTGAAGGAGGGCGATATTATTTACTATAGAAGAGCTTGTGGAGTTCCTATTCCATTCTTCGGGCAAGGATTTGAAGTTGTAGCTGAACCCCAAATTCAGGTAGTAGTTAATTCTGGATTAAAAGATAGATATACGAAGGAATTTAAAAGTGATAATGCATAATGGAAGAGAAAGTTTATTTTATGCCAGGTGAGATAGTAACTCTTAAGCAAGATATACCTAACAAACCTGTAATGATTGTGGTTAAGAAAGAGACTATGAGCATTAGGACTCATGGTGTTTCAAATATGGCAGAAGATTATTTTAAAGGTATTAGGTGTAGATGGTTCTCTACAGAAGGAGTTTTGCAGGAAGCTATTTTTAATACCAAAGACCTTTTGAAGGTATAATTGATTTAGTTAAAGTATGATAAGTATGTTTCAACAGGGTGGGCAGATGAACGAAGAACAAAAAGCGTTCACTGCCTATCTTATTAAAGTCCTAAACCCTAAAGATGCAGCGGACTTTGAGAATAAAATAGCACAGCTATCAGAGAACGAATTAAAAGAGTTTTATAAACAATACAAAGCAATGGAAGGTAATCAAATTTCAATGGCTAAATTAGGAGCCAAATTAAGTTATGTTCAAACCCTTAGAGGTGAGTGCCCAGAAGGATACGAGGTTGAGAAGTATATGGCTGGAGGTTGTGTTAAGTGCAAGAAGAAAGCTGAGGGTGCTAAAGTAGTAGATATATTTAAGGATAAGTGTGGAGGTAAAGCTAAGAAGAGAGTTAAGAAAGACCAGAAAGGTGCTGTAGTTAATAAGGCTGATACCGTACACACAAATAAGGGAGTATATAATGTTAGTAATAAGAAGCTTCCTTATAAAAAGATGACTCCTGCTGATTATAGAAAACTATCTGATAGAGATAAAGTTAAGGTTGATATGAAAGACCAAGCTAATGGTAGAGGTGCTGGCGGGGCAGGGGCTGTAAAGAATAAAGGAATTGGTAAGAATTACTTCGGAGGAACAGTCCAAAGACGTATAATTAAACAGTAATTATTATGACAATATTTCTATATGATAATGTAAATCATGAATTGCGATTAAACGAGCCAGAGATTCTCCTTATTAAGGAGTTCGCTGAGCTATGGACTAATGATAGAAATATCAGTAAGGAAGACCCAAAGGGTACTAAGAAGCTAAGAGCATTCAAAGAGTTTACCTATATGTACCTAATGATTGATTGGCAATCACACTACTCACAATTTACTGAAGCAGAACGTAATGAGGCTGCTAAGCAGGATAGTGGTATTACAGAAGAGGAGTTTAATGACCCTCTGTTTAGAGCTGCATGTAGGAAATATAGAGAGATACAAGAATCAGCAAGAGACATTAAGTTAATAAGGGCAGCTCAGAATAAGGTAGATGAACTAATTGATTATTTCAATGAGGGTTCAGATTTACAGGAAAGAGACCCAATCACAGGTAAGCCAATCTTTAAAGCTAAGGATGTTATTGGTGAAATGTCATCTATATCTAAGGTGTTAGATGAGTTAGATGCCTTAGAAGCCCGTATTAAGAAGAAACAGAAAGCTGCTACAGGTCTTCGTGCTGGTGCTGTTGAGGGATATGTACCAAAACTAAAGTAATATGGCACGTGGAAGGAAACCTAAGAATAAATTACCAGAATCCCCTACCGTCCAAGCCTTAGTTGAAAAGGTTACTGAGGTAGGGGAGAATGCTGGAGTACTAGAACAGAAGTCTACAGAATTTGAATGGGATGTTAAAATTGGGGACCCAGTAGACTATTTTGACTCTAATCTATCTTATGAACTTACTGGCTATAGACCTATTGATGGTACAAGAGGATTAGACTTTGACCCAGAATGGTTTATGGAAGCTAGGCGAACTAAGGCTGCTACTGGTAAGTACTGTAATGAACCAATGTTTGGTAAGGCTTATGGTGAGTTCTGGGACCAAGAATATGATAGATGTAGAAATGGTATGACTGTTAATGGTTATACTATTACTGGTGATAATTATTACTTTATAAATTACTACCAGTTACCTAATCTATCTTCTGCTACTAAAGCTGGTGGTGGTCGTTCAGTAGACTTTCCAAATTTCTTCGTAAAACAATATGAGTACTTCCATTACATAGAATTATGTAAAGTATTGAGAAAGAATGCCATTGGATTAAAAGCCAGAGGTGTTGGATTCTCAGAAATAGCTGCTGCTATACTTGTTAATGGTTATACAACTAGACCTCACTTTAGAGGGGTAGTAGCTGCACAACAAGAAGGTTATGTTGATGATACTTTAAGTAAATGCTGGACTCAGTTATCATATTTAGATGATAATACAGAAGATGGTATGAGAAAGCTAAGACAGGTTCACAACACAGCTAAGTGGAAGAGAGCTTCTAGTAAGAATGTAGATGGTGTAGAATCTGGATGGATGTCAGAAATTGAAGGTATTACAGCTGATAAGCCTAATAAGATTAGAGGTGACCGTACTGATATTCTGATGTACGAAGAAAGCGGTTCATGGCCCAATTGGAAGAAGGCTTTCATTCAGGGTGATGCTTTGATTGATATTCAAGGACAGAGATTCGGCATTAAACTAGCTTGGGGTACAGGTGGTGATAGTGGTCCCGCATTGGAGGGTGTAGCTGCTGCATTCCATGACCCTAGAGGATATGATGTTCTTCCATATAAGCATAACTATACTAAGGAAGGTACTTATGTAGAGACTGCATATTTCATTCCTGCATATACTATTGTTACTGCTCCAGGATATGTAGACCATAGAGGATGGACAGACCCAGAAAAGGGTAAAGAGTTTTATATGGCTAAAAGAGCCACTAAGATAGCTGACCCCAAAGGATTAATGCTATACTCTGCTGAGTATTGCTTCACTCCTGATGAAGCATTAGCTTTGGAAGGTGATAATCAGTTTAATACTGTATTACTTACAGAACAGTTAGCTGCAATTAAATTACATAAAGTTACTCCTCCGGAGTTAAAACCTAAATGGGGACAACTAGAATATATATTCCAAAACAATGTGCACTCTGAAGAAGCTAAGAATGGAGTGAGGTTTATCCCTAGTGATAAAGGTAAAGTTTGTATTATTGAACATCCTATTAAGAGCGAGAATGGTGTAGACTTTAGAAACCTATATGTAGCTGGTATTGACGGTATTGATATGGGTATGAATGATACATCAGATAATACAAGGGACCCATCAGACTTCTGTGTAGTAGTTAAAAAGAGATGCTTTGGTTTACAGGAGCCAATGTATGTTTGTGTCTATAAAGACAGACCTAACAACCTTGAAGAGGCATATAGAACTACCTTAAAGATATTGGAATATTATAACTGTAAGGCTTGTCTAGAATCTACTCGTATTAGTATTCTTACTTGGTTTAGAACTAAGCACAAGGAGGAGAGATTCTTAATGAGAAGACCAAGAGCTACTCAATCTGATATACAGGGTGGTAGGAGTAAACAGTTTGGTGCTCCTGCAACTGAGGCAGTTATTCAACATCAGTTAGACCTTATTGATTGCTACATCAATGACTATTGCCACAATATGTGGTTTGAACCAATGATTAACGAGCTTATCACTTACTCATACGAGAATAAGAGAAAGTTTGATATTGTAGCTGCAATGGGTATGGCTGAACTAGGAGATGAAGAATTAAGTGGAATTACACCACAGGAAGTTGATAATGGAGGTAGGAAGTTAAAGTTATTTGGTTACTGGACTGATGAGAATGGTATTAAGCATAAAGGAGTCATTCCAGATAAACAGTCTATAGTACCTAGGTTTAACCTATTCCCCACACAATATTATGACGACACAGGATATAGAACAAGCAATCCGAGATTTAATTAAATCTTTATATTGCGTAGAATATCAAGGAGTCCTAAGGGTCTATGAAACCACTTATAAATTCCCAGGAGAAGAGCCTGAGCACGTGGGATATAGAATGGACCTTGGACTTAATAAAGATGAGAAGCCATTGTCCATTGCGTGTGATGGAACGGCTGAGGAATTTTTGAAGTTTATTGAGAAAGAACTAAAGGAGAGAAGTTTAGTAAGAACTAAGTACTTCACTGCTATACAATTATATGATTACGAAGATGAGTGCAAAGCAAAGAAGTGATGATTATTTGATAGAGAAGATTGACAAAGCTGTAAATGAGTTAGTCTTCAATAAATGGAAGTTACAGAAGGCATACAACTACTATAATGGTAAGAGAGACGCCGAACAGTTTAGGTATCTTGAAGAAAACTTTGGAATAGGTAATCCTACTTCTATTGAGTTCACTCCTCTTATAAAGAAACACGTTGATGCTTTAATTGGAGAGTATTTAGACATTCCAATTCTTCCAAAGGTATCTTGTAAAGATAAGGAAACAATCTCCAAGATTACTAGACAGAAGGAGTTAGAAATAAGCCAGCAAGTCTATACATTCTTACAGAAGCATTTGAACAATCAAATTCTAACCTTTATAGGAGGAGGTAATGTTAGTGATGCTTCAGTTGAGGCGGATATAGAGAAGCTAATTGAGGATATTAATAATAACTTCATTAGTGACTATGAAATAGCTGCCCAGAATGTTATTGAGTATGTAATTCAATCAAGGAACACTGACTTGGCTAATAAGCTAAAGGCACTGTTGTTAGACTTACTTGTTACTGGATGCTCATTCTATAAGGTTAAACCATCAGCTAGTGGAACTAATATTAGTATTGATGTTCTTAATCCATTAAATACATTTGTTGATAGAAACCCTGAATCTCCTTATGTGAAGGACAGTTATAGGGTTGTAATTAGGAAATGGATGACTAAACAGCAAATTCTTATTGAGTATGGTAAAGACCTAAATGATGAGAGTAGGGCTGAATTAGAAGATATGTATGAGCATTACTCTGATAGTTCTTATATGTATATTAGAGCTATGGAGAATCAAGTAGGATGTAGACCTATTATGGAAGGTGAGGGTGCTGGATTAGATGCAGGTATTGTTCCAGGTTTCCCTGCTGATACTTATGAATCATTTAATTACAAATTACTTCCTGTCTATGAAACTGAATGGATTGATATAGATAAAGAAGGTGATGAGTATGTTCAGAATAGGTACGAGGGAGTTAGAATCGGACAGTCAATATATGTTCTTACTGGTAAATCAGAGAATGTAATTAGAACTAAGGATGCTCCTACTAAATGTGGGTTATCTGTTAATGGTATATATCTGGTTAATAGAGATAATGTTCCACAATCTTTAGTATTACAATGTGCACACCTACAAGACAAGTATGACTTAATTACTTACTTTAGAGATAACATCTTAGCTAATAGTGGTACTGATGGAGACTGGCTAGACTTATCAATGCTTCCAACTATATTAGGTGATGACCTTACTGAAAGAATACAGAAGTGGATAGCATTTAAGAAGACTGGAGTAGCTTTAGTAGATACAAGTCAAGAGGGTAGAGCGTTTAATAACAATACCTCATTTGCTGGATTTACCGATACTATTAAAGTACAAACAATCCAAGCATTTGACTTAGCATTACAGAGAGTAGAAGACCAGACCTCATCTATTACAGGAGTATTTAGGGAAAGGCTAAATGGTATTCAACAGAAGGATGCTGTTAGTAATGTAGAAGCTGGGGCAAGAAACTCCTATACAATTACTAAGCCATTCTATCAGACTATGGACACATTATCAATAGACATTCTTAGAGACTGTCTTGATATAGCTAAGATAGTATGGAAGAAAGGATTAACTGGAACTCTAATTCTTGGAGATAAGTTACAAAAGGTATTTACAGCATTACCAGAGCATTTTACTCATACTGACTACGATGTGCATATTGTGCCGAGTACTCAGATTATGAAGGAGATGCAGAATGTTCAGCAAATCATTATTGAGCTTATAAAGAGTGGTCAATTAGACCCAGATATGATTGTTGATGCTTTAACCGCCAGAAGTCTTACTGAACTTAAGGCTAAGGTTACTAAAGCCTTTGCTAAGAAGAAGAAGGAGATGAATGAGGTAGGTCAAATGCAACAACAGCTTGAACAATTACAGCAAGAGAATCAGAAGTTACAACAACAACTACAACAAGCTCAAGGCAAGATTGAAAGTCTTAATGAGGCTAAGTTGGATATTGAAAGACAGAAGGTTCAGAATGAAGCTGATATTAACTGGTATAATGCTAGGACTCAAAGAGACAAATCTCAGAGTGATGCTGAGAACGATACTAAGAGAACAGACATTGAATATGCTCAATTATTCGATGGTAATCAAATGAATAACGAAGTTAAAAACGCATAAGAATGATTAATCTCAATCAGAATGAAAGACCAACCTCCCTGCAAGTAAGTAGATTATCTCTACTACCTGCAGGTGACTTTGAGTTACCTTATGGAAGTAATGCAGTTCTTGTTAAGAACATTACGGAAGATAATGTAACTGTAGAGGTACTATTAAAAGATTCAGAAGGTCAGTATGTATCTACTGTGTTCTATCCTGGATGGAATCCAGAGTTAGTTATAGGTATTAAAGCTGTACCTGAAAGTACATTACAAGTAGGTAACTAACATGGGAATTTATATTGGCATTGGTAACCATATTGGGAGAGCCAATCTAAAGGTTATCTCAGTTGTAGTTAGAGTTATAGATAAAGGTACTGGATTACCCTTAGTAGGTGCTATAGTTGTCTTTAAGGGTAAAGAGTACGTAACTGATGCCAATGGACAAGTAATATTAAAAGGATTTGAGAACAGCAGCTATCCACTAATAGTCAAAAGACAAGGACATGAGTCTGTTGTTATAGACAGGTGGAAGTTAGAGAATGGAGACATTTATCTTACTGATGTTACTAGAAATATTCTTGCCGAAATTGGCGTTAATATACTTACAGAAGATGGTGGTCTAATCTTTAGAGATTTGGCAAACATTATATTAGAAGATGGTAAATTTATGGTTACAGAAAATGGTGATTTAATTTTATTTGAATAATGGCAGCAACTGACATTAAAATCTCTCAAATGACCCCTGCTACAACACTGGCTGGTGATGAGTTAATCCCTATTGTTCAAAATGGTGCTAACAAATCAACTACTGTTAATAAGGTAATTGAAGGCTTAGCTACAGAACAGTGGGTAACTGATGCAATAGCTGATGCGGGAGGTAAGGTTCTTGTTGTTACAGAACTACCAGCTAAGGGTAATCCCAATACCATTTACATGGTTCCTAATGAAAGCTCTAGAGCCAACGATGTATACGATGAGTATATATGGATGGTTACTACTGAGAAGACAGGATGGGAGTTCTTAGGTAATAAGCACGTTGAGGTAGACTTAACAGGTTATTACAACAAGACACAAGTAGATAAAGCTATTGAGGATTCTGAGGCAAGAAGCACAGCTGCTATTGCTCTAAAAGTTGATAAGGTAGACGGTAAGCAGTTATCTACTAACGACTACACAACAGCTGAGAAGCAAGAAGTAGCAAAGATAGCTAACAAGGTAGATAAAGTAAATGGTAAAGGACTTTCAACTAACGACTATACTGCTGAAGACAAAGCAGCTGTAGGCACTATTGCAGATAAGGTAGATAAGGTTGAAGGTAAACAATTATCTACAGAAGATTATACAACAGCTGAGAAGACTAAACTGCAAGGTGTAGCAGCTAATGCTAACAACTATGTACATCCAACTACAGCAGGTAATAAACATATTCCAGCTGGAGGTACAGCAGGTCAAATACTCGTAAACAACGGCGACGGTACAGCTGAATGGCAGGACAATCAAGGTGGAGGTGGTGGAATTGACTACACTGGATTAGAAGACATTTACTCTTATGGGGTTGAATGGGATTCTACAGTAGCTGACCCTACATTGACTAGAATTGGTAATCCTCTATTACATAAGTCATTACCTATCCAATCTCAGTATAAGGGTTGTGTAGCTAATGGTGCAGAAATCAATTATTATCTAAACCCTAATGATTGGTCACAAAAAGCTGATGGAACTCCTTCTGTATTAGATGGAACTGATGGTACCGTAAGAGTACATATACCTAAATTCTATGGTAAGTCTGGAGTTGAAGGTACTAAGAGGTGGGTTAGAATGTCTACTATTAAGATGGACAATACCTGGATTGAAATTCCAGAAATGCTAGTTGATGCTTACAGAAGTACTGTTGATACTACAGTTTCTGCAACTCCTAAAGCAGTTTCAGTAGTTAATACTACAGCACAGTTCAGAGGTGGAGGTAATAGAACTGCTAACGACACATATTTAGATACTGATGCATTTAGAAGTGACTTAGGTAAACCAAGAACTAATATCTCAAGAGCTAACATGAGAACTTATGCTACTAATGCTGGTTCAGAAATGTTGTGCTATGAGTATTACAAGTGGATATTCTACTGGGCTTGGGTTGTTGAGTATGCTACACTAAACTCACAAAAAGCCTATACTGCTGATTTAACAGCTGAAGGTTATCATCAAGGCGGATTAGGTGATGGTGTTACTATATGGAATGGTGATTGGAATACTTATAATGGTTATTACCCATTAACACCATGCGGATACTGTAATGATATTGGTAACTTTACTGGAGTTAAGGATTTAGTTATTCCTGAAACAGTAATAAACGAATCTACAACAGTAGCCTCTAAGACATTTAAGGTTCCAAGATGGAGAGGATTTGATAATCCATTCGGAGACATCTGGACTAACCTAGATGGTATTATCTTAGAAAGAACAGCAGCTAATCAACCAAGTAGTGTATATACTACAACTGACCCAACAGCATTTGGAGATGATAATACAGCTAAGGGTAAAATGACTGTTGCTGGTACTGAGATTGCATCTGATGGATGGATAAAAGACTATGACCTAGGAGAAACAGGTGAAATCATACCTTCAGTGGTCGGCGGTTCTGCTACTACTTACATGTGTGACTATCACTACTGCGATGCTTCAAGCACAGCACTAAGAACGCTCTTCGTTGGCGGCTACGCTGTTAATGGTGGTTATGCTGGTCTTGGCTACTTCGGTTCTAATTTTGGGGTCGGTGGTGCTTATGCCCATGTGGGCTTCAGAACACTAAATAAGGTAGTTTAACAAAATATACAATAGATAAAATACGAGATTAGGGGTACTATTTACCTACATTCTGTTGGTGCTGGACAAGTTAAATTTACTATAAAACACTCATCGTTAGCAGCAACGCTAATAATGGTAGTAATGCCAGTCTTAGTAACTTCAATTCTAACAATGGAGTCAGCAATGTCAATTCCAATGTAGGCTTATTATATATTTCTTTATTTAGGTAATTTGGTTTCATTTTACAGTCTAAATAGTACCCTTGCCTCTTGGCAAAAGACAACGTAGTATTTAATAACTAACCAGATATTCATTCCCAGTAAATTTTAAAATAAGACCTTATGTTAGAACCAAGAAGAATAGAAATGGATGTGCAGCCAGACTTAATAGAGAAATTAGGTAATGGTACATATTACTATAACTATGATATTAAATCAAAAGAGGTTAATGTTACAGACCCAGAAACAGAAGATGTAACGAAAGAAACAAGGTGGACATATATTCAAGTCCGTCTAAGAGGTGTCCCAGAGTGTACTGCTTGTATTCAAGCTATTATTAGAGAATATATTAGTACAGAAGAGGAACTTGCTTTAATCAACAAATACAGTGCATACCAGATGGGGATTATAACTGATTCAAGCATCTGTTCAGAATACCAAGAGTATTGTGGGCTAGTAACCACTATTAAGGCTAATGTTAAGAAAGACTTTAGTGTGGATGTTCCAGAAGTGGCATCCGAATTAATTCCTACTACATCTGATATGATTAACTTATTGAAGGTACTCATAACTACTACAACACTAACAGATGCACAGGCTTTAGCTTGTAAATCACTATATCCAACATGGGAAAGTTGTATTGGTAAAGCCTTAAATGTGGGAGATAAAGTAACTTATAAGGGAGCTTTATACAAGGTTAAGCAAAAGGTTAGTTCTGTACTAGAGAATCAAGCCCCAGGTATAGCTACAGCCGCGTTGTATGAAGAAATTAATGAAACTCATGCTGGAACTAAAGAAGACCCAATTCCCTATAATAATAACATGGAATTAAAGTTAGGTAAGTATTATAGCCAAGACGGAGTAATATACTTATGCTCCAGAGATACTGGACAGGCAGTGTATAACCCTTTAAAAGATTTAGTAGGAATATATGTAACAGTTATTGAATAATGGACTCAGTATTTAAAATATGTAAGAAGGGAGCCTGCGGTATTACAATCACTGGGCTAGAGAAAGACAATGATGAATACTTAAATGAGGATGGAGAAGTTGCAGTAAGTACTCGTAATTATACCTACAGTCAAACTGTAACTATTAATGCTATAACAAGTATTAAATCTTCTGGAGAAGAAATAACACAGAAGTATGACATTGTTGAACACGTTATAGATTGTATTGATGAATCTGAAATGGAAATGCCTATTGACGGTTTATATGAAGTTACACATATAATACTACCCACTGATGCATGGTTGGATTATGTGTTGGAGAGGAATGCAACTGCTTTAACAGCTTATAACTCTATTTACTACTATGATACCAAGTCTGAGGTATTTATGAAGTATGTTGATGAAGAGTCTGTTGAGGTAACTATAGAAGAGGTGTTAGAGGTGAATGCTATACCTCCATCTACTGTCACTGAGAAAACTACTACGATTATCAGGGGTGATAAGAATACGTTCTGTATATGCCATATTAACGAATGCTTCTACAGACTATGTAAGAATCTTTTGGGGGATTTACCTGGAAGATGTAAGAATAGGCTTGATGATGTTAAATCACTAATCTATAATAGAGATATTATATGGATGGCTATCAATATTATTAAATATCTAATTGAGCTGGGACAGTATTACGAAGCTCAAAGAGTGTTAGAGGATGTTACTCAGTGCGGAGGAATTTGTAGAGATGTTATGATTGATAAGAATACTATAGGAGGAGGTGGTTGTGGATGCAATAACTAACCTGAAGCTTAAAGTGATTAAGGACTTTAATAAGTTCCTTAGCAGACTAAATAAAGGCTATATAGATAATTATGACATGATTCTACATCAAATAGCCTTTATACAGACCTGTCAACACTTTGACAAGATAGATGGGATATATGAATTCTTAATGAATAACTAACATGGCGATAGAGAGAGATACAAGACGTTATGCCTGTATTCATGATTTAAACAATTACTTCAAGAAGAAAGACCTACTAGGAGGTTTAACCGAACTAGAGCAAGAACAGTTAAGGAAGAATATAGGTATTATTGATTATGGTGGAGAAGGCGGACAAGCTAAGCCATTGGAAGTAACATATACACTACTTAATGATTACATAAGTAAGAATAGCTTAATAACAGGATCAAGGTATGTTATTACAGACTTTCAAACTATTTACTCTTCCAATGTTACTAATAATTCAGGTCAAAAGGTTACGTGGGGCACTGATAGCTCCACTAACCCCTCACCTATTTGGAAGCTAATTGTAACAGCTATTACTAATAATAGGCTAGACCCAAGGGTTGTTATTGACAATGATAAAATGAAGGATTGGGTTATTGAATATGACCCAACTAAAGAGACTCTTGAGGATGGGATTACTACTAAGGGTAGAATAACATTTATGAGGGATAGCCACTTCAACTCAGCACACTATGATTTCAAGAATATTAAATTCAGAAGAACTGCGGAGGAGTTAGATAATACTAATCTTAATCTTGGGGCAGCATATGGAGATTTCTATACATTCTCAGACTTAACTGGAGGAGTTATTACTGATAGTTCAGAGTTACATAATACTAAGCACAATGAATTAAAACAAGGATGTACTAATAATATCTTTCTAGGTGATACTTACGATAATGTACTAGAAGCAGACTGTAGAGGTAATACTTTCCTAAGAGGTTGTCATGACACAACTTTAAGATGGAATTCCGTTAATAATATGTTCAATGAAAACGTATGTTATATGGAAGGTTCATTATATAATAAAGTATTTCCTATTGGAGATACTAGCTTATCAATGACCATTACTAAAACAATTCATAAGGTTAATGAGGCTACAATTATATCCTTCTTAGACCCTATGACATATGCTTATCAAATTATTCAAATCTAAATATGGCAGAGTTTATACGTCTTGATGAACAAGAACAGGATGCCCCCATTTTACCCGATTATCCTCATTCTATTTCTAATATAAAGCCCGATACTAAAATAATTGATGGAGTTATTGAGAAGGAAGAGGTAGAAGGAATCTGTGCTGACTATAGTGTTATTACAATAAATAAAATAGATAGTGCAGAGATAGAGGAAGAAGGAGTAGACCACATCTGTATCAAGGATGATTGTGATACTTCTAAGTACTATGGGTGTACTGGTGGAGACGACGGATTCCAAAAGGAGAATCTATTCTCAGAGTTAACTGATGAATATCAGAGAACAATAGCCAGAATTAATCTTGGTATAGCAGATGAATATGCTCTAAAGTGGGGAAACATCAAAGGTAACTTGTCTAATCAAAAAGATTTATATACCTTTGTGACTGATTCAATAGCCTTTGATATTAATAAGGTAATTGATGAAATAAATCTAAAACTTGCTCAATGGGCGTGTGAAATTGAAATAAGATTAAATAACAAAGCTGATATATATTCACCTAGCTTTACTGGAACTCCAACTACTACATTGCCCTTGATGACAGATAATTCTAACAGAATTGCTTCTACTGAATGGGTTAATGCTAAAATAGCAGCAGCATCTATTGATGATAACGTCAAGGCTATATCTCTGGACCCAGAATATATGTGTTATGGAGATGAACCTACAGATGTAACTGTAACTTGGGAATACTACAAAGATGTAACTGAGCAGACAATCAACGGTGTAACTCTTAAGCCTGAAGCTAGGCAGTATACATTTGCTGGAATGACTACTTCTATGGTTATTACGTTACGATATAAATATGAGGATATTACTGCTGTAAAGGTAGTAACATTTGACATTAAATATCCTAACTACTATGGAACCTCACCAGACTATACTAAGTTAAACAAGACTATTGACAATATATTTACTACTACTGCAAATGGCAGTGAGTACATATACGTTATGATTCCAAATGGCTCCAGTGCAGTGTTGGCAGTTAGTAGTATTATTGGAGGATTTAGACTCTTAGGTACACAGGAAATATTTGGTAATATATACTATATATTCAAGAGTGCTAATGCAGGGCTTGGGGAAACAACAATAGAAATATTAAGTCAAGCTGGATTTGATTCTAAAGGGTTTGACACTACTACAATTAAAGAGCTTTTAGCATCTAAAGTTGATAAGTATACTGTCTACACTAAGGAAGAAATTGATAAGAAGTTGCAGGACATAGAATCAGGAGACATTCAGCTTAATAATTATTATACTAAGGATGAAGTTAAAGCACTAATTCCAGATGTATCAGGTAAAGCAGACATAGAAGACGTACCTACTAAGGTATCTCAACTAGAGAATGACTCCCACTACATTACAGATATTCCAGACGAATATGTTACAAAGCATGAACTTGATAGCCGAGGGTATTTAACAGAAGAGATTGAGCCGGCATTTATAGCTAGTGCAGCTGCAACTATAAATACTACTGATATACAAAATTGGAACAACAAGGTAGACAAAGTCCAAGGAATGGGCTTATCTGAGCAAAGCTTTACATTAGAAGAGAAGAATAAACTAAAGGGACTAACTAACTATAGTGATACCAGTGTTAGAGAACTGATTAAAGAAATTGATGAGAAGGTTAACACAAAAGCAGATAGGAGTGAAATCCCTGATGTTAGTAATAAAGCTGATATAGAAGACATACCTACTAAAGTATCTCAGTTAGAGAATGATAAACATTACTTAACAACAATTCCGGATAACTTAGTTACTGAAGAAGAATTGAATAGTAAAGGATTTCTAACTAGCTATACTGAAACTGACCCAACTGTTCCTGAGTGGGCTAAACAACCTAATAAACCTACATATACTCTTGAAGAGTTAGGTGCGGAAAAGGCTGGAACAGCAGCAGAAATACTTGAGATAGCTAACAACTTTACTAGACAGCAGTTTGACATACTTACTCAAGATTCTGACCCTTCTTATAATACCTTTAAAGGAGTTGGAGATGCTATTATAGAGAGCAATAAGACAATTTCTACAATAAGTACTACATTAGAGAGTAAGGCAAATAAGAGCGAATTATTCTCTGGTAAATATCAAGACTTAGACGGAAAGCCTGAGATTCCTAGTATAGAAGGTCTGGCTACCGAGGATTATGTTAAACAGGCTATAGCCAATATTCCTGAAACTGATTTAAGTAACTATGCTTTAAAGAGTGAACTTCCAGACATTAGTACTAAGGTTGATAAGGTTGAAGGTAAAGGATTGTCCACTAATGACTTCACCAACGACAATAAAGCTAAGTTACAATCACTCGAGAATTATAATGATACATACGTAAAAGAACAGATAGGACTACTTAATGTATTTAAGTCAGATGTGCAGGGCTATGTCATGCATATTGAGAAGGCTCTTTATTTGTCTGAGAACCTATCCGATTATTATACTGAGGCTGAAGATGCGCACGATTTTATAGTAGCTTTATCCAAGGCTAGATTAGTAACATTAGAATATGCAACTTTAAAATTTGTAACAGCTTATAGAAAGACAGCTACAGATACCAAAGACACTGATGATGTTAGAACTGTAGAAGTGATAATGATGTTTCACTATGATGAACTTCAGGACTTGAAGTTAACATTTACATTAGTAGTAGGAACTAAAACGACATATACATTTAATAAGGAATTTATAACATCTTCTTCCACGGGAACTGAAGCCTTAGTTGAAAGACTTACGGCATTAGAGAAGTTGGTGCAAGGGTCTTGATTTAAGTAAAACGATAGTATTAGAATAGAATGGCAAATGAAATGGTAAATAACAAGCAGGTAAATTTCTGGAGGGGTGACCAAATCCCTCCAACCATTTACCACATTTGGATTAAAGATAACAGTAAGATGCTCTTATTTGATGGGGAACAATGGGTTGTATTCCTTGATAATAAAGAGATTATCGACATTGTGAATAAGATTCAAGAGAAGCTTGATAATATGCAAAAAGAAATCGAGAACCTGGGCAATAAGACTGTAAATAAGAAGGCTATTAAGAATAATCCAGTACTAGACGGTACTGACTTACTTATTGGGTGGTCAGGTAACTTTATAGATAAAGGTCTAACTGTTGCTCAGACAGCTCAGAGGTTTGATGAATTATTAACAACTCAAATCATATAGGAATGATAATAGATAAGAAGATTGTATATGCTAGAAAGAAAGAAGAGTTTGAGCCACTAATACCCACAATACCAGAAGGGCTTAACCCAGTAGTATTCATTGAGGATACTAGAGAGATGTGGACTTGTGGTACTTACTTTAGTATTGGCTATCCAAGTATAGAAGTATCAGAAGTTAGCGGCTCTGTTAAGGTTCAAATAGGAAATAGCTTCTTCCTGCTAACTCCTACAGGTGACAGTATTAGCCTTAGAAAAGGTGATGGTAATAGAATTATTATCAGCAGTAATGCACTTAATAGAGTGGATACTGAACCTCCTTTGAAGTGGGATGCTTCTAATAGGAAGTTATTACACATGGAGAGCGGTGTAGCTTCAGGCTCTTATGGACAATCAACTAATCTAGGAAATGCTAGTGTGTTTGTTGTTCCAAACTTTATAGTAGATGCTACAGGACATATAACATTTGCAGAGAATCATAATATTGAGATTAGGGACTATGTTGAACAGGTAGCTCCATCTAATCAGATGGCTGAGAGAAACATATTATTATCCTACAATGAAGCTAACAATAATATGGACACATCTCAAGTTAGAAAGGCTAATGGTTTGACATTTAATGATGCTACACAGAGAATAACTGTAGCGGGAGGAATGGTTTCAGATGGTGCGGTAACAGTTAATCATGGAGACGTTTCTGTATTAGATGGTTATATTATTGGTAAGCTAAAGGGAGATGTAGAAGGACAAGCTACTCCTAAGATTCACTTGTCATTGAAGCCAGAATATGGTGGTGCTTCTACTAAATTGTATGGTCATGTAAAGTTACAAGACATATTAAGTAGGAAACCAGACCCATCAAGTGATAATGAAAATATAAATGATACTAACGTAGTCGCAGCTATTGCAGCATCTCCACTAATGGTATGGAATGCAATACAGACTGCTAAAGACTATGCTGATAGTATTCTTGGTTCTAATAATGCAATGCTATATAAAGGTGCAGTTGAGGCTGGTACTACAAGTCCAGGTTCATTTACACCCACAGCTGATGTTGGTCATACTTACGTGGTGACATTTGGTACTGGTACATATACTGATAGTGTTGGATATATCAATGGAGAGCCAGTAGAAATTGGTGATTTGCTAATATGTAAGGAGAGTACCCCTGCTGCCACTTCCTCTACTTGGTCACAAGTAAGAACTAAGTGGACGTTTGTGCAGACAAACACTACAGGAGTTGTTAGTGGACCTTCAAGAGCAGTAGTTGGGCAATTAGCTGTGTTTGATAGCACTACAGGTAAGTTGATTACAGGTCTTACTAATGGTAGTGTAGGACAAGTACTTACTATTAATAATAATGGTACTCCTTCATGGATTACTCCAGTATCTCAAACATGGCGTGCTATTAACTACCAAAACTCTGGTCAACCAGCAGCTCAAATTCTAAGTAACTCTACAGATTCTGGAGATTTAACTTTTGGAGCAGCAGGTAACATGAGATTGAGTTGGGATGATGCTACAAATACATTAACCTTTACTTCAATATCAGATAATAGCTGGCGTGATGTGTTAGCCTATACAACATCTTCTCTTTTACCCCAGAGTATTGGAGAGAATGCAGACTTAATATTCTCCAGTGATTTCTTATGGATAGAAGGAGAATTAGTAACGGGATGGGCTACTGTAGACTCAAGTGGAAATATAACATATTCAAGATAATTCAGGAGGACTCAGTTCCTCCTTTTTATTAACTTTGTGATAACACAATATGCTAATTAAAACAAAATACATTGACTGTGCTAGTAAGAGTGTGTTTAATACATGGAAGTTACCTACAAGTGCAGCAGATACCAGTGGAGATATATACTGGTCAGCCGTTGTCTATATAAAGGACACTGGCGAAGTGTGGACTCATGGTAAACTATATGGAGGATTCTTCTCAAATGCAGACAATAACAAAGTTAGTTTAACCATAGGAGGAACAACAAAGATATTAGCATTAGATGGACATGTCCAATCTTATACTACATTAACAGGTAGTGGAAGTACAGCTGACCAGGCTATCCTATCTACAGGAGAGGCTAATAAATGGACTCTGAAGACTTTGGGTAAAAATGCCTTTAGTAATGTTGATTACTTACCTGCTGATGCTACTGCTGTTGCAGCCGAGAAAGTTGTACATGCTTTAGCTTTCCAATATAACGGGAAGGCTATACATTCTTTTGATGGTTCAGTAGCTAGAGTCCTAAATATTATACAGGGTGATAATGTGTTTATTACTGGAGATAGTCAGGGTAATGTAACTATTGCTGCTGACCCAGGAAGTGATACAGTAAACACTGCTGGAGCTACTAATAAGGTTGATACAAAATTGTTCCTTATTGGTGCCAAATCTCAGACTACTGCGCCTCAAACTTACAGTAACCAGTATGTATACATTGGAACTGACAACTGTTTGTATAGCTTAGGTAAGAAGGTATTAACTGAACATCAAGCTATTTATAATTTAGATTTACAAACTCAAGTAGGGAAAGCTGTTACTAAGGTTACTACATTTGACCCCAATGCAGCTAACAACTCATTTACTTTAGTTCAAGGCACTAATGTAACTCTAACCCCAGATGCAGCTAATAAGAAAGTAACTATTAGTAGTAAGGATACAACTTATGATTTCTATAATTTAGTTTTCAAACAAGGAGAATCTGTTATAGATACTTATAAGCCAACTACTTCACCTAGTAAAACTCTTAAAGCAGGAACTAACGTTACATTTACAGGTAGCAATAATGAAGTATTAATAACAACTCAAGACACAAGGAATACAGCTGGTGCCACTGAAAAGTTAACTACTAAGTTATTCCTAACTGGGGCATTAACTCAAACAGATAACCCTCAGACCTATACCAATTCCAAAGTGTATATAGGCGCGGATAACAAGTTGTATAGTGATGGTAAAGTAGTTTCTACTGGAGACCATACTCATCCTATATATGTAACATTAGATACTGAACAGACTATTAATGGAAGTAAAACATTCACAACTCCTATTATATCTACAGTAGCTAGCGGAACTGCACCATTTAGAGTTACTAGTAACACATTAGTGACTAACCTCAATGCAGACAGACTTGATAACTTACATGAAAATTCTTTCCTACGTTATAGAGATACTGTCACTACTCAAGTTAACACTTTATGGGCACAGATAGGTATAAGGCAGTATAATAAAGCCCTTCCAGACGGATTGGAGGAATCCAACACATATAATTACGGTTCTGTAATATCATTACCTGGAAATAACTCTAGGTTAGATATTTGGTACAATCACCATTCTAGTGATGCAGAGTATAAATCAAATGGTATTCAATATAGAACAGGATGGGGAGATGGCAAGATGCCATGGAGAACATTATTAGATACTGTAAACTATCCTTCATATGCTGATTCACATTATGTTACTATCGCCACTGACCAGGCAGTTACAGGTACTAAAACCTTTAGTAAATATATTAAGTTTAGTAATTCTTGGAAAGCTGCTGGCCTTATGGGTTCAGGTGATATATCACTTGGAGCAAGTAATCGTAATCTAGTATATCTTAACACCACTGAATTTAGACCACATGGAACTGAGACTAATAAGATTGCTCTTGGTAATGATAGTGGATATTGGAAGAGTGTAACCTCTGGACAATTCATATCTAAAGTTGGGTCTGGAACTGCACCATTAGTTGTAGCTAGTAATACCTTAGTAAGTAATCTTAATGCTGATTTACTTGATGGAGTACATTTGGCAGGATTTAGTGGAAGAGAGGGTGTTATGCGCTCTTGGCTCAGAGGTAGGTACACTGCGGTGAACCAATATTTTGGAAATGGAAATGTAGTTACGCTTGACCCTAAACCTACGGATGATTCCACCCTATCTGCAAATACTACTATATTTAGCTTAGGTGATGTGCCAACAAGAAACACTCAACTAGCTTTTTATTATGACTCAGACACGATTAAATACAGAAGGCATGACGATTCAAAGTGGAATAGTTGGGTTACGTTATTACATTCTGGCAATTATGCAGGATTCCTAGACAGCCGCTATGTCAATATCTCCGGAGATACTATGACTGGTACTCTTGGAATGGGTGCTAATACTATATACTGGAGAGAAAGTGGTTTTGGAGACAAATTTGGATTAACACCATATTTTAGTGGTACTGATGATAGTAATTATCTAGCCTTTATGAGTTCTGTTGGTGCAGCCGGAACAGACCCAACCATGACTGCCAAGATGGTATTAACAGGACTAGGAAATGTAGGAATTGGCACTACAACTCCAACACAGAAGCTTCATGTTATTGGTGGGGGTTTATTTACTGCGTTACTAACTTCTACTGGTATTACTAACAACGGAACCTTAACCCAGAACGGTGATATTACAATAAACCAAGCTAGCTCTACAGGAACTAGACAAGTTAGATTCCAAGGTGGGGATAACGATTATGGTAGAGTAGCATACGGTGCTACAGCAACTAATGCAGGGTGGATGGAAATAGCTTCTTGTGATGGTGGTAATGAACCTATATATGCTAGACAATATACAGGAGTATTTACCACTGTAAAAAGAACTGCAATTCTATTGGATGCTAATGGAAATACAGCATTCCCTGGCACAGTCACAGCTCCAACATTTACTGGTGCTTTAAATGGTACTGCTGAATGGTCTAAGAGATTAGCTACTAATAGTCAGTTAACATTTGGGCTAAATGGATTAACTTACTTCAATGCGAATCTAGGTGCTGGTACTGCTGCTAATCAGAATGTTGGACCAACAGCTCAATGGTGGCATATATTAAGAATGAATCATGGAAATGGTTCTGGGTATTTCGCTGATATAGCAGTCCCTTTAAATACATCCGATGGTATTTACTGGAGAAGAATAAAAGGGGGTACTAACTATGGATGGTATAGAGTGTTAGATACTAATAACTATGCTGGAATTATAGACGGTAGGTATGTTAATGTTACTGGTGATACTATGACTGGTGCGCTATCTGTTGCTACTCATCTGGAGGTGAAGGCGGCTAACACTACTACTAATGCCATGTTAATCTTACATAACCCGAATAGGTCATGGGGAAACATCACATTTAGAGATAATATGTTTTATTTCGTGGATGGTAATTCTAGTACTGGAACCACATATAGACCTATAAAGGCTAACTACTATATAGCGTCTGCAACGACTTTATGTACCAATCTGAATGCTGATTTATTAGATGGAAATCATGAGCATGTATTTTTAAGACACCGAGATACTTACGGTATTGACGGATATAACACCTTGTGGGCACAGATAGGAATAAGACAGTATAACAATGCAAAGCCAGACGGAATGGCTAATCCTATATATGATTATGGTGCTGTTATATCTCTTCCAGGAGCAAATACGAGATTAGATATATGGTATAATCACACGTCCTCAGCGTCAGATTCAACCACTAATGGTATTCAATACAGAAGCGGATTTAATGATGATAAAAAACCTTGGAGAATGTTGCTTGATTCTGTTAACGCCAAACATTATAATGTAGGCTCTGCTACCAAATTGCAAACCGCTAGACGAATTAATGGAACTAACTTCGACGGTACTGCAAATATTACTACCTCTTATTGGGGAACAGCTAGGAACTTTACTATTGGTAATACTACTAGGTCAGTAAACGGTTCTGGTAATGTTTCATGGTCTTTCTCTGATATTGGTGGTGCTGCTGCTAATCATAAACATGGATTATTGCATGATAATTTCACAGTAACATTGGCTAACACAACCAGCAATTCAGGATGGGGTATGATAAACAATCCGTACAACGGATTCATTTTAAAATCTATTAGAACCCAAGGCTCTGCCCCATCATGGACTATAGGTAATTATTCTGCTGGTATATGTTTTGGAGGTTCAGACACAAAAGGTGTCATTACTGTGGCTTACCCTAATGCCCAAATACGTGTAGCTGGAGGTAATGGTAGTAGTCCAGTTTGGAGCTGTGACCTATGGCATAATAAGAACTTTGACCCTAACTCTAAAGCAAATAGCAATCATAACCATGATAGCTCTTACATAACTAAATATGGTAGCAACAACAATGTAGTACTTGGTGCTGGTGGGTATAAAGCATTGTCAGACTTTACACTGAACTCAAATTGGGCAGCTTCTAAAGATGTTGCTGGATATGTTAAATTCCCTAATGGATTTATAATTCAATGGGGTGAAGCATATGTAGGTGCAAACTCTGTACACTACAAATCCTTCCCGATTGCATTCCCATCAGCTTGTATATCGGTACAAGTAACACATAAAACAACTGCAACCAACTGGGACAAGGTTTGTGTAGCAGGTAATTATACTAGGACTAGCTGCACAATAGCTAATTGTGAAACAGTTAATTCTATGATTAATTGGATGGCTTTAGGCTATTAGTTTATATATTTTATTTAATATTATTTTTTAACTATGAAATTTACTAGAATGATTAATTTATCTGGCTCAGTAACAGTAGATACTATTGAAGTTTATGTAACAATGAACTACGAGGAATCACAAGCCCCTACTGAGGCTTCTTTTAACTTCACTATGGAGAATATGTCTGTAAGTGGTTCCTGCTCTAAAGATGAAATCACATACTATACTGCATCTCAAGGAATAGTAACAGATGAGCTTATGAAGAAAGTAGAAACAAAGGTAAAGGAATGTATAGCAAATTATGAGTCAATTTGATTGTCTCATAGTTAATTTTATAATTTTAACTAACTATACTTTGTTTCATACTCAATAATGTGTATATTTGCACAGAATTAACAAAATTAGAAGAGGACTATGACAGTAAACGAAATGATGATTAGGCACAACTTTATTACTAAGATTATACTTAGGGATAAGGACAAGGAACTCAGTAAAGATTTAAAGGTAAAGATTATGTCAATGCGTATTGAATTAGGTAAACTTCGTAGACAAGTAGAGGATGATTTACAAGAAGCTATCTCACAATTAACTCCGAGTGAATATAGAGAGCTAGCTAGTAAAAGTAACCTAACTCAAGATGAGAGAGAACAGATAAAGGAATGGAATAAGCAAATAACTGAGGAATACAACACCTACCTTGACCAAAGGAGTAAGGATGAAGTAGCTGACTGTGCCCACTTCAACGAAGATGAGTATGCTCAGATTGTTGAAGTAAATGCAGCCAACGATGTTGAAATAAATGGACAGAAGTTATGTGCTGCTGATTTTCTAGAAGTGCTTCATAGCTTGTTCGTAGAACAGTAATATAAAACGAGGGCTGTGTGAATAACATAGCCCTTTATTTTTATCAGCATGAATGAATATATTGAGGTAATTGGTCAATTAAAACCCAAGAACAATGCTAGTTTTGCACTAGCAGATGTTAATGATTTACGTGGTGGTTACATCCAAGTTACCAATATGAGTGATATGGAAGCTTTTCTTAACACAAACAAGTTAAAGGAAGGTATGCTATGTTACGTCAAAAATTCACCTGACAGCAACCATATGTACCAATTCTATAACGGAGTATGGAATGTATGGAAAGTACAAGGAGGTGGAGGGGGTGGCGGAGGAGGAATGTCTATTGTAGTAGTTGATACTTTAGAAGAACTACTTGATAGGGATGACCTTAGAGTTAAGGGGCAAATAGTATTCGTTAATGATATTAATGAAATACGTTACTTTAACGGATTTGTTTGGGAATCCTTCTCCAAAATTTATATACAGGATACACCACCTGAAGATAAGGGAGGTATTTGGATAGATACTTCTGAGAATAAAGAACATATGACAAGTAGTACTGTAATTCAGAACTTATTAAAAGTTATATCGGTACTACAAGACAAGGTACAGAAGTTAGAGTTTGCATTTAACTGCCAGATAGATTCGGGGGACTTTAGAAACAATCAGAGGTATGCCTATGATGGTATGCCTAATGAGGAGCCTAACTACGGTACTTCAGAAGAGGAGGATAATGCTACTCAAGAAGCTAATAAGGATATAGTTCTTGCTGATGCACCTGAACCTACTGAATATGAAGAGTATTTACCCAATGCCAAGCATATATGCATCAAAAGTGGTACATACGCAGAAATGCAAGCTAATAAAGGTGATTTCTTACCAAAGGAATTGTTATGGTGTTATGACACTCAGACATTATGGATTAAAGACCCTAAGACTTATAAATTAATTAAAATAGGTAGCACAGGTGGTGGAGAAGACCCAGGACCTGGACCAGACCCAGAAACAATGGATGGAATATTAACCGAAGTCATTGGAAGTGGCAGTGGGGCTAAGACCAAGATTATTGGTATTGAGTTCGCTGACATGACAAATAAAGAGAATACATTCCTTATTCAGGTTAAGGATGGTAAGTTAGATGTACATGATTATAGATTAGATAAGAACACTTTAGCTGGTAACGCCCAGACTCAAGGTACTGGAATTTATTATACTACTCCTTATTTCCCAATTATTCCAGAAGAAGTTGGCTCTAAAGATTCTCCAAAGATATATGTCAACATGGTATATTGTGGAGGAACATCTGAGGATAAGGATTATAATCCAGTATCTCACAATTTCGTAGAACTATGTAACCTAGGTAAGAAGGACTTAAATCTAAAAGGACTATACTTACATTATACAGAAAGGAATAGTGGAGATTGGGTTACATTACCTCTAATTGGTACTCTTAAATCTCAAGGTACATTCTTAATTAAGGGTGCTCAATGTTCCGTAGAGAACATCAATACTACACTAATTAGAGTTGGTGAACCTGATATGTATTGGACTAAAGATGCTACTCTTAATAATACAAGGCTTGAGATTGCTGGAGATACAGGTGCTGGGGTTCAAGCTCATAGTATTTGGTCCAGCAAAGATAACTGCATCAAATTTAGTTATGACTGTGCATTCTATATTAGTAGTGAAGAGACTACAGACTACTTCAAGACTACTGTTATGAATAGTACTGCACCTTGGACTACTAATGGAGTAATTAAATGGTATGTAGATTTAGTCGGAATAGGTAGTTATAACGATAAGTCAATGCCATGTGAGGCATCTCCTATTGCCACTAAGGGAAGTAATGTGTTATTAATGCGTTACTATAATATGGACCCAGTTAAACAGGCTACTAAGGCTCTGAGTGCTAGGAGTAATGTTAAGGACTGGACTTACATCAATATGGATAAGATTAACCCTGCTATTGATATTCAAGAGTACACTCCTAAGAACTCATCTCAAAACAAGAATATATTCTTTAATAAACACCTGTTAGTTGAAGGTGCTCCCAATATTGTCACTTGTACATTAGGACATGACGCACACAAGACTAGATGCTTTAACTGGGTATCAGTTGGATATTATGATGAATATATCTGGATAAGGAAAGATGGGGAAGAATATACTCCAGAGAATAAGTTTGAGTCTTTTAAGAAAGAAGACTTCAATACAGAAGGCACTAGCCAGAATCCTAACAGACCTGCTAATCATAAGAATTGGACTAATAAAATATACAATAGGATTAGAAGTATAACTACAGATGGCACACCATTTACAGTTCATAAGTTTATTAAGGACTTCGACGAACCTGCTGATACTCAGAAGTATTATTACAAGGTAGGAAGAGATGGGGCATGGACTGAGGAAAGGTCATTCACTCTTAGGAATAGAGACAAGGTTATTGAGAAGGGATTCAACTTCCTACAAGTAAGTGACCAGCAAGGATTTAATGCAGAAGAGTATGAAATGTGGAGGGTTAGTGCAGAATACATCAACTCTGACAAAGCTGAGAATCCATATGAATGGTGCTTAAATACTGGAGACCAGACTCAGAATGGTAATAGATTTAACGAATGGATTGACTATTACAAGGGTGGAGATGTTATCTATAGAGATACAGAGCAAATGTACTCAGTAGGTAATAATGATTTAACCCCTGTGGATGTATACACGTTAGGGGATGGAGAAGATAAAAGTAAAACTAACCCCGCCAATGTAGAATTTTTCTTTACATTTGAACACCCTTATACAGTACCCATTTCGTCTGCTGGAGTGTACATACCCTGCTGCTATAGCTTCGTATATGGTAACACCTATTTCTTGTCTATGAACTCTGAAATCACTGAATTAGCGAGGACAGATGTGTTCGGAGATGTAGTTGGAGTAAACATATATAATGACTTAAAAGATTGGGCTACTGCTGATTTAGCCAAACACGCAGCTGATTCTAAAATTAAGTGGAAGGTTGCGTTCTGTCATGAAGCTCCATTCACCATCATCACCGCCGATTTAATTATGAGTTATCTAAAGAAGAATGAGAGTGGAACTTATGACAAAGACCTAAACATCAAGAGGGGTGGTAGCCACTTAAATACAGTAGGCAGTTATTGGTTCAGCCAATGGATGCAAGATAATGATTTCAAACTATGCCTATGTGGTCACAAACATACATATGCCAATTCAAGATATATAAGAGAGAACCCAAGTAGGACAATGGAACCTATCGTTTACGATACTTCCTTAACTCCTTCATGGTATACTAGCTTACCAGATAGAGAAAGACAATGTGTTCAAATCTCCACTGATGCAAGCTTGAATTATGTAAGATATGTAATGTGTCAGGCTACTGGATATAAGTTAACTTCTAATAAGGAATTACCTGCAAAGAATATTCCTTGGTTGTTAGAATACTACCCAGTATCTAGTCAGATTGAGAACAATACAACTAATACTGCTACAGTAAAGGTTAACTCAGCACAGCAATATCCTAATTACATTATATGGAATGTAGGAACGGGAAATGAAGTTGAAGTGCCATCCATGACCACAGCTAGTAGGGAGAGAATACTTGGTAAGTCTTATAAACTACAACTAAAGGATAATACTAAAGTTTGGGCTTATAAGTATAATGTACCTATAGCTTATACTGACTTAAAGAAGGTTGGAGGTAATGGTGCTACTAACCCAAGTAATAATATAGTAATTGAAAAGACATTACAATGAAAATAAAACATTATGATGAAGTAACTGGAAGATGGGTAATCGACGGTGCTTCTAATGCTTCAGAATTGGAACTGACAAACCCTGGCTTCTTAAATGAAGCTGGGGAATCAGTTTCTATTGACAATGGCTTTACAAAGCTAGATAATAGAATGACTAAGTTAGAACAAAACCTGGCCTGGGTGTACCTTAATGGCGCAATCGGCGGTGGTGGAGGCGGCGGTGGTGGGGGAGATGGCTCCGAATACACCATTGATGTAGCTGAAGGTAGTACAGTCTATACAGCCACTAATACTGTTACACTTAATATCTTAATTAAGAGTGGTGGTGTTAAGAAGTCATTTACTATACTTGCTAAAGATTTGGCTACTAATAAGACTCTAGGGACATGGAAAAAGTATTCTATGTCTAGAACTGATATTACCATTACTGGATTGTCTGGCACCACTGACATTGAGTTATCTGCTTATGATAATGACAATGTATATGCTACTCCTACATATGTAAAGATTGTGGCTGGCGCTATCTCTTTAGAGATTCAGTCTATACCACCTAAGACCATGTATATGGGAGGTGTTGCGGAAGTACCTCTTAACTATACAGTAACTAATAACATCCTGCAAAGTCCTGCCGAGTTCTGGATGACTATTAATGGTATTGAAGTTGCTAGAGTAGGTAACATTACTACAGCTATTCGTGCGCTAAGTTATGACGCTCGTAAGCTACTGTTTGAGAGCGAACACTTTAATCCAAAAGCTGGACAAAGATTCTATTTTATAGCACAGGCAAGTACTACACTTAATGGTGATGTAATATCGTCTGAACAGATTAAATTCGACATTACTGTAGCAGATAGTAATAACTTAGTTATTGTAACCGAGGATATTACAGAGTTTACCCCATCCTCAAATCCCGGAGAAACTCTTGAGGATTTAACACAGTATGGTCAGGGTTCTCAATTAGGATTTAGTTATTACTTTAGTTATGGTCTTAGTAAGTATAGTACATTCAACATGGATTATAAAATCCATCTAATGAATGGAAGTGGTGAAGTATCATTACTCGACACAGGTACAATTAAGAATATTAATAAGAGTGAAACTAATAGATTTGTATATAGTACAGTAAACCTATCTGTTAATAAGGATGATGAATATTTAAGAATCACCCTATTTGGATATGCTGTAAACGACCCTGGTGATACTTCTGCTCAATATACCAAGACAGTTACTTGTAGGATAGTAGAGAGTGTAAGTACTGACTTATATGCTAACAATGACCTACACACACTACTTGCGTATTATAGTAAAATTACTGGATTCCCCAACACTTCTACTGGTACTTGGAATTATCCTATCAAAACTAGCGGGGATTTCATATACGAGGGTGCATTCGCATCTAAGTTCCCAGATGGTGTGAATTTTACTCTAAAAGGAGTAAATGGTAAAACTAGTGGTTTTATTCAGGACATTGATGGTGTAAATCAAATACCTGCAACAAGGCTAAGTGGTGAGGCTTACGGTTATCTTGAGGTAGCGGATGTTATGTTCCCTGCCATTGATATTGGTGCTGGTGTATCATTCTTCCAACCTATGGGATTCCATATATCCTGTACTTATAAAGCAGATTCATCTTCTTATCCAGAAGAAGTAATATGCGGTATAGGTCAATATGAAGATGGTGAACTAAAAACAGGTTATGAAGTATCATTAGAGAAAGCTGTATGTAAGATTGGTTCCGCTGATACTCTTACAGTTAAACTCCCTCAGAATGAACTACTTACTGTAGACCTAGATGTATCACTACTATCAGGAAATGCTTGGTACTTTAAAATCTATGTCAATGGTGTGCTGTCTGCTGTAAGTAGGGTACTACAATCTGATATTGACTGGATGTTTGGTACTGACTTCTATTTCGGATGTAGAAATGATAATGGTGTAAGGAGTAGATTCTCTGATGTTAATATCTATGATATTAAGATTTATACATCTTCACAGAGTGAATATGCTATTGTTCAAAACTACATATCTGCTACTGAGCAAGCAAGACTTGTAAGAGGTCAGATTGATGCCTCGTTGGATGCTGAGTTAAGAACTAAGAATCTATTCGACAGTGCTGGCAATTGTTTAATTTGGGATAAGACATTAGATGGTGGTAAGGGAGGATTCCTATCAGGAGAACTATTATATGCGAAATTAGTAGAGCAGATGGAAGTTAATACTCCGTATCCTATCGTACTAGCAGAAGAAACATCCAACAGTCCAACATTATTTGAACCATATTCAACAGCTATCTTCTCTGCATCTGATAAGGTAGAAGTAATGGGCAAGAAATTCCCCGTTAAAATCACTTATCAAGATAGTAAAGGTAAGGTAGTTATTAATACTCCTAGTGGTGTATCAGAGGGTAATGGTGTTACTATTGGTCTACAGGGTACATCTTCTCTATCTTACAATGCTAAAAACTTTGAGATTTACATGGGAGATGTAGACCAAACTGGTAAAAAGATGTTATTTCAACCTACTGATGATTGGCTGCCAGAGAATGAATTCACATTAAAAGCTGACGTAGTAGACTCTGCTCACGTTAATAACGTGGTAATTGGTCAAATTGTTAATGGTAGAGCTAAGAACTCTTCTGGACAATCTATTACTCCATTTGGAGCCACTCCTCCAATGTCACTTGGTAACGATGTTTGGGGAGGTGATGCTGATAAGGCTAATGCTATTAGAGGTAAAATTAAGCATACTTCCGAAGGTTTCCCAGTATTGTTATTCATTAGATATGCCCCAGATGCTGACGGAACCATTAAACAACCTAAATTCTGTGGTATCTATAACTTTAATCTAGGTAGGTATGCTTACTTCAATCTTGGACTAAAATTACTTTTAGACTACACTAAAGTAAACCAAGATGGGCCAACACTAGTAACAGATTACACAGAAGATGCTAGCAGGTGGAATACAGGTGTTAGTAATGGAGTATACTCTGTTGAAATAAATCAGAACTCTTCTGCTCAAGGTGCATTCCAGCAGGATGATATGAAGATTGTACAGTTTATGGGTGATGTAATGTACACATCCAGAGACGAGGCAATCGGATATAATCAAGTGCAGAAGTTCTACACTCAGATGGCTAATATGGCTCTTACTCGTATCCAGAAATACACAATGGATGATGCTGGACAAACTCCAACTAAACCTATCCCTGGAGAGTTCTATGATTTGGATAAGAATGCTTACTATAACTTTAGTGCTTGCGACCAGCACCTAAACTGGGATAATGCTTGTGCTTATTTTATGATTGCATTACTGTTTGGTTGTGTGGACTCTATGTGTAAGAACTTAACTATTCGTAGTTGGGGTACAGATGTATGGTATTGCTGTTTCTATGATATGGATACAGCATTTGGACTTAATAATGCTGGACAAGATATCGTAGAATATTGGGCGCATTTACATAGGTGGTACAACATTGCTTCACAGGATACTGGTATTACTCAGTATACTCAAGAGAAGAATTATGTATCATCTGACAGCTATAAGCAGTTCTTTGCCTCTTGGTGGAATAGAATATGGGAGGTACTTGAAAACTTAGCTGGTATAGATAGTGGTAGCACAGAGAGTAGAACTAGCTTAGAATCGTTATATGTAAATCTAAGAACTAACCTATTCCCTGACCCTGATAAATTCATTAAGGATTACTATCAGTCATATACTGAGAAGACTGGTTCTATCATGTTTAACTATGATTATAAGATTAAGTATCTTGCTATATCTAAGACATATGACCCAAATACTGGTAAATATGAGGATAGTACAGACTTTAGTCAGTTGAAGTTCTTACACGGTAATCGTGTAATGCACGTTAAGGATTGGTTTAGAAAGAGGATTATGTTCTTAGACGGAGTATATGGTTATAAGGATAATACTAACTTATTACCTACCACTATTGAATCTCCTATTACTGGTCTATGGGCTTCTAATAAAGCTACTGGTTCAGCAACTGAAGTAAGGTTTAGCACAGATATTACTGCAAGTAGTCAGATACTTTATCACTATTCACATGATAAGACTACTGGTGCATTCTGGATTACAGATACTCCTACATCAGTTATACTACCTATGCCTACCGGTGAAACAGTAGTATATATGTATGCTAATAAATATATTACTAACTTTACTAAGTTCAAGAGTTACCCTTGGACAGGCTTGGATAATATTAATCTACCTATGCTACAGGAACTCGACTTGAGTGGGTTAAGTAATGTTGATGCAGCATATTTCTTCCAAGGTGGTGTATATAATGAAGCGAATGATATAGGTCTAAAGAATATAAAGAAGTTAAATCTGAATAAGGTAAAACTTATTGGAGCTACTGCTTCTGCATATACTCTTGATTTAAGTGGCTGTCATAAGATACAGGAGTTAGACGTTTCCTATTCTACTATTACTAAAATTACGTTCCCCACATCTGCTGTATTAAAGGTACTCAATATGTCAGGAACGGATATTACTAATTTGAAGTTAGAGAATCAATCATTCCTTGAAACATTACTTATTGAAGATTGCTTAAAGTTAACGTCTATAGAAATAAATAACTGTAGTGCAATAAAGACCTTATCAGTTCCGTCTAATGTAAAAACTGTGATTATTAGGAATTGTGAGAAGATGGAAACTATTCAGATTCCTTACTTTTCAATTAATAACTCCGTCAGCCCTCTAGTTCAAGTAACTATTGATAACTGTCCTGGTATGAAGGAATTTAGTATTCCTGGTCAGAATAACCCTGCTCTAAAGTTAGAGTTAACAGGTGCTTGGAATCTTGAAGTATTAGATTTAAGTTACACAGAGACTGAGGATATAGTACTAGCATCTCTATACGTAAATGGTCAGCCTAACTTCTCTAGTCTAAAATCATTAGATATTTCTGGAACATCATTATATACTCTTAAGTATAATGACAGAACATTTGATTACTTAGACTTAACTGCATTCCCAGACCTGGAGAATATTAGGGCATCTAATTGTAAGATGCTTACTGAGGTTAGATGTAAGAATGATAAGAATAATCCAATTGAGGTAGCACTAGGAGCGTTTAAAGATTGTAACTCATTGCAGAGAGTTAAAGGACACATAGCTCTGCAAGGTAGTGAAATCTTTAGAGGTTGCAATTCGTTCTATCTAAATCCAAATGAGTTATATACTCAGTTCGGTACTGATGTATTCCTAGAAGGCGATAATGCAACTAATATAACCTTTGATAGAAACCTTACAGAAGTTTATTTCATGTTTGAAGATTGTAGTAACTTATCCTACAATGACTTTAAATACTTGATGGTTAGACTTACTGATAAAGTAACCTCTTTGGAGGGAGCCTTCAAAGGATGTAGTAATATATCTGGAGATTTATGGTATGATATGTTTAGACCATGCCCAAATGTTAATACTATTAAGGAAGCGTTTAGTAATACTAGACTAGGCGGAATCTTCTTCTCTAGAGGTCAGGACTACAATCCAGCTAAGGATTCTACATGGGGCATCCTAGATTTCGTTCCTAAGCTGACTGATACTGAAGCTGCATTTGATAACACAAGTATGGAATGGATAGATAATAATGTATTTGCACCTATTGTTAATGGTGGAACTACTACGTACTCTCCTTTAGTAAAGATTGACTATATGTTTAGAGGTTGTTACTCTCTAAAGAGCTGTGTTAGTACTAGAGCTACACCAATTGCAGAGGGATTTCTAAGCTCTAAGACATTCTTTACTAATCTAAGGAACTTAGCTGGAACCTACCCTAAAGGTGTGTTCACTGGGTGTGATAAAGTTAAAATGACTGTTGATAATGATGCAAGTGGTAATACTTATCTATTCCATACTGTAAATAAGGTAACACAAAGTTTAGTACTTACAGATTCTGTGTATAATGGAATAAAGCTAGTGGGCAAGATAGGTCCTAATGTGTTTGGAGGTATAAGTCAGACTATCAGTGATAATGGAACTACTTGGTATATTCCAACATTTACTTCTATCCAATTCCCATTCCAATATAGTGGTGGGGCAGGATTGCAAGTAAATCTATCAGAGATGGGAAATATGTTTCAGGCTATTAGTAGCACTCTACGACAAGCTGTTGGTGTATTCAGTGGTTTAGAATGCTCTGATGAGGAAGGTGCACAATCTATTCCTGCTAATATATTTAAACATTGTACAGTTCTTAATAGTATTGAATCATTCTTTAGTGGTATAGATATTAATAATAATGGTAAGGTTTACGAGTTCCCTCCAGCTGGAATGTTCGATGATTGTGTAGCACTACAGAATATTAGAAGATTGTTTAGCGGATGTAATAATTTGAAGCTAAAACTAGTTGGAGAAGGTTTCAAGAACTGTGCTCTTAGTGATGTATCTTATGCGTTTGAGAATAGCGGAGTATTTGGAATGATTCCTTATAGATTGTTCTTTATGTCTAGGTCAAATAGCAATGGAAGTAAAGTTATCAGTCAGACCATTACTGATATGGCTGGGGTATTCACAGGGTGCTGGTGTCTTGGATACGGTGAAACTAGAACTATAGATGTTGGGTCAGATTTAATAGCTGGAATGACTAAGACTGTATGGGCAGACCATATTATACAGACCGTTGGTAATAGAGTTCCATTTAAACTAGATGTTAGTAATATGAAGAAATCATATAACTACGATAGGAATGAAGACCCAGATAGTGAAGAATATAATCCCGGTGAACAAGCATTTGATGTGTGGTACTTAGACGGATATGGTTGGGAAGGTGCTTCTAGTAGTGAGAGTGGATTAGATGCTGCTAAGACTAGACTAAATGAAAGATACTTTAAGTATGATTCCCAACAAAAGGTGGCTATATCTCAGCAAGACCTAGACAGGTCGGAAGTAGGTTATCAGAATTATATGTTCCCCACCGACTACTTTAGATATTGTTCTTCTAACTGTAACTTCGAGAACTCTTTAGCTGACTTTACATATAAGTCCAACATTAAAAAGTTTGATGCTGAAACAGGTAACTATTCAGTAGAAGGAACTGAGGAATACGATGGAATGGTAGGTAGAATACCTTGTAAGCTATTTGAAGCGTTGAAAGACAATACTAGTCTAACGTCAGTTTTTAAAGGTATTAAGTTCTGTGCCTTTGTTAATCTTCAAGGTCAAACCTTTACTAGGGGAATTAAATACCCACCAGACTTATTTAAGTATAATACTAAATTGGAAGATATATCGAATATATTTGCCCAAACTAGTATAGAAGTTGGAGTAGATATTAATAGTGACTTATTTGCCAACAATGCTAATCTTAAGAGCATTAGTGGTGTATGGTCTAATTGTCTATTCGATAAAAGGGCATATAAGGCAGAAGGAACTCAAGAGATATATTCTCAAATAGATTTTGCTAATATATTTAAGAATAACACTAAAATAACTAACGCTTCAAATTTATTTGCAGTAACAGTCTCAGGTGCATCTAAAGAAAAGCCTTACGGACTACTTTTAATCACTGAAGATTTATTAAAGACTTGTTACAATATAAACAATATCAGTAATATGTTTTATTACTGTGCTGCGTTAGCTGGGGCTGTTCCACCATTCCCATCCGCTTCTTACCCAGTATTGAATGTAGTATCTGGTTACCTATCTGGAGTAACAAAGGCTAATATTACCAATGCTGAAAGTCTTGAGGCTAGATTGGTTCCTGCTGGATGGCTGTAACATAATTCAAATAGGTGATTACCATAGAGATGATTTTTGGATATTTTAATACAATTATTTTGTAGTTAACATTGATTAACAATATTTCTTTGGTATGACCTTTAAGAATCATTAACTTTGCACTATGAAAATTAAAGAAGCACGCTTAACAGATTGGGTATAAAAACACACACAAACACAACAAATTATGGCAGAATTTTTAACAATGCAAGAGGCAGAGGATAAATTTGGTAAGAAAGGTAAAACCAATGCAGCTCTGACTCTAGGTATTATTGGAACAGCACTTGGAGCTTTTACAGGTAACAATGGCTGCGGCTGTGGTAACAACGGTATTCTCGGAGGTCTATTTGGAGGCAATAACGGTAATTGTATAGCTGAGAAGGCTATGCAGACTGCTATGGCACAAGGACAAATGTCTCAGAATCTAGCTTGGAACAATAGAGTATAGTCTATGCAAGATGATATTGACTTATACACTTATATCAATGGTAGGAATTTAGCTACTAACGAAAGAATTGGAAACGAAACACAAATTCTAACAAACCAAATCTGGAGAGGTAGAGTAGAAGACTTACAAGAGAAGAGTGGAATGTATGTTGACATAATCACTCGTGATAACGCTCAGAACATGAAACTATGTGATGAGCTTTATAAGAGAAGGGAACAAGACGTACAAGAGAAGGCAGATTTGTTCGAGAGACTTAACACACGTTTAGTTGAATTAGAGAAGAAGGAAGCTGCTGCTGCTTTACAGAGACAACTAGACCACAAGATTACTGGACAGCTGAAATATGCTTATAGTGACCTATGTGCTCCAGTTCCTAGTATTTCTCCACTATACTGTAGTCCATTTACACAATATGGTACAGGTATGTACGCTGGTCAAGCTGCTTCTAACTGGAATGCAGTGAACACAGCTATTAACAGTGCTTGTCCATCTTGTACAGCTCAGTAAGATATTAAAAGGGAGATTATGCAAATAGTCTCCCTTATTTTTTATATTTAAAACATAAACACTTATGAAGGTTAAAATTACTCCTATTTCGGGGACTGCTCAGGTAATTGAATTTAATGTATCGTTACCATGTGGGGCAAATGCATCAATTGCTCCTGTGTCTACATTAACAGCTACACAAAGATGGGCAGCCATAGCAACTGAGGTTGATGCAGCAGCAGGTGGTGAGAGATACACTCAAATTACTAAGCTCGACTTAGTACACACTTTACAATATACAGACTGTAAGGGTAATGTTAAGGTAGTTACAAATACTGCATCTACAGTATTAACTCTTGACCCTAGCACATCAAACACTATTGTAACTATTCATCCCGTGGCGGACAAGGCTGTGGATGTTATAATTCCAAACGGAGTTAGTATTATTAATCAAGCTATACTAAATGAGTTACCAACATCATTACCAGTTAAAGGTAATTGTGCTTATTCAGTATTTGAGATACGTATTCCAGTAACTGCACCAACAGTGTGAACATTACAATAGTATGAGCTTATTTGGACAACCTTTTGGCAGTAATTACACTGACTTACAGAACCAATACTTGCAACAACTACAAGTAATGCAACAAGCTCAACAAGCACAACAGAAGACTCAACCCATCCTTGATGAAATAAACAGGGAGGTTGGGTCGTTGTCTGTTGATGAGCAGAACGTATTGGCTAAAACACAAGAATATCAAATGGCTAAACAGACCTATGAAGCAGGATTTATGGCATTCTTAGGTACTAAGTTTAGTTCAGAATATGTAAATTCTCCTGATGGTAAAGTAGCAGCTGAGAGTCTATTAGCTACTATTAGAAAGAGTAAGGAGTATATACAATCTCAGATTAAGGCAAAAGAAGAGAAGGTTAACACATTATTAGAATTAATGGAAAGTGACCCAGAGATGAAGAAGAGATTTGATGAACTCATGATGAATAAAACAGCTAAATAATGAGTGACAAGGAATTGATATTTCAAGCAGCAAACACATTCACTAAAAACTTGGTAGGTAACTTATTCGGCATAAACACAATAGGTACTGATGCTCTCATAACTTATGTAGTTAATAACATGGAGGACAAGTATGGAATGTATTTGGAGCCATTCCTTGATAAGGGTGGTAATATAAACATAGATTTATTTGGAAATGCGCTACGTGACGTTATGAAGGCTCGTGCTAAAGACGGATATGTCGTTAAGCTATTTGGTAAACCAGTTAAGTTTGGTGAGGCTGACATTGATGAGTTCGAGAGGATATTTAAGACGTTAAAAGCGAACAATGGAAAACATTCGAGTTGAGTCATTCTTAGGGAATGATAAAGTTATAGTTGGCAATAAGTATACTGATTTAGTACTTGAGACTCTTGGTAAGGTTTATATCAAAACCGGCAATAATTCTAGAGTGCTTAGTGATGTTCTAAAATTATTAGACCAAGTACAGGAATCAGAAATAAAAAGTCAAACTATTATAGTTGGTAGCTTACTTGAGATGGAGCAGATGGAGTATCCTGGGGATGGATTCTTCATTTATAACACACTTACATCCACTCTATATATTTCTTATGATGAGAGATACATAGCCTTAATAGAGGCAGCAGAAGGTGCTGATGATGGGTATGTAAGACGTAAAGGAGACACAATGACTGGACAGTTGGAAATCAATACTGTTGGCCCTCCTTTAATAGTGGCTTCGTCTAAGCTAGTTAGTAACTTAAATGCTGAATTTATTAATGGATATTCATCCGATGATTTGGCAAAGAAGAACGTAGATGAATATATATATGGAAATTGGACATTTAAAGGCAAAGGAGTCTCTGAGGATACTTGGGTTTTTAAGGACAATGTCCGTATGTATGGAGATTTGGTTACTAGCAGGAGCTTGACATCCCCTGATTTTATGTCAGGATTTGGTGGTTATGGTTGGAGATTGGATGCAAATACCAATACACTAACAGTTGACTATCTTGTAGTTAGAAAGGCTATGAGAGTATATGAATTGGTAATCAATAAGATAAGTGCAACCAATGGAAGTATCTGGGTTACTAATTCAAGTAAATGTAGTAAGGCTGTGCAACCCACTATTTTAACAGATGCACAACTCAGAAGTATTGGTACATGGACTGGGTCAAGTGAAAATATAGATGCTATGTTGAAGCTATTATCAACGGATGGGTATTATATCCCCCTTCCGGGTAATGGGGCTAATACACTTAGTACAGTCACCAGAACGAAAGAAATATCTAAGGCAGATTCAATTAATACCACGCCTAAAACATTTGTAAACTATAAGTTTATAATTCATGTTAAAGACCCTAGAGGTCTTGTTAATAATACTCTGTTTAGAGGACCGCAAACTTTATATGATGAGTCTTTACTAACATCAACTTCATCAGACCAAAACCACATTGCATTTAGAAAGTGTATAACTCTATACTATATCAGTATGGGAATGACGGTTACTAAGTGGGGAGGAAATGAAGGACAATGGGATGAAGGTACTATTCCATTAGAGTGGACACTAACCGAGACTTTCAATAAGGATACAGCTTTCTATATGATTCCGAAAGGTGATAAAGTTGCCACAGAAGACTTTGAGAAGAATGGATTTAATAGTACTTACCTAACACCAATACAACCATTCTATAAATACTTCGGACTTGACACAACAATAGTTAATCAAGCTATTGCTGAATCTAATAGCCAATTTAATAGTAGTATGAATACTACTGTTGTGATGCCTAATTTGTGGGTAGTAAATACCGATGATGAGGAATATCCCCTGTTTAAACCAGGAGATATAATAAGGTGTCAGAAATATACAGGTGGCAATATAAAGTATTACGATGCTATAGTAATGTCGCAGATGGAATCTAGGCAATTTATAGTTCAGAAAGCTACATCTGTATTTGATATTTATACTGAAATCCATTATAATGAGGATGGTTCAGTAGCTTCTTCAGAAGAGTCTTATAACAATACTCAGTACAGTAAGACCGAAACTAGCTATGACGTTAATACGGGAGCCAGGAAGCAAGTATCTTCATCTAATACTACTAGTGATAGATTGGATGATATATCTGAAGGTGATGATATGATTCAAATGGGAAACATATTTAACACCGAGAGGCAAGGTGCTTTATATTTAACATCAAGTGATGATGGTGGACCATACATGGATGTAATCACTGAATTAAATAGACCTGATTATTCGGTTTTATATGATGTTCCATTATATGATAGAAAGGAACTAATATATAAGTCAACTAAGCATAATTACTATTATCAAGAATCTCCCTCAATAGAAGGTGCTCCTACCTTTACAGTAGACATTAAAGACGGAGAGAGTGTCATTACTAAGACATATTATTGCACAGAATATCCCACACAAACATCTGTTATTAAGATGCGGGATAATAAGTATAGACACTCACTTACAAAGACTACAAAGGTAAGAATTGGTAGACTTGATGGCATTTACAATGAAATGTTTGGTAAGAAACAACCCTATGGATATGGTTTATATGGTGAGAATGTATTCCTAACTGGTGAGTTTTATTTAAATAACGGTCAATCAATAGTAGATTTCTCTGAAGAGAACATACTATTAAAGTTTAAGAATGCTGGACTAGAAATAAAGGAAACTCTAAATGATGAAGGCGAGAAGATTCCTGTCTTAGATGAGAATGGAGAACCAGTACTTGATAAAGATGGCAATCCTGTTTATGAAACATCTATCAGTATGAATGCTGATAAGTTTTATTTCTATATTGGAGATAAATTAGCTATGACACTTGGTAAGATGTTTAACGATGATGGGCGTATACAGGGTTCCCTTTTAGACGTTCAAGGTGCAGTACAATCTAGAGGATTGTATATAAAGAATAAACAGGGAGAGCTAACTTGCATAATTACTGAGGAGGGAGACCTCTATGCTCGAAATGCATTCCTATCTGGGACAGTTTTAGCTAATATCGGCTATTTAGGGGGGCAGGAAATTACTATTAGTGAAAGTAGCCTTAGTTATTATAAGTATCAATATCCATATTGTAAGACAATGGTAGAGAGTTCTAACCAATATGGTATTGGAGGAAGGTTAGTTGATGTCTTCAGGTATCCAAGTGATGAGTCAGACACAACCCTAAATGATGGTGTAGTATTCAACGAATCTGGATATTTAACTGCCTATATAGGAGGATTTGTTGTATCTAGTACTTCATTAGAAAGTATCCCTGGGACATATAATGTATTTAGGAATGGAAGAATGTCTATATACTCTGGAGGGTCACCTTGGATAGGTGTATCAAGTGGTAAAACTGAATCTGGGGGTACAGTACAATCTAGAATGGGATTAAACGTCCTCCCTATAGCATCAGGGTTGCAAGCTAACTTCTATGCATATAACCACTATGATGATAACCCATGTGGTATGATTATAGATGTTAAAAGTAGTTCTGGGTATTATCCAGCTGTGGGGATAAAGATTTCTGCGATATCGGACCCTGGATTCTTCTATGATGGCAAAGGGGTTGCAATAGAGGCTGTAGGACATATACAATGTAAAGATGGGTATTTCCTAGGCAAGTATGCTGCCCCAGATAATGATGGAAGAACATACTGGAAGGGAATAAATGAAGGACGTCCGGAAGAACTTCCAGATTTAGATGATATTAGAATAACTGTATGTAACGGATTAGTAGTTGGATGGAGGTACGACAAATGAAAATAAGTTTGAATATTAAAGACAGAATCACATTAATAAGCATCTTACCTAGTACGGGAAAGATAGCTGACCTAGTAGAGATAATGGACTTGGTTAGACTGATAAAGTTTAGCGACGAGGAAAGAAAGGCAGTAAACTTAGAAGAGAAGGATGGAAGGATAACATGGGATGTTAGTGCCGATATCCCTAAGACTTATGATATTAACTTCTCACAAGTATCTATCGTAAAGGATACTATTAAGAAGATGGATGATGCAGGCAGCATAAGTTTAAATATGTTGGACACTTGTCTAAAATTTAGTAAGCTATGATAATACTATTAGATGCAGGTCACGGAGAGTCTACCCCAGGTAAAAGAAGTCCAGATGGGAGACTTAGAGAGTACAAATATTGTAGAGAGATTGCTAACGAAGTAAAGAAACAATTAATTGATAATGGCTTTAATGTTGAGTTGGTAGTTACAGACGATGTAGATGTACCACTTATGCAGAGATGCCGAATAGTAAACCAATACTGTGATATACATAGAAAAGCTAATACTGTATTGGTGTCGATTCACTGTAATGCTGCTGGTAGCGGGGCAGATTGGATGAATGCTAAAGGTTGGAGTGTATTCATATCCAACAATAGCTCAAGTAAGAGTAAGAAACTAGCAGAGTGCTTGTTTGAAGCAGCACGTAAAGAGGGTTTAACACTAAGGAAATATTCACAAACACAAGTATATTGGAAACAGAATCTAGCTATATGCAGAGAGACTAAGTGCCCTGCAGTTTTAACAGAGAATCTGTTTCAAGATAATAAAGAGGACGTAGAGTATCTACTGTCAGATGAGGGCAGAGCAACTATAGCTCGCTTGCACGTACAGGGTATATTGGACTATATCAAGGCAATACAGGGATAATAATTAGGGGTGTTCTTAAATATTGATGAATTTCATCAAATCATTTTGGACACCCCTAAAATTTCCTTAATTTTGCAAATAACTTTAAAAGGGAATAATATGAGTATGAAATTAGAGGATTTAGACATTGACGATGTAGGATTAGACGAAGACGTAACTCCTGGGAATGAGTTTGACGAAGATACCTATGAGAAGCCTTGGCTTGATGGTTCTGCACCGCAAGACGAGGAAGTTCACGAGGATGAGCCAACTAACGAGCCAGAAGAGGAGGACATTATCGTTTCCCTACTAAAAGATAAAGGAATCAATCCTGAAGCTATCAAATTTGAGAATGAAGCAGGAGAGATTGAAGAGAAAAGTTTTAATGAACTTTCAAGGGAGGAACAACTTCAAATCTTAAATTATGACGAGTCAGATGATGACTTTGGTTTAGCAGAAGATGAAGTTAGTCTTATTAATGAGCTAAGGGCAAGTAATCTGAGCGCAGATGAATATAAGAAGTATATCGCCCAGCAAGCTATTCAAGAGTATTTAGATTCTAATCAAGAAGATACTCCTGTATATGAGATTGATTCTATCCCAGATGATGAACTATATCTTATAGATTTAAAAGCTAAAGTCCCAGAGCTTACTGAGGAAGATGCTTCTGCTGAGTTAGAATTAGCTAAACAGAATGAAGCACTATATCAGAAGAAGGTTCAAGGTATCCGCAATGAATACAAGAAGAAAGAAGAGTTGCTAGCTCAACAAGAAGAGGAAGAACAAAGGTTAGCCGCTGAGAAAGCTGCTCAAGAGTTCGAAGACACTATTGTGGCTGCAATTCAAGAGAATGATACCATTGACTTGGGTGAGTCCTCATTAACCTTGTCTGAGGACGATATGAATGAAATTGCTAGCTTTATCTTAGATTCAGATGTTGCAGGAGTGAGACACATCGCCAAAGCGTTAAATGACCCTAAGACCTTAGTTGGCATGGTTTGGTATGCGCTTAAAGGACAGGAGGCGTTTAGTCAAATTACTGATTATTACAAACAGAAGATTACAGAAGCATCTAAATACAATTATAATAAAGGGTTTGAAGATGCTAAGGGAGGTAAAGCTCCAAATGCAGCTAAGACAGTGGTCAAAAAAACAGCAGGTAGTACGGCTGCCCCTGCTAAGAAAGTAATAACAATTGATGATTTAGATTAAATTTAAATTATAAAGTATGATAGTAGCAAATTTCGTAACAAATCGCCCTACAATGAGCGAAACCAGAACTTATGAAGACTTCTATAAGTTCTTAGGTACAAAACCAACTAGACTTGGTATAGTTTCAAGACTCTACCCTAATTTAACTGCTTCTTACTTGACAGAATCTCTAAGAAATATCTTCTATATGGATTCTAAGTCAAATAGTAAATATAGAAGCATTGATAGTATGTACTTCGAGTGGGAAGTTGAAACCAACTACATCAAGAGAGTTGAGTTCGCAGATGTTCCAGCAACTAATGGTGAAGGTGGTACAACCATCGTAATGGCTTTCAAAGAGAACTATTACCAGAAGTATGACATTTTTAAGATTGACAAAACAATGCAGCAATGCCAAGTTATCTCCAGACCTACAAGAGTTGCAGATAATTATTGGACTGTTGAAGTAAGACTAATTGATAACGACTATTCTTCAATCCTAGACCTAGACGGATGCCAGATTGGTGATACTACAAGATTCCAATCTAACGCTATGCCTGAGGCACACGAAGAGGGTTATGCTAAGTATCAATCTAACATTGAAAGACATAGAGGTTACATCACTACACACCGTGTTGATGACAGCTATACTTCTCTATTCAAGCCACTAGAGCAAACATTTATCAGCATTGGTAAAGGTGAGGGCAATGGTGCTGTTAAGGAAACAATGTACAAGATGGATACTCTTGAGAAGAATCTATTAAGAAACTTCTTGGAAGTTCGTAACCAAGGTCTATTATTCAATAAGACTAACGTAGATAAGAACGGTAAACCAACAATCTCTGACCCTGACACTGGTCGTCCAATTTACATTGGTGACGGTATCATCCCACAAATCGAGAGATTTGCATCTAAGTATGTATACAACAAACTTACTCCAGAAGCATTCACTACAGCTATGGCTATGATGAATGAGAAGAGTGAGAATCCAACTGGTAACAAGTATGTATTCATCTGCAACGAGAAGATGTGGAATGACATCCAAAGCTGTCTATCAGAGTGGCTTGCAAGATTCAAAACTTGTGGTACTTATCTATGGTCTAAGAAGGCTAACGGATATGTAGACGTTGGTGCTACATTCAATAGCTATGAAATGGGTGGTAACACTATTTCATTCAAGGTAGACAGAACATTCTCTCGTGAATGGGGTTCTGAAAAAGGCTTCGGTCTAATGCTTGACCTTACTGCTGATAAGACTAGTGGTGAACCAGCTATCCAAATGTTTACATTAAAGGGTGGTGACTTCATTACTAACAAGTATCCAGGTGTTGGTGGTTTAGATGGTCTAAGCTCTGGTATTGTTTCAAGTACTACAGCTGCATCTAAGGTAATCAACTGGGGTTATTCTGGTGTTGGAGTATTCTCTCCATACAGAAGCTTCATCATGAAAGAAGCGTAATAAAAATATATAATCAAGATGTATTGGGAGGGGCTAATCTATAGTCCCTCTCATACTCATTATAAAGATGATGTATGATATACAATAAAAATACGAATTAATATGGCTGATGTTTTAGACGATATAATTATTTTAAGAAGTGTGTTCGGTAAAGTTGGACAGAAGTACTTCATGAATCCTGTTAGGGACCCAAAGACTGGTAGATTCCCTGATTGCGTGAGACCAGTAGATAGTAAGGGTGATATGATTATCTCCGATAAGGATAGAAATGAAGGTAAACCACTTATTCCTGAGAATAAAGTGTTCATCATTGAAGATGGTACTACATTTAACCTAAATGATGAATGGCAGGCTGCTGAGTGGTACTCAATACAACATTGTCCTCTTATTGCATTATCAAGAGATGCAAGGGACTCTAAAGGAAATTTGCTAATTGATGGTGAAATAGCTGAGGGTAAGACTCGTGCTCGTTATGGTACAGCTGAGCTATATGTAGAAAGACCTGGATATGATACTGCTAAGAGAATCTCTAAGAAGAAACTTATCCACGATGCTGATTCTTACATCTATGGTGACCCTAAAGGTGCAGAAGGTAGAGCACTTAAGGCTAGATTGCTTGGTAAGAATATGCGTAATGCACCAGACGCAGATATTACAGACTACTTGCTTGAAATATCGCATAAATCTCCAGAGAAGATTATTGACCTATATACTGGTGGAGATATTAATCTGAGATTGATGTTTATTGACGCTAAAGACAAAAATGTCATATACGTTAAGAACAAGGTTTATCTATATGGTGATAGCATTGTATTAGGTGCAACTGACGATGCAGTAATCACTTGGATGAAGAACCCTACTAACAGTAAGGTACTTGAACTTATTAAGAGAGATACTTATCCCGATATGTACTTAGAAGAAAGTGCATCTAAGAAATAACATTACCTAAATGACAGCGAAACAAGTATACAGAGGAGCATTAGTTGAAATGAATAAGACTGCTGCTCCAAGTATTTTACTTGAGGACTTTAACTACTTATTAAATAAGGCGATATACCAATACATTAATAAGAAGTACAACATTTATGATGTAAATCAACAATCAACAGATGACATTAGAGTTTTAAAATCTACTGCCATCCTCCAGCCTACTCTGGCTACAAACACATACGCTGCTGTTAGTTCTCAAACTAACTCACTGTATGGAGCTGTTTATGAAGTAAATCTCCCATTGGATTATTTACATATTTTGAATTGTGTATGCAATTTCAAAGTAGTAAAGACATACGAGTGCTATGATGCTGGTACTTATGTACAAATTGGTGCTAAGCGTTTAACCTCAGACCTTTGGTCGCAGATAATAAGGAACTTCTATATGCAACCCTCTTATAGAAATCCTTATTACTTCATACACAATGTAAATAGTGCTACGACAATGCCTACTAATCCAGTAAGACTTACTGCTGGAGAAGGAAGTATATCACCAAACACAACTATTCAGCAAACTACTGGTACAGATGGTTCACTTCCAACTAAAATTACTATTGGGGGTAAGTCAGTAGACTTAATAGAACAGCCAGGAGTTAATAGGTATGGAAATCCATCTCAAGTTAGACTTGAAATTAGGTATGGCAAGGATTCTTCTGTATTTCAATTAACTGATATATTTGTTGATTACATTAAGACTCCTCAAAAAATTAGACTAACACAAGACCAGATTGAAATGGTTGAAGATACATCACAAGTCATGGAGTTTCCAGATTATGTGTGTCAAGAGATTATAAATGAGCTGGCAAAGCTATTATTGGAGAACGCAGGTGACCCAAGGCTTCAAACTAATTTAGCAGTTAATCAGACTATTGCAAATCCAGCTCAGCAACAGTCACAAACCAAAAAATAATTAATTTATGTTTCAGTACACTAACACTATTGTATTAAACTCACTGAAAGATGTAACCACTGGTTTAGATAAAATCGTTAAGGGTTCAGACAACATTGAGGTAAGACGTGTAAACAAATTCCTCAAATCTAACGTAAGTGCGATGTACAAGAGAGCTGCTTCCGACCCAGTTATTGGTAAGGCAGAGTTCACTATTACTAATCCAGGCGCAGGTATCTACAGGTTGAAGTTATACATCAGATTATCTGGAAGTCAAAACTCATACTACTCTAATGACTTCGTATTCAAAGGTAAGCCTTTTGTTTACGAGTTCAAGATTGCTTCCAACTCTACTACTGCAACTAATGTTGCTAAAGAAATCAAGAGAGTTATTGATAAGATTCAAGCCTTCTATGGTGACAAATATATCAAGACTGAGGTAGCTGAAGACAAGCTAACAATTCACGGAGTAGACGAATATCAACTATTCACTGAGGCTAAGATTCAAAAACTTAACACAGCTGCTAACAACCCACTTACTAATGAAGTATTTGAGGATGTTACTGAAGGAACAATCACTAAGAGTGTTGAAGGATTCGGTACTTATACTCATATCCTAAAAGACCTTAGACTACCTACTATCGAGGCTAGAAAGTTCGAAGCTGTTAACCAAGAAGAGCTTCCTGTACCAGGTGCTAAGTACAACCAGTACATCATCGAGTACAAGGTAGATAGAGGTCTGTTTGGTGGAGCTGCTGTTGGTCAGCAAGTTACATCTAAGACTACTCATGTATTCTATGTGTTAGATTCACTAGCAACTGAGTTTGAAACTGCTCTAAAGGTTCTTGGTACTATCCATGAAATCAAGAAACCAGGTGCAGATAACGAAGACGTAGCTTAATAAACCTACTAATACTAAGGCGATGACCATTTAAGTCGTCGCCTTTTTTACTTTATACTTATGGGATATTATTTTAAACTAGCATCTGCAATCTATAATGATATAGTGTCTGGACTTAGAGGTTATACTACTACAAACACATTATCAATAGAACAACTAGAAGATGATATTGTAGATGAAAGATTGCAAATCATTAAGGAATATTCCATGAAAGGACTTATTCCTAAGAGGGATTTATTAATGTCTATTAATTGTATCAACGTAGACTGTAAGGATATAGAGAGCTGTACCTGTGGTAATAAAGCAGATGGTACACCAACATTCCACTTTGAAATACCACAGTTACTAACTGAGTTCGGAGGAGGAATTGAATATATAGGTTCTGTAGACAAGGGGCAGCCATTTATATGGTATATAAGCCCAACAGTAATGCAGTATCATAAATATAGAAAGAGGGCTAAAAATAGACCTTATGTATATATTGATGTTACTCCCAATGCCAATAATATGTATGATTGCTGGATATTTAATATCCCAGTTATCAAACAGGTATCTGTGGTAGGTATATTCAAAGACCCACGTCAACTACAAACTTATGGATGCTGTTCTGCATTGGACATTAATAATATGACTTTCATCGACGCTGAAATAAAGAAGAGATTGACAGAGAAGAAGCTACGTTATTATAGACAGTTAGCTGCTCCAATATTACCTAATGACCAAACTCCTAAATAATGGAAAACTTTCAATCAGCATACGCTCAAGCTAATCTATTATATGGTATAGAATTAGCACCAGAAGAGTTCGAAGAAATAGGTCTGATTGCCTGGAATAAAATAGGTAATAGACAAACTAAACTATATAGATATAGATGTAAGATAGACTGCGAAACCCTAACCGTTACATTACCATGTAATTGTGATTTTATTGAAGCTGTAACATATGACTTTGAGGACTGGAGATACACTACTAACGATACAGTTAATGGAGATTACCAATCACAATTCATTGAGAACTATATTGAAGGACGTAAGGTATATAACAATCCATTCTATATTAGTGGTAAGCTAGCTAAGTATGAGAGAGTAAATGACACTCTGTACTTTGACAAGGATTATGGTTCAGTTAATATACTGTATAAGGGAATCTTACTAGATGATGATGGATTACCATTTATCAATGAGAAAGAAAAGGATGCAATAGCTTGTTATTGTGCATACACGGACAGGTTTAAAGAGGGCTGGAGTAAGCATAATCAAAATATGTTACAAGAGGCACAACTTCTTGAGCAAAGGTGGTATAGACTATGTGATGCCGCTAGAGTTCCGATGTATATTAATCAGAATGATATGAATGAAATCCTTGATGCTAAGACAAGCTGGAATAGGAAGATATTTAATAAGACTTGGAAATTTGTAAAATAATGAATTACGCTACAGGATATGCCATGAATATAGACGAGTTATTCATCTCCTTTCCCACTAAGAAGATGAAGATGACTGCGAAGGCGTGTGAGGAATTAATAGGTAATAGGCACAAAGAAGTTATTGCTAAGAAGATATTTAAAAGTGCCTTGAATATGGTTTTAGAAGATATAATTGAGAATAATGTAACATTTATTCTCCCAACTAGGTCTAGGAGAGCAGAGCTGAAGATGAAGAGATTCGAGAGAGAGGAGTTCTCTAAAGCAAGGAGAAATGGTAAGTGGGCTAAGGTAGACTTTCTAACATCTAACTTCTGTGCATATCAAATGGTGTTCCACTTTCAATCCGAAGGGGTTATGAGGGAGAAGTTAATATATCTAGACCCTGAGCATAGAGATAGGATATTAGAATATACTAATCAAGGTAAACAGTATTATTAATGCTAAAAAGTGTCAATGATTATTTACCGGAGCTAATAGCCCAATTCCCTACAGTACCTCCAGAGGATGTCAAACGAGCCGTTGAATATGGATGGAGGATGCTATACTATTATAATCTTAGGGGATGTGATACTCTTATTAGTAGTACCAAGTACAGGTATTGGTTTTATTGTGGGCAACTTACACGTGACTCAATTAAACATTATAATTACTATAGGAGAATGCTTAGGAGGAAGCTAAGAGTACTGTATTCTAAAAAGGTTAAAGAGTGGGATGGATACTATTATATAGGATTAACAGAAGATGAATATAAATCAGTAGTTAAATCTACTACTGGAAGGGGAAGAAAGAAGAAGAATTTTATATTCCACAACAAATTCGGAATGAAGGTCTTTGATGAAGCTAAAGTATTTTATAGCTGGTCTAAATATATCGTAAGGTATAGATATGTTACCGATATGGGATATACATTCTTTAAAGATGCAATGAAATGCAATGACTTAGAAGTTGCATTAGTAAGAGATAACCCAAGTACGTTCAAGGACATACTTATTAGTAGTAACAACTATGAACTTATAAAATATGAGAAAAGAAGCAATTAATACCTTTGGGGAAGGTTTAATAATGGATTTACATCCACTAACTACTCCTAGTAATGTATTAACGAACTGCTTAAACGGTACTATAATAACGTACAATGGTAATGAATTTGTACTGCAGAATGATATGGGGAATGGAGAAGTCCATACTGCCTATCTTGATAAAGGTTATGTACCTGTAGGAATGAAAGAGCATGGAGGTATAATCTATGTAGCTGCCCATAATCCTGTCACTGGTAAGAGTCAGATAGGCTCATTCCCCTCCCCTCAGCAACTATATGAAGGAGAAGATTTAAATGTAACACCCATACGGTTTGACTTCTCCAAGTTTATAACGATGAAGGGAAGTGTACCTTACATAGAATTGGAATACTATAAGGAAAGATTATTCCAGACTGAGAATACAGGTGAAGTAAAAATATTTCATCCTGGTGATAGGTTTGTAATAACTTCTACTACTATAGATACTGCTATAAAAGAAGCTATAAACAAAGGTGTAGTTAAATTAAGACTTGGGGTTATAAATAGCAGTGGCAACATTGATTATATAGATGAGAAGAACTTAAAGATATATAAAAATGGATTGTGGATTTATGAGAATACTGACACTCCTATGTTAGATGTTATTAAATCTAAAGAACTTGTGCAAGTATTTAGTGCTAAATCATCTGGGGCATTAATTTTAGTAATTGAGCTAAAGACATTTGATACATTTAACCTAATAAGAAAGTATTCATGTAATGATGAATCCAAGGTTATCAGTGTAGAGTTCTCAGGTGAAACTACTGGTGTATATGAAGGAACATCTAAGAAGAATCCAGCTGAGATTGGAATATTAGAGGAGACTGATTATGCAGTAAAATCCACAATCGTTAAAAGTGGTAAAACAGGTAAACAAACATATAAAATATTACCAGTCTGCCCTTATGGTGCATTAGAGAGAATGGCTAAAATTGGCACTATAGACTTTGATGCTATTAGGACTAACTCTGAGGTATTAGGGGAGTGGAGATTCTATGTGACAGATACATATCTAAAGATTGGTTGGGGGTATGACTACTACAATTTGAATGAAGACTCTAACATTACCAAAATTGAGTTTACATTCATTGATATAAATGATTCAGCTGAGGCTAAATCTGCTGCAACTCTAAAAGGCGATTATGTATATACCATATCTAAGGAATACTATAATGGTTCTTTCGAAGAGATAATTCCATTCGGAGATTCAACAATTAGAAAGAGTTGGATATACATAGTAAGAATAGACAGGTATGTAGGAGATACTAAGAAGACGGTTGGATATGAGTTAGTATATACTGGAAGCTATTTCAATGATAGCTTTGAAGAAACTCCAGACTTTAATAAGCTACCTAGTGGAAGTGCGAGACAGAAAGTTTTATTAGGAACTAAGAATGAGATAAATACATCTGTAAGGAACGGAAATATCACTACTGCCATTAAAGTTCATGATAGTCAGACATTTGTAGACAAGGACGTAGTTAGCCCATTAGACTATATTAAGGAAGTTCCATCTGATGCTAAACCTAATTACAGATATAACACAAGGAAGACAGGTGTATATGATGTTACCATTAGACCAGCAGCAGACTTTGATTTTGATGATAGAACTTATGCAGGTAAACCAGACCAAAGTATAATAAATAACTTCTTTGGCTCTACCCCAACGGCTACATTTGGTAAGCCTGATAATAGTAACATTGCCTTTAGTAGCAGCTCTACATTGACCTCAGAGATAGGTGCTAACCAGTTATTTGAAAAGACTGAGAACTTTACTTGGGATAATTCTAAGAAAGAATTAAAAGGAAGGATATATACATCCAGAAACATTATAGCTGCAAATGGTCCTGTTAAATCAACAAGTGCAGAGATAGAGAAACTAATGCCTGTTTATAGCTCTTCTCTAGATACATCAGAGCTAAATAAACTATTTACGTTTAAAGAGGCGGATGATGTGTTATATTGTGTTACAGGAAGTCGAGGACATTTAGCGTATAATTCTAGGGTACTTAGAGATGCACACACTAAAGGGGACTTTAGGGGTCCTGATGGTGGGGCAGGAGTCAATGAAGAAGGGTTGAGAGCCTGTTTAGCTAGTATGGGCAATGGTACAATTGGAATATTTGGTGGACATGACTGTGATGCTGCATCACTAAGATTCAATGGTACTCAATACACTAATGCTGCTTGGTTTAGGAAAGACCAAGAAATAGATGATGAGGACAATTATCTAATAGCAACATGGAAAGATAAAGATGGTAATCATTGGCCCATTAATCTTGCATCTAGAAAGACTGAGAATACAAATGTGCAAGTGGCATCCACACTAATAAGGGTGGAGAAGATGATTAAATGCTTCTTAAGCCAAATGCTAGTTGTAAAGAAAGGTAACAAGAGTTTTAGTTTCGTTGGTCCAAATAATCTAGAGTTTGTATACCATACTGCATTTAATACTAGCTGTTATGTCAATGTGCCAATTAACAATGCAGGTAGAGACATTGATGTAAACTTCTTCCTTGGTGAGAGTAAAGAATCTATCGAGTCCCATATGGCTAAATGGGTAGCTGCAATATCTGGACTTAAGAACTTCCTACCAATATTTAAGGTACATATGCCCACATCAGCTAAAGCAACTATTGAATATGGGGACAATATAAAATTTGATACAGATTCTAATATATTAAATTGCTACACAAGTGCATATTCCTACTATACTACTAGTGGAGGGTCACAATTTACTGATGAAGAAAGGGGCAAGATATTCATAGGGAAGCCTGCTTCTCCATTCTCGGCTAATAGTGATGGAAGTATTAATTTAGCCGTAAATAGTGATGGAACGTATCAAATTAATCAAGCCTCAGATTCTGATATGGTATCCTGGAGAAATGAGCCTATCTCATTAGGATATGGAATAAATGATAGGTTTATCAATATGTATGAGATAGAGGGGCGTTCGGGGGAAATTCCGGCAGGTTACTTCAATGATGTTAGAATACACAATATATCAACTGTGTTAGCAACTTGGACTGATGGAAAAGACCATAGTGGTTCTGCCCCAGATATGGCTATAAATATAGGGTTTGGACCTAAATCAATATTTCGTTATTAGTATATGAACTTCAAATCACTAAGTGGTAAGTCACTAAACTTAGACTTAGGATTAAATCAACTTCAACAAAAAGGAGCATTAGTTTATGAATATAACCCATTAAGGGTTTTAAGAACTAATGAGGATATAAGGGAACATGGGTCAGTTGTGTATCCTAAAGGTAGTTTAATTAACCTAGATACAGAATTACTTAACTTTGACCTGAACCATCCTATTGACATTGTTACTCAACAGTCTTATGATGGTTCAGTTAACCTTATCCTTAATGACGGAAGTACCTATCCTAAGTTAATTAATACAAGATTCTCATCTACAGGCATGAATACATATCAAATTGTAGATAGAGAAGGAGATAATGACACTAACATATATGACATAGATTCCTTTGAATCTGATATATCCCTTTATAAGAAGACTAACAATATTGCTAACCTCACATTCATGGGACTAAATACTAGTGGTAATTTAAGGGTTGGTAATTATGTATTCTACTTTAAGTTATCGGATTCAGATGGGAATGAAACAGATTTTATAGCTGAGTCAGGCATAGTAACTTGCCATATTGGTAATTTGAATGACCCATCCTCTATACAAGGTGGAATCAGAGATGAAAACAGTTATAAGTCAGCTTCATTCTTACTAACTAACATAGATTCATCTTACAACAATGTAGTAGTTTACTATACAAGAAGTACATCTGATGTGGATGGAAATGAGATGGTTACTTCATTTAAGATTATGAAACAGTTTGCCGTATATAATAATGTGGCTAAGATTAGTATTACTGGATTTGAAACTGTACAAGCTGTTAGTATTAATGATATTAACGTAGCATACAATGTGGTTAATAGTGCAGTAGCACAAACTACTTGTCAGAATATGCTATTCTTAGGCAATGTAGCTAATCCAGATATTCCATATAAAGAACTTACAGACCTATCTCTTCACTTCCTGCCAGAGTTAAATGTAGAGAACAATATAGGAAGAGTTGATAAAGACTATAAGGACAATTCCGGAGTAGCCCAACCATACGAGTATTACAATGTGATGAACATCTATAACAGACTCGGATATTGGAATGATGAAATCTACAGACTAGGAGTGGTATATATCCTTAATGACTATACCCTATCTCCCGTATTTAATATTAGGGGTATTAGTAGACTAGCCAAACCTGGGGATGCAGATAGAATAGATTGGAAGGATTATCCACTATTTAAAGAAGGATTTGACCCGACTAGTACTAATGATATAGCTACTATCCAGGCTAATAGAGAATATATCCCTATTAATAAGGAAACATATAAGCTAGATAGTCAGAATGAAAACTCTAAGGGTGTAGTTAAAATTAAATATAACGGTAATCAATTAGCTGATAGTGGTACAATTCCGATTGGATTTGATATTAAGATTAGCAAAGATGCAGCTAGGGAGTTAAGGAGATATACTAAAGGATTCTTCTTCGTAAGACAAAAGAGAATACCTACTACACTAGCTCAGGCAGTTACAATTGGGCTAGAGAATACAAGCTATCTGCCAGTTCTACCAACGAGTGATGATGAATATAGAGTAGAGAGATTCCTAGATGATGATGGAGTATTGACACATGACTTTGACAGAAGATGTAAAGATATTCCTTCCAAGTCTGTGTTAGAGGGATATGCTGCTTTGTGCCCTGAGTTTGAACTAAGACAATCCTACTTTAATCAGCTATTTACTGGAACTCAGTTTAACGTTAAGATGGCTAAGTCTCAGTTTACTAAGAAGTATTTTGAGAGAAGCGGAGTACATTTTTATAATACATCCTACAGCTATAATGATGCAACTCAAGATGAGGTGTACAATATAATGGCAGTTGGAGATAATGTTAAGTCACTTAAGGGGAAGAAACAATTATTCAGTGCGAGGGCTGGGGAAGCTGAGGAAGCATGGAGAGTATCATATTATGATTACACTAATAAATCATCTAATGCTAGGAATCTACTAAGGGGAAGTTGGGGGCCTTATATTGGTCTAGAAGGATACAACACTAGTAAAATGAGTCTTATTGATATTAAAATTCCTAACTATGAAGAGAATCTATTAGATACGTACTTTGAAGTGAGGTATGAGGATTCTTCAGCGTTCTATGCTATATGTAACAGAATGGTATGGGATGATATGGAGGAGGATGGAAGTAATATGATAGTTAAGGACTTGTTTAGAGGTGATTGCTATATAGGTAATTATACCCATAGAATGTGTAGGAACTTCCAAGATTCGTCAGCTCCTACTAACGACGATATAGTAGACCAAATGTCATGGAAAGATAACTATACAATTAGTGATAGTGAGAAGAATAGTAAGATTAATAGAGGAGATGTAAATGCTATTAAGATGGGACATTGGGTTACTGTTAGGGTGTGCAGTAATATTAATTTATCTATGAGATGTGTTGATATGTCATATACTTCAGAACTAGGACTAACTGGTAAAGCTAGAGGATTCTATCCATTACAGGCTATGTCAGTTACTGGTGAATCTAAAATACCAGAATCATTTGTTGTAAATGGGGGCATCAACTCTACTACATCTGATAAGTATTATTATGAACTACCAAATGTTCCAGCTATCAAGAATAAATTCCATATTAGGGTTATGTATTCTGATGTGAATGTTAATGACTCATTCAAGAATGGATATAGAGTATTCAAATTAACTCATTATAGAGATTACCCATTAACTTATGGTAGTATAGTTAAGCTAGTTGAATGGTTTGGTAGTATTATCTGTGTATTTGAACATGGTGTTGCTTTGATACCAGTCAATGAAAGAGCCGTTGCAGGTGAAGGTGCAGGCGGAAATATCTTCATAAACACCTCTAACGTACTGCCAGAGAATCCAAAAATGCTGTCTGATACATTCGGTACTCAGTGGTCAGAGAGTGTCATCAAGACCCCCTATTACGTCTACGGAGTGGATACAGTCGGGAAGAAGATTTGGAGAACTAATGGACAGACGTTTGAGGTTATCTCAGACTTTAAAGTACAGAAGTTCTTGAATGACAATATCTCACTTACTGAGAAAGAGAAGACTCCAATTATTGGTATTAGGAACGTTAAAACTCACTACAATAGGTTTAAGCAAGATGTAATGTTTACCTTCTATGATGATATTAATACATTGGAAGAGAATGTATGGAATTTATGCTACAATGAGGTAATGCAGAAGTTTGTAACATTCTACTCATGGGTTCCATCATATTCTGAGAATATTGACAATATCTTCTTTAGCTTTGACAGGAATACATCTAAGACAATTACTAAGATAACTTCTAACTATCCTCTTATTAGTATGCAGGGCGGGGCTGTAGTTAATGATGTATTAGATGTAGTAGATGGTAAAGCTAAGCTAGGTAACTTACAGCTGAATCTGGACATTAGTGGTTCAAGTGTTGAATACAGTATTGCTGATGATAGAGTTAGAAACAAGTTCTTCATTACTAATGGTAATCAAGTATCAGTCAACGCTAATTCAGTCAGAGATAGTAGGTGGACGATACCTATCAAAGCTGTAGTATATAATCAAGGAACTGATTTAGTTGAAGGTGAAGTTAGGAATGTAGTAAAGACATTGTACTCTAATGTAACTGTAGTTACTAAGATGAGGTATGATTTACTAACTACTTCATTCTGGAAACATGGTCAAGCTGGATTAATGCCTACTAGAAAGCCAATTAGTCCTTGCTATTGGTATGGTAAGCAACATCCATTTGAGCTGGAATTTATTGTAGTTGATAATCCATCAGTACATAAAATCTTTAATAACTTACAGATTATAAGTAATAAGACCCAACCTGAATCATTCCATTTTGAAGTTGTTGGAGAAGTATATAACTTTGCCAACGACAAAAAGAATATGTATTTTAGGCAAGAGGCTACTAAACATCTATACCAATATAATGGTGCAGATATAGTTTATAATCATGATTACTTGGATGTTATACCAGAACAAAGAGACATATTGTACAGTACTACTAAGTACAAGGATATGTCAGTTATGTTCCCACTATTATATTCAAGGGTAGATAGTCTGAATGATATTGAAGACCATTATCAATCAATGACATCAGCTGGTAAGGACTATCAATCAATATCTGGTTCAGAGATTGTACATGATAAACAACTGAATGAATTTAGAATAGCTACTCATATCAAGGCATGTCCTTTTAAGAAGAGATATTTACAAGAGATAACTCAAGATAGATATAGCTCACTTATAGCAGCTGGATACACAAATGTACTAGTTCAAAATGGTAAATGGTATGAGGTTATGGAGTATGGTAGAATAAATGGCAACATGGACTACTTAGAAGATAAGTGGGATATTCAAATACCTTCTATAACTTATTGGGCTAAGAATGAATTAGCTTGGTCTATTAAGGATAGAGATGGTAATACATATCCACCCCTTAACCTAGTTAACAATCCATTACCAGAGAGTATGACTGCTCTAAATATTACTAGTAACTCTGATATCCCATCTGAATTAAGAGACCGAGGTTATAGTGCTGATTTCTTGTCATTAGATGTTAATAAATGGTCTAGTGAAAGAAAGGAAACTAGAATTAGGGATAAATATATAAAGATTAAAGTGAGATATACTGGTGATGAGTTAGCTATAATAACAGCTTTAAAAACATTATATATCGTAAGTTATGCGTAAACGTATACAGAAATATCGAAATTCTGGGGTACTAACAGGGGGGAGTAATCTGACTCCTCCACTACCCCAACCTACAAGTCTTGTTTCAATGATTCAGCAACCTCAGATACCTACGCAGTTAGAACTTCCTGACACAGTTAGACAATGGAATAAGAACCAATCCTCCAATATACGAAGGTCATACGCAAGGCAAAATAATCTCAATAAAGGTTTTGGATTAGCTGGGAGTATTGCTGATGTGGCTGGGAGTCTAATCCCGCAGACTGAACAGTCAGCTTTAACTACTGGACTAAATCAAGGCTATGATGCTGCTGCTAATGCTGTGTCTGCTATACCTGGAGTTGGTACTATTATAGGAGGTGCTATGAAAGTAGGTGGAATGTTATCAGACGGATTAACTGCATTGGGAGTAGGAACAGACCAAATGACTACAGCTGACAAGATATTAGATAGTAAGTTCCTCAAACTAACTCCAGTGGGTCTAATTAACTCTATTGGTGCTAAGAAAGCAGATACTATTACTAAAGACAACGAGGCATTCGAGCAGGTAGGGTCTTCTTATGGTGGAACCCAAGCTACTGTAGATGATGCTCTTACTAAGAGTGGTAAAAAGTATGGACTATTTAGTGGTGGAGCAAGAAATAAGGCCAATAAGCAGATACATAATGCTCAGATGCAGCAAGTTAAAATGGGTAATATAGCCGATGAAGCCCAAATGGCATTTGCGGCTTCTAACAATCCTCTACTTGGACTTGGAACACAATTACAGTTAAACGGAGGTTATCAGCAGAACACAGTAAGAGCTGGTAAGTCTGGCTTGAAGATGGATAAAGACTTTGCTAAGAGAGTAGTTAAATTATCTGAAGGTAAGAAGAGTAAAGTACAAAAGATTCAAGAAGAAATCAGAATGGAAGAGGTAGCTGGATTTAAAAATGGAGGAGCAGTTAATGTAATTCCAGACGGTGCTTTACACGCTCATAAGCATCACTTAGAGGATGTAGATGAGAAGTTTGAGGAGGTAACTACTAAAGGTATTCCAGTTATTACAGAAGAGAAAGGTGGAGACATCAAACAGCACGCAGAGGTAGAGAGAGAAGAGATAATCTTCAATCTTGAGGTTACTAAGCAATTAGAGAAACTAATGCAAGATGGTTCTGATGAAGCTGCTATTGAAGCTGGTAAACTACTTGTACATGAGATTCTTGAGAATACAGTTGATAACACAGGACTATTAAATACAGTTGAATAATGAAGATTGAAATAGGAGACAGAGAGTATAATGTAACTTGTGCTAGGACTGAAGAGGAGAGAATGAAAGGTCTACAAGGAGTTACAGAAATGAAAGATGATGAAGGAATGTTATTCTTCTTCGAGGAGCCTCAGACTGTGGGATTCTGGATGAAGGATACTAAAATTCCACTAGACATCATTTTCATTAATGAAGATATGGAAGTAATATCAGTATATCAGGGAGAACCTGAGAATGAGAATATAGCTGAGGAAGATGACGTACAATTTGTATTAGAAGTTAATCAAGGCTCTGGTATTAAAGAGGGAGATGAACTTGATATTGAAGAGGATGAAGAACTGCCTAAAATGAAGGTAATTGCTCCCGATGGTTCTACCCAAATGGAATTGGAAGGAGGAGAGAGAATCTTTAGTAGAAAGAATACAAGAACTCTAATCAGAATGGCTAAGAGAGCTTCTAAATCAAAGAGTGAGAAGGATTATAAGGCATTAGGTAAGAGGATGTTTACTTATCTAAAGCAGCAGGATGAAAGAGAGCCTGAATATGTAGAGAAGAAAGAGTAAATAAAAAAAAATAAGGGCGTTACCAGTGAATCAATCACCAGTAACGCCCTAATTATTTATATAAGGTTTAGTTGAGACATTATCTCCTTTACTTTACCTATTAAATATTCTATATCATTATTATTATCTATTCTGTAATCAAAACCTTCATAATTATCCAATGCTACTTCCGATGGGTGGGTATCATGGAAGGGGGTTTCCCTATCTACTCTGATGATTATACCTCCTCTATCTTTAATGGCTTGGGCCTCAGAAGGAAATCTAACATCTGGGATAATCCAATGGTCATGCTCACTATAGCTTGTAAATAAGGCATCCACCCATAATGTTGGAGATATACTTCTTCCAACTTCAGTTCCAAATCTCTGTAGGAGTTCTCTATTAGTATAGTATCCTCCTTCGGGTTTAGCTATCTCACTATAGGACATCTTAAATATGTTATCCTCGAATGCCTCTACACGTACATTAAGTATAACAGCTAGGACTTGTTTGAGTTTATCAGCGAATGCGTGCTTATACCACATACTACCTAAAGGACTTGAGCTCTTAAGTAACATCTTTACAAATGTAAGCATATCCCCATCTCCGTACCTATTCCATATATCTAGTGCTTTAATAATTTTGCATACAGTATCCTTACCACATTGCTTCTTTCCAGAAATCCCTATTAGCATTTTCCTATTCTTCTTTAGTTGGGTCTACATAATCCCAGATTGGCTTAGTTGCTCTAGTAGCTGCCACAGTATTAATTAGACCCTGATACAAAGATTTATCTCCTGATATAACACTTGAGAATGTATCTACGGTTCTGTTAAGAGTCTCAAATGCGAATGGTGTCCATTGCATTCCACGCCCAGCAACTGCATCAAGGAAGTTGAAATCATAGGCTGAATTAGTAAGTATCTTACTTCCAAGAGATAATGTTGCATTTATTACCGCATCATTCATGGTATCATTGCCTCGCTCTTTTATATCATCCTTAACAAATTCTGCTAGAGAACCACTAACTATAGCCCCTACAAATAATAGCATAAATAAATCATAGAACAACTGTCGTAAATTAGACCTGTATGCCCTTCTAAGATTCTCATCCTCATTATTCCAGACGTCATTAGTCATCAATTTCCATCCTTCTCTTACACTACCTTTCTTATAAGACCCTACTATTAGGTCATTTAGAACCTTGTTAAGGGTTAATAAGATACCTTCCTCAAATCGTCCTTCCCACTTGTAAAATGGGAATCCTGTATCTTCAGTAGTTGCTTCATCTGTAATCTGACCTTTATCATCTAGCTTATGGTAATACTTCTGTCCGTTCTCTTCATAATGAACTAGTCTACCTTGCAGTTTGATTCCCTCTGGAGCTAGATATTGATTCTTCTTAGAAGACCAGTATGTACACATTTGGAAGAATAATCCCCCAATTAGAGTACTTTGGAACATAGACTTCTTTTCATGGGAATAATATCCATATATTGAGTCTGCTAAGGCTTTATGACTTTCAGATTGCTGGACAGTATATGCCTTTGGCAATGCATCTCCTACTTTAAATAATGAACCATCTTCATTCCTAGTATGTTCTTTGACTAACTGGTGTGCCATAGTATAATACAATGCCTCTTGCTTCTTATAGTCTGGACTAGATGTATTTCCACTAGCATAGGCACTAAATCGACTATCTTTCTTCCAATCATAAACTAATTTACCATTTACCACAGAGTGTGCTTCCCAGCACCCATCCCCTCTCATTTGCGCTCCAAATATAGTCATTCTATTATAAAAGTCAGGCCTAGATGCAAATCTAAAAGCAGATGCCCAGAAGTTCCATATACCAGCTTGGTCCGACTTTATCTTATCAGCATAGGTGTTCATATCCATATCATTAAGTCCATACAGTTCATTCAGCAACTCCGACATAGACTTATTGTTGCCATAGTGAATAGCGTCTGCAATAGCATACTTATAGGCTTTAACCATATTCTCTTTAGTAAAAGCTAATCCTCCGTCAGGCTTTCGTATTACTAATGATATATCCTTCCAAATACCATCTAAGTGCTGATACATCTGTACTGGGGAGAATGCTAATGCAATCTTAGAAGCAAATCCCATCAATCCTCCAGTAATAGCTGCAAGCGGTTTACGGTCGTCGGAGATTAGAGATTGGTTAAATATCTTATTCCTAACATAGTCACTTAGATACTCTAGGTCGTCCTCAAACTTATCATTTAGGATAGTACCCATATCACTAAGGTGAATAGCTAAGGCTTGCAACGATGGGAAGATTTCATCTAAGTGTTCCTTAGCGGAGTATGCAGTGATATGTTTGAGTAATAAAGTCTCAAGATTTGTTTCGAAGAACTCTGGCTTCCTATCTTCTATCAAACTTAGCCTTATATCTGAACCCTTCTCGCCTATATCAAATGAGTTGGTCATTTCCCATAGCTCTCCTCTACGGACTTTTTCAATATTAGTATCCGTGGGGTCTAAGAATCCTTCTACCTTTGTTTTAGCCCTTTCTACAGCCTTTTTTAGATTCCAGTCCTGTAATTTATCCTTTATAGCAGATAGTAACCCCTTACTTGAAGCAATAGATGTAGCATTACCAGCAGCTAGGGGCAGTCTATAATACCTCACATCCCCAGATAATCGTAACTCTTCTATCTCTTCTTCAGACATATTCTTGAATCTATTAGCATTAACTGTCTTAAGGAAATACTTTAGGAACTTCCTTTGAGCTTCGGATAGCCCAGTTGTTGGGTCATCTGGGTTCTTCAATAATATATCCCCATCATCGGTATATACTATCATATCTCTGTATAGGGTAGCCTGATTACCTATAGTTCTTTCTTTAAGATATGTAAATCCTTGGTCATTCTTTAGTTCATTTACTAGGTTTCTTATTTCACCTTGTGACCTATTTACTGTGTCTCTAATATTTTGGTATGCTACAGTTACCAGTGAAGTTAGCTTATTTAGAATTGGGCTCTTCATATTACCTGGGTTATCAAGGTAGGTGCCTTCCAAACCAGCCTTCCATACATAGATAGATTCTAGCCATTTATCATGGTCACGAAGCTGTTGTCTAAAATCCAGACCATCTATCTCACCAATAGCCATTTCTAACATTCTGTATACTTGAACATGAGGCATACCTATAATATCATCATTTGGTCTGGTGTCATTAACGTTAGGGAATGCTTCCAGAAACTCCTTTCTAAGATTAAGGAGTTCTAACCTGAGCTTGGTTGGGTCTCCTATACAAGCATCTAAAGCACTGGTGGATTCTGCAAACTTTCTCCATTTCTTATTTATTTTAGTATCATCCCTTACATTAGATATAATCTCCCTAAACCTATTGTAGAATATATCATACCTATTTGCCATTTTAACTGGGGCCTTCCTTCCTTTTAGATTATTCACCCCAATCGGGGATAACTTGTCTAACTCATTGAAGCAGTATAATAATTGCTTATTATCAGCTGAGATACCTTCCTCTCTAAATGGGTTGTATACACTTACTTCTCCTACTATAGCGTTCTCCTCAAATAGGCTAGGTAAGTTATTTAATACCAACATGGCTTCCATCAATTCGATGTTACCATTAACACTCTCCATCATCAATGAGTTAGGTTTATTTTGTGATATAATGTCACTTTCAAATGCACCAGTAAGTCCTCTTCTTCCTTTTACTAATTGTCTAGACCTTCTTAACATAGAGGTACTAATCTTCACCACATCTATCTGATTAGTAAACTTATTTCTAAGCAAGATACATCCTAAATACTCTGCAGGTTCGCAATCTACTACTTCCCAGTTAGAATTACAATATCTAGACATCCTTCTTTGGAACCAACCATTTACACCTTTAGTATTATCAGGAACCTGCGCTCTAGTAAACTCATAGTAGGGATTTTCATCCTCTATAGCCTTTATTAGACCCTCCTTAATAACTTGTGTGGAGTTAATCTTATTATTAGCTGTACTGTTCATTTTTCTTTTAACCATTATGAAGAGTTCCTCATAGGAATTAGCTTTAAGTATATGTCCGTTACCTTTTGGAGTATATATGTATTTACCTGTTTCTGGGTTAGGTACATCCCCTTTACCTTCTTTTATGGTTTCAGTTACCATAGCATCTGTAATCTCTCCTGGAACACTATTATACTTAGGGAACCACTTTGACATTACACCAGTTACAGTTTGTAGTAGGTTCTCAGTAGTAGCCTTAGTGATAAATGGTGCTGGAAGAAACTCATCAATGTTCTCTTGAATATTAATATTGGTCTTAATATCTTGAGTTAAATCTTCAACATGACCGGAGTATTCCTTTATACCACTGTAAGTCCAATCATCTCCTTCTCTTTTAAAATCGGATAGCTGGATTGGGGCTACAAATAGTTTAGAACCACTAGTATTTATTCCATACTTTCTTAATAAACGTTCATATACACTCAGCTGGTACTTAAAGGTCAGAATCTTGGCGGAATCGTAACCAGTTTCAGAGGCTGTACCTATATAAGGTTTAGGTGATGTCTTGTAGTCAATAATGTGAACGTTTCCCCTTTTATCAATTACTAATAAGTCAATAACTCCTAACAACTTGTTAGGATTGCCTGATTCATTTATTTGTGAGGTAACTCCAGAGACTGCCACTTCTGGGAGGTATATTAAGTCTTCACCTAACTCCCTTTGTAAGGACTTCTCTAGGTCTCGGCAGTATTTAACAGTTTCAGCAATAACTTTGCTAGGAACTAAATTAGTGTCTAGAATTGATGGGAAATATGTGTTAATTAAGAAGTTATCATCCGACTCTCGTATATTCCTTCCACTCTTGGATTCACTGAAATACTTCTGCATTGCTTTATGAAGTTCAGTACCTATTTTACCCTGAGTCTTCCATTTATTCTCAATAACCTCCCTAGCTCTGGCAAATTCCTCATCACTTACTATAGGTCTAGTTTCAGCTCCCTCTCCAAATATGGCAGCAGCCTCTTCTTTATCAAAGTTACCTCCAGCCCATCTTGGTCTAATCTCTTTCCAATAGTTCTCAGGTCTAAATTCTGGGAATAATAAATCCCCGTCTAGGTTTCTCAGACCTTGTAGAAACTTATTAACACCAATATATCCATTACTAGACACATTAATGTTTTCAATATCATTCTTGCCATCTTCCGTTTCAGAGATAGTCTTATTTGCCTTAAGGGCTTCAGTATCCATCTTTAGATTCATTATAGAATCATAAGTTTGAATAGCTCTGTTACTCTTGGCAAATACAATGTCCCCATACTTAGATACTAAATGCCTTCTTTCAAGTAAGAAGTCATCTAACTCTAACTCAGATTGGAAGATATGTCCTTTGTAATCATATATGCACCCCATTATCCACAAAATTCTTTTAGGTCTTTACTTTTCATCAAATCTGATTTAACATTAGCTAGTACTCTATGAACCTCAGCAGACTTAACATTAAGGGTTCCAGAGTATTGGTTGTTTGTTAATGCCGAGCCTAAGTATTCTGATAGCTTTACTAAAGAAGAGTTAAATAGGTCTTTTGGATTCATAGTAGTTACACTTTGTTCACCAAATAATACGGAGTCAAGTACTCTGTTCATATTATAGAATGTTTTATGTAACACATTAGCTGGTAACTTATCAATAACGCTTCTCTGTCCTGTTATATATTTTGAGAACTCTGATACTAGTAGTTCTTCATTTATGTCTGAATCTGTTCTATTCTTATAGTCTCTGGCTAACATTGACCTATTAGGTAGTTCATTCATGGCTTCTACCATTGAGAAGTATAGCTGGGGGTCACTATACCTAATTGAGCCTAAGAATAGATGTAGCATTTCATGTAGCGGAGCATCAATACTAGAATTATCCATATTGATGTATATATCTCCATTATAGATGAAAGCATTAGTTGTCTTAGCATCATCTACTATTCCATTCCATTGTTCTGAAGACAATTCTCCATTAGTGATACCAATGAAGTTAATTCCATATAAATTTGCTAGCTTCTCTAATATGCTATTAAAAACCCCAACATTTCTAGAAGGAGATGTAGAATCATCTATGATTATTCCCCCTTCATATACATTGTCCCACTTATTAGGACGCTTTTTAACTTGTATAGTTGAAACTTCACTAGAGGGAGTTAGTTCCACTTCTAAGTCCCTATACGTATTGTTTATTCTAATATTAGCTTCTTTAACATCTGTTGTTCCTGTTTGAGAGAATATCTTATCATTCTTTACAAAGCTTGTATCATCTATTGTTTTTACTGACAAAGAACTATTTAAGTAAGGTCTAGAGTCAGCTCCAGGTATCTCATCAAGCTCTGGATACCTACCAAATTTATCTACAAATGTAGATACAAAAGCATTAAATTTAAATCCAGAGAGACCAGACATCTTTAACAATGTCTGGTACTCTACTGAATTTTTATTAAGACATACTGCCATAAAATTAACAAGGATTGTCTAATAATTGAGCTATGATTGCAGAATATTGTAGACTATCAACAGTTTTAACATTCATACCATCAACAACTCTAGTTACATAAGGTACATCTAAGTCTGATTCGGAACCACCTAAGGATTCAGCCAGTTTAACTAAAGTCTCTCTACTATAAGTTTTACCCCTATAGCTTATAGATTTTAGATTCCTATCAACATCAAGATTAATCACAGAGTTTGAGTCAATTCTTATGTTATGGTCATTATATATATCCGCAACATCCCAAGGATTAGTGTAGTTAGTATTCTCAATAACTCTTGTATAATCCTCTAGGTTTGGTCCATATTGATAACCTCCCATATCCCCACTGTCATAATCATCAGATACAAAATCCATATAATCAGAATCATATTCAAAATCTCCATCTACCTCTTGGCTATCTATTGAATTAGACTTCCTAACAAATAAGTGATACTCCATGTTAGAATCATCATAGCTTCTAACATAATACTTAGATGAATAGTTAGTATCTTCAATAGGAGCACACCATTTTAGAGCTTCGTCATAAGTGAAGTCTACCCCCTCAACTAACATTGAGTTAGAATCAAGTACAGACGTAAACTTATGAAACTCCTCTATTAATGGGGAGGATTTTGTTCTGATAATATCCTCAAAGATGGTAGTTAAAGAACTTTGAGATACAGTGTTATTAAAGTTTATTAGATTATAATAGAAGAACAGGTCTGTCAATGGATACCCTTGATATGTTGGAGCACCTTGTAATTGGTTAAAAGCTCTCTTATACCTATTAAAACGCTCTACCTCCGAACCAGTCTTTGGTAACATATTAGTTGGCAAAGAATATACGAATGCAGCGTTACCACTAAGGGTTCTATCTAATCTAGTTGGACTTAAAGATTGAATAAATTCATTAGGTTCTATATCCTTTAATTCAGGAATTACCACAGAATCCATCCACATTTTAAATGACTCATTACCCCATCTTGTTCCTAACATAATAGGAGTATTACCTTGAGTAGTAAATGTGTTACCAATACTATTCATAATAGTAACACCAGCTGGGATTGTGATTACCTTCTCAGAAGTTTTCATCCAAGTGTTTCTAAGAGTCATATCACAGAATGACTGTAACTTCTTATAAACATTAGACCTTTCTTTACTACTGTAGAAGCCGCCGTCCTTAATAATTCTAGGACCTAAATCCCTCATCATTCTGTACTTGGACATAATCATGTAATTACCCTCCATATCCATGTGGAAAGCTTTCATATAGCCTCTATAATGAGGTACTGACCAAGCTGCGTCTAATACATTAAACGAATGTTTTAGACCACCATACAGGGAGATTAAAGTATTTCTATATTCTTCATCAGACATAAATTTACTGAAGGAAATTCTGTATGGGTTGTCAGTATTATTAGTTAGATTTCTTAGCTTTGCTATAACATCAGAAACCTTCATAATCATTCCGTCAACCATTACAGTACCCTCTTTCTCCTCAGCTGATATTTCCCTAATTCTGTCCTCAAAGATACTCTCAAACTTGTCAACAAACTTGAATTTATCCTCAACCTTATTAGGAAGACCCTGATTAAGAGCATAGATACTTCTCAATCTACCCATCTCAGATGCACCCTGAACTAATTGTTTAATTGAATCAATAGCTCTATATTGAACTCCTTCTGAGTTAGTGATAATATCGTTATTTATTGTATTAACAAATCTGATATAATCAGATAACTCCTCTAAGAATTTATACATTGAGACTTTGTTCATAGACACATCCATAGACTTGATTCTCTTCCTTAAACTATCAATCAATTCATGACCTTTAGATAAGTCAGAGAGTCTATATTGTAGCATTTTGCCTATCACAAAGTCAGATGCATCTGTCCCAGACCCAAACTCACTCTTTAATATAGAAATAAATTCTGGGTCTAACTCTCCAATATTTGGGCCATTCTCAATATATTTAATAGCACTAGTGATTGACATACCAACTTTTCCATTAAATACATTAGAATCCATGAGCTTAGAGAGTATGCGAGCAGTTTTGGACATCATAGCTCCAGCTAAATCTTTAAGAGGGATTCCAATCGCTGTACCATAAGTATATAATCCCATCATATTAGGTCCGGCATTGATTTTAGCCAATATCGGGTCTTTAGCATTATCAGTTGCAGCTGACATCAATGCAGAGAATACTAACTTAGCATCTGTATCATTATCTACATCCTGTAACGCATCTAATACTTCAAGATTACTCACGGATTCAGGATTACTAGTATATGAATTAGCTAATAATCTAAATCTTCTGCCACAAACAACTCTGTTAAACAACAGTTCAGATTGCTTCATTGCATTACCTTCACCTAGTGTGGTATTATAATAGTGGGTTAGACCATCATATACTTTAATGGCGGATGCAACTATACCAACATTCTTCTTACCAGACTGGAAGTCATACATAGACTCATACTTATTTACTACATTACCTGGAGTAAATTGCAGAGTTCTCTGACCTTCTGTTGACCCTTTAGCTATATCCTTTAGCAGGGCTACAGCATCATCAATAGATGATTGTGACTGCATTAAGTTAATAGGGTTTGCACTAATCTTGAACATATAGGAGGATATGAAATTCTTAATCATATCCGCCGGATTGCTAGAGTTCCTTACATATAAGTTATGTTGGTCAATCAGTTCCTTGATTTTATCAAATGGAAGATTAGAACCTTTAGGAATATATAGCTTACCACCATTCCTCTTAATCATTCTTAAGAAATTCGATAGAGATTGTATCGAACCTAAAGAATTGTCCAAGTCATATTCTGGTAGAAATACTACTTCTGAACCGTTAAAGTTAAACAATTTACCTGAACCTACAAAATCATGTGCCCAATTAGTTAATGATGCATCATCAGCTTCAACTAATTCTAGCTCTTTATTTGTAGGGAATGGAAGTTTCTCAGATTCAGCTAGAGCATTCTGAGAACTTAAATTAAAGTAGGGACTCCATCCAACATATTTACCTGTTCTGTCAAATGAGTAACCTAACAGAGAAACCTTGTCAATGTCTAAGTCTGAGCCCTGTAACCAGAACTGGAAATAATTTACATAGGCGGAGTTTGTGTCAGTTTCATCAAATCCTACTACTCTCATCGGCATGAATGATTGCATAGACTGAGCAGGGATACGAGCAGCTAAGACATCCAAAGATTTAATAAAAGACGTATGCAGTTCTGCAGCAGCATCTCTTATAGCATCAATGCTTGGGTCTTCAATTTTAGCTCTAGGATTAGTTCTCAATTTATCAATACTCTCAGAATATAGCCCGTTTACATAAGTTATAATGTCAGTAGGGTTACTCTTACCTATATATTTAGCAAATCCGCTAGCTACTTTGGATTTAGAATCCAGTATAGGTTGAATAATCTTACTAACTTCTTCACTTGTGGCAGCACTATTAGATACTCTGATAGTGTGATAGTTGAAAGAATCAATATAGAATTGAGTGTTGTTGGTAACAATTATCTCATTACCATTAGCATCTACATATACCCTATCAGATTCATCAGACAGTCTGTGCAGCTTCTCTCCAGAGCTATTAACTCTGTAAAGTTTATCCCCATCCCATCTGGTTTCAATCTCTATAGGAGTTAGATGAGTGTCCTTGTAAACTCTCTTGTCAACTAAGTATACGTGTTTGCCGTTTAACCTCTTCAATTCAATATCAAAATCAGTATCACTAACCTTACTTTCCCAGTTAGATAACATTCTCTTTAGGAAGAACGTATCATCATTCTTAATAGTTGCTAAATCATCCCCTATCTTCAGTCCAAATCTACTTGCATAGATTTTAGGCATTATTAATTCGAACGGCTGAACCTGTAATGAGGATTTATCTACCTGTACAGGCTTTCCGTTAATAGATACAAAATCGAGTTTGCCATTACTAATAGCACCTAGGGTATCCTGGAGAGTTCTTCTTAGAAGAATTCTCTCTTGAGGGTCAGTAGAATTATAGAGTCGCTTAACTACATCTAAGTCCCACATATTATAAAAACCTTCCTTTGCACCTCTAAACGTAAAGTTATAGGAAGCTAAATCCCTACCAGCTGTAATATTTTCAACAATATGAAACTTCTTACCACCTAGTCTATCTTTTAAACCCCAATACTGTTGAGGTGTTTCTACGAGTTCAGTAGTAGTATTACCCTCTACTGTAATTGTATAATACCTACCCAGCCTTAATTCTGACAGATTTGTTATGGGCTTAGAGTTATACAGCTCTTGTAACTTCTGGATTTCTCCACTATTATTGAAAGAACCATATAGCCTATCCCCATACAGCTTCCAGATTTTATGAGAGGGATTCAATACTGCAAGGCTTCCGTTAAATTGTAATCTAATAGCTGCCTTAGTAAGCGTGGATGATATAGCAGAACAAAGTCCATTGAAGATACTTGGGTCACTATACGGAATTATTCCATCTACATCCTTAAACTTAACTAGTTTACCTGCCTTAGTATCAGTTATTAAGGTATCCATAATAGCCTGCATTAGATTACCATCTCTACTAGTACTATTTTGAATAGACTTAACTATCGTAGAAATTATAGCATCCTTAAATTTAGCAGAATCTTTTGCATTTATGACCTGCTCAAATCCTTTCACATAATCATCAATACCTGATTCAGTTAAAGCAAACATTGCTTCGTAAACCTCTCCAGCTTGCTCATAAGTATAACCCCTTGAAGCTAAAGCATTAACTACTTGAGTCATAATAGACAATGTAGATTCGTCGGCACTATGTTCAGCATCTAATTGAATACCGATATCGTCAGTTTTAATCTTCATTGTCAGATAGGGCTTATCGTCAAAGTAAGCGTGTTTCAGATTTACGTTAGCTGCACCTTGCTTGATGGCGCCTGCTGTTACTACGTACTGAATAGAAGACCATTTTAGAGGTTGGTACACATCTGATTGGGAGATAACCGAATCCTTTAGTTTAATCCCTACACCGTTAACAGCTTTAACTACATTTCTTATTGAAACTTCAGATGGGATTAATCCATCTTCAGACTGTGAATAAGACCTCCAACCTCCAAACATTTGGAACAAACCAAAGTTGTTTGTGACAGGATAGAGTGTAGTTCCACTATTTGTGGCTCTAGGGGCTTCCCCTGACTTAGGAGTAACCTCAGCGGGAAGTTGTCTTACTATAGTACCATCAGGTTCTACTTCTGACTTAATTATCATATATGTACCATCTTCTGGTATATAAGTGATACTATTAATCATGTAGAATTTGCCATCTGTTCCTTTATAGTAAACATCCTCATAAGGTATAAGATTGCCTTGAAAATCCACAAGTACACTATCGTTAAATAATGCTCCTTCAAATTCCCAGTCTCTGCCCCACATCTTCTTAACCATGTTTTGGTAAAATATGCTATTAGACATAGTATGATTAGTAAGAGCAAATCCAGCAGTCTTAATAATACCACCAGTAGCACTGCCTTCTTTATAAAAGTGAACGAAAGGCTTCTTATCAACGCCCGCTCTAGCACCCCCAAGAGAATTATTCTCTAGATACATTGTTTCCGGAGACACAAATGTACTACCATCATATTGCTTAGCTCCTGCTTCGTCATAATCACCCATCATGTTATAAGTAGGAGCTGTATCATCCTCAATTACTGCAATAGTATACTCAGGTAATACACCATTCAATAAACCTTGTAACATTACCTGCTTAGCAGCTGTATATGACACATTTCTCTTATGCTGAGCAATGTATCTGGCAGCCTCCTCAACTAAATCATTAGGACTAGCTGTAGCTTTCTTCGCGGGATGATTAGCATGAGTACCTACGGTAGATAGAACATACTCCTGACTAAGAAGATAATCTATCACATTAAATCTAGCTAAGTCAGGATGAAGTTGTAGCTCACCACCTCTAAGTTCTAGGAACTTAGAGAAACTAAATCCGGGACTTCCCCAATTATAAGATATTCCATTCTCAGTATAACCTCCAATAGAATATAGGTCAGACCATTTAGTAATATCAAAAGTTTTACCAAAGTTGGTGTACTTGGCTAATATTACCCGTTTAGTAGAGAATTTTACCCAATCTTTATTCTTAGCTAGGTAGGCTACTTCAGGAGTAGTAAGTGCATTACCTCTCTCATCAGTGGTTTCAATTGTAAAATCATTATCAAGTAAGTCAGTTAATAACTCAACTTCTTTAGTTCCCCAGAAGTCCTCACTATTAGTTAGTTTGCCGAATACTTCTTCCACATTCAGACCTGCTTTGGTGAAATATTCTGGATTAAACCTATTGGTAAGAGATATTAGTGTTCTATTAAATGATAAAGTCTCGCTGCCTTGGAAGGATACCTCATCCTTAATTTCTAATTCCACGCTACCAGGAATACTCTGATACACTCTTAGCACTTCCTCTAACGCTTTCCTTGCATCATCTCCAAAAACTGCGTTTACTTCTGCAAAGTTAGTCATAGGATTAAATGTAGGAACCACACCTTTACTTGCTAATACAGGGAACTGGGTTGAATTGCTAAATACTGAAGAAAGGTCAGCGTTTCTAATAGTAGTGTTTAGCTGATTCCATTCATCCACTATAGAATTAATTATCTTAGCATAGCAATCTCCGAGTTCCTTATTGATAATAGCTATAGTTTCATCTTTAGTTAAGTCCTTGTAAGCTTTACCTATCCCACTAGCAGATTTTAGATTCTCTACCATGTGTACTAGTGAAGACTTATCTGAAATTACAGAGGGGAGGAATACAGCATCAGTATCACCAGCTACATTACATAAGTAATTACTTACAAATGCAGTATAAAAAGACTCTGACATATTAAAGTCAATGTGCTTCTTACTACCTACTTTTCCCTTAAATTCCCTAGATATTACCATTCCTCTATGTAAGAAGGAATTGTTAAGTAAAGAGAATGCATTAGTAGCAGAATTAGACTTTAAACACTGCTTAACCCATTGATTTCTGTAATTAGTGCCCAACATAGACATTGCAACTCCAGACAAAGCCCTTCCCTCACTGTCCCTAGCTATGCCACTAACGTAAGATTCAGTAGTCATAGCATATGCTGCTGCTACATCATCCATTACTGGTACATAACTTGGAAGTAAAATGCCAATATCCTTAGCGCCCCTCTTTATAGAAGTTAAGTTATCTGCCCCAAATACTTCTTCTTGTCTATTTCTAAATTCCTGAGTACTAACGCCTTTAGGAACTAGATTGTGTGAAAAGTAAGAATTAAAGAATATACTAGTACCAAGCTGAAGCATATCAATAATTGCAGATTCATATTGGATGTTGTTATTCTTTGTCTTCAGTGCAAGATAACTCTCCACTAATGGCCCATCAGACACAAAATCTAAATAAAGAAAATCTTTTAAGAAGGGCAGAAGCTTCTCCCAATCTTCTCTTCCGTTAAATGTAGCTAAAGGCTTACCATCCCTAGATATAGAGAAGGCATTAGACCTCTTAGCCCTAGGGTTAAACTGAACGGATAAATTCAGTTCAGGTATTTGGAACCTAAATACTGATGTAGTCTGCAACCCTTCCTTAGCATCTATAATCTTGTCTTCCTCGTACCTAGGATTGTATTTAGCAACTTTGGATTCATATTTAATAGGTGCAGTAACACTTAATGCAGAAGAGATACCTCTCTCTAGCATGTTCCTAAGCTGTTTATTTAAATTGTCCCTCAAAGTTACTCTAACTATATTTCCATCTTCATCAACTCTATACTGCACAAAATCCAAGGGACTCGTAGTAGCTACTAGTTGACAAATATATGAATAATAGTTAGTGTCAAGAATATTATTCTTGTAAATCCCAAATAAAGAATGATTATTATCCCCAGATATACCTTGCCTCAAAGAATAGATTAAGTTCTTTTCTATGCTCTTGAATCCCTTAAGCAACTCATAGTTACTGTTAAAGAATGAATCATCTGATAGTAATTCAAGTAGGGCGTGATAATTCTCAAGTACATTCCCAGTACCAACTGAAGATACTAAAGTATAAAAGGATTTACCACCTATTGTAGGTTTCAGACGCTCAAATTGAGGATGCTTAAGGAAGAATATCTCGTCAAAAGTTAGGGCAGGGTCGTGAATCTCAGAGGAATTAACTAAACTCTTGATTTTAGATGTTATGTAATTGAATGCATCCAATTTAATCTTCTTACCGCTGACTGGAGTATCACTTCCCCAAGTGTACAATGGCGTAGTTTCTACCAACAGTCTAGTTATATCAGATACATGGTCATTCATATTTACATCCTTCTCCTTATCCCCCCAATTCCTACTATTATTAGCACCAGTACCAGAAAGAGAATATCTATCTTCTGGGCTATACTTAGGAAAGTTCTCATTTATCTTTAACACCTTACCTAGTTTAGAGCTAAGTAAATCGTCAAAGTGATTAAGAATAACAAGGCTATTATATGCCTTTATAAATTTCTTATCAATGGTTCTGTTCCTAAAATATATTTGTCTAAGATTATCAGCAGTAAAATGGGAATGATGAAGGAACCTTTCCCCGATAGCATTAAGTTCACCTATGGCATTTAAGTATACACCATTCTTCCACATAGTGAGATTAGATAGCTTTTCTAAAGCATCCTGTGCATCTTTTAGTGGAAGTTTAGAATATGCATCTTTTAGATAGCCAACCACGTCTTGTAATAGAGTTTCTTGGTAATTCCTCAAGGCTTCATTTATCTCATGTTCATTCTTAATAACCTTACCGGCTTCCCTGTCTATTAAGAAACATTTGACAATACTATCAACGACGTCAGCCTCCATTGCAGAAGCTACTTCAGTTGCAGTACCATAATTAGTTACTATAAATCCTCTAATCCTTTGTTTTGCATCAGCATTACCTTCAGGGTCATCCAAAGCATCCAACTTGGTAGGATTCTCTTCAGCAGTATCATCAATGTTACTACTTTGACCGGAAAGATAGGTAGTCATGTTGGTTGGAACTATATCATGCAATACTGGAGCAGCCTCCATAACGAATGCATCAATAAAATCTGCAAGGTCGGAGAGGGACGTAATATCGTACCCCTCTCCTATCTCTTTCAGACTATTAATAAACATCGCCTTTCTACTAAATTCGTCTTTCTCTTCCCAGATTTCTTCCAGTGTGTCTTGTAATACATCCTGTAAGTCTAAGTTAGAGTCATTCTTGTTAAATTTACATTTACCCATGATTATAATTTAATTTTTATAGTTATTGGACATGAATTGTCAGTAGTGTTTAGACGAGCCTTTTCATCTTGCTTAGATTGTAAGAAATTTACCAAATTCTGAAGCATATCCTTCTGAGAACCTTCGAATTGGTCAATCTCCTCACTCATCCTTTTTATCATTTTAGAAGTTGCTCTCATAGCATTAACTTCCTTATTAAATGCCTCCACACCCTTCGCAGATTGCACCTTACCAAGTGTAGCAAAGTTAAATACGCTAAGGATGTTCTTATATTCGGCTATTTCCTGCAATGAACTTACCGAGAATACAGCAAGTTGAGTCCCAGTAGGAGTACTTGTCTGTTTTATTAGAGTAATCTCATTGTTATTCAGGTTTAGCTCTGCACTAAAGATTTCATTCCCCAAAGTTAAGGTAAATTTGTGAATATTTAAACTTAATTGGGAAATATCTGAAATGGCAGAGTTAGACACATCAAGGTTAGATGGTTTAGTACTTATATAGACGTCAGAACCAATAGGTATTACTAGATGATTTGTCTTTCTATATGCATCTAAAACCTGCTCCTTAGACAGTGTTTGTAGAGTATCCACATCCATTTCTGACATAACTGAAGCAGATGCCTTGATGTTCATTGACCTAAAGATAGTATCAGCTGTAGGCTTAGGGGTTACTCCTATACGAGAGTTTCCAGCTAAATACCTATTATTGTCTCTACTACCTTTAAAGTTACCATTGTTAGTCATCTTGTTGACTATTGTTTCTAGTAATGGGTTTACGTTACCATAGAACGAAGGGCTATCTATCTTACCATTAACCATAAATGGATTATTATCAATAGAGTAGTTACCTGTATCATAAACTGCATCTAGAGCAATAGTGTCTGTAGAAGACTTACTATATTGTATATTATAGAATATTCCATCAATCTTACTTTGACCTAATATATGTTCTATAGAACGTAAATTAAGTTCCTTAAATATTCTACTAGTATTATCTGCGTTTGGAGGATATACAGAACCTAATAGATAGTTCTGAAGGGCTTGTCTAGCAGTAATGTTTCTGTTCAGCCCTTTAATATCAACAGGACCATTAAGGATTTCCATTTGGGCTTTAACATCTCCCTCTGCGCTATCAAGTTTACCTACCAACTTCATTATGCCATCGTATGCAGTAGTATTGTAGTTTAGGTCACTTGTCTCATAGCCAGGTTGAGCTGATAATATTTTTATAATCCTATAGGCCGTGAAGTCATTACCTATCCTCTTAATAGAGTTCTTATCTCCAGAAACAATGCTTAGTAGATTATCAAAATACTCCTTAACTGATGCTTTAGGGGGAACAACATAAACTAACTTCACCTTCTTCTCCAAAGAACTATCCTCTAATTGTCTATAGTAGTAATTCTCCAATTCTGCACCACTAAGCATTATATCATTACTAACAAGTACAAATGGGTGTCCAGGCTTGGCAAAGTTTACGGTTTTATTTCCAAATGAGTAAACTCCCTTAGGAGATAATTTTACCTTAGAAATAGAAGTGCCAGGAACCTTTGATAATTCATCAAGGGTTATCCATTTACCATTATATTTCAAATGGTCATTGTATTCATAATCAGAACCCTTAAGAGCATTAGTAATTGTCGGTCCTTGAGATTTAAGATTATTAGCCAATGTCCAATTTGCATCCTCCATGTAAAATACACCATTAGAGTTAAAGGTATATACCTTTAAGAAGTTAACTAAGGCATTTCCTCCTTCAATAGACGGATTAGCTTGAATAAATTTAATAAGTTCATTAAACTTATCAAACATAGGAGCACTAGGATTCCTTCTAGAAATCTCATTATATTCCTCTTTTATTGCCTTGAATTTGTCATTCTTAAATACAGTTAGAGGGTTAGGTAATATAGCTAAAGGTAGCTCTAACATATCATTAGTGCCTTCCCCTATAATGATAGATAGTGTCTTTAGCTTAATATTCTTACTTTCTTCATCCTCAGAGAATATGTAGCTTAAAGATTCTGAACCTGTATCCTTTCTAAATCTTCCCCATTCTGCGTTATTGAACGTACTCGCAGAACTCTTAAATGCAAATGTACAATACACATCATCTCCGAGACCTAGAATTGCCTTTATCTTCCTGGTAAGCTCTCCCTTATCAGCTGTATTGAATATAACACTCCTTAAGTTACCTATGGTCTTATCAAATGTATCTTTGTTTTTTACTCCAGGTAACTTATTCAGACCGAAGTAGCTATCTAACCTTTTACTATTCTCTGGGGTTACTATCAGGTTTCCATCCTTATCAAATGAAGTTCCTGACTCAAATGTGGGGAATGTGTACATTAATAAATCAAGAACAGATTCAGTTTTAGTGCTGGAAACGTGATTAGTTCCGGTTGTAGGTACTGGAGGTGGGGTTGTATCTTCGCTAGAAGCAAGGGTCTTATCCTTTATATCAGCCTCAGTGGGAAGTCCATTGTTAGTAATAATGACCTGCTCCTTAGTTCCATCATCCGTTACAGTCGTTACTACCTCAGAAGTCAGCCCAGCTTCAGGTACTACGGTTACAGAAGGAATAGTGGCATCCTTTTCCCTCTTAACCAATTTAGTAGGTTTATTATCTAAGGGAAGTTTATCTAACATATCCCTCCTTTCAGAAGAGAATGTCTTGATTCCATCTTTGGACAGTTCACTAACACTAGTAGAAGGGTCTTGGATAGAATTTAATAGATTCGAATTGTTAGTCTTATAGCTATCCTTAGTGTGAAGAACAATACTACCCTGTATTGCTCTAGAGATTCCAGTATAAAGGTCGTCCCAATATTCCTCGTTCTCTAAACCAGCTGAATCGTCAATTATATAATACTTACCTTCAAGTCCTTGTGAAGAGTTACCTTGTTTAAAGTCTACTCTATCCTTATAAGTAGCACTAGAAAGTAATTTATATATCTCAGTATCAGTATCATAATAGATAAATCCAATCTTTTCATCTGGATTCATACTATTAATCATTAGGTCAATATCTTTCTTTACCAGCTCTATGCTATATGGTGCAGAATTTCTTAGGTCATTTATATTATAAACCTTAGTTCCAAACAACCCAGAATCATCCTGATAGTAATGCATTGACACAGCTGAATCGTAGTTATTACTCCTTAGTTTTGGTAGGATACTCTTAAGGTTGTTGATATTAATTGTTACTTGCTGGTTGTTAGACCTCATAGATACTCCCAGTTTAGGACACCTTATAAAGTTACGGCGAGCTAACTGTATTGTATTTCTAACGTTTTCACCCTTGTAGTTAATAAGATGCCTTCCAATAGCTTTACTTTGGTCAAAGTCTCCAGCTACAATAACTGGAATTCCATACTTCTGTGCAAATCTATTAACTAAATCCATATCAACTACAGTGTATCTTGACACCTCATCAATGAGGATTAGAGATGGAGCTTCCGAGATTTCATTTATCTTGAAGTTTGACCTAGTAATAAAGTTATCATCAAAATATATATCTCCATCATCAATTATAGATACTGGAATATCTTCCTTGGAAGATGGGTCTACTTCTTTAGATGATTTCTGAGGATAATCTTTGAAGTCTTTCCATTCCTGGGTTACCCTCTTCATAAGATGTTCTCTATCCAAAGTGGTAGCAGAATCAAGATTTAAATCGGCTTTTAAGCCCTTGGCACTATCTTCAGTGGCATGACCAATCCAAACACTTTTCAAAACTTCTGGATGGTATTTCTTTAGAAGTACTATAAGGTTATTAAATACGCCAGTAGTCTTGCCACTTCCAGGAATACCCTCAATAAAAGTTACTCTAGAGAATCTTGGAGCAACTGAAGAGTCAAGTACCAATTCTCTAATGATGCCTGGGGCATATTTCCACTCAGAATCAGTCATAGATGCTGCATAGTTCTTTAGGGAGGTATTTACAGCATCACAGAACTTATCAATCATACCTCCGTTAAGAATTGAAGCATATCCCAAATAAGTAGCTAACTCTTGAGTAGGTATAGGAGCAATCTTATCACTAATAATAGACCTATATTCTCCATAGAAGTCGGATGCCTTAACAGCAGCTCTAGAAGCAATGTACCAAACCACTGCATTATCGTCTATATTAGTTGACTTGGAACTTAATGATTCTATGTCATCACCTATAGTAATCAAGCCAAAGTTGTCTACGCTAATAAGCTTAGACAGTGCTTCTGGGTCATTAACCTTATCACTGTTAGCTTCAAAGAAGTTATATATAGCATCATCAAGTTTCACCATCTCTGATTCTACCTGAAACCTTTCCTCCCTATTAAGGCTTATCTTCTTGGCAGCTGATATTTCTTCGAGTTTACTTAGACTGCTTACTGTCCCCTCAAACTCAGCTTTACCTGCCCAATCATTAGGAATGTTAAGAATAAAGCTCTTTATTCTGTCATAGATAAGTATATTCTTATTATTTGCGGTTCTTGTTTGTTCTCCTAACTTCTGAGCATTATTTGCAGCTATTATCTTTTGGAAGGTTTTAAGACGTAACTCAATACCTTCTAGGTCTTGCATCATTGCATCAGCCACATTAGACTGTAATTCTGCTAGATTAGCCTCTGAATCTAATTCGTTTATAGTAGTATTCATACCATAAAGATTAGATAAATCAGCGTTGTCTACCCTAGCACTAAGTAATTGAGCCTTAAATATATTAATCACTGAAAGAGCTTCAGTAATCTGGTCAAGTCTCTCATTATTTAGGTTAAAGTTGGACAAATCATCCATATGCTCCCTTAACGAAGCATCGGTTTCTTTAAGAATATTAGATACTTTTACGTCAGAATCAGTAGTACTTAATGAGAATTGGTCTAAAAGTTCAATGATATTAGAATGCTGCAACTTATCAATTTGAGCTTTAGCATCTTCTATCTTGGTTGCCTCTATATAGCTTGCATCATCTCCATACATTTCCGCCTGGTTAATGAAATACCAGTATGCAGAATCTAAAGTGCCGTTTAATACTCTTTTCAATTCTGGATTAATATAACCTTGGTTCACAATAGGCTTAACAATAGCATCTATATGTGATGTTAAGAATTTACTAACAAACTTGTTATATTGCTCAGATTGAACCTCCATCGTATAATCTTCAGTTATTGGAGTATTCATCATGTCAGTAAATGTTGCCTTCTCTGATTCAGAACCTAAAGTGGTTAGCAGAGGACCAATAATACCCATTGATGAGCTTATATTAAACTCAGCCATCTCTTCTACAAAGGATTCAGAGTCCTTATTCTCATTAAGATACTTGACATACCTATTTAGTCCAGTCTGTAAGATACTTAAAGTAGAGTGTAAGTTTTCATCAAGACTCTCGTAGTACTTTAGACTGTGGTTTTGGAATAAAGGTGCAACAACCTTAGCTATTGATTTATGAATTGAGGCAGCAGTACGTACTGCATCTTTGAATCCTGAATTCTTCCATCCATCATACTCTTTTGATATTTCCTCTAATTCATTCTTAGGAATGTCAGTTACCTTTTTACCAGTTTTGTTCTCAGCATACTGTATAAGAGTTGGGGCTAAGTAGGCACTACTAACAGCAGTTGACATCTCAAATAGAGCATCATAGATGAGCTGGGGAGCTAAATCTCCTTTCATATATGCCTCCTTTCTCTCTATTGCTGCCTTTAATTCACCTTCTATTCTACTTCTCTCAGTCTTAGTAGATTCATCTCCATTCTCCTTTACCTGAGCATCGGTAGGTCCACCATTATCCATACGCTCTTGGGTTCCACCCAGTCTATTAAGTTGATTAGTTAAAGTTACAATCTTCTCACAAACACTGTTGTAGTCTTGTAAGTAGCTTGCAGCTACTCCACTGTTCTTAAGGGCTGAGAATCTTAAATCATTGAGAGTTTGTGTGTCTAGGAATGCATCATCACTAATGGTTGCACCTTGTGCCGATAAAGTATTAGTAACAAACTTAGCTATTCTCCTAACCTCAGATTTAGCAGCTAGGTCTTGGTTATCAGTATCAGTACCTTGTGCCCATACCTTTCTTCCGCCTACTCCATCTACAAGTTTAGTGGCAGATAAGTACTTATTACCTAATTCCATCTTGTCTACCATCTTTAGGAAATCACCCATCTTACCATTTCTAGCCATATATACTAGTTGTTGCATAGCTTGCTCATTATTCATCTGACCAAGCTGCCTAGCTTCTCTAAGGTTAGGTAAAGCATCAAACATAGCACCACCTAGCATACCTCCTACGAATGACATACCATATCTGTCGAACATATTGTCCCATGCTTGTAGTGGTTGTGTATCACTGCCAGCTAACCACATTCCTAGATTAGTAACTGATTTAGCGAAGTCATACATAACCTCTTCAGATACTTCCTCTATACCTTCCCCAAGAGCATTGGCGGCAGTAGCTTTAAGTCCACTTTTACCCACAGAGTAGTTAGCTTGAGCAACATCCTTTCCGAGCTTGAATATCTTTTTCATCCACTCAACTTTTTGGACTTTAGAGCCGTTATCAATAGTCTTTCTTGAACCTTCTGTCAAAGTTTTGACTACCTGCTTCATCTGCTCCTTATCCATCCTAAGTTCGGGAAGTATCCATTCTCCTAACCTACTATTAATAATAGCATATTCTCCTGCAGCATATCCTAATGTAAGTAATGCAGCTTCTAGGTCGTTAGCACCCTGTTCCTTAGCTTCACCATAAGCATCTTGAACTGTAATACTAGTCATGTAAGCCTTAGATAGAAGTTCTCCTATCTTATTGTAGCCCTTCATGTAGTTCTCTAGGTCATTCTGAGCTTTAAATGTATTGACTGCTTTTAATTCTTCAAAGTATCTTAAATCTCCAGCCTTTGGAGTTGCTACTTTAGCCTTTAGATAGCTATCAAGGTTTACATACTTAGCTTGAAACTCTTCTAGCTTTTTCATTTGGGCAGCCTCGGTAGCCATATTCTCCCCCTTAAATAGGGCAGGTGCGTATTTAAATATCCACCTCTGCTCATACATTTGCTTGAATACATCACCAGCCAGATTAATGAAGTTCTCCATAGACCATGCGTTATTCTGACCATACTCAGAAGTTGTAGGTTCTAAGGACTTAGTAAATCCTTCTACAGCCGATAGAAACTTATTATCACTGCCAGAGAATACTTTACCCAGAGTAGCTAAAATCTTAGTGGTTTCTAAGGCAATACCAGCACCTATATACCAAGGACTTATCCCAGGAATGAACATAGGAAGGATTGAGACAGCGTTACGGGCTAGGGAGCCAACAACACTTTTATCAAGTCCGTCTGAGTCAAAGAAGTCATATTTATTGATTGCAGAACCATCTGTGGTTAGAGTATTTAACTTTGAAAGAACTCGTCTTCCATACACATCTCTACCGTCTAGGTTCTCATAATAATATGTACCATTCTCGTTTAGTTTCAATTCCCCCTTCTTATGCTGAACCTTCTCTTTAGTTACTGGGTCAATATGCTCCCCATCTTCATCCCATTGAGCCATAACTCTAGTATCCCAGAAGTCAGTCCAGAATGAATCATTAGGGGAATCATGCCATACTGGATTAGCTCCATTAGCTACACCCATAGGGTTAGCTAATACTTTCTGAGTTTGGGCAGCCTCATCAGCTGACATAGTAGGAGCGTCTAATAGATTTAATCTTCTAATACCCCTTGTCTGCCTTAATGGGTTAACTTCTCTGGACAGATAAATATCTGGACCCTTCCTTCTTTGCTCAGGTTCAGCGAATATATTATCTCTATGGAATGTAGCCTGACTTAAAATATCTTCTTGGTAGGATTCATCAGCCAATTGATTATAAGTCTCAGCCATGTATTTATATACATTATCAAATTTAGCTTCATCAAACTTACCATCAGTTTGAAATGCAGGATTATCTTGAATTTGAGGAATGTTCTTATAAACACTTGCATCTGCTAATGAAGTGTTAGTGGCATCTAATCCTATTGCCTTAAAATCAGAGATAGAAAAGGTAGGATTAGACACTCTATTTAACAGCCAATCATTTTCCTTTGTATTTGTCATATTACTGGATTTTATAGTGTAGATAGTGAAGGACTTGGCACGTAAGTTTGCAATCGTTGCTTCTGTTGTTCTTTAGCTTCTATATCCATAGCATCATTACCTTGTATCGTAGGATAGTGTCCAGAGCCAAGTGAGGCATTAATAAGATTCTGTCTTACTGGTATGTACACAGAACCAGAGTATACATTATTACCACTGGAGAATATGCCGGGCTGACTCATCTTAAATGATGCATCAGCCGCCTTTAATATTCTCTCTATACTTTCCCTTTCATTAATGTCGGTTACTTCACTAAGAGTATCGTCCATTGTTGGGTCTTCTACGAATGCAGACTCATCTGCTGAGGCATCTAATACGGCGAATCTTCCATAGGCATTGGTATTTATTTGTCCATTAATGTACTTATATGGCAATTTATACTTAGCATAGATTTCATTTTTCTGAGCTTCATCCTTTATATCTCCTTCTCTAATCTCATTCTCAGCCAACTCTAATCTCTTTAATGAATCAATATCGGGCTTAAGCACCCCAGATTGTAATGCTTGTGTGTCAACAGGAAGGTCAACTGCAACTACATTAGAGCCATCTATAGCAACTCTACTTCTCTGAGATGAGTTTAATAGCTGACCCCCCATCGTAGCATTCTTAAAGTCTAGAACTCCAGAGAATGTACTCCTTGCAGCATCCTCTAATGTAGCACTTCCTATAGTTTTACCAGAAGTATCAACTAATGGTGCACTATTGCCTGGTAGATTTAAACTATACGAATTTCCATTATTAATTTTATGGTTTTTAACCTCTCCTAGCCCAAGTAGGAATGCTTTGGCAGGGTCTGTAATGTTATTATCCCTACCACTACCTGATGTTTTAGCCTTCCCGCTAGCATCCATCTTCTCTTGTAAATCAAGTTTTAAGGTATGTTCTCCACTTAATGCCGATTGGGTTAGAGACATTAATAATTTTTTAACACCTTCCGCAGAGTTATCTCCTAAATACATAGCTGCCTTAGCTTGAAGAACAGTTCTCATATTCTTAGGTAGAGAGGTTAATAGATAGCCTAATGCCTGATTAGCCTGAGCTTGCTGGGATTTATCCATGCTGGACATTTTATAAAGTCCATCTACAGACATTCCAGATAGGTCTTCTCTACTAGGCTGTAAGGCGGCTAAATACTCCATTCCTTTTAATATTCTGCCAGATTGCTGACCTACATATCCCTCCCTTGACATTGAAGTAGTTCCTAACTTATTAACTACAGATTGTATATATTCGGTTATCTTAGGGATACCTACTGCATTACCTATAATGCTCGTAAGGTCAGTATTAAAAGCGGCATTTATACTATTAGCACGATAATTAGCCAGCTCTGAATTAGTCAAAATCTGTTCTGAGTTAAGGTCAACATCATTTAGTGATTTCTTCTGTAGTTTACCCTCAGCATCAACTGTAATTACATGACCTCCGTCAGTTACAGCAATCTCGCCAAGCCCCCCATTTTTGTCAGCCTGGGTCATAGCATTCTTAAATCTTTCATTCTCCGCCTTTATTCTTGGGAGCATCTTTAATATAGTCTTATATTGTACAGTAGCATTATTACTAAACGGATTCTTGTATATACTATCTGAGAATATACCAGAAGTTTCTACGAATGCTTCCACATCACTCGGTATGCCATTCTCATACAAAAACTTTACCATATTCTTATCCAATAATCCAACAGAACCGTCTGGCTCACCTTGGCTGGAGGATGTGGATGAATAAGGAGCAGCTACTTGTGGTTGAGGTACATTGGTGTAGCTAACGAAGGCGGGCATTCCCCCGCCTTGTTGTAGCTTATAGGTTAATTTCATAGTTGCATTCCTTTCTTTATAAGTGCAGCAGTGAGGGCTGACATATTTGCTATCATCTTATTATGTTCCCTCTTAGATTCCATTACATCTTTGTGAAACTGTTTATTATCATCAGATAATCTTTTATTAAAGTCCTTAGCTCTTTGAAGCATAGCCCTCTCAGCATAGGATAATTTAGAACCTTTTCCACTAAACTGAACTAACCAAGGGGTACTTATTAGTGAACTTCTCTTCTTTAACATATCAGACTGTAATCCTTTCTGTAGCTTAGATAGTTCTCTCTGAGCACCTATTGGGTCGTCTTTATAGTCTTCCATAATCTTAGCAGCACTAGTATTATAATTTGAATTAGCTTCATTCAAGTAAGATTCTAATGCTAGTTGGTCTCTCATAGCTTTAGTTTGTCTAAATCTATTCTCTACGCCAGCTAGGTAAGGAGCAATAACCTGCTGATAGTTTGCAGTTACTCTTCCAGCATCAATTTGCTTTTTAGCTGCATCTATAGCATTCATTGAAGCCCTATTTCTATTGGCAACTTCTACCCTTCTTGCTTTAGCTGCATCGGATTCTTGCTGCTCTAACATCCTAGTCTTATAGAACATTTCTGCATCTTGTAGACCACCTTGGAATCTAGCCTGACCTGCTCTACCACTAGCCTCTAATTCTCCAGCTAATTGCAATGAAGCATCAGAAGTTCTAGGTCTTGCAGCCACAGATTCTAAATTACCTGCTTGTTGTTCAGCATTAGTCACTGCTTGGAAATTACCTTGCAGTGGAACAGTATTCTCAAATGTGTCTAATAGAGTAGGCTTTAACCCTTCTTTATAGATTCTAGCAGCCCTGTTATTCGCGGCTAAACCTCCTACCATTCTACCTAAAGCTAATACTTCCTCCGGTGCTACATTAAGTTTTAGACCCTTTTTGGTATTACCTGGTGTACGTTTAATGTTAGATGGGTTAGATGTATTTGAAACTCTAGGAGCTGTAACTACAACCTCTCCAAGCTCATTAGCAGGGTCTTGAAGTAACCTTAGTCTGTATCCACCATCACCTTTGTCATAAAGCTCTAAACCTCTTGTCCTTAACTGTTCATTAAAGCGGGAAACATCCTCAGCTGACATACCCCTTCCAAGAGTTCTATTGCCAGTTCTATCTCCGGCATACACATCAAACCCAGAATTACCTTCTGTAGTACCATAACCTACAATACCCTTTCTGATTAAATCATCAAAACCTTGATTAGTACCCCTAAAAGTAACCTGTCTGTGTTTAGCTAATGGGTCTTGCACTGAGTAATTATAGTTGCCTCCGAAATAATTACCAGTCATAGATGTTAGTTGGTCATAAATATCTTCACCACCATTAAATGCTGCTGCATAAGCTTGCCTCCAATCGTCTGAGCCTGTGTACTGAGATTTCCATCTATCAGCATCTGCCCCAAAGTCATACCCAGATAGAGCTTTAGACCTATTCCAGCCAGACATATCTTTGGCTTTAATTCTACCTACAGTGTTACCACCTTGTAAGAATTGTATTAATCCTCCTTCAGCCTTCTTAGTAACCCTATCATCCTTTGAAGTTTTCTTCTTTTTTGATTTGCCTTTGTGGGGTAGGTTATCTCTCTTAATATGTGAAGTACTAGACTTCTTATTGATAAGTTCCCATAGATACCTTGCATTAGGGTCTTTTATAGCTCCTTTAGGTTCTACATATACTTCAGTAGGGGTTGGTGGGGTATATGGACTTCTCTTAGGAGATACTTCTTCATACCCAAAGTCCTTTCTGTTTTTAATAGCCTCATCCCAAACTTGATTATACTCTCGTTCAGCTGCAGGATGGAATACATCTCTATATTCCCTCTCAGTCTTAGCTCTCTGTCTACCAAATTGCCTTCCGCCTGGGATTTGTCCCTCAATGAACTGGTCCAATCTTTGACTAGGCTGTATAGTTTGAGAAGCTACTACCTTTTGAGCATTTCTTGATGCAGGAACAACAGCAGGAAGATTCTTGGGCTTACTAGTAAATGGTTGTAGAATAGAACTGACAGCATTTATAGTTCTGATAGTACCCGCATCGGGAGATTCCACTGAAGTGCTATTTGTAATAACACCTTTGCCAGTTAAATTACTTCTTCCTAAATCCCTGCTAATATCAACGTTGATATATTCTCTAATAGGAGTACGATGTACTTGATTTGGAGCTGGAAGTGCTAATAATTCTCTTTTAGGTTTAGGAGTTTCTTGCTTCTTAGTAGGCTTTTTAGTGGGCTTTTTATCACCTTTATTTACTCCATATTTCCAATCATTATACTTAATAGCTAGTTCATCAACTCCTGGGATTTTAGCAAAGTCTTGTTGCATTGCAGCTACAATATACTTATCAGAGTTACTATAAACTATAGGTACTTCAACTTCCCCTTTAGAAGTCCTAACCTTTTTAGTCCTATTAAAATCATATTCCTTTCTAATGTTGGAATTTGGAAGCCATCCTGTCGGATTAAACCACCTTTTATTTAAATCTCCAGCTAATTTTAAATTATCATCTTTTAATAATAATTGTAGTGCTGCTTCTTGGTCTTCCAGCTTCCTATGAGAGCGAATTTCTGATAATTGGGCAGGAGTTACGGATACTTCTTTACCTCCTAATGTGGTAAGTATGCTATTACCAGTTGCCAATTCTTTTTTAAGCTTATGGGCTTGAGCAGTTCTTTTGATTCCTTTACCACCTTGTAGTACCATCTTGAAACCTTCAGCAATATTTCTCCAATCATCAACTGTTAAGTCAGCACCTGGAGTCATAGCCTTTTTAACAGATTGGTAAACTTCTGGAGCATTAGCTAAGGAAGCAGTAGCTAGTACCCTGGGTAAGTACTTAGCAGCAGTTTTTAATATCTTACTTCCTTTGGCAGCTGAGCCGAGTCCTGGAACTAATCCTACAGCATCTAGGCCTAGATTCACAGCAAGATTACCCAAGTCGCCCAATTTAAATCCATTCTCAGATAGGTCAGCACTGTAATTAGCTAGAGAACTACCTATACCCAGACCAGCTGATGCCATAGTACCAACCCCAGGTATATAAGCTGCACCTATTGAACCGATATCTGCAACTATAGATGCCAGTCTGGTATAATCATCACCAGTCCAGTCCCCACTAGTGATACTTCCAGGCTTCCTATCAGCTGTTTGCTGCTCTTCGACAGTTCTTCCCTTGGATTCTGCTTTCTGTTTAACTTCTTCCTCTTCCTTAGTCTTTTTCTCTTGTGCCCTTTGTTGCTGATAGTTGTTATAGTTAGCCCCAGCACTATACGTTCCACCAAACTGCATATAAAGTATACCACCATTCTCTTTCTTAGGTGTGCGGGTACTATCATAATAGGCGTCCGCAAGACGTCTTAGAGCATCGTTTACCAACATAGATGTCTCCTTGTACTGTCTAGTTGTTGGATTATACACCATTGTAGTGTAATTATTATAATCAAATGTTGAAGGGATTGCCACAAACCCATCACCTGCATCTGGAAGATTTACCTTTAGATGGTTGATTAGGTAATCCATATGATTGGCAATATGTTGGGTGTTTCCTGCTCTAAACCAATCCCTAGATAGATTATCATTTAGGTATTGGTCAATGTTGTTATTATAGAAATCCTTTATAGGTTTGTCAAAATCTTCCGGTTTGTATGACACAGACCCAGGAACATATCCTGATTGAATAGTCTCTCTGAATGGGTTTCTGGCTGCGTAGTCGTTAAAGAAAGTATCTCTTTCTACCTTCCTATCCCTCTCAGCTTGCCTCTCAACAATGGTACGATTAGTATTCTCTTCATCCTGTTGTTTACCTTTTACAAATGCAGCGATAGCTTCTGGGGTAGTTGCCCCAGCCGCCCTAGCCTCAGCCTCCCATGCCTTCATTTTATCCTGTTCTGAAGGATGCTCAGTCTCTACTGGAGCTTCTTTCAAGAACTTATCTAAACCAGTACCGCCTAACACAGCAAAGGTATTATAATCGTCATTGTCTAGTTTGTTATTAGTAATAGCTGCACCATATGCTCTACCAAGAGCAGCTAAATCTTCTGCACTCCTTATATTAGTTCCAGACCAGTCATGGGATTGAAATATTTGGTTATAATCAGCACTATCCCAAATTCTACCCATTAGAGCGTTGCGGTCTTGTTCTGTTCTATTACGGAACCAATTATTGTAATCTATGGCATTACCTCCATACCATTCTCTTGAAATGGCATCTTCCATGAGTTTATTAGCGTTAAATCTTTCCTTCTTTACTTCTGGTTGTTTGTACTGAGGGGAACCTTTAATGATGTTATATAGGTAATCAGCAGCTAGACCGTAAGCATTATTCTCAGTATTCTTAACCCCTGTCTTTATTCCTAGAAACTTCTTTCTATCTAGCTCACCTGTACTTGACTTTTGACCCGTTGCATCTTGAAAGTTGCCCATAGCATCCATAGTCATAGTGCCATTACTAATCCCCTCAAGCATATATTGTACAGCGTTTCTAAAATCAGCTGCGGCAGTATTTCCCAACCCTTTAGATGAAGCATATTCATCTACATCTCTGTATCCTCTTTTTATTAAATCATCCTGATTGAAATCCCCCAAGCCCTTCACACTTAGAAGCTTAGGCTTATCAGTTTGACCTCCAGAGTTATATTTCCTTATTACTTGTGACATATACTATGTATAATAAAAAAGGAGCATATAATTAATATACGCCCCTTCTTACCTTGTTGACTAATTATCTTACTCTTACTAGTCTAGCACCTTTCCTTGCAAAAGTTGGTTCCTCTTGAGGAGCTTGTTCCTGAGCAGCACCACCTTGAGCGATTTGCATTAGGGCTTGACACACAGCCATCGCAGCTTCACAATTCTGTGTCTGAACTGCCTGAGCAGCTACTTGTAAAATCTGTGCCATTGGGTCTTGTCCACCCTCAGCAGGTGCACCACCTTCTGCCGGTGCTCCCTCGGCTGGTGCTCCTCCTGCTTGTTCAGCTCCTGGCTGAGGTGCAGCACCACCTTGTTGGAATTTTCTAAATTTCTCTTCGATTTTCATAAATTAATACGTTTAAACAGTTTAACCACTTAATTTCTACAAATATAGGCATTATAAGCAGTATTACCAAATTAAACCAAGAAATTTATGAAATTAAAGCAGAGTAAAATATATTAATCAGTTATCACATAGTACAGTTACCTCAACTTAGATTTATCAACTATAAGCAAAGTTTCATTTGCTATAGCCTTTCTTATATACCTCATCAGTGTAATAGGTTTATAAGATGCTACAAATGTAGTTGTACCTACATCATCCTTATCATTCATATCAATAGGAAACTCTACTACTACATCATCGGTTGTGATTCTATAATAGAGAGTTCCAGCTATTGCATGAGTAAACTTTGCTTCAGCAGGAAGAGTTACTATTTCCTTTAGTGTCATACAAGATAAGTCTTAATTGTATCAGCCAGCAACTTACCATCTACATTAGCAAGCTTCGCCTTGACCAGTTTAATAGCCTCTCCCATGCACTTCTTCGGGATTTGGGGACCTGTCTCTCCGTCACCCCAACCCTTCTCTGAGATAACCTCATAGATTGCATTAGTAATTTCCTCACCTGAGGCTTCACTCGGAAGGAAAGACTCAAGCACAAGAATCTCTTTGGATTCATTATCGGCTAAGTCTTTCCTTCCAGCTGCAATGTATTGGTCTCTACTGTCCAATCTCTGTTTTACCATCTTACGAAGAATAGTAAACTCGGCTGCATCATCTAAAGGCTTAGCACCTTTAGCAGTTTGATACACTAAGAACTCATTCTTAATGGCTCTTAGCACCTCTGTCCTCTTTACATTCTTATCAAGCATGGATTGCTTAATAAGACTATCCATTTGTTCTCTTAACATGACAATTATTTAAAAATGCATTAATTGCTTCTTTGGATTCGATAACATCTTTCTCATATTCTAGATAAAAGCCCATAGTAGACTTTTCTACTCTATCAACATTATACATAGATTCTATGATGTCTACTTTTCTACTATCTATACAATATTTAATAGTTCTATTAAGCCTAACTTTATGAACTAGCTCTATTTTAGGGAATGGAAGGTTTACTTTGTCTATAGTTCCTTTCTTAACAATAATATCAATGTCATTATAGGAATCTACCTTCCCTCTAAAGTAAAGACTACATGACCCTCCAAGCCTGGGATTACATTCTGAAGGAATCATGTTAATTATTTCAGATATTCTTTTTGGTGTCATACTGGGTCTAAATCTATGTCTTGCATATCCAAATCTCTATCTTCTAAGTGCATCCATTTGACGAAGTCTTTGATAATTTTATCATGGTCAAACGCCCATTGATACTTATCAATAGAATCCAATGGAATCCACCCGATAGCTTCTACTTCATCCTCTTCTCCACCTCTATCGTTACCAGTGCCAACACTGATACTACCTGGCTGTGCATCAATTAGAGCGTAATATCTAAAGGATACATTCTGCCTATTTTGGGTAGGAGAGTCATTGAATTTCCAGAAGTGTAGGAAGTTAGGATTCAGTCTAACTCCAGTCTCTTCATAGACTTCTCTGATTACAGCTTGTGCTGTAGTTTCATCAAAGTCTAAGTAACCACATGGCATATTCCACATTCCCTGGAAGTCGGGAGTACCTTCACCTCTCTTATTGGCTAATACACACCACTTACCATTTAGGAATGTAAATACACATCCTGTTACAGCAATAGAACGGCTAATCCACCATTCCTTACCATTCTCGTCTAATAAAGGAAAATTCTTCATATTAATAAAAGTAACTCTTTGGTTGTTCAACATTAAGGAAGTCTAGTGGGTCACCTAATAACTCACCCTTTAGATATACACCTTCATCTTGTATTGTGTAACCACCGTCATTGTTTACCCTAAGTACACCAGTAAAGGGATTTGAAGCCACAATAGTTCCAAACTGCCCATTTACAATTTGATAGAAGTTGTCAGCTGTTCCAGCAATCCCCTTGAAGGTTAAATTATCATCTATTTCAGCTGTATATATGCCTAATCCGTTAGCTGATTTGTAAGCTAAGAACATTGGTACTCTATGATTAATACACCATATAAGTTCTGAGAGCATTCCCTTAGAAATACTTTCTAACCTCTGTTGCCATGCAAATCCATCTAATACAAATACGACATAGTCGGATTGTTCTAGTTTAGAGAACTGGTATTCAGTTCCTTTCTCACTATAAACCACCTTATCTCCCTTAGATTTAGCCTTTATACTCTTAACTACCTGCTGTACTCCAGAAGCATAAGACCAAGGACCTGAAACATAGATTTGACTCATTTGTATAATCCAAGTTTTCTAATTATTGAATTTACTTCATCTGTTACAAATGGTAATATAATTTTATCATTGTCAATCCACTTTCTAATAGCTGTAGAGCATATCGTAATGTCAGGAGCATAGATAACTTTCACTTCATCATGTGGAACATCCTCACTATTAAAGTGTGCTACATCTACTACTAAGAACTTATTGTCCTTTAGTATCTCTTCACCATGCTGCCACCTTGGAATCTCCTTATAAGTCTCAGCAGATGTTACGATGATAAACTCACCGTAAATCTCCTTTAATGCTTCAATAGTCTTATAAGTGGGCAATGGTTCTCCATTAGCGATACGATACTCAATACCATCTACAACTACTCCAGGAATGTTATCAAAGGTTTCCTTAGCCATAGTGAGTCTATACTCCCACTTAGTTTCAGTATTCTTCCATACACTTTTATATGCTGGGACTACTATAACCTTGTCAACAACACCAGAATTAAGTGCAGCTGTGACAATATTAACATGACCAATATGGGGTGGGTCAAAAGACCCAAAGAATATTCCTATCATCTCCTATACCTCCTACTTCTTGATTTGTAAGAAGATTTCCTCTTGTACGTTTTCTTAGACGGAGTGTATGAGGATTTGGTCTTCTTGTAGGTTGATGTATTAGAGTTCCACAAATGGCTTCTACTCGTCCTCTTAGTAGTATCCCTAACTGATATAGGGGCAACTGACTTAGTTCTCGGAGTTTGTTCTACACAGCTATTAAAGAGGAAGAACATTACCAATAAGAATAAATAATATAATTTCATACAAGAAACAAATAATAGATAATGGCTAGTACTCCACCTATAACAAGCAGAGCCACTAGCTCATTACGTGATTTAACATTTACTAATTCTAGGATTAGCTCTAAGAAGTCAATCATACAGTTCTCTAGGTACTATGATAGGACTAAGTAATCTCTTGAACCTAGAGTTGCGGTGACGTTGTATAATTTTATCTACAACATCTGGACCAAGTTCAACTATTAATTCATCCTGTAATTTGTCATTCTCAGGAGAAGCTTTACAAGTAACAGTTTGTAATACTCTGTCTACATCATAATAACTCTTAGCCCCTATTTGGTCTAAGTCACTATTACTAATACCAAGACCATCTGTAGGAGTAAGATTCATAGAATGTGTTAAAGCAACTAACTGGCGGTGTGTTAAGCCATCATCACCGCAAAAGGGACCAACCATTTCACACAGATGCTCTAATTTGGCTTGAGTAATCCACTCGGCTAATCTATAGACTTCAGTCTTCCACAATCCTTGAATTGGGTCGAAATCACCAACATCACCATGAATAGTCCAGAATCCAAGCTGATATTCAGTCTGATTATCTGTACTCATTACTAGT
>OLWC01000038.1_pt1 | contig 93375 bp, 77 predicted proteins | sample 1673911 | NCBI WGS metagenome assembly OLWC01 (sample SAMEA103958134, study PRJEB25191) | human gut metagenome
CTTCTAGAAGATGGTAGTATTGATTTCGTAGCTTATAACTCTGCTAAGTTACGTAACTTTTTCTCTACTTCTGATAACTCTGCGCATTCTACTTTATGGGATGATATTAATCAGACTTATGCTACTGTTAACTTCAATAGTCTTATTTCTGATACTACTCGTACTCTTCCTGTTGATATAATGCTAATCAATTGTGCTAATACAGGTTTTACTCGTGCAGTATTTGAAGAGATCGGAGGTCAGAATAACAACTGGTACACAGGTTGTACTATGAGTTACTTTAGTCCTACTTCTGGAAAATCTAGTGCTGAAAGTACTACTGATGTTGCTGTTTCTAAGCAAGGAACATCTACTATGAACAACCTTATTAAGAATCTTGAGATTCGTTTTGATAAGATGTTAAAAGCAGATGATGGTAGTAATCTTGATTACGAACTATTCCAACCTAAAGAGACTTGGTTTCCCGAACGACAGTTTACTCTTAAAGCTGATGTTGTCGATAGTGCTCATGCTAACAATGCTTCTATTGGTAAATGGATTAATGATAATGCAGATATTCTATTTGAGAAAACTCCTCCAATGGAAGAACTCGAAGCTCGTCGTCCAACTGATACTAGAGATAAAACTAAAGTTCATGAGAAAGTAACTATTAAACAAACTCTTGAAGGTTTTCCATGTATTCTTCTTATTCAATTTGATGGAGAAGAAACTCAAACTTGTCTCGGTATTTATAGTTTCAATTTAGGTCGTGGTGCTTATTACAATATGGGCTTCCGATTCTTAAAAGACTTTACTACTAAGATAAAGAATAGTACTGGCGAATATGTAGATAATGCTCTCCCTGCTTTTGTTACTTCTTATCATGCTTATGGTCAGAATGAAAAGTTTGGTAGTATTGATCAACAGAAAGTTTACTCTTATGAAATAGGTGAGAACGCTAATGTTATTGTTGATGGAAACAAAACATTACCGTTAGCTTTGTTTATGCAAGATGATATATCTATTATTAAGCATGTAGGGGAGTTTAAATATAATGGTGGTAATTGGCTAGACCCAACTGCTGCTGTTACTGACGATGCTGTTTGGACAGCTCTTCAAGAACTATTTACTCTATTTGCTCAAATGACTTCTTCCACAGTTAAGAAATATACTTGGAATGAACAGTCTGGAGGATATGTTGAAACAGAAGGTGAATATCCTGCTCAATCAAGTTGGTCTACTCTTGCTGCTGAACTAGATACTAAGTTCTCAATTAAGAATGCTTATTCTTATTTCTTAGTATGTGTTAAGTTCGGTCTTGTCGATTCTCTTGGTAAAAATATGACTATCGTATGTTATGATATTGGAGGAACTAAGAAATGGTATATTAGATTCTACGATATGGATACTGCTAATGGTCTTGATAATACTGCTCTTGAATCTGTTGCTAAAACAGCATACCTTGATACCTTCTCTAATAATCCTAACACAGATGTTAATTCATTAGTTACTACTCGTAATTCTCCCGATGGTGGTTACGATACTTATAGTTCTCGTATGTGGGATGTTCTTCGCGATAGTATTTTTATTAATACTGGAATCTTTGATTCTTCTCTTGAAGAACTTTGGGACTTATGGAGAAACAATGCTAATATTAGTAAAGACGTTAATCATTATATAGATGAATATTTCTCTGCACAAACTAAGTCATGCGGAGAACTTCTATTTAATTACGACTATAATGTTAAATATCTTACTGCTTATGTTAGTGAAGCAGGAGGTTCTGCATCTTATGCTAATATTGAATTCTTACATGGTACTCGTGTTGAATATGTTCGAGATTGGTTAAAGAAACGTTGGTGGTTCTTCGATGGAGTATTTAGATACAATAATGTATCTAATCTTCAACCGTATAATACTAAAGGCGCTTTCTCTGCTGGTGGTGCAGAAGCTACAAATCCTCGTCTTACTATTACTTCTAATGTTCCAATGATATTTGTTATCAACATTGGTAATACTACTGACACTAGATATTTTTTACAAGAAGGAGTTCCTACTTTAATTAAGTTAGCACCTATTAGTTCTTTTAATACTCAGATTACTATTAACAATACTCCGCAAATCAATGACATCAAAGGTCTAAAAGAAATGAGATTCCAACGTTTCATGTCTACTATGAAACTTCCTAGTTTCTCTCAATTGGATTTATCTGATGCTGATACTCTTAGTAATGCTCCTGTTCCATTTGAAACAGTGTTTGTTAATGACGAAGACTTTTCAGATGTTAGACATATTAATCTATCTAATACTAAGTTTTGGAGTGGAAGTTCTGAAGTAGGTACATTTACAGTTAATATTGAAAAGTATACTAAGTTGAAAGACTTAGATATATCTAATTCAATAGTAACTTCTATGTCTCTGCCTAATGCTTCTCTTGCATCTCTTAATATTACTAATAGTTCTATTGAGATTATTAACTTAGTTAATCAGCCATTCTTAGATAGTATAGATTTTAGTGGATGTAAAAGATTGAAATCTGTTACTATTGATTCTTGTGAAAAGATTACTGAACTAAATCTTAGTAATCTCGGAGATTTACATACTATTAATATTACTAACTGTCCTAATCTTGTTGCAATTACTTGTACCAATAACGTAGATCTTACTACGTTTAACGTATCTAACTGTAACAAAGTTAAGACTATTAATATTAGTAAATGTACTAATAGTGGATTAGATATTTATATTGTTGGTGCTCCTAATATTGAAGAACTTAATATTAGTGGTACTAATACTACTAAACCTATTCAAGCTGCTGCTGAATTGCCTAAACTTACTAAATTGATTATGAACAATACAAATATTAGTTCTATTCAATATGGTAATAAAACAATTCCTAAGTATAATAACAATCCTATCTTTGACGTTACTAATTTAAGACTTAGTACATTTACTGTTACTAGCGCAGCAGGAGTTCATTACTTTAAGTTCGATAATAATCCGGATGCTCCTGTTAGTATCGGTAGTAGTTTCTTTGTTGGATGTACTTCTCTTAAACGAGTATTTGGACATATTAAACTTACAGGTGCTAATACATTTAGTGAATGTAATAATTTCTATATTCATGAACCACCCGCTTTAGTTAACGGTAAAACACCAATGTATGCTAATCAATACTATGGTTCTAAAACTAATACAACAGAAGGTAAAACTGAATGGGAAGCTAATACCAATCTTGGTACTAACATAACTATTGGTACTACCAATATGTCTAACATGTTCAAAGGAACTAATTGCAAACTCTTCGATGCTTATTATATTCTTTATAAATGTAATAATGTTACTCTGTTGACGAATTGTTTCTATGGTGCTAAAATACAACTTAGTATTGTAGATAGTTTCAATCGTAACATGTTTATTAACTGTGGTAAAGTAACTAATATGGATACCATATTCTACGGTATCTCTGGTGGAACTTGTATTTTTTATACTTGTACTAGAAATAACAATGGAGAAATAACTAATAGAAATGGATTGTTATCTCCGCTTGTTAATCTTGTATCAATGTCACAAGCATTCTATTTTAATGGTAATAAATATACGGATGATTTCATATTTGCTAGACCTGTTGGTAATATAGAATGGAAAATAACTCATTTCTATTTAGTATTTAGTGATGTACTTTGTTTCATTACTGATGCAAGTAGAGAGTGGACAACCGAACCAACTACTTCTGACTTTAGTGCTGCTAAAGCTAGTAGACTTCTTATTAATATTCCTAACTTAGATTATATTAATGGAATGTTTAACGGTTCTAATATTAATTTTGATCTAGTTGAGAATGACGATGAGAAGAAAACTAAGTATTGTCCATTATTCTACAATAATACTAAATTACGATATATAACTAATAGTTTTAATAATCTTAATCATTCTACTGGTTCATTATTAAATGTATTTGGAGGACAAATTGAAGGTAAAACAGATAAATTCTCTAGTGTATTTTATGCTATTCAAGGAGCATTTAATGCTGCTAGCAATAGTACTATTGAATTCCCGATTCATAATTCTATGTTCCGTAGAATAAAAACTAGACTTAAATATATTACTGGTACATCTGCTACGAATGCAACTACTAATCCTTGTTTTACAGGATTTACTAAAACATTCCTTAAAGAAGATACGGAAGTATTTCCTTACGAAGTATTTAGCGGTTGTAGTGCATTAGTTGAAGCTCCGGGATTCTTTAGTAATATAAAATGTCCTACTGGAACTGTTGTAGAACTACCTAAAGATATATTTAAAGATTGTATTAATCTTACTAATATATCATATGAGTTTTATAACATGGAGAACGTGAAGTACTCCCTTACGGGGGAAGGTTTTAAGAACTGTAAGATAGTTAATGCTGCTTACTGTTTTGCAGAAACTAACGTTAAGTTTGCTAAGACAGGAATGATACCTTATAAGTTATTCTATCAAGAACAACTTGTTAGTTCTACTATTAAAGGATGGAAAGAAGCGGATGCTGCTACTGATAATATAACTCCTAATTTTGGTATTGATTCTGATGGAAATTGGATTCCCGATGAAGAACTTCCAACTGCTATGCCTAAAGAACGTTCTTATAGTATAGTGAGAACTACTCGTAGAAAGAGTATTACTAACATGGCTTACTGTTTACAATACTTTCAAGCTACTGATGCTGCTCCTTATACTATGAACTATGGTAGTTTGAAGTCTAATGATTATGGTGATTTACTTATACCTAATGAACAATATAATCCTATTAAGTATATAGTTAATCCTAATTATAATCCTAATGAATTCATTGATGAAGAGCAAACTATTCCTAATCCTAGTAGAGATATTCGTCGTATTATAGATAATCCTAATTATAATAAGTATGAACTTATTTGGAATGTCTATGCTTATGATGGTCTTACAGGATTATACGATATGATTAGTAATTCAGAGTTATATGCTGCTGTTACTGCTGGTACTATTTCTGTTAGTCCAGATATTCCACAGGAGTTTAATGATCCTGCTGATGCGATTAGTGCTCCTGCGTCAGAAGCAACTAATCGTAAAATCATGAACTACTTCTGTCCGCCAGATCTATTCGCTAGTTGTAGTAATACTACGGGAGTTAATGTCGTAGGAGTATTCTATTATAGTGGAAGAAGTAATGGAGATCCTTCTTATGATTATATGAATTACGGTCTTCGTGGTCGTCCTTGTCCTTACTTGTTCAAGCCTATATCTAATGTACAAAACATATCTTATATGTTCTATATGATGCCGTTATTAGCTCCTTATAAGTGGAACAACACTACGACTAATGAAGAAGGTCTTGCTTATTCTACTGAGTTCTTTGCTAATATTCCTAAGTTAATTACAATGAGTTATGCATTTGTATTTACTATTATTCCTAGTAAAGTAGTTATTGATCAATCTACATTTATTAATAACTTGAATTTACAGAATATAGATCATGCTTGGTTAGAATGTCAGTTCTTAGGAACTACTGCTGAAACACAAGTTCATGAGAATACATTCTCTCGTAATACAAATCTTAGAGATATTAGTTATTGTCTTGCTTCTGCAACTAATAGCGACGGATGGAGCGGTCGAAGTCCTAAGAAGATTAGTTCTAATCTGTTTACTGCTAATAAGCATAAGAACATTACTAATTGTTCGGGAGTATTCTATGCTGCTACTGCTACTGTTGGTAGTGTTCCAGAGTTTTGGACTTGGCTTAATGCTCTATCATCTAATAATAGAGCTAACGTATTCTATCGAATGGTTAAAGCTAATCTAACTAATGGTGCGAGTATTCCTGCTACTTGGAATAATGGTATGACTTAATTAGTAATAGTTATGACATTAAAAATAAATTAGTATATTTGTGTGCTTCCCCCGTAAAGGAATGAACGGGTGGAAGTATTTATTATTAACTCTTTAAATAATATTGATATGGAAGGTAATTGTATTTATAATCGTGCTAATGCTGCGAACAGTCTACAAATTTCTATAATGGGTAATATTATAGGTGCTAACTTTAGTATTCCCGACGGTCGTGGTGGTAAAGAACCATTCTTATTAAAGAACGTTACTGAAGAGAATATTACAGTTAGTGTTCTTCTCTATGGTATGGAAGATCCTATTGAAACTATTGTATTTCCGGGTTGGAATGTTGAATTAGTTAAAGAAGTAGTAACTGCTGTTGAAGGTTTGCAATATGGGTACTAATATAACTGGTATTGGTAACGCCAATGCCATAGGATTTAAGTCTAGAGTTACAGGTGGGACATATTTCCCGCCTAAACTTAAAGACGCTCTTATAGGGGTATGGTCAGCCTATGGTAAATCAAATAATAGTACTGACCGTAACATTATCAAGAATAAAATAAAAGATAGAGGTGGAGATTTTGTAATCAGCAATGCGGCCTTCAAATTGAATAGTGGGTTTGGGAAGTATGAAGAGGATTTTACTACTTGGTTAAGAAGTAATAAAATAATAAATTTTGATGATAAGTCATTTAAATTTAATACTAATGAAAGTTGGGTATTATTATTATATCACAAATCTAATATTAATAAAAATACTCCTTCTTTTAAAGTTAATATTAAAATAGAAGAAAAAGTAGGAAATTTGTATTATAATTATGTAGATTCAAATGGAATATGGAAGAATATAATTATAAAATCAGAAGAATTTGAAACTCCTATCAGTTATAATACTTTGTATACAGGAGAAACTCCTGTAAATATAGGATTTACAAGTTCTGGCTCATTAAAAGGTTCAGTTATTCAAATTCCCTCTTTCCAAGGCGCATTCGTTACCGACGGAATCGACGACCTGATTACTTCCACCAAGACCGTACAGGAGATGCTGGGAGGAAGTAATGAGATTACTGTAGTTAGTATGATTTATCATATTAATTCACGTTTATCGGGTGGTAGCGGATATACGAATTATATAGATAATAATCTACCAACAGGTCAACAGTATTTCAGAAATAAAGTTATCTCCCAAGGTTTTGGTAAGTGGGGAATATATGGATATTCTTCCAAAAATAATGCAATTCCAGTACCAATTACAAATATATTAGGTGATAAAGCTGATTATAGTAGTGGTCAATCGGGAACGTATGACGGACTATTAAGTTCAAATGCTAAATTTTCACCTATTGGCAGAAGTCAGATAACCGGTTTTGATACTAGTTCTTGTGCTTGGTACTGGACAATCCTAGCCAACAAAGTCCTAACTACAGATGAAATTAATCAAGTTATTGCTTATTATAATCTTGATAGACCGGGCGAAATCATTAAACCTAGTATGCTTTACGATATTCGTAAACAAGGTATTACTAATATTAATCATGCAGAGTTTAATGATGAACTTATTGATTATATTAATGGTTATAATATTAAAATGTATAATATGCTATGGGATAAACAATCTGGTATTGGTAATTATCCTATTAGTTTTAAAGATTATATATATCTTCCCGCTAGAGGTACTGTTGAAATAAATAGAGATAGTTTTGTTATTACTTCTAATACTAGTACTGATAATTTATTAGAAGTTAATACTAAAACTAAAGTTCTACCTGCTTATAAAGTAAAGATTGAAGGAACTTCTACTATTAAAGAAGGAAATCTTAAATGGAGAATAACTACTACTGCTGCTGTAACTACTTATATAGATATATTTGAAGATGGTATTTATGATATTCCTGCTGCTCCTCAAACTGAAGAAGCTGCTTATAGTGGTTGGTGTATAAGCAAGTATAATGAAACCGTTAATGTAAAAGTTACATTGCTTGCTATTGATGATATTACTGATGCTATTGTTCTTAATGGTATAGATAACTTTGGTAAAGTTATTGATGTTCCTATTTGGAAAGATTATACTATTTGTGCTTTACGTAAATGGTTATATACTGCTAGTGTTGATAATGGTATTGGAGTAGGAAGTTTAGTATCTAAATCTAAGGTTGGTCAAGATGGAGCTTTTATAGCAGAACAATCATTTCTACTTAATCCTAATAAAACTGCTGGTTATAATTTCGGTGCTGGCAATAGTTCATTACTTAATGATAAAATCAATGAGAAATCATTTGCTATACAAACTAAATATACATATGGTATTAATCGCCAAACTCTATCGGTTGGAAGTGGTCTTGATACTAATACTCTATGGTTTGGAACTGTTCGGGATAACGATACTAGATTCTCATACCTTGCTTTATGGAATCTTATGTTATTTCCTTATACTATGTTAAACTTCATTCTCGAACGTCAACTCAAGAAGTATAAGTTAGGTAGTCTTTATCCCGATAATAGTTTTCCATTTAGACCTGTTGTTACCGCTAATAGTAGTACTAAGTCAATTCAATATTTTGACGTTGTTACTGGTAAATCTCTTGCCGTTGGTGACTATGTTGCTAAAGAACAACAAATCCAATTGAATATCATGCTTAATGATATAGACGAAGTAATCAAAGTAACTATTGATGGTAAAGAAGTTCCGTTATATAGTTATAATGATGGATATTATCGTTATAGATTTAATATTCATAATTCATATCCTAAGATAGATATTACTATTCAAGAATATGTTAAGTATGATGATATTGTTCAACCTTATCCTGCAATCTTTGTATTACAAGATAAAGAAAGTGGTAAAGAATTAACTTACGGAAATTATGTTAAAGTTGGCGATATTATTAAAGTTAAATCTGTTATTTATTATAATCAAGATTTATGGAGTATTCACGGTTATCAAATAGGAGATGATTCTAAGATTTATTCTTATAACCAACTTATAAACAAAGATATTGTAGTAACTAAACCATTATCTTTTGGTTGTATTAAGAAGTGGTTATTATCTACTGCTGAACCTTTATTTGTTTATGATCCAGCAATCTTTACTAATAATGCTATTAAAACTCTTGGTTATCTTCCTGATATAAGTGGTCAAAATAGGCATCTTAAACTTTATAATTTCTCTTATGAAGGAATGAGTGGTAAAGATGGATATCCAGTTGTATTAGGTAATCAAAAAACTTGGAATTATCTAAGACCAGAAAATGATAATTGGAAATATGATTTAAGTTCAACTAGTATTACTATTTATAAAGCTCTTAATACTGCTGCTTTGTTGTTTACAATAATTAGAGCATCCGGAGGAACTATTAAATCTATTTCAATCCCTAGTTTTAAAGTTAATATAAGTGGTTTACAAAATGAAGAAAATATTAGATACCGTTATATTTCTAACGATAATCCTTCAACTTATACTGATATTACTATAACAAAGAATGGTAAATACGAACTTCCAGCTTGTGTTCCTCTTCAATCAGATTCTACTATTTCCGATGCTTTTATTGGTTTTCAAGTTAAATTAAATAATAATGAAAGCGTAAAAGGACTTATTATTGAAATTCTTCCAAATTATGAAGGAAGTCTTTATTTTGATGGTGTAAATAATTATGGTACTGTTCAAAATCTTGATCATGGTGGTAAATGTTTAGTTAGTAAATTAAATTATAATTTAAAGTCATCTATTATTTATGATCAACGTAGTACTTTAGATAATACTCCAGATACTAATACATTTGCATTATATATTGGTAACAATAACAATAATGTTTATTCAGAACGTTTAACAGGTGATGTTTATATAAATAATGTATTAAATAACTATATTGGTAATACTGATTTAAATAACAATACTCATGTTGTTACTGCTACATGTTCTATTGTAGATTCTTCTAATTCTATAGGTTCTATATTTGGAAGATCTAAAACAGGTAGTACCTATGCTCAGTTTGCCATGTATAGAACTATTCTTCTTCCAGAAGTTCCTAATGCTGCTGATCGTGCTATACTTAATAAATGGTGTGGTCTTCCAACAGGTTATCTTCCGAAGCCAGAATATTATTGGGATGTTACTGGTAAATCAAATAGTGATACTGCTACTCGAAACACTATTAAGAATCTAGGTACTGCTAAACCTGTTGCGTCTACTTCTGATGAAGATGCTTATTCTTTAGAAAATAAGAATGTTGCTTACGAAGGTATGTCAGGTTATAATGGTTATCCTGTTGTGTTTGGCGCTAATAAGACTTGGGAAACTTATGCAACATATAACTTTACTAGTACTATAAATGATAATAAATTGCATATTACTAAAGTATTAAATTCTAATGGTTTTATATTTAGTTATGTAAAACGAAATGATGAACTATTAAATATTAAAGAAATACCTTCTTTTAAGATTAAAGTAACAGGACTTGAAGGAGAAAGTAAATTGCTATATTTTTATCTTAGTGAAGAAAATGCTGCCAACATTACTATATTAACTTTAGAAAATGGAGTTCATAAAATACCTAAATCACTTATTCCAACAAATGCTCTACCAAATAGTACGTGGATAGGATTTAAAATTACTTCAATTCAAGAAGGAGTATCAAGTTTTGATTGTGATATAACATTGGAAATACTTCCAGATTATTACGGTCTTTGTCTTGATGGCATTACTAATTATATAGAATGTGCAAATATTCCTGCATTTACTGATTATACTTATATTCTAATGAGACAAATATTAAGTAATAATATTCCGAATTCTGTTACAATGCATAAAGGAATTGTTAAAGCATTCGCTGGTGCATTTACTGCTGATTACGTAATAAATAATGAAGAAGCATATATAAATAAGTTTGCTTTTCATTCATTCGGAGCTGTTAATATTATATATAGAAATAAAGTAGCTAATAAAATTATTTGGGCAAATACTACTTCTGTTAATGGTATAGCTGTTAGTAGAGGAAGTAATACAGATGATGAAAGTATAACTATTGCAAAATTTGGAAATAATTATCGCAGGATGGTATTCTATAAATTAATGTTATGGAGTAAATCAATTAATAATACTTATCATATTAATATGCTTCGTAATCTTATTAATAACAGTGGTATTATTGATCTTAACGATTCTATATTTGATCAAACTTCTAATGAGTAATATATTTATTGTGAAACAAATTAAATTAATTAAATTATGGTTTATGTAATTGTTACAGTTACGTGGTTAATAGGTCATGGATTACCTGTTCTCGCACATCAGAGAAAAAGTAAAGATGGTTCTAAAGTTTTAATTGGTTATGAACAAATTGCTCCTGTTCTTACTCAAGCAGACGAAGAGAATCTAACTAAGTACTATTGGGATAGTCAAGAACTAACTGAAGTTCTTAATGGTGAAGAATGGAGTTGGGAAGAAGAAGGACAAGAAGTTCCTATTGATACTAATTTTAATTCTTTTCTTGTTATTGCAGCAGGAATTAGTTATGCTAAACTTCATATTAACGAATATAATTTTGATAATGCTAAAGCTCTTGAACTTAAAGAACTTTATCCTGCTTGGGAATCTTTCTTTGATAAGATTATTAAAGTAAATACTATTGTTAATTACGAAGGTAATCTTTATCGGTGTATTGTTGAAACCTCCCCCGTAAGAGAAGGAGCTACACCAGTTGATTCTATTGAAAACTATGAACTAATCGAATAAAACGATAACTCTAATAGTATGCACTTAAAAGGCTAGGTTAAAACAACTTAGCCTTTTATTTTGTTCACTACTCAACTATATTTTTACTAAGATTTAATCAGACTGTTAATTAGCGATAATGCTCGAACTATTTATAACTCCGTTTGTTTTAATGGTGTAATAGCTATTACAGATTCCCTTAATTTTAAAACTTAAACCTTATTGTTATGCAAGTAATTGAAAAAGTAAAAGTTGTTCCCGAAGGTTATAACGGAGCAGGAATGGACGGTTACGGTCGTCGTGATGTTAACGGTAAAGCTAATGCCGGTTTAACTCTTGGTATTATTGGTACTGCTCTTGGTGCTTGAGCATTGTTTGGAAACAATCGCCCTTTGATGAAAAGATTATTGCTAGTGCTGTTGACTTCTGGTTCGAAGATGATGATTTCGATGGCAACAAGGTATGGAAGTACTTCAACGAGATGTAATCCCTACTACAACTAATTGATATAAAGAGAGTTACAAAAAGTAGCTCTCTTTATTTGTATATACCAATATAATAAATAACTTTGTATCGTATTAAACATAGAAAACATTAAAAACATCGTACTCATGGGGATTGTAGTTAAAGTATTATTCGTACTACTATTGATGATAGTCATAGCTAGTTTTGCTTTCAAAGAGATTAAAGATGTGATTCCTGCTAAAACATTAATTTGGATTAAAGTTATTAGCGTTATCCTTTGTGGAACATTCGGTATGTTACTGTTTATCTTATGAGTTTCCTGTCACTTCTCGAAGAGATTATCAGAACTACTGCCGAAAGTTTTGATTTTGGATTTGTAATCAGCGTTAACGTTATTGCTTATCTTGTAATTAGCGCAATTGATGCTAATAATGGACCGAAGCCTGTTAAAACATGGACTAAAAGAGTTATTACAATTGCTTGTGCATTTATCCTCGGAATCATCTATTTTAGTTTGAAACTTGGAGATGTTAAAGTTTTGATTAATAGCATTATTCTCGCACCTGTTGTTTGGAGTTGGATTATTAAACCTATTCTTGTTCGATTTGGTATTGATTATAGAAAGATTGAGAGAGAAGACAACAGTGATAAATGAGTTGCTGTTACCACCCCTGTAAGGGAGTGACTTAGAGCTAGTACTGCCGATTGTACTAGCTCTTCTTGTATCCGGAAGTCATGTACGGTTCACATCTCTTTACGGGGGAAGTAACAAGCAAGACACCCTCTATTTAGTATCTCTCGTGCCCTACATTGAATTCACACCCTCAACCTTAACAACTAATCGACTTTGCACTAACTTTGCCTCTACGCCTCTTAAAATGCGTCGTCCATCAATTTATCTTTACAAACTATCCTTTTCGTCTAGGTCTTGCTGCTACTATTAGAGTTATTGTTCGTGTTTCTACTGTTCTTGTTTGTTATTGATGAAATAATTGTTATATTTGTTAGCAACTAATATTTATAATAATGGCTTCGATTAATCAAATTGTTTCTGAGATAGCTCATGCTGTTCATCAAAGTAATAATCATGTTACACGAATGACAATTCGTTCTGCTGTTATTCATACTTTTAATGAACAAGTTCGTCAAAGTTACGAACGTCATGGAGCTATTGATAAGATACTTATGCAACGTTATCGTATAAGTATTATTGATGTTCCCGATGGAGATATATTTCAGTCTTTAGTTACTATAAAGTGTAAAGTAAAACGTAGTGCTCAGAGAGTTCCTCGTCCTGTAAGACTTGAAAACAATCTCCCTTTTCTAAGTGTTCGTACTGTTGGATTCGATAACTTAGCAATTCCTTTTATTAAAGAGAGTTCTTCTAAGTTTTATGCTGAACTTCCAGGTATGTGTAAATTGCCAACTTATGATTATATAAATGGTTATTTATATATTAATAGTCAAGGCAATCCTCTCATTAATTCATTAGGTGCAATTGTTATTGAATCTCCGTTTGAAATACCTACTGAAATTCCTATTGAAACTCATAAAGGAATTGTTGATAATAGTGGAGATGATAACGAGTTTGTTATTCCCGAAGATATGGTTGAACGTATTAAGGATGTAATATATAGACGTAACCTACTTAATGTAGAACGTATTACTAATGAAGTTCCTGTTAAAGATAATATTAATCAAAATCCTGATATAGAAGTATGATAAGTCCAAAGATGGATAGATATGATTATCGTCATATGTATAAACGTTTCATTGAAACAAGTAATGAAGATTATAAACTTACTCTAGGTAAGATAAATCATTATTCATCTTTATTAAACAAGCTAAAGTTCAATATTGAAAGTCGTAGAGATGAAGTACGTAGTATATTTGGTATTTGTCTTTATAACTTTTGGGAATGGAATACTGATGAACCAGACGTTAATCATAGACTAGAGAACAATGTTGATAAAGTCTACGCTATGTTCTCAGAAGCTAAGCAATTAAAGTATGGAGATATTTATAATACTTTTAAACGTTATTTTGTTGTTATTGGTAAACTTCAAACTAATAAGAATCTGTTAATTCGTATTAAGAACCGTAAAGATATAACTCTTCCACAGTTTCGTAATTATCTATATAGATTCTACGAACAAGTTAATAGAGAAGTTCTTAGAGGTAAGATAGTTAAATTCAATAATAAACTTGGTTGTGCTTTAATTGAAAGAGTTCGTAGAGGTGACGTTTATAATAGTACTGGAAATCTTATTAAACGAAAGAAGATGATAGATTGGCAAACAACTCGTAAGAACAAAGCTAAACTTATTGAAGAAGGTAAGATTCCATATGATCATGACGATGCTATTGCTGCTAAACGTAAAGGTGTTCCATATAATGGTGTTGAATATGTTGCTTATCTTCAAAGTCAGTGGTGGTGTCAACTTGTTCTTATAGATGCTAACTTTAAGTTTAGAGGTTTATTTAAATTCATTCCTTGTAATAAAAGAACTGTTGAGACTCTTAAAGTTATGATGTCTAAATGTAATTCAATTGAAGATATTATTAAATATCCAATTGATACTATGGCTAGATTATCTATGATTATTAAGTTTGATGAAACTTACACTATTAAATATATAAGAAATGATGAACAAAGAGGTATTACCGATAGAAGGCATAATTGCCCGTTTAGATAATGACTTCAATATAATGACAAGTGATTACATTCCTCGTGTAGCCACTTGGTGTATTGATGCTATGAATGAAATGGGAATCCTTCAATATGAGAAAAAAGAAATGGTTGTGGAAGTTCATGATAGAATCGCTGAATTTCCTTGTTGTGTAAATGCATTTAGTGTTTATGTAGATGGTTGTGAAATACCTAATGCTAAAGAATCTAAAAGCTGTTGTAATCAATCTAGAACTTATTACTTTGAAGAAGATAAAAGTAATACTAAACGTAGTAGACGTGTAGTAGAACCCTATCCCGAACATGATTCTAATCGTAATTATGTTTATGTTCAGAGTAATAATTCTATTGAATTAAACTTTGACGTAGATAAAGTTACAGTTAAATATCTTTCTGTTAAGTCAGTATATAGTAAAACATTTCATTGTGATATTCCTGTTATTCCTAATAACGGTAAATTAGTTACTGCTTTAGAATGGTATTGTATGTGGAAGATATTAAGTAGAGGAACTAAACATCCTGTTTATTCTTTGCAAGGTAATCAATTAGTTAATCCTTATTATCTTTGGAGAGAAGCTCGTAACGCTGCTAAAGCATCTGTTATTATTGATAATCAAGGCGACATTTATAGTGGTTGGTCGTCTATGTTCTTTAATGCAACTTTTAGACCAAGAAGCTAATGGAAATAATCAAAGAACTAAATAAAGATGATGGAATAGAATTTATCAAGAACGGTTCTATTACTCATGCAATGAATATAGTAGTTTCTAAAGACGGTAATTCTATTGAGAATGAAAAGTCTTTAGAAACTATTGTTACTTTAGAAGAAGATTTAAAGATTGTAGGTATTATTCCTTGTGCTACTGAACTTGTTATATTCTGTGATAATAATAGTATTTATCGTTTTGATGAAAAAACACAAGAACTTAATCAAGTTGCTAATTCTTGGAATTGGTATGGCGGTGAAGTATTTGGTACTTATACTTATAATGTTCGTGGTGATCTTATTGTAGCTATAAGCGAGCGTAATTCCGATAAAGACGTTCCTCTTAAAGTTATAAATCTAAATAATGCTGATTTAGGTTCTGATGATATTTATACTCTTAATCCTGCTATTCCGCAAGTAACAGTACTTGATAGTGGAACTGCTGTTGGAGGACGAATGAGAGTTGGAACTTATCTAGTATTTATTCGTTTTGAAATTAGTAATTATGAATATACTAGTTGGAAAGATTTAGGAACTATTATCTATATTGACGCTCCGTTTAAGACTGGTTCTATTTCTTCTATTACTCTTCAAGGTAGTAGAGGAACTACTCGTAATTGGGACCCTACTTATTATCTTAATGATGGCTATGCAGAGGATACTGATTATGCTTCTAGTTCTATTGATTTAGATATTCAAATAGATAATAAAACTAGTAACAAATTTAAGTCATTCCAAATTGCTTATGTTTGTACTTATAAAGACGGAATAGAAGCATTTAATCTAGGTAGTTATCAATTTAGTGATAGTGGTAAATATCGTATTACTGGTAATCGTAATGTACTAGAAAAACTTTCAGTAGATGAAGTTCTTAATTCTGCTAATAACTTTAATATTTATAATGTTAAAACAATGTGCAACTATGGTAATAGATTATATGTTGCTAATTATAAAGAAGAAAGTCGTAAGTTAGATATAAGTAAGATAGATACTTCTAATATTAGAGTTGGTGTTTACGCAGATAAAGATGAGTATGGAAATACTCTTAATTATATAGTAGATGCTAAACCTATTGAAGATGAAGTATATCGTTTCTACGTTCATTATGTTTATCCTGACGGAAGTTATACAGATGGTATTATTATTGAGAACAATAATATGCGTACTGGCGATACTAAGAAAGGAGTTCAAATAACTATTGGGACTTATAGTAATACTCAGACTGGCGAGTACGATAGACCGATCTATATGACTTGTTATGACGACACTAAAGTATCTGATGTAGTTGCAGCTATTAGAGCAGCTAAGACTAATCCTTCTTATCCTAACTATAATGATAGTACTATTAAAGATAAATTAGGACTTATTGCTATGTCTGAAACTGAAGGTGTTGATTATTATTGGTTTAATCTCGATCCTCGATTTGAAACTAATAATACTCGTAGAATTACTTATCTTTGTCCTTATACTAATAATAACGGAGATCGTTTATTCCGTACTCCACATAGAATTAAAGGAAACTTTGTATTCGATAATATCCCAATGTATGAAGGATTTGTTGGATACTTTATTAGTTATGAAGAAATAGATAGTATTATTATTGGTGATGGTATAATAGATCAACATAGAGATATGGCTATTGGTGCTACTTCTGTTACTCTTAGAAATGCTAACTTTCAAAGTTTAGCAGCTGACGCTGTTGAAACTCAATTCTATTCAGAAGACATTTATGTTACTAAGAAAGGCGGAGTTCCTAATATTCTTATAGATCTTCTTTATACTACTTTCAAAACTAGAGATCAAGCTACTACACAAGATGTTTCTACATATGTAACTTGGGACTGTTTTCCCGGTAGTTCAGAAGAATATACAATGGCTAATCTTAATAGTTATCTTGACGTTACTAATTCTACTATTATTGCACTTTCTCAATATACTCAACTTGTATCTACTGAAGCAGGTCAATATTATAAACTTAGTTTCTATGCTAATGGAAGAAAACCAACTCCTGTTGCTATAAACAATAACAGTAATGGCGAATCACATAAATCTACTACTATTGGTAGACTTCTTCGTATTAATCAAGAATTATATATTCAGAAAGATAACGTTAAATTAGTAAGACTAGCTCCTAATTTCTATACTACTAAAGAAACTAGTAGTTATGGAAATAATGCACAAAGACAGAATGTTTCCGGTTATACTAGATTCAGTTCTATCTTTATGTTTGATGGACGTGGTGTTGAATTTGCAGGAGAATGGCAACCTATTTATGCTATTGACCCTGCTAATGTAGTAGGTAAGTATTATCTTGCATTTGTTAATGACCCTAATACTAATACTAGTGGTCGTGATATGATGCATGTTAATGCTGTTCAAATCTATAAACAAGTTCGTTATCCTCGTTCTGCTAAGATTAAAGTAGGTAAAGTTCCAGAAGTATATTTTAGTTATCGAGATAATAGCGAAGATATCATTAAGAACATATTGAATAAGCAACTTACTGCTGCTACTCTTTATGGTCTTTATGAACTTGCTTCTAGATATAGTGATTACTCTCGTCCTTTACTTAATGCTTATAATCCTACTGCTCTTTCTAATCAAATAGAAAGTTATGGTAAGTTTATTCGTAGAAGTAATGTGATTCAATCTGAATCTACTAATAATGCTTGGAGACAATTTCCTGCTGATGGTTATAAAATTATTAGTGAGAACAAAGGAGACATTATTAATATCTTAGGTATCGGTGTTTATCTTATTGCTCATTGTGAACATTCAATGTTTATCTTTAATAGAGATAGTACTCTTGCTACTCGTGATAAAGATGTGCAAATGTATATGCCAGATGCTTTTGATACCGAATATCAAGAAATATTTACTAGTGAAAAAGGTTACGGAGGTTTACAAGACTTTACTTCTTTTACTTGTAATGAAGTAGGTTATATATTCTTCGACAGAAGTAAACGTAAGATATATCGTTTTGATGATAAGCAACTTAATGATATTACCGATGGTATTCAACAAGTAATAGATAGATTTCTTACTGCTAATACTCGTATTGATCTAGGCATGGATAAGGAAGCTAATCGCTTGCTCCTTTCCTTTACGGGGGAGGATACTATCGTTACAACTTCTTATTCATTTATAACTAATACTTGGGTAAGTCATCACGATTACTTCGCTAAATACTTTAATACTAAGACTTCTCTTTATACTACTAATGATATTTCTAAGAATATTGTTGGTCGTATTGGAGATATTAAAGTAGATACTTATCTTGATTATGGAATATTTAAGATTCCAGCAGATAAGAATGTGTTCTATCTTGGTGATAAAGATTCTCATTGTGCAGTTGTAGATATAGTATTTAATCTTCAGTTTGAAACAATTAAACTTCTTAATTATATCACTTATGATATAAGAAAGCTAGGTAATATTAATTATAGCGGAGATAAAATTCTTATATTTACAAACTCTTGCATATCATCCGAATGGGATATTAGTAGTGAAGAACGTAATGTTCCTAATCTTACTAAGGCATATTATGAACACGGTAAATGGAACTTTAATTACTTCCGTAATCTAATTCGTTCTGTTGAGACTATCGAACCAATAGAAAGAATCACTGGAAAATATGCAATAGAGATATTAGATGATGAAGATAAGAATCGTATTACTGAACTTACTCGTTATAATAGACGAGATAGTTTAATTAATGGTAAATATATTGGTATTCGTTTTATCATTCATCAAACAGATGCGAAAGTTACACTAAGTAATGTTGAATGTTATATTAATAAATATAGAGAATAATGGTAACAACAGTTAGACAACAAAGACCTAAAGCGTTTATTGGTACTGCTATTTCAGTTGGTACTCGATTGATAGGTGGTATTATCGGTGGTGCTAAGAAACGTAAGGCTGAGAAAGCTGCTCAACTTGAAGCAGAACGTAGACAAAAGATGGATAATGCTCAACAGCAAGCTGGTATTCTTACTCAGCAAGCTGAACAAAATGAAGAAGTTTATGATGATATTCGTAATCAACTTATGAAGAAAGGTGGAAAGACAAACCTCCCCCGTAAAGGAGTAACACCAGTTATAACTTCTGGTGGTTCTGCTACTCCTATTGGTAATAACTCTTATCTTCTTCAAGGTCGTAAACATGCCGAAGGCGGTATTGTTATTGGTAAAGGTAAGAACAGTATCGAAGCAGAAGCCGGAGAAGTTGTTAAGATTGATAAGAAAGATAAAGAGATGAAGATTCTTAGTACTCTTCCTCTTACTCGTAGTGGTCTTTCTCCTGCTGCTAAAGCAATTAGTAATCCTAAACAAACTGATTCTGCTTTTAAAGAACAAGAAAGTTTTAAGAAAGAAAAAGGTATTACCAATTCTAAAGTTGCTAAACTTGGTGCTTTAAGTAAGATTGGTTCCTTTCTTAAAAAGAATGAAGATGTAGTTAGTAGTGGTATTGGTGCAGTTGGAAGTTTAGTTAGCGGCTTAATGAATAAGTCTAGTATTAATAATATTCAAACTCCACAAAAACCTCAGTTAGTAGCTCCTGCAAAACTGAAGACTACTATCAATGTTAATCCTCAATTGTCAGATATTACTGAGAATGAGTTAACAACTCATAGAGATATAGCAGGTAATACTGCTAGTTCTGTTGCTAGTCTTGCTAGACGTCAACGAGTTTCTAATGCTTCTCTTTCTGAACGTAATCGTATTAGAGGTGAGAAAGAGAATATGGAAACTCAATTGCAAAACCAAGATGCAATAAATCGTCAAAGTGTAGCTGCTCAAAATGCTGCCACTACTAATGCTTACAATAATATAGTTACTCAGATTGAGAACGATAAGATTCAAGCCATTGCTAACAATCGTACTGCAATGATTGACAGTGTTACCGGTGCTGTTCGAGATTATCAACTTGGAAGAGATAAAAAGAAAATGGATAAACTTCGTCTTGCTGTTCAAATGTCTGCTACTCCCGAACAAGTAGATTTGTTTGAAAAGAACATGGATAAGAACATGAAGAGATTATCTAAGATGAGTTATCTATATAGATGTGGTGGTAAACGTAAAACTAAATAATTGAAGTTATGCCAATAGATATTAAAACATCAGGTTATCAGAAAAGAGAACGGGTTGCCGCTCCCTTAGATGCTTATTCTGCTACACTTAATACGTTGCAGCAGAAGCATGAAACTGCTATTGATACTGCTAATAAGATTAAAACCTTTCTTGCTAATAAGGAACTTAATGAAGCAGAGAACAAATGGCTTACTGATTATAGTCAACAAATTAATAATCAAATTGAAGCTGCTGCACAAGAAGGAAGTTATGCTACTGCTTTAACTACTGCTACTAAGTTAGCAGGAGAAGTTGCTAGTAATCCTGCTTTGATTGGTCGTGAAAGATATCAGCAACAATACAAGAAGTTTCAAGATGAAATTAATTCTAGTAAAGAATACGATGGTGATATTAAAGCATATGCTTTAGCTCAAAATAAATATAATTATCAAGATACTACTGATGAAAACGGTAGAATTACTGGCGGTACTACTTTTACTCCTAATTATCGTCCTGTTACTCAAGTAGATATTGACGAGATATATCGTAAAGCATTGTCTACTGTTGGTGTAGATGTTTCACAAGGAGAACAATTAGTATGGGGAGATGATAAGGGTAATATTAAACAAAGTGGTGCTAGTATTGCAGAAGGAGATTTACCTTATCTTAAAACTGCTAGCGGTATTAAAAAATTAGATGCCGCTAAGATTCGTCAAGCAGTCGAAGCTGCTATTAATCAAACTCCCGGTGCTCGTGCTTCTCTTAAACAAGATTATATTGTTAATGCTTGGAAAGCTAGTCGTGGTGATAAGAATAATCTTGTTACTAAGAAAGACGGTACTATTATGAGCCAAGAAGAATTTGAAGAAAATCTACTTGCTCCTAGATATGCAGCGTCTGCTTACAAACATGTTAGTTCTAGTATTGATACTAGTATTGGTTTCTCTATAATGGAATCTCGTCGTAAAGAAGCAGCTGCCGCATCTGCTAAAGCTGCTAAAACTGCATCAGCTAATTCTAAAGAACTTAGAGTTATTACAGATTTCTATTCTCCTTTTGGTGCTCGTGAAGTTCAACCGGATACTCCTAGTAAATTAACGTCTGCTCTTAATGATGCTCAAACTAGTTTAGGAAATATGTATGCTCAGTATAATATAGATAAAAATCTTACTGACGATCAAGCATATGCCGAACTTCGTGCTCGTATTAATCAAAATGTTAGTATTACTGATAATGTTCGTAATGAATTATTAGCTCAAGCTGAGAATCTTCGTAATATTATTCAAACTAATACTAACCGTCTCGAAGCTATGAAATCTCATCTTACTGAACAAGAAGTTCAAGCTGTTGATTTCTTAGGTAAAAGATTTAGTAATGGTAATATGGCTAGTAGCGATAATCCATATCAGAAAAAATATTCTGAAGCTATCAATAAATTATTTGTAGAATCTAATGGTAAAGTTAATGATAGAGTATTAGTACGTAATACTCCGGATAATCTATCTACTATTCGTACCAAACTTGCTAATTTAGGTTTTACATCTAAAGACATTCGTTATCAAAAAGTAAATGGCGATGAGTATATTTATATATCTAAAGATGCTTATACTAAAGCCGCTCCTGAAATAGCAGATATTATTGGTAATAGCCAAGTAGGATTTTCTAGTTCTTCTCAAGAACTTCCTACTAAGTTTGAATCTCATGCTAAAATATATAATGGTTGGGAAGGAAGAGATAGAAAGAATTCTATTGCTAGTATTTATAGAGAAGTATCTAATTTATCTAAACAATCTACTGAAAGATTAGATAGTAGTTTTCCTAGTAACTTTGTTCAAATACAGAATTTCTATATTCCTCAAACTGTTACTGTTGACGGTCAAACAATGACTAAGAATCTTCTTGATGATTATTCGGAAGCTGCTATTAAGAATCTTTCTACTGCTGATGGAGGAGCATTAAAGATTCTTATGCGAGATAAAAGCGGTAAACTAGTTCAAGTAGAAGATAGTGAAATGCGTAGAAATATTGTTGAGAATATTGCTGCTAGTTATACTCAAGATAAGAATAGAGTAATCCCCGGATGGGCTGTTGATAGTGCTACTGGCGAATATGGTATGACAGTTACTCTTCCATATATTCCAAAGACTACTAAGAATAGTCCTAGAAGAGCAGATGGCGAAAGACCTAATTATCTTGATGCAGGTAGTTATTTTATAGTAGGTGCTCCACTTAATAATGCTATTAAACAGTTCTCAGAAATACCTGCTGTTAAAGCAGCTCGTACTGTTTATGGAATTAAATATAATTCTGCTTTACAACGTGGTTATAAACTGTCTGATTCTGAATTAGGAGATGGAAGTTATGAAGCATTTTATAGTACAGACGAAAATGGTAATCCTAGAATTACAGTAGAAACTGGTAGTGGTCAAATTACTGGTAATCTTCAAGATATGACCGATCTGCTTACTAATAATTATGCTAATAAAGCTACGCTTGCTCCTGTTAAATTAGAGATTGAAAAACTACAAGCTCGTAATGGCTCTATCGCTGCTTCCCCCGTAAAGGATCAAGATAATGTGATTGCCGGAATATTCCATAAAGTCATGGTAGATGCAGGTGTTAATTCTATTGCAGAAGTTCCTATTGAACAACGTCCTGCATTATTCCAACGATTCAATTCTATGTATCGTAATCTTACAGGTGAAAATGTTAGTACTGATTTCCAACAACAAATGATTGAATTATTAAAGTAATTATGCCCGATAATATATTTGAAAAAGTTAAGGTTACAGAAACAGCTCCAACTAGTGTTGAGGCTAATTCTGTTAATGAACCTATCAAGTTATATAAGCCTGATGCTGAATCAATGAAGAAAGACGTTCTATCTAATATGATGGGAACTAATGTATTTACTGGTAAAGCAGAGGATTATGATAGTCTTGCTAGTTATGGCGCTCAACCTAATCAATATCAATCTCAATCAGAACTTGAAAAACTTAGAGCTAAGAATCAGTCTGCATGGAAACAAGCAGGTAATACTTTAGTTCAAACAATAGGTACAGTTATTGGAGATACTGTTGGTGGCGTAGGTATGTTAGTAGATATTGCTACTGTTGGTCTTTGGGACGATAAACCTTTTAGTAATCCTATTACTCGTGCAGGAGACGCTATTTCTGATTATGTTAGAGATGAGCTTGCTCCTATCTATCGTGAAAATCCCGATAAAGCATTTGACTTTGATGACTTCTCAGGTTGGTTCTTTAGTCAACTTCCTAGTATTGCTAGTTCTCTTTCTCTTATGATTCCTGGTATGGCTTTTGGGAAAGGTGTTGGTGCAATAGGTAAAGGAATTGGAGCATTAGCTAAAACTAGTAGTCCTGTTGCAAGAGCTATGAATAAAGCTCGTGCAATTACTAAACTAGATAATGTTTATAATATGGCTAGAGTTCAAATTCTTGCTAAAGATGGTATTACTGCAATAGGTATGCGTCTTGGTGAAAACTATCAAGAAGCTCGTGGTGTTGCAGAACAGATTCATCAAGAAGCTACTGATCTATTTAGTAATATGTCTGATGTTGAATATCGTAAATGGTTAGAAGATAATCAAGACATTGTTAACGAAGCAGGTACTGATGATAAAGATGCGATCGCTAAAACTATTGCTGATAAAGTATCTATGAGAAACTTCTCTTATAATGCTGCCAATGTAGTATTTGATTATATGCAGCTTCGTGCTATTAATAAGATGTTAGGACAAGTCAATCGTGCTATTACTCCTAGACTTCGTTATACTCAGAATCAGATATTAGATAAACTTGCTTCTACTGGTGTTGAAGGAGCTAGTCAAACATTAGGTCAAGCTGCTAAATCTACTGTTACTGGTATTGCAGGTAAGTTTAATCGTTTAATTAACTCTAGTGAGAATCTTCTTGTATCTGAATTATCAGAAGGTGTTGAAGAAGCAATTAACTATGTAGGTCAAGAAGAAGGAACTGCTTACGGTCGTTATCTTCTTGGACAACTTAATGATTATAAAGGAAATATTTCTATTGATAGAATACGTAATTATCTACAAGACCCTCAGTTATATAATTCTGTTCTTTGGGGAGTTATTGGTGGAGTTGTATTTGGCGGTACTATGTCTGCTATTAATAATCGTAAAGGAGGAATTACTGATGAACAGATTCGTATTGCTGAAATAACTGGTCGTGAACAAGTATTTAATCAGTATCAAAATACAATGTCTCAAATAAGTCAAGGTCTTAATCCTTATGATTTTGAACGAGATGCTAATGGAAACATTATTTATTATCTAGATGATGGAACCATTAGTCAAGATATTAGTGTTGGTACTCCTCGTAATGCTAAGTTAACTCCGGAAGAACAGGAGACAATGGCTAATGAAGCTAAAACTAGATTTGTTTCTAGTCTTACTCTTAATGCTATTCGTGCTGGTAACTACGAATTACTTCAAGATTATATTAATGATCCTCGTCTCAAGAAGAAACTTATAGATAGTGGTTTAGCAGAAGAATCTAGTTTTACTAATGACATTGCTGAACTTAATGCATTAATGGAGAAGACTCTTGAAAAGTACAAGACTTATTCTACTGCTATGCGTAGTGCTAACATTGAAGATGCTCTTCTTGATATTGCTATTAGTGAGAATATCTTTAATTCTAATGAAGCAGACTTATTAGATCAACGTATTCAAAAGATTCAATCTATTCAAAATGAGTTAGAACGATCTATTCCTCAACTCGGAGAATATGTTAGTCCTATGGTTAAGAATCGTATTCTTATTGCTAGTCTTGAAGAATATCGTAAAGAAGCATATGAACTATATAACAAAGTTAAAGATAGTAAGAATCCTATTGATAAACTTACTGCTTCTAACTATAAAGATTTAATAAATACTATTGAACATAAAATAGATGATGCTAATAATTTACTTACACCTTCTGATAAACTTTATTCTCGCAATATTCGTTATGCTTATAATGAAGCCTTAGGTTTACCTAAAGATGAATTAATAATGCAAGAGCTTGACAAGTTTACTGAATCCGAAGATAACATGAAGTTATATCGTCAATCTGTACGAGACTTCGCTATGACTAAAGTAATGAAAGAACTTCGTGCTATTAATAGTGAATACGTTGATAACATGGAACTTCAACTTTATCATGAAATCAATCGAGATAACTTCCGTAGTAAAGTCGCAACTACTAACGAAGAAGTACAACGTAAAGCTCAAGAGATTAAAGCTGATCAAGAACGTGCTGCTAAACTTCAATTAGATACGGCTAAGAATGCTATTAATGGATATATTGCTACTGCTACTGATGAACAATTAGCTGCTCTTAATAGAGTACTTAATAATCAAATGTCAGAAGAAGATACTAATAATCCAGAGATATTATCTCTTAGTAAAGCTGCTGATATTATTAAGAGTTCTAAGGATAAAGATAAACTTCTTAAAGATATTCAAAGTAATATTGCTAAGACTAATGCTCATAATGAACGAGTTCGTCTTGCTAAAGAACAAGCTGATAAAGCTAAGCAAGCAGCAAAGCTACAATCTCCTTCTCTTACGGGGGAAGTACAAAATACTCCAACAGAAGCTACTAATACTCCTTCTGTTGTTCAACCTGCTCCTGCTCCTAAAACAGAAGAAGAGAAACAACTTAAAGCCATTCTTGATAAAGTAGTCTCTACTGCTGCTACTTCTAATGTTGTAACTAATGCTAATATTGATACTTTTAATTATAAGATTTCAACTCCTTTTTCTAGTGTTGATTATATTAAAGGTAAGCCAGTTAAGGTATATTCTATATTAGTTGAAAAGAGTCGTTTCGGTAATGTTAGTATTAATGGTTATGATAAAGCTGGTAAATTAATAGCAGATGTTACTATTGAAGAGCTTAACATAGCTATTGCTAATAATGAAATAGAAATAACTCCTAAGACAGAAGGAGAAGATGGAGTTCTTGAATCTGCTGTTCAAGATTTAGACCCTATGCGCCAACGTGTGGAAGAGATTAAACTTATTATTGATCTTTATAATAAGATTAATGGTAACACTATTGAAGGTAAAAACTTTACTAGTGTTAATGATATGATGGTTTATCTTCAACGTTTGAATCCTAATGCTATTAATCTTTATAATGATATGAAGATTATTGCTAATAGTCTTATTGCTGACGGTAAGATAATAAGTACTGATGTTGAGTATAAAACTCCTAATGAGATTGTTGCTGAATCTAAAAAAACACTTGATAAAGCAATTAGTGAAAAGAAGAAAGAAGATAATAGTGCTAGTTATTACTTCGATCTTATTAATCTTGAAGATAGCAAAGTATATACTCAAATCGGTAAGTTAAGAACTGGTAATACTGTTACTGTTGAATTAGATGCTAACGGACATATATTTGTTAAGTCTAAAGGTCTTACTATTGGTGAACTTCCTTTTGTTAAATATGAAAACGGTCGTGCTGTTGCTATTAATCAAGGTTGGACATATACTATTAGTAATAACGATATAGCATTCATTAGTAGACTTAAAGATATTGTTAGTAGTAACGATGAATCCGCTAAAGAATTCCTTGCTACTCTTAGCAATATTCGTAGACTATTTAAAGTTCGTAACAATCCAGATATCGAAAGTACTTTCGGTCATCTACTTAATACTCTTCAAGAAAACGAATTATGGAAAGAACTTAATACTCGTTTTGGTAACGATGTTGATCTTCTTACTAAAGTTAAACATCTTAATAATATTATATTCTTTGATTATAATGTTTCATTAGCTAGTCCTTACTTTAGTAAAATAGTTTCTGATTCTCTTAATAATTGGATGAATAAGATTAAGAAGTCTTACTCTGATATTAATAATCTTCGTTCCTCTATTAGTAAGAATAAATCAAAGAGTAAAAGATTAACTATTGGAAGTACTAGTAGTGGTAGTCTAATATATGCTAAAGATGGACGTGGTAATCCTAAGTATAGTAGTATCGCAGAAGTTACTACTGCTGATATAACTAATGGTTTTCAATTAGTTCGTGGCGGAGATGAATGTATCATTGATATTAAAACTGGTCAAAGAATTGAAGCTAGTGGAATTAAACGTGGTGTTGTTGGAGTAGTAGTTAAAGACTCAGAAGGTAGACTTATGACTGCTGCTACTAGAGAAAACACTATGGCTAATTCTCATACTAAAGAAACTGCTTATACTAAAGCATTTAATGAAGGTCTTGATTCTTTATTTACTCAACTTCTTAAAGCTACTCATGATAAGAACGTTCGTCTTCATGATGCTTTGCTTAAAGAAATAGATAAGTATATTGGTGCAGGTAAACCTTTATTTGGTTATCGTGTTCAAGGTAATGCCCTTATTCCTAATCTTGGAAGACAAGCTCCTACTATTTGGTTTAATATTAACCAAGATAATCCTAATGTTAAGTTTATATATCCCGATGGTTCTACTTACAACTTATCTGCTTATCTACCTAATACTAGAACAAGACCAACTAATACAAATAATAACTTTGCGAAAGCTATGCAAGGTGTTTATTCTACTATTACTCGTAACGTAGTTAATTCTGCTGTTACTAATGAATCTGATATGTTTAGAATTGGTGAGAATGGAACACTTGAAGCTCGCATTCCTAACTTAGATAGAGATGTTTGGTTCGATACAGGTTATAGTTCTTATAATGAATTTGTTGCTAACGATGGTGTTGTAGTCACTGATTTGGGAGCTATTAGAGATGATAATGGTAATATTATTAGTAACTTCAATTTTACTAACGATAGGTTTAACAAACGTATTACTTTGGTTGCTCCTGTTCGGAGTAAGACAGCGAAGCTCACGAAGACCACCCCCGTAAAGGAATCTTCTCCTGCTGAACTTCCTACTCCAACTGTTGTACCTTCTACTTCTATTAGTGGTACTATTACTGAAATAGCTACTAGTCTTACTAACGATGAAGCTCTTCTAGGTGTAGTATCTTCTTTAGAACAAGCAGGTCTTACTGTTAATCCTACTATCGAAATTAATGATAAACGTTTCGCTAGCATAGTTCCAGGTACTAATGAACTAGTTCTAACTTCTCAATGGCAAACATTAGATGCTACTCAAAAAGTTCTTAAGATAGTTCATGAAGGAGTTCATTTCTTACTTAATGATGAACGTGCTAATATAGAACAATCATTTGGTGATCTATATGATAAGTTTGCTTCGTTTATTAAGTCTGATTCAGCTCTTGCAAATACTTATAGTAAATATCTTAAAGAAGGTTATCCTCGTGCAATTCAAATAGAAGAATTTGTAACCGAAGCTCTTACTAGTAGAGAACTTGCTAGACTTCTATCTACTATTAAGTATGATAGCAAAGGTGATCAACTAAGCGATAACTTGTTCACTAAGATAGTTGAAGCAATTGCTAATATTATTGGTAAGATCAATTCTAATCTTGATAATACTATGTTAGGAGAAATTCGTAATCGTTTATCTCAAATAGGGCAAGATGTAAATGGTGAAACACAAGTTGAAATAACTAGTATTGCTGATGAAGATATAGCTACTGGTATTCCAGACTTTGATGATTTTGATGGTCTTGATCTTCTAGATAGTGCGGTTATTGATAACTACGGACAAGTAGATAACTTCGATACGTATATTGCAGGTTTAACCGAACGACAAAAGGCTACTGTAACACGATTGTTTAACGAAGGTGCTCTTAGTTTCGTATGTGAGTAGTATTGCTACTATTGAGCGCAAAAGTCCCGTATAGAGTCTTAGAATGAGCCATTTCTAGCCTCTCTACGGGATTTTCATTTTACACTGATGAGAAGTAAAAGAAGCGTATATAAATCGCACAGAGGCAAGAAAAAGCGGCACAGCGGGCGTTTCGCTGCACTCGATCCACCTAATTTTCAAATATCTTAGTGCTGACTTTGATATTAGTCTTATTAGTGTTATATTTGAAGATATTGGTATTTAATTAACTAATTATATAATTGATATGAGTTGTGTTCCTAAAAATGAATTATTAAGTAAGATACTACCTCTTACTAATAATGATGTAAGACGTGCTACCGAATATCTTGCTACTATTGAAGATGCAGAGTTTTCAAAATGGTATAAAGATATTACTGGTAAAGAATTTGATGCTACTGAAATGACTACTTCTAATGTTAATGCAGTTATTGCTTTTAATAATAGAAACGTCATTAATACTCAAGATTATATTCAGAAGATTCGTACTAGTCGTACTGGATTATTCGGAGATGATGTTGCTAAAGAAGATCATGCTATTAATATTCTTAGTACTATGCTTATTAAAGCAGAAGGAGCTATTAATAAGAAAGTAGCAGAATCTAAGAAAAATAAAGAAGAAGAAAATAAAGAACGAACTACTGAATGGGTAAAGAAATTACTTATTGGTCAGTTGCAAAGACATAAGAAAGCTAATGGTGCTAATCTTACTTCTGATCAAATAGCATTTATTGATACTGTTATAATTAATCTTTATGATGGTGGTAACTTCAATAATAACATTCTATTTGATTTAGTTATTAATTCTCCTGAAGTTATTTCTCTTAGTAAACAATTTGGTGTTGATGAAAATGAAGATATTGATATTGAAGCTGATTCTAATGAGAACACTGAACAAGATTCTAGAACTGATGTTGAAGTTCCTGAAATAACTAAAGCTGATTGGAGCGAACTATCTGATCAACGTAAGAATGTTGATAAGAACGTTAGTAAAGATGTTAAAGAATGGTTTGGTAAACTTAGTAAAACTAAAAGTAATTCTTTTGTTAATGGTAAGCCGGATGTAGATACTGATACTTATTCTGGTATTCCCGAATCAGTTCCTTTTGCAAATAGTTTTAAAGTTATCAATAACTATGCTAACTTTTCTAATGTTGAGTCTTTTGTTAATAGTCTACATGCAATTGCTGCAAGATTTAAAGATGCTTCTCATCTTGAGAATGCTGCTAAGCTTCTTGAAGATGAATCTAATGAATCTATGCGTAATAAGATATTTGTTCAACTTAAACAAACTATTTGGCAACGTAATGAAATGAGCGAACGTGACGGTAAGATAACCGTTAATATTAAGAATCGTAATACGTTTCCTAAACTAAATCTTCTTAATAAGATTCTTAATAGTTTTGATAAGTTTGTTTATACTCCTAGTATAGTAACTGAAGATTCTATTACTCTCTCTAATATTTCTAATCGAATCAATTCAATTAAAAATGTCTCTGATGAAACTATTAAAAACTCTGAGATACAACAGATATCTGAGGAGCTGTCTGCCATTATTAATAGATACAATTTTGGTATCACTCGCGAAGGCGTTCTTAATTATATCTCTGGGTATAGTGCTGATGCTATTAGTAACATCAATAGTATTATTTCTGACTTAGAAGAATTTATTAAAGTTGTAAGTAATGCTAGTGAAACTATTGCTCGTAATAATGCAGTTGAACGTGCTTGGTACAAAGAAGAATATAAGAAACAAAGTGTTAATCCCGATTATAAGATAGTTGATTTTGATAGATCTTCTCTTACTTCTATTGATGGTACTGCTAATAAGATTGCAGATAGAATTGCTAATCGTTTTAAAGATTATCAAATTGTAGAAAATGAATTCAACAGTATTAATGCTGAGAACAATCTTGTTAGTGATATACTAAAGAACAATTATATTGGTAGATTCTTTGAGCGTGTTAACAATAAAGATTATAATGATAATCCTACTGCTAATGAAGAATTCAAAGATTATCTACTTAAATTCTTAGATGTTCCTGCTTATCGTAATACTAATATTCTTATTGAACAGAAACTTAGTAATGGTCAAGTAATTCCTGGTTTTCTTCGTCTTACTGAAACTGGTTACGAACTTACTCCTTATTATAGAGAATTCGGTTCTGAATTATTCAATGGTATTCGTAATGAAGTAACTAATAAATCTAAGTCCTATAAAGACATTAATGCTCTTGAATGGGATATTGTTACTCTTAATGAATTTGCAAATGCAGGAGATTCATTTGAGATAACTAAAGGAGTTCGTCGTGCTAAATACTTTACTCAAACTCCTTCTGATGCTCCTAAGACTTTTGTATTCAATAGCTATAAACTTAGTATCGAAGGTCTTTCTCTTAACGGTAATGTTAATCGTAATCATGCTATTTATAAGTCTTTCTTAAACTCGTTTCAGAAAGAACTTAATGCTATGGCACAAGCTATTGACTATCTGTTTGTTACAAATGATGTTGATGGTATTGTTACTCTTGGAGATAAACTAGTTGTTAAAGATGAATTTAAAGACCTTCGTTCTAGTAATGCTAAACTAAATTATCATTATAAGAAAGGTAGTATTCTTAAAAATGGTAAACCTACTGGTAATGTCTTTCAATTTAGAAGTCTTCTTATTGATAAGAATGATAGTTCTGAATCTCGTAATCTAAACAGTGTATTCGGAGAAGATGGCTTGATGTCATTCCTTTACGGGGGAAGTGAAAGCAAGACTTTTATGAGACGTAATGAAAACAATGAACTAGAAATAGTTCTTGATAATGATACTCTTGCTAAAGTCTATAATTATATAGATAGTTATATTAAGTATAGAGTTCGCGAAGGAATTGCTCAATACGGAGATAAGAAACAATATGTTGATAGATATAAGAATGCTAGTGATCAAGAATTCAATAAGTTCATATCTGAGATGGTTCTTAATTACGAGATTCAATATGCTAATCTTAATGATATGTTCTTTGGAGACGAAGCATTCTATAAAGATTCTCGTGATACTATTAAACGTAATAAAGAATATCAAGCAGGCGGTCTTAGTTATGCTGCTTATAATCTTTATAATAAAGATTTCGTTCTTAATGATGGAATTAAAGTAGGTAACAAAACTATTCCTATTACTAGTACGTTTAAGTACATTACTCTTGAAGATGTTCAAAGTACTGGTTCTACTTTATCTGATATTAAGAAACAGCTTAAAGAAGCAGGTGTTTCTAAAGAAAGTGCTGCGTTTATTCTTAAACAATTTTCTAAAGATCGTAGCGAAGTTACTGATGCTCAATCATTTATTACTCTTGATGAATTTGTTCGTCGTATATATCTTCGTGGAGAATATGATAATTATAAAGATGTTATCGAAGCTCTTTATGATGAATCTAAACCTATTGAAGGTGCAATTCTAGAAGACATTAGTAAGTTCGTTCAAGTTCAAAAGAACTTCTATTATGATCTAGAAATAGAAGGCGGATTAGTTAATCCTATTCAAATTAAGAATGCAGAGTTTGTTCTTATTCCTAGATTCTTAGGTAATACTGAACTTGGTGCTCTTGCTAAGATGATGAATGATAATGGTATTTCTCAAGTTAACTTTACTACTACTGAGAAAGCTACTACTAGTAAAGTATTAAAGTTATGGGATTCAGAAGGTAACTTCCCCCGTAAGGAAGAAGAGTTAGCTAGCTTTAGTTTATCTCTTCAAACTCATTATAAGACTGGTTATTATTCTAACCTTTATACTCAACAAGATGTTCCTCAACATATGGACGGTGAGAATAAAGCAGGTCTTCAAATTGTTAAGAAACTAATTGATAATATTAGTAATACTCCGGAAGGTCAAAGTCTTATTAAAGATTTCTTTGATTGTTTTACTGCTAATATTCAAGAAAGTTTTAATGATGCTGCTTCTCGTATTGGTGTTGAAATAAATAACAAAGGTGAAATAACTTACGATGGTGAAACAGTAGCTATTGACAATAATAAATTCATTGCACTTATTAAAGACGAACTTACTCGTAGAGGACTTGATAGTAATTATCGTAAATATGCTGAGATTAATCCAGAGACAGGTCTTCCTTATATGCCTGCTTGGAGTAATTTAGTTCGTTCTAAACTAGAAAGTATTGTTAATAGTATATTTACTAATAATATTACTCGTCAAACTCTTAAAGGATTCCATGCTAGTCAAGTTGCTAATATTGGTATGACTGAACTAGGAGAATCTCTTAAAGGTAAGATAGGAGAGTTTACTCAATCTAAGTTTGAAGAAAAACATGGTTATAGATTAGGTCGTAAACTTAATTTTCATAAAGATGGTTCTCAAATAATAGAAATACTTCTCCCTAAGTGGCAAGTAAAAGCATATAATACTTATGATGCAGAAGGTAATCTTGTTAAAGAAGTAACACTTGAAGATTTACAAAAAGCAGGACTTGATACTATGATTGGTTATCGTATTCCAACAGAAGGTAAGCAATCTATTGGTGTAATGAAAGTAGTAGGACTTCTTGATGAAACTCAAGGTTCTACTATTGTTGTTCCAGATGATTGGGTATTACAGACTGGTGCTGACTTTGATATTGATAGTATCTATGGTATTTATCATGCTGCTTATTTTGATAAAGAAGGCAAACCTCATAAAGTAGAATATATTGATGGTAATGATCAAGAATCTATTGATAAACGTTATTATAATTATATTCGTCGTACTCTTGATAGAGAAGATATTAAAGACGCAAAAGATATTGCAAAAGAATTAACAGATGAAGGTTATAAATATAGTGAAGTATTTAACAACGCACTTGTTCAATTTGCTCAAAATAATAATCTTTATACTAAAGAAGAATTTGCTAATCTTTCTATTGCTCAACAGAATACTCGTGATGCTCGTAACAATAAGATAGTAGATACATTTATTAAGATAATGAATCTACCAGTATCTATTGGTGAGAACTTATCTTCTAGTAACTTTGAAGATATTAAAAATGCTAAGACTATTATCTTTGGTAATCTTAGTGAAGTTTATCGTAACATTAATTCTGTTATCGCTCAAAACTGGTATCGTGATGCTAATATGTCTGGTGCTCGTCTTAAAGCTATTTCAGTTAATCACGATAACTTTGTATCTATTAGTAATAAAGCTAAGACTACCATCGAAGGTTTATATGGTGGATTTAAGTTTACTTATAGTTATACTGACGAAGCAGAAGCTAAGAAGAAACTTACTATACTAAATAAGCGATTTGGTAAACAGAACGTTAAACGTGAAGGTAATACTATTACTGTTAATCATAATATGTTAGGATGGAGTTACGATAATCTTAATATTGATGATCGTTTACTTACTCCTTATTCTTCTGAAACTACTGCTTTGATTCTCGATGGTGTTAAAGAAGGCGGTGTTCCTAACGTAGATTTATATACGTTTGATGTTTATAAGTCTATCGTTAACTGTGGTGCTAATTATGAAACTTCTATTCGATTTATTAATCAGCCTATTGTTACTGAATTAATAAATAGACAAAATGCTAATGATAACGTATTCGGAGAACAAGGTTTTAATCCTATTACTACTGTTCGTCGAGATTTATATATAGCAATAGCTAAAGCAAATGGAAGAACTGCTAAGAAAACAGATACTCTAGATAGTTTTAAAAAATATCTCGAATCAATTGGAATAGATGAGAATGAGTTTCTTCTAAAAGGAATGCCAGTTAAAGTATTAAAAAAATACTCTAATGATTCATTTAAGAATGGAATAGATAAAGTTGAAAACGTTGAAGATTTAATTACTCAACTTAAAGTTCTTAATGTATTTGAACATTATAAAAATATTGCTGATCAAGTCAATAGTAATATGAGAGTTATTACTAGTGATAAGTTTGGTGCTGGAAAATCAGTTAATGAAATTGATCAAATTCTTAAAAGAATTCGAGAAGTAAGAGATAAAAACTTTGATTCTGGTAAAATATCTACTAATCCTGTTCTTACTTCTGATTATGGAAGTTATCTAATAGATGCTATTTATCCTAGAACTTCATTTAGAAATATCAATGAAGTAAATAGTGATAAGTCAGAATCTGCATATCCTTCTTTATATTATCAACTTAAATATAGTTGTATAGCAACTAAGATGATTATTCAAGATAGTGGTATATTTAAAACTCAAACTCCTGCTTTTAAATCTCTTGTTAATGCATTTGATGTTAACTCATTAAAGACTATTCAGAGATTAGAAAGCTTCATTGTCAACTTAGGACAAGCTCAGTCTACTTTTGTCAATACTAACCGTTTTATAACTAAGAGCGCTAATGAGTTTATTCCTAGTTATAATCTTAATCTTCTTTCTAGTCAAGAAGATATTCGTTCAAGATTATATGGTTATGTTGATATCGTAGGTAAGTTTGATATTTCTGATTTATCAGAAGCTAACGTAGAAAGATTCATGAAATTATCACCTGCTAATAAAGTTGCTATTATGCAAAGTGTCACTTCTGATAATAATCTATTTAAGAATCTTAATGTTGAATATCGTGGTCGTCGTAATAGTAAAGATCAAATAACTATTATTGATAGTACTATATCTACCGAAACTCAATATCAAATGTTTCGTAATGCTTGGAATAGTGATAATCCATTTGTTAAACTAACAGCTATGGATTTAGTTCGTTATGGTATTGCAGTAGAAGGTTATTCTTTTAAAGGAGGTAGTGTTAGTAAGATTATTCCTGCTGAACTTCTTTATACAGAAGATAATGGAATTGATTCTAATAATGGATTATCTACTGGAACTGGAATTATATTAGATTCTGAGAAAGCTATTAATAATCTTATAAAGAATACAATTGAAGAAAGTAGTTCTTATGATGTATTAGATAGAAGACAAGCTATTGATGAATTAAAAGATATATTCTTTAGAAGTAATCCTAATCTTCTGGATGTTTATTCATTTGAAAACAAGAAGTATAAGAATTCTCCTAGAATTACTTTTAATCAATTAGGTGCAGCAACTATTAGTATTAAAGAAGCTAGACTTAGAAGAATAGTTACTGGTAATGAAAAAGACCCAGTTACTAAAAGCTATATTAAAACTAATATGTATCAAAATAGTAATGAATCTACTTTATTTAAAGTTATCAATCGAGGTTCAACTGTTGATCTTATTCCTCTTAATAAACTAGAAGATAATGAGATTGCTGATGTTAGTATTAATCCCGAAAATAATCGTTTTCTTCCTGTTGATGCTATTAACAAGTCGCTAGATTTTTATTATAATTCTATTCCTGCCATTACACAAGTAAGCAAAGGTATTAATAGTAAATCTCGTAAGTTCTTAATTATTCCTAGTATAACTAATGAAGGTTCTAATTTAGGAATAGCCGATGTTCTTAATGCAATAGTTTTGACTTCCCCCGTAAAGGAATCATCTAACTTATCACCTGCTAATAAATATGTTATCTCTAGTTCTGATAATAAAACTATTATAGATATTATGAATCAACTAGAAGAAGCAGGAATAAAAGATTATACTGTTATTGTTCCTAATACTAATTTTGAGAATATTCGTATTGCTATTTCTAATCGTAATAATGCAGATTTAGTTGCTGAACGTGAACGTATTGCTAACGCTAAATTAGAAGCTAATGAAGTTCAACTTAGAACTAAACGTAGCGATAATTCTGAATCGCCTTATTATACTCAACTTAAAACTAGTATTAATCAAACTCTATTAGATGTTAAGACTAATGGTATTGCATTTGTTCCTGTTCTTCAATCTGTGATAGATAATACTGGTCTACGTTCGGGAGGAATGTTCCGTTATAGTAAAGAAGGAACTAATTATGTAGTAACTAATTTAGGTAGAGTAACTTCTAAGAGTATTAAGCTAACTCATGATTATCTTGTTAATAAAGAAATTAATGAGAATGGAATGCTTAAACTTATTTATCCTAGACGTGCTGTACTTGAACAGGTTGTTAAGCAAAACCAGTTACTAGATAAGTTCTCTAACAATAATATACTTCGTGTTCAGACAGAAGAAGCATTCCAAAATGAAGATGTTCTTGAATCTGCTCTTATTGATAACGATAAAGAGATAAACGATTATATAGCTAAAGTAATTGAATCTATTGAACGTAATAATGCTAATGTTCAAGAAGATGCTCTTACTGATGCGTTTCGTTCTTTCAATACTCTTGATCTTAGAGCTAATAATGCTAGTAAACTTAATGATAATATGAGAGAGCAAGCTCTTAAAATTATCAATGGTTATACTAATCGTCGTATTGATGATTTCTTATTTGACGTTCATAACTTTGTTCGTATTGAAAACAAAGACGGAAAGATTCTTGAAAACATTAGTATTACTAACAAGAAGTTGTTCGATATGATGTTGAAAGATGAAGCACTTCGTACTCGTTACGAAATGTTTCTCGATGATATTAATCGTTTCATTAGTGATTACTCTATAATTGAATCTCTTCAACCTTATAATATAGACGAAGCAATGGCTGTTGCTGAATCACAAGAAGAGATAGATGGAATGCGTAGAACTAATGAAGTATTAAAGCAACTTAAAGATAAATTTACTCGTATTAGTGCTTTAGACAATACTCTTAAACGTAGTACTAAAATGTACTTCGATACTTATATTAGTAGTCTTACTAATGATCCTCGTATTAAATCGGGAATGTTAGAGATTACTGCTGCTATTGAAGATGAGAATTTCTTTCAATATTATTTAGCCGATAGCCAAGAAACTCATATTCCTATTGTACAAATAGTATTGAAGAAGATGATGCAAGAACTTCGTAAAGCTGAAATAGATGCTCGTGATAAGAAGATTGCATTTACTTCCGAAGTATCTAAGATTATAGAAGAAGCAAATAAAAATGGAGTCAATGTATCTCTTAATGATATATTAGATGAAAACGGAAACTTATTACTTCCTTATAATCAAACATTCTTAGATACTTTGCAAACTCTAAAAGATAATCTTAAACTTGCTCAGATTAAAGATGAAAACGGTCGTAATGGTATTGAATATAAGAAAGCTGCTGATACTCTTGAGAAGTTCTTAATTGATAATGTAGAACGTCAATATGTTAAAGACATGTATCAAGACTACTTTGATTTAAATAAGATATTAGATAAGTATCCTAAGACTTATATTAAATTAAAGAAGTTAATGCAAGAAGAAGAAGAAATACTTAGTACTATGACTGATAATGATTATAGTACTCTTACTCCACAGAATGCTGCACGTCTTGAAGAAATTCTTTCTGAAATACAAGATATGCGATCTACTATTGATGAACTTGGTAATTATCGTGAAAACTATCATGAAGCTAATGCAGTTAATAACTATTTTACTCGTAGGAAGCAGCTTAATACTAAATATAAAGAGACTAAGCCAAAACAAGCATTTGAAGAACGATATAAGCAAGCCATTGCTAATCTACAATATCCTAGTGATTCTGAGACTTATCGTGAAGCAGCTGCTTGGTTAGATGCTAATACTAATTATCGTCTTAGTCCCGAATTTATTCGAGAACTTAACGATATATATAAGCAAACTAAACGCGGTAATCCTATTACTGGATATATCTTAACTATGTCTAGAGGTAAATACGATAAGAATGGTATTATAGATGGTACTCGTTTTAATTCTACTCAAGTTGAGAATATTAAGAAGCACGAAGAACAAATGCTTTTAGCTGCTAAGAATCGTATAGCTGAAAAAGATCGTGAAGCCCAAGCTTGGATAAATGAACGTATTGAATGGCGTAATACTCCTTATTATGAAAACGAATATGTTAAAGCTAATCAATTAGGTAAAGAAGGTTTTGAGAAATGGTATAATGAGAATCATGTGTTTAATCCTCTTACTAATGAGTACGAACCGTTGATGATATGGAGACAACGAGTTGTTAAAGATGAAGCTCGTTATATGGAATATACTCCTAAGTCTAAATGGTTAGAAACTAAAGTAAGAAAACAATATCTTAATCCTAAGTTCGTTGATAATAAACTTCAACCTAGTACTGATCGTTATACTAATGATAAATATTATGCAATGAATAATTATCAGCAACAATTGTATTCTTCTGTAACTAACTTACTTAATGATTTAGTTAAAGACAAACGTAGTCGTGCTTATATCAATAAAGGTTATCTTCCTAATCAAGCAATTGAAAAAGAAGATAAAGGTTTTAAAGATTACTGGCAAGACTTTAAACGTAGTCATGGTTGGTATGATGCACCTAATAAATCTGATATAGAACTTAATCTATATAAAAGATTTAGTAATGCTCCAATGCTTCATAGTCTTTCACAAGTTAAACTTCTACCTATTCGTGATAAACAAGAAGGTGAAACTAAAGAAGATTATATCAAATATGTAGAAGAAACATTAGCTGCTAATAGAGAACTTCATAGACAGAGAATGGAAGAAACTAAGGAAAGAAATAATCCTAATGTTCTTGAAAGACTTAATAGTTTTATAGATCAAATGTATCTATTTAATTCTCGTAATGATGCTTCTCGTTTAGCTAAGATTACTATTAATCAACTTCGTAATATGGATTTCATTAAACGTGCTCCTAATAACGAAGTATCTAATAATAGACTTCTTAGTCGTATTACAGGTAAAGAAGAACTTCGTACTTTTAAAAACGAGAACGCTAATATTACTAAACATTTTGAAAGTCAAGTTCGCAAACTTATATTTAATGAGTTTGAATTAGATGAAGGTACTCGTTCTAAAGTATCTCGTGTTCTTCGTAATATGGTATCTAGTAAGTTTATGATGTTGAATCTTACTGGTGGTATTGCTAACGTTCTTTATGGTAAGACACAGATTCAAATGGAAATGGCAGCCGGACAATACTTTAAATATAGTGATTTCCGTAAAGCTGAAAATGAGTATGCTTTATCTATTGGTAGTTATTTTGCAGATGCTTATAGTGAAACTACTAAAAGCGAAACTAATGCTATCATTAGACTATTCAATATTCTAGAATCTGATATGGCTACTGAAACTTATGGTAAAGGTAGTAATCCTCTAGGTAAACTAGAAGATCTATTGTTTATTCAACAAAGTGCTGGTGAACATTATATGCAGAATACTACTTTATTAGCAATGTTAAACTCTCATAGAGTTTCTGTTGATGAAAATGGTAAAGCTGCTGTAATATCTTATGAAACGTTTACTCAGAATCTTCGTGAAAACTCTTTAATTAAAGTTCTTAATGAAGTTAATCCCGATCTTGTTAATACTTATAATGAATATCGTAATAAGATTAAAGAATCGTTTGCTGTTAAAGAACAATTCAATAGATTCAAACAAGATATGATAACTAACTTCTTACGTACTCAATCTAAAGAAGTTCGAGATAAGTTTGTAGCACAATATAAAGAAGATAGTAAAGAACAACATTCTAAGTTTGATGAACTTCCTACTTTCCGTAGTCAACTTAAGTTAAGTAATGGAGTTGCGGTACTTAAAGAAGATAGTCCTCTTAGTAATGCCGATATTGCTGATTTCCGTAATAAAGTTCTAACTGTTAATCATCATATTCATGGCATCTATGATAAGATTGGTGCTAATACTCTTCAACAATCTTGGTGGGGAGCTTTGTTAATGCAGTTTCACAAACATCTTGTTCCGGGATTCCAAAAACGTTTTGGTTATCGTCTTGGACATTTTGATGGAGTTTATAATGAAACTCGTGAAACTATTAATAAAGGTAGTTATGTATCATTAGCAGAGTTTATAACTTTCCCCGTAAGGAAATACTATGAATTAAATAACTCCAATGAACTAGAAGCTGTTCGTACTCTTCAAGGACTTGCTAAAAGCTACGTTGACTTTTTTGGAAACTTTGTAACTTATTATAATATTCTTCCCGAATATGATAAAGCTAATCTTCGTAGATGTCTAGGAGAATGGATTGCTATCACTAAAGCAGTTGCTTTATTTGTAGTCGGTAAACTAATGCTAGATGATGACGATGAATCTACTCAGATTGCAGATTATGTTCTTTATAGTGCAGATAGACTTATGTCTGAAACTATTCAATATAATCCGTGGGGTATGATGAACGAAGGACAAAAACTATATAGTCAACCTGTTGCAGCGTTTAGTATTGCTAATGACAATCTTAAACTTCTAGGTGCTTGTTGTTCTTATATATTCACTGGTGATGCCGATGATCTTCTATATCAATCTGGAACTTATTCAGGAGAAAATAAACTTAAAGTTAATCTACTAAAACAAGTTCCTGTTGTTAATCAGATTAGAAAACATGAACGTTTAGGTGCTAATAATAGTTATTATAAAGTACGTCAATCTCCGTTTAGTGGTCTTGGTCAATTCATTGCTAATAAGATTACTGGCGAAGAAGATTAATATAACAATACAACTCATGTTTAAGCCTGTATTGCTCGTGAGAGTAGTACAGGTTTTGTTATATCCGAAACTAATTGTATCTTTGCATTGACAGAGTACCTACCGTCTTGGACTGTTGTACAGGACTCAGCAATAGCTGTTTGACTAACTCGATTAGTTGCGTGTAGTGTGGAGAGCTAGGGAACTCAGTAAGGCTATTTATACCACAAGTTGTAATAGTCATCTAGGTAGTAACTCCGCCCTAGTGCAAAACCTCGGATGATAAGTAGAAACAAAGGTACGAAGAGTAATAGCGTTAATGATTAGAGAATCGAAATAAGACGCATTATCTAAGAAAGACCGGAAGACTACTTACTCCATCAAAGACCTTACTGTATCCAAAAAGTTCCCATCCTATTATTCTCTACTAGTAAACTAGTAATAATAGTATCCGAACACCGTCCCCAATGCCGTCGTTTAGTTATTTGAATAACACTTTAAATCCACCCCCGTAAGAGAAGGAGTTAATAACTAGTTCCATTCCTTTACGGGGGTGGTCATAACATATCTCCATCTTATCAATAACTACTACTTCAACACTAGTATAAATAATTGATCCAAGTATAGTTTAAAAAAAATAAGGAGCACTATCTCTAGCACTCCTTACATATAATGTATAACAAATTGTTTATTACTTATTTACTACTATATTGCGAACCTAGTTCGACTAGTCTCTTGTAAGGCTTATTATAAGCCTTAGCAACAGGAAGATTAGCAACTAATCGAATAGCTTTACGAATACTACTTCTCATAAATTTCTTTTCGTTCTTTTTCATTTGTCCAATAATTTACTTGGTTCAACATTTTGTCTACGAAGTCTATTTGCAAGAACATTGATGTATTTATGCTTCCATATTAGCTGTGCTTTCATATCTTCTCGTTCTTCATTTTGAAGAGTTTCAAAGATAGGATTAGTATTAATGAAACTTGCAAGTTTATTAATACGATCATCAAGTTCTTTATACTCATCAATCATACGTTGAACATGAGAAGGATATTTATCTTTTTTAGATTCGGCATTAAGACCATACTTAGCCCATTGAAGAACAAATCCAAGATGTCCCCAAAGATTATTGACAACTTCTTCCATAGCGTATTGTTTTCCAAGTTCTTCGCTGTAATTCTTTGGGTCAACACAAGAAGAATGACGAACTGTATCAAAGCCAGTAAGAGTATGAGCATTAACAACAGTTGTTTTTTCACCAACGGTCATTACTTCTACATCGGTAATAAACTTCTCAACATCTTCTTTAAGAATTTTAGTACCGTCATTATCTTCTGATAAAAGATAATAAGCAGAGTCAATTACATCTTTAAGTGCCCAACTTTTATACCCGTTAAGATAAGTAACTTCGTAACCTTGTTCATCATCACCAATATTTTCAGGTACTTTATAATTTTTTATACGAGCTTGACCACTAAACATTGGTTGAAGATCAACCATTTTAATTCCAATTGCTTTCATTTAATCTAATTTTAGAGTTAATATTTCGCCGCATTCGGGACAAGTTTCAGTAACAGTATCACCTATTACTAATGTCAATTCTTTATCTTTTTTATCAACTATATTGATTTTAGATTGACAATTAGGACAATTGTAATAAAATACATTGTCTTTAATATGAATATTTGTTTCCATTATTTTAATTATTATTCTCCTGTACTTCCAAATCCACCTGCACCACGTTCAGTAGAACCAAGTTCTTCAAGAGTTTCAACTTCATCCCAAGTAATCTTTTCACGACGACGAACAAGAAGTTGACAAACACGATCACCTACTTTATAAGGACATGCTCTATCTTCAATAATTCGATCATACTCTTCTCTTGCTTTAATAAGAATATCGGTTGCTTCTATATTATTGCGAATAGTTTCTCCGAGACTTTGTCCAATAAGACCAAGAGATTTATAAAGATGATTAGAAGTACGATTCTTAAAGATAACAAGAAGTTCGCCTCTATATCCACAATCGAGAGTACCAGGAGCATTAGGTAAATAAACATCTGTTTTAGTATTACTACTACGAGGACGAAGTTCCATTTCGTATTCTTCGGGAAGAGCAAAATGAAGACCAGTATGGATAATAAATCTATCTTTTTCTTCGTCATGTTCTATACTCTTAGCATAGATATCGCAACAAGCATCGCCTTCTTTACCATAAACAGGTAATGGAATAGACTTATCTTCGCGCCAAACTTTAACAGATACATTATCAATGTCTCGTTCTAGTTTATCGAAGAGTTCATCTTGAGTTAATAAACCACTGTTAAATTCAATAATAGCATTAGCTATTGCTTTACTTAATTTACTCATTATAATTATTGTTTTTAAATTTATGATAAGGACAATCAGTTGGAGTACTAGGTTTTCTATAACAAGAAGTAATAATAGTATCGTTACTTCTTTCTAAGCATGTATAATGTTTATAGAAACAACCTTTTTCTCTCTTTACTAAATGAACACAATTACCACAAGTTCTTACTTTCTTTTTATTCTTCATATCTCGCCATTTATATATTTAATAAACATAATAACGCTACATACAAACATTATTATATTAATAACTGGAACATAGTATAACAAGAATATAGTTAATAACATTAATAACGTTGTTTCACTAGGAACTGTTCTTCTGCTACTAAATATAATAAATTGCATGATAGCTTCCAATGCTATGAATAACATTGGAAGCTGTATAAAGAACATTTGGCTAGTAATTCCAAACAGAATCAAGCGCATAATTAAGAGCTTTAACACCAGTATTGAAATCACCTTCAAATACAGTATTCTTTAGACGAATCTCTTCATTCTTGTATTGCTTTACATTACTGAAATATCCAGTAACGGCATTATAAGCACCGTAAGCAGTTCCAGCAATTTGACTTTGAGCAATACCCGAATGATAGTATTCATTAATGTTACAAAGAATACCAAGTTTTTGTTTACTAAGACCAACTTGTTCAAACGTTACAAAGTCTTTCTTGAATAACGGTTCGTACAAGTTGTTCTCGTCTACAATCTCAAATTCCTCCCCCGTAAGGAAAGTCATTGATAGATATTTCTTAACATCAGCATCTGATACTTTAGTATTAAATATAACAGTATACATTTCCTTTTCTTCTTCAACACGCTTGCTTGCAATACCAAGTATTTCGGGAACAGTTAGTATTTTAGCATTAACACCTTGATTATGTCTAAATGATAAATACATATTAGCACTTAATCGAGCAGAATGTAGAGCATTCATACAAGCAACTCGAATAGGAGTTATCATCATTTGGACAGCAGAACCTCCATCATGACTATTAGTAAATACAAAGTAATGATCGATACTATCTTTGATATTACCAATTTGCATTTCTTGATTTATCTTAGCTGATAAGAATATCTTCTGACCATATCCAAAGTATCCAGCTCTATCTAGTTGAACATCTTTTCCAATAGCATCATTAAAGAAGTTAAAAGCTACTTCGTTTTGAACTACTTCGTAGCGACTTTTAACTTTCCCAAGAGGAATATTAGCATCGGTACGATAAGTAGCGAATTCAGTAGGAATAGTAACGAACTCATATCCATTAACGATATTAGGAATAAGAGAACCGTCACGATTAACTCCATTAGGAAGAGCTTCCATCTGTGCAGCAATAGGACATTTAGCAACTGTATAATTAAGTTTAGCTTTCTGAATAGCTTCGCTCATTGTAGTACAATCGGAAATATCTATTCCAATCTTTCCTCTCCACGGAATACCACCAGTCTTATATTTATAAGCAGTGTTTCTATAATCAAAGTTCATAATAAGTTATTTAATAAGTTGTTTAATATATGTATTCTTTTATTGCTTCCATTGCTTGATTACGATTACAGCCATAAGTATCCATAATCTTTTTAATAAGTTCTTCAATCCAATCTTCTACTTCTAGCATAGTACTTTATTTAATAGTTAAACTTGTTTTTGTTTCAATATCGTAGATATGTAAGTTAGCATTCATATCAAGATTCGTTTTAATAAGAGATGAAGTAACTTTGTGTACAGTATTTACTTTATGTGGATGTTCATTAATCCATTTAACGAGAGGAAGATTTTCTTCTTTAGCAAGATCGCTTAAAGAAATATTAATAGTAATTTCAGCAGGAATAGCAAGAAGATCATCTTTAGATACTTCGATACCTATTTCGTCTTTATCAAAACTCTGATTAGCAGCTTCCAAATCAGCAATCTTATATGCAGTTAATTGAGCAGAGATTACTTGAGCTAGAAACTCTAAATCAAGACTATCAAGAGTAGATACTTCGTCTAGATATTCGCCAATACAATAATAGAACTCTTTAATTATATCAGCAATAAAAAAATCTTTAGGACTATAACTATTAACGTTACGACTAAATAGTTTATAAGTAGGAGCTTCAATTACTTTGTTTCCAGACTTACTAGTAGTACCGAACATAAGAACCGCATCAAGAACTAAATTCTTAAGTTTTTCAACAGTATTGTTACGAGTCTTTTGAATCTGATTAACTCGATCTTTCTCAGCCTTACATTCATTAACGTCATTACTATAACGTCTAATAACTTTTACGTAACTGTCTAGCTTCTCCTTTAAATGATCTTCTGAGATTCTTAGTTTCTCAATAAGTTCATCAGTTGCTTCACCTTCTTCGAGTTGCAAGATAATATCCTGCAACTCAGAACTAATTTCAAATAGATTATTACTCATCTTGTTTTGATTTAAAATAAGATTTATCTTTAGTAGAATAACACATATAACTAATAGGACAATCCATAGTTCCCCACCTTTCACAATCAGAACATTTAGGAGGACTATCCTTTTTAATTAGTTTTAATAGTCTATTTACTAACTTCTTTAGAACTTTCATTTTCAAATACGTTTATCGGATATTTACTTTTAATTTCAAGAACAGTTCCTTCAACGATAGTACCTCCTCTTTTAATAGCTCTAATACGAACTTTCCTATGATATGCCTTCCAACCATCTCCTTCATTAGTAATAACAGTGACACCATATTTACCTTTGAAGGTTATACCATTGATTATTTTATCATAACGTCCTCGCCAATTATCTTTTTCAGAACAACTTAGTTCTACAATATGATTACCAACAGTATAATAACTATCAACAATAGGAGTAAAGAAATTACTTCCTTTAACTATACTTTGGAATATCTTAGCTTTTTCCATATTTACTTCCAGTTTGATTGCGACACCATTCAAGATTAGACCAATGATTATTAGCACTATTACCATCTTTATATCTAACATATTTATATACATTAGGTTTAGGATTAGGAACAAATGCTTTAGCAACAAGAGTAGCTACGAATAGCTTAGAACTTACACCATTATTAAACAATGTAACATGTGGTCTTTCGCAACCTTTACCACGATACCATTTAAGAGGTCTTCCTCTATTAATAGAGAATACTTCTCCATCAGGAGCTACACTATAATTAGGAAAACCTTTTATTTCGGCATAGACTTTAACAGTTTGTACTTGTGACATTAGTAATAATTAGTTTTAGTATTGAGATAACGAGCACGTCTAGCAGCAGATACAAAATTGTATTTACGTCTACGACTTGCAATATGATTAAATAAATCTTCGAAAGCACTGAGATTAGGATTACGTTTTATCTTACCATCAAGATATTTATCAACGTATTTACTAAGATGTTCTCTACTAATAACAAGATAAATAGGACAAATAGGTTTGCCAAGATTGTTAGCAGGACGTCTAATTACAATATAATCTTTTCTATTCTGTTCCATGATTTAATGAATGTTTATACTAATATAATCAATAATTAGTTCAGCACATAGTAAAATCTTAATTATTTTATTTATGAATTGACGCAATTCTAGCCTCTCTGTTGAACGCAATACGAAAATAATATAGTTGTTCAGCTTGCTATATAAAATCGCACAGAGGCGAAGGAATGGCGCTCTATGTGCGACTTCCCCCGTAAAGGAATGCAGATACTGAAAACTCGTGCTACTATTATCTGTAAGATTTTCGTTTGAGTTAGTATTTATTTCACTACTAATAACAGTACTTAATTCAATACCTAGTCTTTACGAGGGTAAGCACACATCAAGAAAAAGCTCGATACTTGTTTCACAACAAATACCGAGCAGCAAACTTTAATTAAATCAACCCTTAAATAATAATTTCATAGACTTCTATCATGTCGTCTGATTCTTCGAGTTTAAATTCAACATTAACATCAGTTTTAATATTAAATTCATTAAATACTTCTGAGAAGTCAACTCTATAATAACCGAAATCAGAACGAGTAATTAGTCTACAAGCAGAATTTACTTTGTCTTTAACGAAAGCAATATAAACTATATTAAGATTAGATATTACATCTAGTTTCCTAAGATACATATAATACTTTCGAGTAGGTAATCTAATACCTTTAATAAAAAGCTGTCGTTTCTTAAAATCAATATAAGATTTAGAACGATCTAATTTAGAACTACTTATTACTTCATAATTGTATATCATATTAATAGTTATTACATTTCAATTCTAATCACATTAGCATGAGCAGGAACTTGTTTAACTCCCGATCTAGTACGATACTCAACAAAAGCAATCTTACCTATATAAGATTCACGATTACTAAGATACATTTTACGAATGTCAGAAACACCTACTGGCATACATTCAAATGTTTCTTCATTAATATCGTTTTGAAGAATAAACTTAGAGAACTTCGGACGTTTAGCTCCTTCGGGAACAATATCAATAATCTTAAACTTTCCATCAAGAATTGGCTTACACTTAAACATTGCTGTATTGCGTTTACCAAATTGATAGAAAGAATTAGGATTACGAAGAATAATTCCTTCAAAACCGGCTTCAACAAATAGATTGCGATATTGAATAATTTGCTCATCATTACTGGTCTCATAGTTATTACAAAGAACAAAACGAGATTTGTTATTAAGATGATAACTAAGAAGAAGTTGAGAACGAGCATAATTAGGAACTTTATAACGATTAAAGTGTTTATTAAGAAATTCCAATCTAGCATGTTGAGGCATATCTTCAATAGCTAAATCATAGCACCAAAATTGAAGAAGTTGATTAAGAGGATTAGTAAGATTCTCTGCGGCACTAAGAACATTATTAAGTCCTTGATTCGGAATATACAATTCTCCATCAAGAACATAATCTTCGTCTAACATTTTCTGCAATACTTGCTTTGGCAACATTTGCAACAAGTAAGTCTCTAAGTTCGGACATTTATATTCAAGACCTTTTCTACTACGAAATCTTAGTTTCGGTTGAGAGAACATTCCATCTTGTGTCATATAAGCAGAGACATTAGCACGAACACCATCTATTTTAGTTTGACCAAAGAATCTTTCTTCACGATCAAATTCATAGATTTTAGCAAGCTGAGGAAGAACAAAACCTTCATTAGTAGTATTATACTTAGGAAGATAAGTATCAAGATAAGGATAAAGATTAACTCTTAAAATATAAGGAGCTGTATCATGAACCTCTGATAATTCTATACCGCCTTCTCTACGTTTAGCGGCAACAATAGTTTTCCATTCTTTCTCAACACCTCTAGGAGGAATATAATCACAAGTAGTTCCTTGCTTACCTACAATACCGAAATTAAGTTGTATCTTACTTCCGATAACTTTAGCAGTCCAAAAGATTGGTTGTCCTTTGGCATTACGCTTATAAAGAGTAATTTCTTTAGTATCAATCATAATTCTTCAATTCTATATTTACCATTAAATTGATTAAACAAAGCAACAGCAGTTTCACGAGAAACATTAAGAGCAGTATTATCTTCTATCTTTATCAGACGAACAATATCACTATCTCCTTTCCTTACGGGGGTGGCACAAGAACGTTTACCTTCTCCCTTAGTACGTTTAAGTTTAACTGGCTTTGGCTTAGTTTTATCATATATAATAGGAGGATTAGTTACTTCATATTCAAGATTAGCTTCATGTACTTTTTGAAGCAATTTCTTATCATAACCAAGATAAACAAGAGCAGCCATATTATACTTATATCCAAAATGAATAGTTTGAAGATAACGATAATTAGGTAGATCAATCTCAGAAAGAAGTTCTTGCATATAATTAACTCTACCTTTACTATTAGTATTATGTTCAATCATACGGATATCGCTAGCATCTAGTTTATAACTGAAAGCATTACGACCGTCTAGCGCCATCTTTACTTAGTCTTACGATTAATATCTTCTTAGGTTTACCAATTCGAGAATGATAATACTGAAACGCTTTTATATAATCAGTTGTTTCTGTCCATTGAATAAAGTTTCCTTTAGATGTACAAGTATTATTCTTATAGTCGAATCCTTTAGGAATACGATGACATTCATAGATTTCTTTATAAAGCAATTCTTTAATTGCTTGACAATCACTAGCATCGTTAAGATCAACTTCACCGTAAACTTTAATATCAGAAATGCTTATGATAATACCATCTGCAAGTTTAATACGAGTATTCGCATTATCATTTTCTTTAAGTTTACGTTTAATCTCATCAATAAAACGTTCCTCTACATCACTAAGAGGATACATATAAAGATAGCTGTAAATAGCTTCATTACGACCATATCTATTTACAACTATCCTATCAAGAGTTTTTGATTTATTTAAATCTATAATAAGTTCTTCATCATTCATAATCGAATAGTTTTTCGGTTTCTTCTATAAACCGATTAATTGTTTCCTTTGAATACTTCTCTATTAGTTCTGAAAAGTCTTTAGCATCGTAAATTCTAGGAATAAGAATAGGAATAATACCATAATCTTTTCTAAGACGACGAGCACCACGAACACCAGTTAAATCCATATCGAAGAAACTAATAATAATTCCATTATCATTAAGTTTAGATTGGAGATACTCATATTCAAATGGTTTAAGAACATAACTTTCAGAAGTAACATTAATAACTCCTATTAGGGTATCTGACAACTTCCCCCGTAAAGGGAAGGAATGCAGCCAATTATCTAAAGCAAGGTTATCTTTGTATGACTTAGTAATAATGATTATATCATACTTAGGTTTATTAAGATTAAGAAGACCTACTAAGCCATTATGATTAGTAATAAACTTAATGTCTCCTTTAGTTCTATCTCGTAAAGGAAAATAACATTCGATATTATATATTCCTTTACTATCAAGACCAGTAATATAACCATAACAAGGATCATTACTACGATAGTTGTATTTTGGTTCGGGCTGACAAAATCTATTAATATACATTTGATCAACAGGAACAACAAAATGAGTATTTAGCCAATGCAAAGATATTCCCCATTTAGACCATATCTTCTTGTCATTTTCATTCCATTCTCTAATTACTAGTTCTATAACAGCTTTACTATTTTTAATACGAGTAATAGTTTCTTTAAGCAGTACTTCATTTTCTTCAACTACTTCACCTTTATATATAATATTACGGAAAGTATAAGCAATATGTTTGAGAACATAATAAAAATCTGCTTTAACGCTTACATTGATTTGACGACCAGTAGTAAAACTTAGAACATACGCAACAACATCAAAACAATCACCCCAAAACATACCATTGAAATCACGAGCTTTAAGCTTATGTTTATCATTATAGGCAAAACCAAACGTAGGATGATTATCAACACGTAAAGGAGAACAAATAAGAACATTGTTAACGACACAATCATTTATAACATCAATAGGTACATTTAAATACCTAGACATTATAAGTTCTTGACTTACTTTAGATAATATGAAATTAACTGATAAGTTATTCTTTATTCCTCTACGCATAGCAACTAGATGAAAAAGCCCAATAGAAGGATTAACTATTGGGCTTCATTATTAACGATTAAATAATTAGATTAGAACGGAAGATCATCTCCATTGTTATCACCATTGAATACTCCATCAAATTGAGAAGGAGCAGAAGGAGCAGCCATAGGAGCACCAGGCATCATAGGAGCACCGGGAATAATACCACCACCAACAGGAATATTACCAATAGACGGAGCACCTGCCATGTTAGGTTTCTTACGAGTAACGTTTTCCATCGGAATAATAGATTCCCGAATTTCATCGAGTTTAACTCGTTTAGAAGGAATTACTTGTTTGTTTGCATCAAGGAAAGCTTCTTCAAAGATTCCTTCCTTAACATAAGTAGGGAATACAAGGTCTCCTTCAGTACTACTTCCATAAGCAGCCGGAACCCATTCACCGTTCTGTTTGTAATAGCGATACATTTTAGCCCAGAACAAACGAGGTTGACCTTTGTCATCAAGCAGAGCAGACTTACCGTCTTTACCACCTGTTTCAATCATGTTAACAACGTTCTCGAAAAGAACAGCCCAAGCCTTAATAACTTCATCTGTTTCAACCGGCTCATAAGCACCGTTTTCATCGAAATCTTCATAACCGAGTTCAAGAGCATCTTCTTCTGCTTCGGTAAGTTCACGACCTTTAAGAACGATAACATCAAGAACATGTTTGATCATTTGGAAATCATTCTCAATGAATCGGTATTTAGCACCACCGGGAATATTATCTGCATTAGACTCACGAGCAAAGATAGTGTGAGTATTATAACGCTTATCCGATTCTTTAGTGTGAGTAGAAGAAAATTCAATAACTAGCTGAGGAACAGCTTTACCAATAAAAGAAGGAGAACCTTTAGCTTCTTCACCAAAAGTTACCCATTTCGTAGAGACTTTCAAATGACCTAAGAATACGCCATTAACTCTGACATCTTTGTGAGAAAACTTCAAACGAGAAGTAGAACGAGTATCATTACTAATACCTCTACGACGTTTCTTAGGAGTTCCTGCATTAGCAGCTTGTTCAACACCAGTTTTTACTTCTTCAACAGTTTCTTTTTGAGTACTCATAAAATTAATTATTTAAAGATTAATAATAATACTACTAAGTTGTACAGGCTTAGCAGTATGTTGTCAAAAGTGTTCAAATATAATAAAAAGAAAAATTGCAAACAATAAAAAAGACTACTAAGTTTTTACACTTAGTAGTCTTTTTATAATGTAACGAGCGAATAGAATAAGTAGATTATTTCTTAACGTTCTTGCGAGTTGGTTCTTCGTCAGATTCAAAAGTGAACGGATAAGCAGTTACAACAGTAACACTTCCTTCACCTTCTTTACCGTTCTCAACTTCACATTCAATCGGTTCGTTAAGATTAACTTTGTAAACACGATTGTAATCTTCGGCAGCATCACCAAGATCTTCTTTCAGTTCGTTCCACATATTGATGTCGGAGAAACCAAGAGGTAAACCGATACCAGTAAGAGAAGAAGTAGAAGTTGCTTTAGCACCTGTGAAACCTTCTGTAACCGGATTGTAATCTTCGATAGTAACTTCGTCAATATCTTTACCAACCGCCTGAGCAATAGCGGCTTTGTTCATGTCGAAAGATACCTGCTTCTGTTCGTCAGTCATACGAACACCAACCATTTTGCGTTTGCCGTCTTTCTCGTACATCGGAACACCTTTACAAATAGCGTAAGAACCGAATTCTTTGATAAGAGCTGCACGGGCTGCATCAGTACCAAGTTCAACACCGTTTTCTTCGCACCATGCAACGATTTCAGAATCACGTTCTGCAATAGCCATGTCAATAGACGGAATGTTACTGATAAACTGTACATAATCACCGGAAACAAGTCCCATAGTACGGCTTACGATACCTGCAATAGTAAAACGAGCTTTAGTACTGTTAGCAACCAATGTCGGTTCATTGTTACCAGTTGCTATTCTTTTACCACTCTGAATTGCTTTCATTCCAAATTGAAGTCCCATAATTTTAAAATTTTAAAAGTTATATAATTAATTAATTATTGAGCATTATGCTCATTGGTTTTATCTTGTCTAATTTCAAATCTATAATCACTATTAGTAAGACATCTAACAGTAATTAAATTGGTATAACGTCCGCTTCTTCTAGCGGAATGTTATTCATAATCTTCGCCTCTGTCATTTCTTGACATCCAAGAAGAGCATCAGCAGCAATGTCTCTAGCACCATAAGTAAAAGCTCTATGTCCTATTAAGATTCGAGCATATTTACTATATGTATCTTTACCTAAAAGTCCAGCAGTAACAGCTTCACTGTAACTGAAATGACTAGTAGCTTCAATAACACGATTATCAATGACTCTAGTAAATTTATATTCGGTGACATAATCTACTGGGATATGAGCTATACGAAACACAGGAGTTTTGCCTTCTGCTTGAATCTTAGCAGCACTTTCAGCATTAACTGAAATACCAAAACTAGCATTCATTTGATACTCCTTATAAATGTTTCCTTTATAGTCTTGATAATATCTAACAGGATAAACACCTATACTATCGCCATCTTGTTCAGCAGTGTATTTAAGAGCTTCTTTCTTAGTGGTAAAACGCTTACAGTAATCGGGTATCTTTCCATCAATATAAACATTGTTACCATCAGTACATTCATACTGAGCTATATAATCTTTTGTACACTCCCATGTTATAGCTGCCTTTAGTAACAATGCTTTGATTAGATGAATATCTATTACGGTTTTACCATTAATAGCACTAATATGTTCAATACTACTGGTAAAAGGTAAACCTAAGTCTTGTGCTCTACTAAATATAGCTAAACCATCAGCCATTGATTTAATACCGCACTTTTCACTTCCCATAATAGATTTAAGATACAGTTCAAGTTTTCCTCTTTCTTCGGGATTTAAAAGATTGAGATTATTAACAGTAGGACTAACTATTTCATTAGTTCTACTAGAAACTTGAACACTACGTTCTTTTTCTACTTCTTCCATTATTTCAAGGTTCGCTTTATTATTACATTACAAAGATAATACTTTTTGTTTGAATAACAATAGTATCACTTTAAAAATCAATAGCTATATCATCGTTTTCACAATCTTTAACTACTTCATAGTTCTTTCCTCCTTTCGTCTCATTAAGTTTCTTTTCTTCGATTGAATTCACAATATATACCTTATATACAATATTAGGTTCGGTACTAAAGGATAAGTTTGGTATCCGATACTTTATATCTCTTAGAGAGTAACACATCGGAGAAGTGAAAATAACAAGGTCTACGATAGCATTAAATGCAGTATCTATTGAGTTATTAGCCGATAGCACTCGTACACAGTCATCGTTGAACAATGTTAAATTTTGTGAACGCTGTGCTTTAGCCTGCATTATAATAGGCTGACCTATTTTCTTGCCACTCTTATAAACTTTAGGTTTACCAAATTTATCATAAGCTGGAATACCTTCCATATCATTGTGATAATTACCGCAATAGTCGTATTGAAGAAACTTGATATTAGTATCAAATATTTCTCCATTAGTAGGAACTGATTTACCAGTACATTCAACATTGCTATTGATGTAGTCAGTAATTTTACTAGCAAATTCTCCACGCATTGAGACTATAAGAATCTTTTTGCCTAGATTAGACTTAACGATCTCTAGTATCTTCTCTAGTTTAACAATGTTATCAGTAACAAGATTACGTCTTTCACGCATAATGTTATAAATTTGATTAACACGTTCACCAAGAGCAATTGGATTATAAAGATCATCAAGACGCTTAGCCATTATATCGGACATATCCATAACAGGACGCCAACCATTATATTCAGCAACAAGAGTACGACATGCCTCAGCAGATAAATTAAGTTCACGATTACCTACACGACATTCTTCTATCTTACTAAAATCACCGAATATATTAACACTATCATTAATGTAATTAGTACATTTATCATAATATTCTTGATCAGGTTGACTAAGAGCACATCCGATTTGATATTCCTTTACGGGGGAGTTAATCGACTTACTCAACAAAGACGAATAGTTTAACGAATAAACTTTCGGAGCAAATTGATACATAAGAACAGCATTACTAGCAACTTTATCTATTTCATTAGTTAGAACTAATTTATATTTAAAACAACTAGCACCTTCATATCTTTCAATGATACCTTTGAATTTAGTAACATTAATAGTAATAAGAAGATCTTTCTTATTAATCCCTCGATAAGTAGACTTTTCAATATAATCTCTAGTGAATACATTAATATATTTCTCAGCAATTAGCTTCTTATAAGTTTCACTATTAGCAGAAGTATTTTCAATAGCATAAAGAATATTAGCTCGATCAGTTAGGTTTTCACATATTATCATAACCAATAGATTAGGTGATTTTACAATCATCTTATCTAAGATATGAACAGCAAGTTTAATAATATCTAATGGCTGCGTTAAAACAATACTTCCAACACCAGAAGCATTACGCCATTTATCAGCAGCTTCATTATATATTTCTTCTACATTATTTTTCATGGTAATTGTAGTTGCATTCGATAATATTCATATTTCGGTGTAATATAGAAAAACGAAACATTAAGAGGACTTTGAATAAGAATAGTATCTGAATCTATCATTTCAGTCCAACCATCATTTTAGTAGAAGAACAAATAATAAAATTAAATCGTGTATTATAACCTACTATCATAACTTTCCAATCTTTATGGTAGTCAATCTCTTTACCAAGATTAAGACTACATATTTGTTCAATAGTTATCATAATAAATTTTTAGCAATAAGTTCAGTATGAGCTATATAAAAATAACTATAACTTAGAGGACTATGAACAAGAAGTATATCATCTTCATCAAAACGTCTCCAACCACCACATTCTGTAACAGAACAAATAAGAAGTTGTTTAAAAGAACTATAACCTACAATCATAGCTTCTGTTTCAAAAGGAATAATATAATCTTTATCAAATGTTTTAAAAGATTTACCAATATTCTTACGAGCAAATTCTTCAACAGTTAGTTTATTACTTTCCATAATTAATCAAATAATGTATTTCGCATTCCATAATATTTCTTCACTAAACGTTTACCTTTACCTTTATTATTACGTGATTGTTCAATAGGTTCAATAATAGCCATACATTCATTATAATAATATAGATAATTAATATTTAGTTCAGATATATCCTTATCTTCAACAAGATTACATACAGTAACTCGTTGACCAGCACAGAGAGAACTTTTTTTAAGTTTAGGTTGATTGTTTTCATCCCAACCTAATATTTCTACCTTCATGAGCGACCCCCCCGTAAGAGAAACGTAGAACCTAGTATTTCTTTGAACCTCTTCGACAACCATTTTATGATCAACAACATGAGTATATTCAATATAATACTTACGATTAACGTTTTGAGTACGACAAAAATCAAGAATAGATTTACTATTACGAAGAGTTTCCATAACAGGTGTTCCATTAATAAAATACTCAGTTACAGCTTTAGCTACAATAGGAGAATTATAACCTTTAGATAAATCTTCTAGATACATCTTAGGATTCATTCTACCTTTAAACTTCTTCTTACCATCAGTTTTAACAGTTAGATAACTATTAACACCTTCAGTAATATATTTGCTATAACTAGTAAATTCAAGTTCAAGACCAAGATGTTTTTCCCACCAATGACAAATATTATCAGCAGTTTCTTCAAGACCTTTAGGAACAATAGTTACGATACCATCTGTATTAGCACTTATAACATGAATTCCGGCATCTTCTAGTCTTTCAATTAGCATTAATAGAAACAATTGTCCATTAATAGTAACTTTATACATTGCTTTCTTATCACAAAGAAATGATTTCTCACTACCCATTTTGCCAAAGATTCCAGCATTAGCTACAATCTTTAGACAAGCAGCAGCAGTAAAATGCTTAATTTGTTGAATAAGACTAAGACTTTTATCTTTTGCAAGATGCTTGTGTTCAGTTCTTTCATCAACAATAGTATCAGCAATACGAAACCATGCTTTAGGATTAAGGTGTTTCTGACATACTTTAAGACTACGAATAAGATTCGGATAATAACTAGTTACATCCCTATCAACAATAGTTTGTTTATCATCTGCAACATAAATAGCAGGTATTTCATTAGAATGCAAACCGCCAGTTGCGAGGGTGTAGGAAGTGCCTGCATAAGTGAATGTGCGCTCGAATTCGCCCTTTTCTCCCCTAAGGACAAGGGAACGTAAGGATTGAAGTAGATCGTTCAACTGTGGGCTTAAAAATTGAATCTTATCTGACAAGATTTCGGAAACTTCTATTTTTCTCCGGATAGTTTTAGTATCAATGAATCGTTTAGGATGAAGACCAGTAAACTTACTATATAGTTTAACAATAACTTTATCAGCAATTGTACTACGACTAGCAGAAAGAACGTTAATTTCATATTCCTTACTAATCATATATCTTAAACGAATCTCTTCTTGATTCATACGAACTAGCTCACAACAAATGAATACATCATTATCGTTATACTCTTCCATTTCCTTTTTCCAAGCAGGATGAAGATAACGTTCAAAAGAGTTACGATATAATCTATTTAATTGTTCAATAGAAAGACCTCTATTTTCTGTTAGTCGATAGTAATAGTCAACATCAAGTTCACTAATAGGAGGCATATGATATTCAAGAAGATTATACCATTTAATATTAATAGAAGTTTGTTTTAAACTCTTATGAAAATGATCTAATCTAAAGATTTGGAAAAGATCTAAATCACGAAAGTTAAGACGATTCTTCATCAACATATTAGTAAAGTTATCTTGCCATAGAACATCATTATCTGAATTACGAATAATTCTTTGTGATGTATCATATAGAAACTCAATAAGTTTACTAGGTTTATCAAACTGATTATAATACATAAGAAGAGCACTTAACATAAGACGGTCATACTTATTATTATTATAACCAAAGTAATCAGCTTCGTATTGTAGCCAGTTTAATAAAGGATATAATTCTGAATCATCATCTTCAAAAATACTAAATCTATAACGTTTAACAGTAGCTAATCGGTTCTTGATTTCAGTAACAGATAACTTATCTATAAGAGGAATTGCTTCTTGTTTATCATCAACACAATCTTTAAATACTTCGAGATAATGATTTAAGTCAACGAAATTAACACCGAAGTAATTACGAGTAACTTCAATATCATAAGCAAGGGCTTTCATAAGTCTTTAATTATAAATTCTTTTAAGTTGTTATATGCGATAGCTTTAAAGATACTAGTAAATTTTGATATATAAGAATCTTTAAGAAGATCATAACGAATAACAAAAGGACTATAATTAACAAAGACATAATGACCTGTGCAATTACGATATACGTTATTAGTCGAATGAGGACGAACATTAATTAAAGAACAAGCATTACCTAGAAGAATAAGAATATTATATTTGTTATTAGTAACTTTTTCACGAAGATAGTTATAACATCTTGCTTTAGTCATAACATCAATAGGATGTTTAATACTAATAGGACATTTAACAAAACAAGTTATATAATAATCATCTAAGATATTTCTATCAAAGAGAGTATTATATAACTCGCTAATTTGTTTGAATGCTTTACTATTAATAATAGTTTTATCACTAACACCAAGATGAGGAAATACAATTATCTTATTACTTTGTTTATTACCTATTCCTTTTATATAATGGTTCTTCTCATTAATTACTTGATAAGCACAATCTTCACAATATCTACCACCCATAACATAAGAATAATCTGTTTTTACAACGACTACAAGCAGTATATAATCTACGAAGAGTATTATCAATATCACCATATGGATTACCGTTAGCCATAAAGACAATATCGTTAATGTCTACATAGACATCTTTGAAAGTACTACCTTGAGCTTTATGTGAAGTAATAGCGAAACCATAATCTAAATCACGATAGAATTTAATCTTACCATACTTATCAAGTATATTAGCAAGAAGAAGATTACGTTCTTTAAATTCATAATATAGTTTCCAACGAGCACGACGAGAACTAGCAGGAGCAGATTTAGCAGCATCTATAAATTCATTACAAAGTTTATAATAAAGAAGAATATTTGCTCTATCATTATGATCTACAACAAACAAAGGTTTAGTAGATTTTCCGCCATTAATCTTAACGAACTTAACAGTGAATCCTTTAATACCATCTTTATTTGTGAAGTTAGTAATGTTCTTAATTATATAATCTTCTGAATTAGTAATGACTGCTTCATTGAATTTATTTACAAGAGTAACATAAGACAATATCAAATCATTACGAGTAAGTGCCGCACGATCTGAATCTTGAATTATATTAGTTCTAATAAACTTATTCCAATCACTAACTGCTTTATTTGTATAAGCTACAAGACGACAAGTATCAACATTAGTTGTAAACTCTTCATTATTAAAACCATCAATAACTAATGATTGAAATTCATTTAAGCCACAAGTATAATAACCTTTTGATTCACTTAAATCGAATTTAAATCTATTAGCATTAATATATTCTAAGAACTTCCAAGTCTTATGTTGAATATCGTATCTAAGTAGCTTTAACAAATAACTAACAGGATTGTCTTCTTCTTGTCTAACAATTTGATTAAGTTCATAATATTTAATACCACGTAGACAAGGACTGATTGTTTCTTTAACAGGAGGAAGTTGAGAACTATCTCCCATATAGATAATCATACATCCGTTTTCTTTGCATTCTTTCTCAATATAAATTTTAAGATTTCTACCAATCATAGATGCTTCATCAATAATATAAAGACGATAGCCTTTAATCTTCTTTTCACCTAATGGATCAAAAGGAGGATTATTAATGTCAAAATCTTCAAGATCAGTATTTAATCTAAAACCTAAATCACTAGCAATAGTAGAAGTTTTAATATTAGTAGAATTACTTAAAACTCTAGCAGCTTTATGTGTTGGAGCAGCTAAACCTATTGTAGAATTAGAGAGATTACATTTATTAATAACTTCTTTAATCATATAAGTTTTACCTGTTCCAGCACTACCAATAAGAGCACGTCTATAATCATTTTCATCGAATCCACGATTAATGAAATCAATTAAATGAGTATAGGCGTTAAGTTGATCTTTGGTAAAGGAAGCTATTACACTACTGCTTTTATTAGCATCAGTATATTTAGTTAAATCCATTATCTCTTAAATCAAATTTTTGGATATTATCTTCAATACGAATATAACCACGAACTTTAATTCCCGGCTTAAATGGAATATAACATTTAGGAGCACTAAAACCATTACTACGTATTACTTTAATATTCTTGCCATTCTTATCTAAGAACTTAGCGAATATTGTACGAAATCCTTCGCAAGAATACGAACGTCTTGTTAGTGGAAGAACCATAGTACCACCTACATTTTTAAATCTGTAAGTATTACCATCAAGAATAATAGTACCATCAACGAGTTTCTCAACAACTCGTTCACGAGCAACTTTATTCTTTTCATTAACAGGAGTAAAATTGAATTTCATTATTTTATCTTTTTAAGTTTATTCCAATTAATAATAAATGTTCCAACACGAGGATAAACACTAGCTATTTTATAGCCTTTAATATCAACAGCAGAAGGATCAATAATACGTGGTATCTCAAACTTTCTAGCTACTAGATGAGGAATTGTTTCAGTAAATATAATAATAAAACTATTATTAGCAAAATCATTACTAATAACAGCTTTATATTCACCTACTCGAACATCTACTACTCCATCTGGATAAATATAATCATAAAGATCTATTTCCATAACTAATTCATTTTAGATACATAGATTTTATATAAATGTTCGAATTCCTTCTTAGACATTACAACAACAGCAGATTTAGCTTTGATAGCAGAAGATTCAAGAATCATAGCTCTACCGCCTATTACCTTTTGATCATCATGATAAAGATCTTCAATAACAAAACAGTTTTTACCAGATTCTAGAACTTCAGTACATTCAGGACATATATTATAGTTAGTACTACCTATACTAATGGATTTATTACCACATATAATACAATTAGCGAAAGTAGTTTCTATTCTACCTTCGCCATCTACGTTAAACTCTATCTGATTTGCCATAAGTCGATATTCTTCTACGTGATTCGATTTGCAACAACTTAACAGCATTAACAGTGTTAAGTGTAAAAGCTACTAGACTATAAAGTCTTTCACTACGACCAATTCTAATTCTTTTTTTAATCATACCAGTTTGTTTTAAATAATTAATAATAATAGATTGTTTATACTTCCCCCGTAAGAGAATCTTGTTTAAAATATTTTCTTAGTTTATTAAGATGTTTTATTTCATAACGAACATATTCTCTTAAATTATCAAGAGTAGTATTATTTTCATTAATATCATTAACAATATAGAATGAAAACGATCTACTATATTTAATAGTATTACTATTAAAATTATATACAATAACATTAACGCTAATATAATTAAGAACTCTTTCAGATTCTTTAAATTGAGTAGAAACTGAAAAGTGAAGATCAGTACAATGTTTCCTAACTAATCTTTGAATGATTAATAGAAACTCCAACATTTGTTTATGAGTTGTTTTCATATATAATGATTTAAATGAATAATCAATAAAAAAGGAGTAGACGCTTCTACTCCGATGGGATAAAATAGACAATATTATTCTCACGAACTGTATTACTAGTAACCTTAAACAGTTTAATCTAAGGAAAATATAACTAAACATAGACATTTTACGAAGAGGATTTCCCTTACTTCAACGATTACTCGAATAATGTTTCAACTTAATAAGTCATCATCAGTATGTTCATTTAAAAATAACACTATCTTCACAGACCGTGTTACTATGACTGAATCTTAGTGTATAATACATATACATAATTAATAGAACAGAAATTATGATAATTCGCTTTTAAGATATTCAGTAATATCTTCATTTATAATACTAGCAATCTTACTAATAATAAATAGATAATTACTAAATATCATCTTATGATCTTTAGGATTATTATAATGAGGATTAGAACTCATATTATCAACAGCTTTACGAAGAGTTGAAATATTGATACTTTCATACCCTCCATTAGCTACTATATAACCATTTAGAAGATTCTTAGAAGTAACAATAAGACCTTCAAGTATATTTAATTCCATATTATAAAGTTTTAAATTAAAAAATGCTATCAATACTGACTAACTTCACAGTCTATCAATATTAATAGCATTGGCTAATTAATTCATAAATTAAAAGATTTCAAAACCCTTTGACAAGACGTATTTTCAATTGCATTAACTAGCGTATAAATAAAACAAACTGGTTAGAGTTTAATGAGAATACCAAGTACAAATCCAAGAATGAAAGCAAAACCTACAATACCAACAGTAGTATAAAGCCTTTTAGCATCTTTCATTCCTAGTTTATTACCGAGGTTAGCATTACGATTACGAAGTCTGTTAATATCTTCTTCAAGATTACGAATACGACATTCGTAAGATTGATTAGACATACGTAACTGTTCACTTGTTATTTTAGCACTATGAAGAGTAGTGTTTAATTCAGAGTTACGGTTACGAAGAATAATAATCTCAGCTTTACACTGAGCAATAGTTGGACGTTTAGCTTCTAAAATATCTGCCATAATATTATTATTTAATAGTTAATCTTCAATATTTTCTATATCCAAATCTAAATCTTGATTACATTCAGATAGAGTTTCACCACGATTCCATTTGTCGGCTATCTCACAATCGAGATAATCAACATCAGTACCTAATGCACAAATAGGAAATCCAATAGCACCATCTAAATAATCTTCCATAACTCGTAGTATTTAATAATGCACAAGTATATGAATAATATTTAGATAATGCTAAGGATTAAGAGCTTTATTAAGATTACTTAACTTTAGTAGGTGGATAAGAGCTATCATGATCATCACACTCCTTTACGGGGGTGGCACAATTCTCTTTACGAATATAATACTCGTTCGCCTTCTTTAAGTCTTTGATGATTGCTTCATAATCAATAATCTTTTGATTACACTCATTGATAATACGTTCTCTTTCTTCACATAGATCATTTACTTGATCAAGATTGTCTTTAAGATTTCTAATTTCAGCTTTATAGGTTTTTAGTTGAACATTTAAATTTCGATCAGCTTCATAAATCTTATTAAGTTCGTCATTATAATAACAAATTTGGTCTTTAAGGTCGTCAAGAATACCAAGAGTACTAGCAGCAGCACAAACAATCTCTTTGTCAACAGAAATAAGAGTTTTATCATCAGATAGTATAGTAATAGAATCTTTCATAGCAACGACTAGTTGCTTATCGGAGTTTTGTAATATCTTCATGATAGAATAATGTTATAAGTAATAATTGAACAAATAGAAACATAAGCAACGACTACAATAGCTATAATAAAACAAATAGTGTTACTTAATTTAGTATGAGATCGAAGCATATTCCAGATAGTAATAAAAGCAATGAACATTAACATTACTTTTATGAAGTAATTATCGAAACTTGTCATAGATCAAATTCACTTTGTTTATTAATATTCTTATATGATTGAATTTCTTTATCTTGCTTTTCAATCTTCTCCTTATTTATCTCAATTATAGCATCTTGAGTTTTAATCTTAGCACGAAGTTCTTCAATAGTATCTTTTAGAATTGCAATCTCAGTTTTATTATGCTTGACTACGCTATTAAGTTCTTCGTTTTGACTAAGAACATATTTATAGTTAGATTCAAGCTGATTATAACTAACAATAAGTTGATCGTACTGAGACTTAATACCATAATAGTTCTCATTATCTGCTCGAAGATTTTTATTAGCAGTTCTAAGAATTTCTATATCATTCTTATAAGAATCTAATATATTTTCCATAAATTGCAAATTGTTAAGAATTAAATTTATCAGTTGTAACGAGTAGTTTTAAAGATAGACTTGATTGTCTTAATGAATCTCTTAAACCTATTAGTACTATTAGTACTTCTATCACTATTAGAACTACTGTTGACTGTTTTGATATGAGTAGTATCGGAGATACTAGGATTATCACTATTGCAACGAGAGCTACAAATGTTATTATCAATCTTACAATAATAACTATTAGAACTATTGTTGCCAGTGTTAATAGTGTTAACGTCAGTGTTAATAGTGTTAATACAATCAGAGATAGTAGGAGTATTACTAGGATTGCTAGTAGAAGTACTATTAGGAGTACTATTAAGAGTACTAATAACACTATCAATGATATTAATGACAATAGGATTGTCAATTGAGTTATCAGTTGGATTGGGACTGTTGGGAGAATTAGATGAAAAAGAGTTAGAGATAAAGTCGGAGACTTTAGACTCTAAGGGAGACAGATTGGAGGCTAACTACTTGAAGAGCTTGAGGAAGAGCTTGAGAAGGAGGAAGATGAGCGGCTTCGGCAGCACCTAAATCACTACCTTGATCACACTTATCTCCAATAATCTCTTTAAACTTCTCTATTTCACCTATTATTTTATCAATAGTATCTAGTTCACCAGCACTAAACTTGTTCCTAAGTTCACTATTACTCTCACTTTTACCCTTAGACTTACTCATTCTATCTCTTATTTCACTCTCATAACCATCTAATTTAGCCTTTAGATCGTCATCAACTCTAGCACTAACTCTAGATATGTACTTTTTCAAGTATAACTCCTTATTAATTATATTAACAAGCTCTTGAGCATCTATTATATAGCTCTTATGATCATTCATACGAATGATAATAAGATAGACTGATTGGACAGTTATAGACTTAATGTCTTTAGTAGTGTACATGATGAATTTGTTTATCAGTTGTTATAAGTAGCTTATCAGTTGTCCTAGGTCGTTTGCTATCGTGACTATCTTTGCCAGATGGCTTTGCCGGACAACGAACATAAGTCGGATGACAGCAAGAGTATCTGTGTAAACACGCTGAATAGCACTGACAGCTTTAATGCTAGCAGGACTATCTGTCCCACTAGCATTACTAACTCCTACTTGAACATCATTGCAAGCTGTATCTTCTCAAGAGCGGTGAACTTGTTACCAAGCTTAAGCTCGTATGGGAAGAATTCGATACGATCATGTTCGGTAACATGAACTTCGGCAGGTGCTTTAGACGCATACGGATTGATGTATTGCTCACCGGCAGCGAGTAGTCTAGACATAACTGATATGCGAGCGCCTTCTAATACCGATACGACAACCATGAACGGTGCAGTTTCGACAATCTTGGCGAGCACTGTCTCGTTCATACCTTTCAGTATGGCTGCAATCTGAATGCGACTGGTAAAGATATTACGAGTAGTACCCAACTCATAAGCACCAGTATCAGCATTAAGAATATACTGCGGCAGACCCTTAGAAACAACAATGGTCATAAAACCACTATCACTATCACGGTCAACGACATTAGTAATAATGCAATTAGCATGATTAGTAACGTCGCTACGACCTAACATAAGACCTGTAACAGTATCTGCGTCCTTACCCCAATAAGCCGACAATGGTAGTAGTTCGGCAGCAGGAACATCTTCAGCTACTTTAGTAGCATCATCAATAGCTTTTTTAACAACGTCTTCAGCAGTTACAACAGTGGTTTCAGTGGCTTCAACAGCGTTGTCAGCTACTACAACTTCACTAACAACAGTTTCTTTTTCTTTACTCATGGTTTCAAATGTTTTTAATGTTTATAATAAAATAATGCAATATGTTTAATGTCAATCGGTTTGACACTCAATATGTTTAATGTCAATCGGTTTGACTGTATCATTATTAAGTTTACAATCCTAAGTAATCCTCTGCATCGCTCTTGAATATAGCGAATCCTTTGAGTATTCCTAGTAACAGTATCAAATCGGAGCAATCGTATGTTTGTGAATATTTAATCACACTCATTAGCATATATAAAATTGACATTGCTACACCACGTAACAATGTCAATCGCTCAATTAATACATACAATCTCATGTTCATTATCGTTATTCGTCCAGATTTCAAACTCCTTATCATTAACTCCATCAATAGCATCACGAAGATCACGAGCAATAGCTTGATCACAATAACATTCTGTACCATCAGTAAGAACAACAGTAGCAAAATCATCACCACTGATAAGATACGTAGTAATACTATGTACTTCATCTAATGATAATGATCTAGTAGCATCTATGTAATCAGGAATAACATAGCTACTAGCAGTAGTTGGACTAGCACTATCAGCACTAGTATCAACACACGAGACAACAATAGCAGACATTGCACCTACTAGGAACAATGATAACCACAAGATAAACCTTACATCTTTCATAATGATTAATAATTTAATTAATAATATTAACAGCAATATGTTTAAGGTCATTTGGTCTGACAGGGGGAGTTCAATAAGTAGTTGGATGGGCGGGGGTATTGGTATGGAGCCGTAGCCACTTAAATTTACGCACTACAAAAATTTTATTTTATTTTCTAGTAGAAACTTTATCATTAACTTTATCACTAACTTTATCTCTCTTAGAATCTCCTTTTACAATAGAAAGATATATTCTCTACGAGAACAGATCTTTAAACAACATGAACTTGTTTCTAAATTGTTTCAGTAACATTAGCTGCGCGATCATAACAACACACTCGCTAAAAAATTTTTATTATTTTCCCCAGCACTTCTTCTACTACTAACTCTACTACTAACTCTACTACTTCTTCCTTCTTCTAATCTAGCACTTAGTCTATTATTTATCTTAGTACATTCTCTAGCACCTCTAGCACTAAAAGCCTCTCTTAGAACAACAAAGAACTATTCTCTTCAAGAACAACTCTTTGGATAATAATACCTCTTGCAACAGTTAATTCAATATTAATTCTAATTCAATTTGCAATAACTAGAACTCCATCTGCAATAGCAAGAGTTCATTCTCTACGAGAACAACCTCTTTAAAGAGTTGCAATAGTAGATAGAGCCTAGCTGTCACCACCCCCGTAAAGAAATGTGAATGTTAGATTGCTACTAACTCCACTAGTAGATATAACAATAGCTTGAGTAATAACTTGAGTAGTAATTTCAGCACAGTCAATGGCAGGTAGATCAGAAGTAGATTCAATAGTAGTTCAAGGAGTTTGAACAATCGACATTCCTTTACGGGGGTGGACATAAGTAAGACTCCATCTAATAGTAACTACAACAGCTTGATTAATAGTTCCAATAGTAGTTTCAACAATAGTTTCAGTAGTATCTGCAATAGTACAAACTTCAATACATTTTGCAGTACAAACTTCAATACCTTCTGCAATATCTGCAACAGTAGTATCGACAACCGCCTCTGTACTATGCAGCGTGGGTACTAGTATAATATATTATAAATATATTATATCTATCAATTATTATATTTCATATAATAATTGATACTTATTTGTGCGCACACGTACATTACTTATATACGCGCGTGTATATAATGTACGCACGTACACGTGTGCGTACACCTGCGGGTACACCTAGAACATGCGCACGTATGCGCATTTACACTAAGGTACGGAAGTGAATATGCCTATGCTTAACTACTTTTAACTATAATTCTACTACTAAATCCGATTATAATCTTTATGTTTGCACTGTTACTACTGGTGTTAATACTACTGTTGTTAGTACTGGTAAACTTAATATTCATTTAAACTATTGTAGTTATGCTTAATCTAGTTAACAATTCTACTAAAGAAACTTTTAGACTTCCTCAATCAGTTCATGAAATTGGATTTGATTATGTTAGTTCTTGTGTTGAACATATTGAACTTCGCAAGCATTATGCTCTTATTGCTCTTATAACTACTGCTCCTTTAGTAGACCTTATTGATACTAATAACAAAGGTCTTGCTAATACTAAAGCAATTCTTATTAAAGCTAATTATGCAGATGAGAACGATAACGATAAAACTCCTGTTAATCGTTTTATTTTTGCTGCTCCTAGTGATTTGTTTAACGGTATTGATTGTAATACTCGTAAGAACGAATTGTCTATTGGTTATATTCGTAAGTTTGTTAATAGTGATAAGAATCTCTCTATGAGTATTAAACGAGGAACTATATTTAGTAAAGTTGGACAAAGTGCAGCTGCTTCTGTTATTAACAGTATTGAAACTAGCAGTTCTACTCTTCCTAAGTTAGATACTACTATTATTCAAACTGTTACTTGTGTTGACTATAAGATCATTCGTATTACTGATATTATTGGTCATAACAATAACGAAGGTATTCCGGAGAAGTCTTCTTTTAACAAGTTTATTATAGCTTCTAATTTACTCGAAGTATAATGCCTACTATTGACCTAAATGAAAAACGTGATTTACTAGTTCGTAGAGAAGATATTATTGCTACGATACGAACTAGTATCACTGATGGTGAAATACTTGAAGATATTATCGAAAGTGTTGAACGTCAAGTTGTAGCTCGTTGTGCTGAATTAGGTCGTGTTTCTATTCCATACTTCGGAGCTTTTGTTCCTAATGAAGGAAAGCTTGATGCTATTGAACATCAACATGTGATGAAAGTCCATAGAGATACAATGAGTCGTGAAGAGTACATGGAGTTTAAAAAGAATCTTCTTCGTGAACGATTTAAAGTTAGACGTGGTTTTCGTAGTCGTACTATTATTATTAATAGAACTATTAGACTTAATAGAAATCACGCTGATAGAATCCTTAAAAGATTTCGTTCTGATAGATGGTTTAGATTATATTTTTATCTCTATGCTCATATGGGTGCTCATGATACTCTTGATTATTATGCTTCTCAAACTATCGAATTATGATTGAAGTTGCTCCTTTAGATATAACTCGAATGCTTGCTGTTAATGAGCAAGGTATTCCATTTGCTCCTAACATTCGTCAGATTCAAGATAAAGATGTTAGAGAGCTTTATATTAGAGATAAAACTCCTACTAAAAGTAGATACATTCAAGAAGTTGGAGTTATCTATTATGTAGCTGATCCTAAGTCTCCTCCTAATCAAATGGGTTATAGTCGTCCCGAAGCTCTTGTTGTTGCTAAGAGTAATTATGGTCTTGATGCTAATTGGGAACCGGATGAACTTATTAATCGAATCATTGATGAATATAAGAAAGGTTGGACACCTGCTGAGGAAGCTCTTAATAGTGCGTCTCGTGCTCTTCATAATGCTAATCTTGCAGCCAACTTTATATCTGAGCAACTATCTATTAAAATGCACGGTGGGCTTAAAGACGAAGATACTCTAGTTGTTATTGATTATATCAATAAGCTAAGTACTATTATTAATCTCCTTCCTAACCAACTTAAAACTCTTAATGAAGCTAAACAAGCTGTTATGCTAGATAATCAACAACGTAAAGCTCGTGGCGGTAAAACAATTACTACTAGTATGCTAGCTACTGATGCTGCTGATATTGAAGCTCAAGCCGAAGCTGAAAGAGCTAGATTAGGGTTAACGCAAACTAATACTAGAAGTTCCTTTACGGGGGAAGTACAAACATATGAACTAACAAAGTAATGATACAGATAGCACCGAAATACAAACAGACGAAGTTGTTCTTCGATGAACCAACTCATAAGTATACTGATAGTTGTGGTAACTCTTATAAGAGTGTTACTACTCTTATTCATGATTACGTTCCTAAGTTTGAAACTGATTACTGGGCTAGATATAAAGCCAAAGAACTTGGTACTTCTGCTAAATTAATTAAGAAGGAATGGGATACTATTCGTGACAATGCTTGTGATATGGGTAATGTCTATCATAATAACTTTGAAGATGGAATACGTAAAAACAGTAAGTTCTTTAATGCTATTAAATATCTTAATAAATCTGCTAGTACTCAAATGACTACTGTTGCTGATTTAGATGTTATAGACGATCATGTTAAACTATTAGATGTTGATGAGTTTATAGATCATACTGAAAACAAATATCCGGAGATATACGAAGTCTTTAAATACTATACTGATAGAGGTTATAAGATATATTCTGAGATCGGTGCTTTTCTTCCTGATTATCTTATTAGTGGAACTATTGATATACTTCCTATTCGTGAAGATGGTTTTGTTATTCTAGATTGGAAAACCAATCGTACTGGATTACGTTTTGAAGCAGGTTATTATCGTAAAGATAAAACTGTTCGTCCTAATCAAGAAACAAATGAATGGGTAAGTAAGCCAGACGATACTATGCTTCCTCCTCTTGGACATCTTTCTAATTGTAATGGAAATACTTATAGCTTACAGCTTAATATCTATTCTCGAATGGTATCTCTTATTACTGGTCTTCCTTGTAGAGGTTTAGCTCTTTGTCATATTGAAATTCCTTTTGTTCTTAATCAATATGGTCGTCCTCAAAGATTCGGTGATGGATTTCATATTGATACTACTAAACAAGAGTCTGCTAAATGGTATAAAATAAATCGAATGGATAATGAAGTTAATGCTATATTTCATAGTCGTTATCAATCTATTCACGGTACTCAAAAGAAACAATTAAATCTATTCGCATCATGAGTAAATATAATGATGAATTAATTAATAAATGTCTTAAAACAGATTGGAAAAAGACATTAGAAGCTAAAGGTTATTCCTATTTTGTTAATGGTGATTATAATCTTAATCTTATTGGTGTTCGTTCTGCTAATCATGGTAATGAATTCAACGATGCATTCATTATTGAATATTGGAATAAGAAAGGTAATAAGTTCTGTCCTATATTTCCTTGTACAACAGATCCCGGCTATAAAAGTCTTGCTAATCCTGTTAACATTAAAGGTTGTGCTATTCTAGTTCCCGGTCAATATCGTGGTGCTTGGAAAGTTGGTTATCATAAAGGACAATATAAAGCTCTCGTTCAACATAAACCTGTTAAAGTTTATCGTGATAATAATAAAGATTATTATCTTAATTTTAATCCTGAGACTATTGAAGAAGGAATGTTTGGAATTAATATTCATAAAGCCGGAGATTCTAGTATTGTTGTAGATGGTTGGTCTGCTGGTTGTCAAGTTCTAGCTCGTAGTTTTGATTTTAATGAACTAATGAATCTTGTTACTCTTGCTACTCCTATTTGGGGAGATAGATTTACTTATACTTTACTTGAAGAAAAAGATTTGTTGAGATGAAGACATTAAAGATAGTATTGATAGTTATAGTAATACTAGTTGTAGCCATTTGGTTGCTAAAATTATTAAATAACGATAAGAAAGGTGTAGAAATTTCTTATGTCAAAGTAGACACTGTTTACGTTGAAACTAACAAACGTGATAGTATTGCTAAACTTATTGATACTATCTTTATTAATAATGCTAATAATACAAAGAATGAAGAAGAACTACATAAAGCTATTGTCGATAGTGATAGTGTTGCTATTGTTCGGAAGTTCATTGAGTTGTGCTCAAAGCCAGTCGGAAGATAGATTGAAGCAAATGGAGAGTGAAGTAGATTCTCTAGTTTCACATTCCTTTACGGGGGTGGATTCAATAAGTCTTAATAAAGATATTATTAAAATAGCTAATGCAAAGCTAATTCTATCTAATGAATATAAGTCTCAATATGAAAGTTTTAAAGCTGCTTATGAACTTAAAGTTCAAGATTGTATATTTGCTGATAGTATTATAGCTAGACAAAAGTTTGAGATTCGTAGAATATCTACTGTTGCTAATAATGCTATTGATAGTCTTAATGATGAACAAAAGAAATCTAAGAAATATAAAAAGCAACGTAATGTAGCTATTGGCTTTGGAACTATTATAACTATTGTTGCTGCAATGCTTATAAAATAAATGAAATATGGAATTACGCGAATATCCATTTTGGAATTATATAAATGAAGATAAATCTCATTATCCACATGCTAAAGATAATGGTTATCATGATCCTACTGATTCATTCCTTATAGGTGAATCGGGAGGATTTCTTCTTAATATTAATCCAAAGTATAGATTCGTTAATACTCATTTGCTTACTCCTGCTGCTAATGAGTTTGAAAAGAATGGAGGAAAATACACACTATTTAATGAAGATAGTATTCCTCATATTAACTTTCGTAAGCAGGAAACTATTCGTAGAATGGTAGGTTATAAAGCTCCTTGTAAATTAAATACCGAAACTGGTGAAGTTGAAGATTTATATATTACAGGTGAGCATTATAATTTTATCAACTATGGACGTATTCTTAAACTTGATACTAAAACTCTTAGAATAGAGAAAGGTAAAGTTACTGGTAAGAAGATTCTAGGCTTTCCTCGTTTTATTGATTGTCAATGGTGGTACTTTATTATTAAGCAGTTCTGTAAAGACAATGGTTTCTTTCTTATTAATGATAAAACTCGTCGTGGTGGTTTTAGTTATATGGAAGCTATTGGTTCTGCTAATTATATAAACCTAGTTCCAAATCGTTCTGTTATTCATGCAGCCGCTGATAATAAGTTCTTGATTCAATCTGGTGGTCTATCTGACTTTATGAAGAAACAGATTATCTTTTATGAAAGTCATACTCCTTTTGCTAGAGGTATTGCTAAGATTGATTCAAGTGACTTTATTCTAGGTTTTAAAGATCAAAGTACAGGAGTTGTAGATACTAGTAGTTGGAATAGCGCTTGTATATCAGTGTCAACTAATAATAATCCATCTGCTGCCGTTGGTAAAGATGCCGGAGAAATCAAGTGTGAGGAAATGTCTGAGTTCGAGAACTTCGATGACTTTATGGACGTTACTACTCCAACACTTAAAACTGGTTCTGTACTTACTGGTTTCTTAAATGCTTGGGGAACTGCTGGTAAAGCTAATAAAGGCTGGGCTGTATTCGAACAAAACTTCTATGATCCTAGATCGGGTTCATTTATGGCTTTTGAAAATGTTTGGGATAAAGATAGTAGAGATTCTGTTTGTGGTTATTTTAAACCTTATTGTTGGGGTCTTGAAGGTTATAAAATTAGTGAAGATTCTTCTATTGCTAATCTTACTTCTCTTGATAAAGATGGTAATTCTGATGTAGCTCTTGGATTTAAGATTGCAGAAGAAGAACGTGCTGCTGAGAAGAAGAATTCTAAATCATTCTCTAAGTATATTAGTTATTGTGGTCAATATGCTAATATGCCTGCTGAATCTTTTAGTTCTGTTACTGAGAATATATTTAGTAGTGAAATACTTGATGAATGGGAACAAGAACTTCGTATTAGTAATGATTATAAATTCTATACTGATGGTTTGTTTGTTGAATACGATAACGAGAAGTTCGAATTTATGTCTAATGCTCGTATTGCAACTCGTGAAGGAGCTAAATTTAATCATGACTATTTCGATTATATTAAGAACGTTCCTCGTCATAGTAATGAAGATCCGCATGGTTGTATTCGTATATTTTTTAGACCTATTAGCGTTGTTTATACTGATAAGAAAAGCAATACTCCGATCAAAGGTTGTCCTCCCGGAATTTATAGTATAAGTTATGACCCTGTTGGTATTGATAAAGACAAAGGCGAAATTACTAATAAGCACTCTCATAATAGTATTAAAGTTTGGATGAATCCATGTATTTATAATGGATATAAAACTAAACTTTGTGCTACTTATTATGGTCGTCCTAATACTCTTGAAGAAGCTGATAGAATTTGTTATAACTTAGCTCGTATGTATAATTGTATTGGAACTACTAATGTTGAAACTAACCGAGGAGAAACTATTAGTAATTTTAAGAAATGGAAAGCTCTTCGTTATTTAGGTTGTCATCCAGTATGGTTGTGGGATACTTCTATTAAGAATAAAATTAGTACTACTATTGGTTATAACGTAGGTAATAATCAAGTTAAACTTGACGGTCTACGAATGCTTAAAGAAATGCTTTATACTGTTATTGGTAAACGTCCAGACGGAAGAGAACTATTAGTTCTCCATACTATATATGATCATCCTTCTGTTCTTGAATTAAAGAAATGGAACGAAACAGGTAACTTTGACCGTGTATCAGAAATGATTGTTCGTGGTATTGAATGGGCTGCTAATGATAAGTTTGCTGAGAATGAAATGAAACATCGTAAAAAGGTCGATACTCAAGAGGATAACTTTTGGACTAGACCTAGATATTAAAACTATTAAAATTAATGCTCATGTTTAATTGGATGAAAGTAAGTAACCGTATGCTTCATTTTAAATACGGAATACTAACAGGTTTTCTAACTATAATATTCACGTTAGGTGTTGCTGTTGGTATGGAATACAAAGATAAATTATATGGTGGAAAGTTTGATATATTAGATATTATTGCTACATTGCTTGGCGGAATCATAGGTAATGTGATTCTAGTAGTTGTAATACTAATCATAAAACTTATATTTGTATGAGTACTATCAATCTCAAAATTAATAGTCGAGTTGGAGATTTCCCCGAACAAAGGATTCCCAATTCTCAAAAGGATTATACTTGGGGTTCTCGTTGTATTGATTATGTTATAGCTGCCGGTCTTAGTGCTAATGATAGAACTAAGACTGAGCAGTTATTAGAGATTTTACATAATAATATTCCTAACGAGTTCTATCGTAAAACTCTTAATCCTTTTAATGCTACAAAGGAAATCTATACTCGTTTTCCTGCTACTATGCGAAATCTTGATATCATTAATGATATTGTTCGTAGATATATTTCAGAATACACTAAAGAACAACATGAATTCTTAGTTACTGCTAATAATCCCGACATCATTATGGCACGTGATAATGCCATTAAGAACGATATTATTAAGCGAGCGCTTCTAGCATTTCAAGAAGAATTTCAAAGACGAGTTCAAGAAGCTAATGCTCAGAACGAAGAACTTGCTGCTCAAGGTCAACCTACTCAACAAATTAATCCTCGAGAACTTGCTGCTGATGCCGAACAGTTCGAAAAAGAATTCATTGAGAATTATATTGATGAGATTAGTGTTCAAGCTCAACAACTTATTGATGTAATTGATGATACTACTAATACAGATGTTCAAGCTCCTATTGCTTATTTCAACTTTATAACAACGGGAGAATGTTATAGTTATCATACTGTTAAAGGAAAGAAAGTAATTAAGGAAACAGTTCCTACTACTGAAATGTTTCCTGTTCCTAATGGAGCTATCTTTGTATCAGGTTATGACATGGTTGCTAGAAGATTGCAAATGTCTTATTCTCAAGTAATAGATCAATTCAAAGATGATCTTACTGAAACAGAACTTGAATTCATTACTAATTATTATAATCCTGTTAATGGCACTGGTGTTCCTAGCAAAACTTTTAATCTTAACTCTTATACTTATTTCTTTCCCGAAAAGTGTAAAGAACTAGACGAAGAAGATAGAGCTTTATTTACTGCTGGTAATGTTGATGTTCGTGAACAGAATGGTGATCTTCTAGAAGTTTGGCATGCTTGTTGGGTAGGTTATGCAGAAGTTAAAGTTCTTCATTATATTAATGAGATTGGATTTGAAGATCAAATGATTGTTCCCGATGACTTTGAATTCAATGCTGAACTTGGACATCTTAATATTGAAACTATCTATAAGAAACAAATCTATGAAGGTTATCGAATTGGAACGAAACAATACGGTATTTATCCCGGTGGCGCTAAACCTATTGTATTCCAAAACGATGATGATCCTAAACTTCCTTATACTGGTCTTGTTGAACCAATTCCTATGATGGGTAAGTTTAGTGTTGTTGAGATACTTACTCCTTTTCAAATTCTTATTAATATCTTCTCTTATCATAGAGAGATGATGATTGCTAAGAATAAGATGTTTGCTCTTCTTATTGGTAAATCTCTTCTTGGAGCCGGTGAAGAAACTGATAGAATTATTTATAATCTTGCTGCCGAAGGTATTCTTGCTTACGACGATAGTGAAGATATGAATAGTTTGAAAGCTCAGCAGATTCGTATGCTTGATGCAAATATTAGCGGTTATATAACTGAAATGACTAATCTTATTGAATCTATTAAGAATAGTGCTCGTGAGATGGTTGATATGACTCCTCAACGTTATGGACAAATTGCTACTAGTGCAGGTAAGTCTACAACTGAAGAAGCTATTTCTCGTGGTTCTATGGGAACAGTTATTATTAACTATATGTTTGATAAGTTCCGTGAAGATGAATATGATATTGATCTAAACAATTCTAAGTATGCTTGGATTGATGGTTTAGATACTGCTTACTTCGATAAATCTCGTAATCGTAAATACATCTCTCTTAATGTTAATGCTCATTCTTATGGTCAATATCTTATTAAAGCTAAGAACTCTGATAAAGAAACTGAGAACTATGAGCAATTAAAGAACTGGGCTTTCAGTGCTGCTCAAAATGGAGATTTAGATATGGCACTTGCTGCTATTACTTCCGGTAATGTTCCTGCTCTTAAAATAGCTGTTGAACGTTATCAAGAACTTCGTCAAAAGAACGAAGAATCTCTTCGTCAACTAGACCAACAACTAGAAGAACAGAAACATAGAGAAGCTCTTGAGCTTATAGCTGCTAAAGGAGAACAAGATAGACTTACTGAGGAAGTTAAACAATATTTCGCTCTTCAAGCTAAAGGTATGGATGTTGAAGCAGCTATGGCTAGTATTGGTAATTCAAGTCAAGCTGGAACTTCCCCCGTAGAGAAACAGAGAGAGTTATCTCTTAAAGAACAAGAACTTGCTGAATCTCGTAGAGCTAAGAATCTTGATTTTATTGATCATGCTCTCGATAGACAGAATGATCTAGCTATTGCTAAAGAGAATAAGAATAGATATGATAGACCTAAGTCTAGCTCTTCAAGTAAGAAGTAGTTGTGCTGTTTAAATTGGTGTTTGTTTTGTTAGTTAAGTTCATCTCTATGAGAAAGCGTTACCCTCGATATTCGATTATCGGGGGTATTTTTATGAGTACAACATGCACGTAGACAGTACTCAGAGCTTCACAGTTGAATTTTATATACCTAGATGAACAACTGTATTATTTCATGTTAACGTGTCACTATGAGGCTTAAAATGGCTCATTTTAAGAACGTGTACAGCGTTCAAATTGCCCGATAATACTAGTGACTCTATTACTCTTAATCTCGTAAATCTCGCCATCTGTTACTGCTGTACGAGGTATTTAAGCAATTGAAACTTGAATGTTTAAACCTAATGGAATATATTTGTGACAAAGTAATATTAACCAAAAACATATTTATATGGGAGTTATTAATGAAGAACTTGATTTAAGTATTGACAGTATTGATAATGGTACTGCTGATACTACTGTTGATAATGGTTCTGATACTACTACTATTACTAATCCTCCTGCTCCGGAAGACAAAGGTAGTAACGAAGGAAACAATCAGCAAAGTTCCTCTACGGGGGAAGATACAACTACTCAAACAGATAACAATACTGCTAATAATAATAATCGAGATGTAACAGTAGCCGAAGGCGATCAAGTTACTATTGATGATATTCCTTGTACTATTGATGCACAAGGTAATGCAGTAGATGCTAACGGTACTATTGTTAAAACATCAGAAGAACTTCAAGCACTTATTGCTGCTAATGCAACAGAAGAACCTTCTGTTCTTAGTGTTTTGCAAGAACGTTTCGGTGTTGATTTCAAAGATGAAAATGGTAATCAAATTGTATTCGAAGATTCTGTTGAAGGTATTAATAGTTATATTGATACTGTACTTCAAGCTCGTATGCAAGAACGTGAAGAAGCTGCTGTTAACAATCTGTTTAAACAATATCCTGTTCTTGAGCAGGTTTATTCTCATTTGAAACTCAATGGTTCTATTGAAGGATTTAATGAAATTCCAGATAGATCAGATGTTGTTATTGACAAAGATAACGAAGAACAACAGATTGCTGTTATCAAAGAAGAATGGGCACTTGAAGGAAAGAAAGGAAACGTTAATTCTTATATTGACTATCTGAAAGCTTCCGGTATTCTTTATGATACTGCTGTTGAATCAAATAAAACTGTTGCTGAGATTTACAATGATCGTCGTGCTGAACAAACTGCTAAACGCGAAGCTGCCGAAGCAGAAGAAAGAGCTGCAATTGATGCTTATTGGAAATCTGTAGATGAAACTATTGCTAAAGGTGAAATTCTAGGTTATAAGATTCCCGAAACTATTCAACGTACTTTTGATGGTAAGACTACTGTTGCTACTCGTGCAGATTTTCAGAAGTATCTTACTAAAGTTGTTGATGATGAAGGAAATACTGCTTATATGTTAGATGAAGCTAAAGTAGATAGTAATTCTCGTATGCAGGATGATTTACTTAGAGCGTATCTTAGATTTACCGGTGGTAACTATTCTAGTCTTGTTAATATGGCTGTTAATAAAGAAAAGGTTATTAAACTTAGAACTCAAGCCCAACAAGCTGCTACTCGCAAGACGTTAGTTCTGAATAGTAGAAACAAAAGTAATAAACACGTTGACAATAATGATTTAGTATTGTCTTAACGAGTTAACTAACTAAATTAAATTGATATGTATAAACTAAGAGAAGTCGAAAGAGGTAGATATGATGATAGAGGTTACTCTAATGAGCAATCTCTAGCTGCATTAATGCTTCAAAAGCCAGAGGAAATAAACAACTTCCTTACCTATACTTATGGTATGGATGATGATCGTTTTCCTCTTACTTTCTTAACAGAAGGTCAAGGAGCTGCTGGTGTCCGTGATATTTCTACTGTTGAATGGACTTGGAAGACTATGGGTCGTATGAAAACTAATGACTATGTTGTTTGGTTTAATATGGCAGATACTACTCCGGGTATTGGTGGTAAAACTATTGAAGTTGAATTTGCTACTGGTCTATTCATTGAACAGTTCGGTCTTATGTCTCCTGATGGAACAACTGTTCGTATTATGCGTGATATGGGTCCTGGAACTCATGGTGGACATAAGTATGCTCTTCGTATTAAGAATCCCGATAAGTCAGCTTATGTAGATCCAGAAAACTTCGAGAAAGGTAAGTACTGGTGTATGTTGTCTCCAAGTATTCCGGAATCTTATTCTAAGGGTAATAAGAGTAATGTTATGGGACCGGGTATGATGAAGTCTCAACTTGGTTTCAAACGTTATACTAAAGAAATTGCTGGTAACATTAGTAATGTTATTGTTAACTATGCATTTAAAACTCGTGGTGGCGGAACTGATACTCGTTGGATTAACGAAGAGATGAGACAGTTTGATGTTCAGATGCGTATCTCTAATGAGATTGATATTTGGACATCTAAATACAATCGTACTCCTAACGGTACTATTGATATGAAAGACTGGGATAATGATCAGCCGATTCCCGAAACTGCTGGTATGTTTGAAATCCTCGAAGAATCTAACTATGACACTTACGGCGAATACTTGCCGTTATCTAAGTTGAAACGTACTGTTGGTGACGTTCTTGACAAAGATACTGATACAGGTGCTATGCAAATTACTCTGTTTGCAGGTCGTGGAGGTCTTGAAGATTTCGATGAATCAATGAGAGGTGAAGCTAAATCAGAAGGATTCATTACTCCGCTTGGAGATAAGATGATCGGTGAAGAAGGTGGCGGTCTTACTTATGGTAAATACTTCCGTAAATATAAGACTATTGACGGACATACTATCACTGCTGTTCATCTTCCGTTCTTGGATAAATCTCCGATTGCAGAACTTGACCGTGCTAACGGTAATATTCATCCTCGTACTGGTTTGCCAATGTGTTCACATCAGTTGATGTTCATTGACAATTCTACTTACAATGGAGAACGTAATATCCGTATGGTTCGTATGAAAGGTCAGTCTTATCTTGTAGGTGTTCTTAAAGGTCTTACTCCGATTCCTCCATCTTGGGGTGCTGTTCCTGATAGAGCAATTGCTACTGAGATTGATAAATCTACTTACGAAGTTAAGATGTCTCGTGGTCTGCAAGTTAATCGTGCTGAGAAGATGTTTATTCTTCGTTGCTCATTGTAACATTTAAACTTATATTATAATGGAAGGAAAAATAGAAAAAGGGATTAATATAGCAGGTATTGCTAGTAACGGTGTTAATACTGCCGTTACTAATCCTGCTCCCAAAGCTCCTACTAAATCCGATAAGGAAAAGACTTTGAAAGAAACCTATACAGAAGCTCTTAAAGAGAAAGATGGTTTAGATAAAGAATTCAAAGAAGTAAGAAAGATTAAAATTGGTCTTACTGCCGATATTACAGTTGGTTCTGTTTATAGACAAATCAACAGACAATATATTCAAGATCGTCATGATAGTATCGGTGGAAGTATCAATTCGGCTAGAATGCTTGCTAGTAATGCAGAAGAAATGGCTGCTTACATGCCTGCTATCGTTGGTTGCTCCGCTAATGATACTAAGTTCCAAGAACGAGTTTCTCGTTGGTTTCAGAATATCTCTATTCCAGTTCCTATGGATGGTTACGAATTCAATTGTGATTTCCGTTGGAGAAGAAAGGAAGATTATCTGAAATACGCAATTAAAGAACAGACTATTATTGAAGCATATGAAAATGCTGATAAGTCTACTGCTAAATTGCTGAAAGAAGCTATCAATAACTATGTTATTGAACTTAATGCTTTAGAATCTACTCGTTATCAATATGGACGTCCCGATAACATTGAACATTACATTGCATTCCGTCACTGTTTATTCTATCCGGATGTAGCAAAAGATACACAGGTTATTCATTTTAATCCTCGTGTTCGTTTTTATATTCGTGATGAACAGAGAGAACAGAATAGAGCTAAACGTCTTCGCATTCAATCTAATAAAGCTCGTAGAAATTATCTCGATCTTCTTGATGATGCAGAAAAGTTCAAAGCAATGTTTGTTTGTTATTGTGCTTCTACTGGAACAGATGTTATCACAAGTCTTAATCTTGATGAAAGTATTAAGGAAAAGATGCTTGATGATTACGCTATTCGTGAACCGGAGAAATTCAATAAAATGTTTAACAACAATAACCTTACTACCCAAGCTCTTATTGAAGAACTTATTGCTAAAGGCGAACTTGTTCGTTCTGATGTTAATCAGACAATACTTACTCCCGAAGCAGCATTTATTGGTTCTAATATGAAAGAAGCAATTGCTTATTTCAATAATCCAGAGAATGCTCAGTTCCGTAAAGGTTTGGAAATTAAGGTTCAATTATAACTATTGTTATGAAGATTACAGAGATACATGATCGGTTCGTGCTACTTGCACAACAAATGGGAATGAAAACTGTTCGGGCAATACTTCCCGAACAAATTGATGAACTAATTAATACCGAAAGTATTAATTATGTTAGAGATATATTCTCTCGTAAAGGTAATCGCGAACTCGATGGTATCTCTGATAATGTTATAAGACTTAACGAACTTGATCCTTTGTTAGTTAATCGTCCTATTGTTAGTCCTAGAAAAACAGATATTACTTTTGGTAAAGGTTATCGAATTAATACTACTGTGTTTATTCCACAGATAATGTATTTGATATCTGTTAGCTCCCTTACGGGGGAGGTATTAGCAAAATGTCGATTGATTGAAATTGATTATGTTCCTCAAACTCAAAATGATTATCATAGTAAATCAGTTGCAGTTAGTCCTATTTGTTACAAACTAGAAGATGGTATTGAAGTTATTGGAAACTTTGATGTAACTAAGTTTATAGTAACTTATATTAAATATCCTACTCTTGTTAATCTTGAAACAGATACTACTAATGAACTATCCGATATAGCTATGCAGAAAGTTATTGAACGAGCAGTTAATACTTATAATGCTATCTCTAATAATGATAGTTACGAGAGAGTTTCAAATGAATTATCTAAATTAGAATAATATGGAAAGACTTCTTTTCGCTAAAAACGTCGTTCTTGCCACTACTCCTGCTAGTATTAATGAGATAGGTGAAGCTGGTATTGCAGAAGGCGCAATCGCATTGTACGATGATACTGGTGCGGTTATTACAGATGCTCCTGCTAGACGTATTCCCCGCTTCTCTATGTTTATAGGTGGCGGAGCTTTTGCTAATGCTAGCGATTATTACAATAGTGTTCTTGATATAGACACTTATCGCTTTGAATATGCAAAGACTGAATATGCAGCAGGTACTAATCTAAGTGTTAACATTACTGTTCCCACCCCCGTAAAGGATAAGGATTATACCATTACTATGGTAAAACCGGGAACTGTTCTTAACGAACGTTACAAATGGAGTTCTTCTACTCGTGCTACCGAAGGAGATACTGCTACTACTGTTGCAAAACGTTTAGCAGATGAACTTAAAGCTCTTGGTAAAAACGAAGGATTTACTGCTACTGCTGCGGCTGCTAAGATTACTATCACTGCTAAAGATTATCAGAATTGGAATGTTGTTGCAGGTGATAAACTGTTTGGTGCTACTGTTACAGTTAATACTAAAGGTGTTGCTCCTGTTAATGATGATGCATTCTTGAAAGAATTGCAACTTCGTTGTATTGGAGCAGAAGGTATCAATGCTACTGAACGTGACGCCATTCAGTTGTACAAACTTCCTGTTCGTTCGAGTGCGACAGGCTGGACAACTTACGCTTTGACATTCTACAATTCCCGTAATCTTAGAAGCGGTAATACTGAAAACGTTAAGAGTATTGTTTATCTTGCTGTTCCTACTGGTTCTGCATCAATAACTACTCTTGATAAAATCTTTACTGCTCTTTCTTCAGTGGACGATCAACCTGTTACTTCTGAAGAATAAGTTTTAGAACAGATAGTATAACAAAAGCTAAGTATTAATTAAAGGGATTGCTATTGGTCTAATTACTAATAGTAACCCCTTTATTCATTTACATCATGAAAGAAATATTAGAATCCGCACTTAGTCAAGGTATAGCATCCGTAGTCGTAGTTGCTATATTCTTACTTCTCTATAAATGGCTAGACAATCGTAAGAAATCTGATTCAGAAAAGTTTGTAATTAAAGTAAGTACAACACTTGATAAACTATCGTTGTCGCTACTTGAGTTATCTACGTTCGTAACTGATATTACGAAGAATATAGTCAATAAAGATAAGGATAAGTGTAAGGCTGCTATTGAAGATTCAATGTATGCTTCTGCTATGCGAATTATTTCTTTTGTTTCTACTACTATTATTAATAATCATATTGATACTAATAAAGATAATATACTGTCTAATATTCATAACATTATAAATGCTGAATATTATACGGTATTTTCTACTTTATCTATGTATAAGATTAATGGTGCTAAACCTTCTGACTTCATGCAGAAACAATGGATGGTTGCTATTGAGAAATCAATTATTGAAATTATTTATAATGCTAGTCTTAGCAAAGAAGATAAGATACTTAGTTTTAGTAATAAGTTGAACATTAAGTTTCAGTCTTACATTACTTATATAACGAATAACACATTGAAGTAATGGAAGTTAATTTTGAAAGAGTTATTGATGAATCAATAGAACGAGGTGTGCAAATGGCACATCTCAGTTCTCTTGGATATGTCGTTAATAATGACGATATTTGTATGTACTACTGCTGCATTGTTTTACAACATATGCAAAGTGTGTATGAGGATTTATCCAAAGAACAAAAAGAAAACGTAAATGAAATGTATTCTAAATTAGTTTGCTTATGATACAAAACGAAGATGGTACTTATGTGTATCTTACTGTTCCTCTCAAATACAACTGTGTATATACTAAGTTGTTGATTATGGTTTCCGACTTAGGTATTGATTTGATTAAAGATTGTACTTCTACTTGTAAAGGGATTAATCGTCAAGTCATTAATTGTTGGAATATGTTTCAAGCTGCTTGCGCTGCTTATCAATTAGGAGAAGAAAAGAAAGCCGATCTTCTTATTAATTATATCATTGCTCAGCTACGATTAGAATGTAAAGATGCGATAGTATCTAAATCAATTAGTGTTTATATTGGTCATACTGATATTCCGCCTCTTACATTTAAGAATATGAGTGTTGCAGATATTATTGCTCTTCCTCATGTTGAGTTAAATGTTCAAGATGAAGAGAATCAAAACATCATTATTAAACAAGAACAAAGTATTCATTTTGTTATTGTTCCAGATAGTGTATCTCTTGATAACTCTGAATTTGGAGATGTTCTAACTACCACATTATGGAAAGAAGTTGCTCCTGCTGATGGTGCTTATCGTAGAATGATTAATAATGAGATAGTCGATGGTATTCATTATACTGTTTACTTCTTCTATTCTCCTATGGGAAGTTTCAAAGAAGATATTAAACTTAACTTTAGTATAAGATAATATGAATGCAATTACTGTTGGTCAGTTGATTAATAACAATGCAACTGATAAAGATTTTAAACCATTTCCTAATCTTGACTTTAAGTACGGTCCTTATAGTTCTATTGCCGAAGCTCTTTCTAATATCCCTGCTGAATTACGTGCTGTTGGTCTAACAGTAGGTATTCGAGTAAATAGTACGATACAAGAGTTTTGGTTCAATGGTGGTGTAAGAGATGCTGATCTTGTTGTTAAGAATAACGGAAGTGGAGAAGCAGGTAAGACTCCTGAGTTTGACAAGGCTATTGCCGTAGCTCTTCCTGCTGATGCTGTTCCTACTGCCGAAGTAGTATATAAAGGTGCTAATGAATCTGGTACTCCATTATATGATTTAGAATTTGGTATTCCAGCAGGTAAAGCAGGTACTGTTCCTAATTGGAAGACATTTGTGTTTAAACAATCTGCTACACAACCTGATCCTCCTACGGGGGAAGATATTATTCCAGCAGGATGGTCAGATGTTCCAACAGTTGTTGGTATTTGGTGGATGTCAGTTGGTGAAGTACGTGGTGCAACAGGTAAAGTAACAAGTTGGTCTACTCCTATTAAATGTACTGGTGAAGATGGTGTTGCCGGAAAGTATTATAATTTTAAGTATGCAGTTAATACATCTCCTAGTGATGCGCCTGTTATTAATCGTAATGCTGACGATCCCGGTTCAGAATGGTCAGATATTGTTCCTGCAATGGATAAAGGACAGTATCTATGGATGACTATTGGAATGTTTAATGATGGTAAACTCGAAGGTCAATGGAGCGCTCCTATTCGTATTAATGCAGAAGATGGACAATCAGGTGTTGGAGTTCGTATGATGTACCAAAAAACTATTGATTATGTTAACGCTCCTCCGTTTGATGAAGATAATATTAATCCCGGTTCTGCTTGGTCTACTACTATTCCTAGTGGTAGCGGTGCTGTTTGGGGAATATTTGCTCAGATTAATATTGATGGAACTCTTGCAAGTAATTGGGCAGGTCCTGTACTTATGAGTGGAAAACCTGGAGCAGATGGTACAGATGGTACAGATGGTACAGTTCCTAATTGGAAAACTTATATCTATGCTAAGTCTACTACTATTCCTACTAAACCTACTAGTCAAGAATTAATCCCTGCTGGTTGGAAAGATAGTCCAGATTCTAATGATGGACAATGGTGGCAATGTATTGGTACTGTTGATGGTTCTTCTAATAAAGTAGTTAGTTGGTCAGATGTTATTCCTGTTAATGGTAGAGATGGCGATGCTCAAGACGGTAAACATACTGAGTTTAGATTTGCTAGTTCTCCTAGTGCAACAGAACATCCTAGTATTACTAGATCAGATAGAAATCCCGGTGCTGCTTGGACTGTTGAGTTTCCAACTCTTACTACTTCTTCTCCTTATATGTGGATGACTAAAGCAACTATTCTTCCTAGTAATGCTATTGAAGGATATTGGGAAGATCCTGTATGTATTACTGGTGAAGCTGGTAAGAAAGGTGATACTGGTCCTGCTGGTAAAGACGGAGTAAATGGTAGTAACGGTATTGATGGAGTTCCTGGAATTTCTATTGAAGCTAGATATTCTTTAGGAAGCGATACTGCTCCTAGTGCTGCATTTGACTCTACAATTGCTAAACAACGTAATCCCGATGGTTGGAGTTTAACAGTTCCTGTTCCTACTCAAGAGAAACTTTATATTTGGTGTATCCAAACTCGTATTTCTTATAATAATAACAGCGATGAACTTGGTCATCTTGAATTAGATTGGAGTACTCCTTTTAAGCTTACTGGAACGAATGGACTTCCGGGTTCTGATGGACATAATCAGATTATTTATCCTCAAGGTATTTACGATTCTACTAAGTCTTATGTTTCTGATGAGTATAAAGCTCCTTATGTATATGACCCTGCTGATGGTAATTTCTATGTTCTTAATTACGAAGGTCCGTGGAAAGGTACTGATCAAGTTTATAGTACTCCTTCTGAATCATATACTAATAACCAAAGATATTGGATTAGATTTGAAGGTTATGAAGCTATTTATACTAAGATTGGTATTATAGCTAATGGACTTATTGGTAGTGCGGTATTCAACGGTAATTATATGTTTAGTCAGCAAGGTGTTGATGCTAATGGACTAAAGACTACTGCATATGAAAACTTTAATCCTAATAATCCAGGTGCTCCACTTAATGGAAAAACATTTGTTCCAGCTACTTTATTAGATCTTAAAGAAGGAGATGCTTGGTTTGGTCATGGAAACATGAATATTGATTCACAAGGAAATGTTGCTATAAATGGTTACATTAAAGAAAGGTTTTATTACTTTAATGGTGGTGTAGATGAATTCTCAGATATTATGATTCAATCTACTAGACAAGTAATGATTGCTTCTGATACTGATTATACTACTAAATTTGCAGTAGGTTATAGTAGTGGACATATTATAATGCCTACTCAATTCAAGCTCGATCTAAATGTTCCAGTTAATATTAAGTTCATTAATCTCTCTAGCTTTATGTGGAATTTAGTTCTTGATAATAGAAAGAGTGGATTGTTCTCTGTTAACTATTGGGAAGAATATGGTGATATGGATCAAGCTTATACTTTCCCGAAAGTATTTCTTCATGGAGGAAGAGTATTAGATTTAATATTCTTACCAACTACTACTAAAACAGAAACTATTGGTAGTATCGTAACTACTTATTATCATGGTGATTGGCATGTTATTAATACCAATGAGTTTGTTATGAAAAGAGGTACTGCGGGAGATTATTCCGATTATATACTTGAATCAAAGAATTTAGAATATAAATAATTAATATGAAACAAGGAATTGTTGTTGGACAACTTATTGTTAACAATGCTACTGATGAACAATTCAATTCGTATCCTAATTTAGATGCTAAATATGGTCCTTATGACGATATTGGTCAAGCACTATCTACGCTGTCTAAACCTACCCGTGCGGTAGGTTTAACCGTAGGTATTAGAAAGGAAGGAAACGTAATCGAAGAATATTGGTTCAAAGGAGGTATTGAAAACAAACATTTAGTACTTAAACAATTAAGTGCTGATCTTTCTGATTATTACAATAAGAAAGAAGTAGATGATAAATTCGTAGATGTAGATGATAAATTCGAAGAAGTAAATAATACTATTGAAGATACTAATAAAGAAATTAGTGATCTACGTGATGAAGTTATCAATAAAACTGTAGAAGCTGTTATCGCACAAGATACTCCTCCTACTAATAAAGATGCTCTTTGGATAGATACATCTGGCAAAGAAGCAGGTATTACTAGTAATGATGATCTCGCTTCTGTTATAGAAGCAATACAAAGTATCCAAAACTATTTGGATACTATTGTTCGTCAAAGAGATTTAATTATTACTCCCGGACATGTTAGCAATACTGTGACTAGTACTCTACTTAGTAAGTATAAACCTATTGATCCTAGTGTTGCTCCAAGTGAAAAAATGAACATTGTTCTTCGTAATGTCAACCATATTGCTAATAGTCTAGAACCGACTGCTGAGGGTTTTGAACCAACTACTAAAGCTGTTTGTGGACATTATGGTACATTGGCTGAAATACAAGCTAACTTTCAGAAATTTGTTGAATATGAACTTCTTCTTGCTATTGATGTTAAACGATTATATACTAAGATAAACGGAGAACCTGTTAATCTTACTGGTAGTGGTGGTAGTGGAGGCGGAGGTAGTATTGATTACGAAGCTCTTGATAAACTTGATACTATTGGTTTAATTGCTCCTAGTGGTCAAATCTATAGAGTTAAGGTAAACAACAATGGACAACTTGTTGTTTATAAGAAAGAACTTGATACTGATCAAGCTGAACCTACTGGAGGTCAAGAAGACCCTAATACTGGTTGGATATATGTTACTAGTTTATATCTTCAAAAACTATATATAAACTCTTTATATTGCGGAGGTATTACTAGTGATGAATATAGTTATAATCCATGTTCTCATAACTTCGTTGAACTTAGTAATCTTACAGGTAAAGATGTATCTCTTAAAGGTTTGTCTTTACAGTATGGTACAGAAGGCGGAGACTGGGAAACACTTCCTTTATGGGGGGAGATAAAAGCAGGTTCTACATTCCTTATTCGTGGTGCTCAATGTTCAGTTATGGATGTCAATACTACTCGTATTAAAGTTAAAACCTTTGATAAGGAGTGGATAGCTAGTGATGGCAAACTCATTAAGTTTGATAATCGTAAAGCTAAGTTCTTCTTAACTTGGGGGACTACTCCATCTAGTGTTGCTAATCCATATAATAATGCGACCACCCCCATAAGGGTATCTAAAGGATATATTGATCTCGTAGGCTTACAAATACTTAATGCTGGTGACGCAGATAAAGTAGATGCTGCTGAAAATACTGCATATGGTTATCTAACTAGTAATTACTTATTTACTAAGTATTATACTATGGATCCTGTTAATCAAGCTACTAAAGCTCTTAGTGCTCGTAACAATGCTAACGATATGTATTTTGTTAATCTCGAAGCTAATGTTATTCCTACTGTTGATAAGTATGTTCCTCGTGCTTCATTTGAAAATAAGAATATATTCTTTAATAAAACTTTATTAGATTCTACTAAACCAAATAAAGTAACTATGACATTAGGTCGTCGAGGTACCGCTCCTAATGCTAGTCGTTGCTTTAATTGGGTATCTGTTGGATATTATGATGAAATGCTTTATTATAGAAAAGTAGAAGCTAGTGGTTGGACAGGTATTGAATCATTTAAAGATGAAACAGGTGTTCGTAAGTACTATAATCGTATCCGTGCAATTACTACTGATGGTACTCCTTTTACTTCTCATAAAGTTATATTGACTGAATTGTCAGCAGGAGACTATGAATACTATATTGAACGTATGAGTGATTCTAGTTATAAAAGTCCTACTTATAAGTTCACTATTAAAGATGCTGTTAATATTCAGAACAAATGGACGTTCTTACAAACATCTGATCAACAAGGTTTCAATTGGGATGAATATCAAGTATGGAAAATAGCTGCTAAGAATATTGCAGATAATCATATTGATGCTGCTAGTGAGAATGTTGAGTTTATGATTAATACTGGTGATATGACTCAGAATGGTAATCGTATTAACGAATGGTTAGATTATGATTCCGGTCGTACTCCTTTATTTACTCTACCAGAAATGGTTACTGTTGGTAACAACGACTTAACTCCTGCTAATGTTTATGTTCTTGGCGATGGTGGCGATAACTCTAAGATCAATGCTACTAACATTCGATTTTTCTATTGTCATGAAATAAATGAAGAGAATCCTCCTATATTTACTATACAGAATAAAGAGATTTATATTGAATGTTTGTATTCATTTGATTTTGCTGATACTCATTTCTTATGTGTTAACAGTGAGATAAGTTCTAATACTGAACGAGATGTTTATGGCCTTAATCCACAAAGTGTTGTTTATGATTATATTCGTCAATGGTGCGAAAAAGACTTAGAGTATATTGATAGTAGTATTAATCATAAGATAGCTTATTGTCATGAGATGCCTTTTACAATCATTACTCAAAATCTTATCAATTCGTTCTATTGGGACGGTACTGAATATCCAGATGTTGAACGTAGTGGAAGTCGTCTTAACTTTAATACTAGTAAAGCTAATGCTTATTGGTTCTCGAAATTTTTAAATGATAATGGTTATCGTTTGTGTCTTGGAGGTCATAAACATACATATAGTTGCAGCTATCCGTTGATAGAGAATCCTAATAGCTCTATGAAGCCTATAATTCAAGTTACAGCAGAGTTATTGCAGAGCAACTTCGGAAGTACGGAATTGTACGAAGAGACAGCAGAGGGCTTCCTAAAGGGTCAGAAATTCCCTAAATCATGGCAAAATAACTCGAATTATGATATGGTAAAACATCTATGTACATTTGAGTTAGTCAGCAAAATAACTGCTCCTACGTACATTATGTGCCAAGCTACGGGCTATAAACACACTAGTAATAAGGAATTGCCTAGTCCGAATACTCCGTGGCTTCGATATTTCTTTCCTGCTAGTATTACTATTAATAGTAGAACTGATGTTACTGCTAAAGTAAATGCTGGTCAGCGTTATCCTTTCTATATTATATATAATGTTTACAATAATAAAATCGAAGCTAAAGTTAAGAAAGTAGCTAATGTATTTAATAATAGTGGTAAATATAATATTAATATTCAAGGCGAAGCTCCTAATGCAGAAGCTATTGGCGGTAATGGTGAAACTAATAATGGAAATGATATAATAACTATAATTAAATAATTATGTCAGAAGTAATTAAACGATTTAATAAAGAGACTGGACAGTGGGAAGTAGTTGCTGCCGGTAATGCTAATAATATTATCACTACTGATCCTCGTCTTCTCGATCCTGAGGAAGTCGCTAATGGAAAAGTAGAAGAGAATATTAATGAAGTTCTAGTTAAGTATAAGGAGAAACTTGCAGAACATGATGGTCACATTGCTTGGTTAGCAGAGCATGGTGGCGGTGGTAGCGGAGGTGGCGGAGGTACTACCGATGCTAAAGTTACTATTACTAATGGAGACATTGTAGTAGAAGGTAATACTAAGTATTTATATTCTAGTGTTACAACTAATATAAAACTTAATTATCTTATTGAATCATCTAAGAATAATAAACGTTACTTTATAAATGTTTCTCTTGATGGTAGTAGTATCATTAAAGATCAAGAAGCATGGACTAATACTCCCGGTACTCTTATTATTCCTAAGTTAGATCAATTCTCAAATAACAGTACTCATTCGGTAGTTATTACGGCTACCGATACTGATGGATTTGCTGCTGAATCTTATCTACTAAATATTGTAGAAGCTAGTATTAAGTTAGCAAGTAGTGTTGCAGGAAGTACTGCTACTGTTGGTATTGATTACTTCATAACTTATACTGTTACTAGTAAGATTATTGGTAGTGCTGCAAGTCTTGTTGTTACTAATATAACTAATGGTTTCTCTAAGAGTATTGATCTCGGTGTTACTACTAGTACTACTCCTCGTCAGATAAATGTTAATCTATGGGAACTAGGTAATATTATTGCAGGTAGTTCTTATACTATTCAAGCACAAGCATTTACTGATATGTCAGGTTCTACTGTTCAATCCGATGTTGTAACTAATCGTACAGTAGTAGAAGATGGTATTAATCTTGTTGTTCTTGTAGAAGGTATTACTAGTAAAGCAGAAGCAGATGAAGGAGCTGAGAAAACTAAGTTCTCTCAAGGAGGTAATATATCTTTTGCATTTACTCCTTATCTTGCAGGTGTTTCACTTATTTATTACGCTGTTCGTCTTGAACACAATGGTACTGTTCGTGATATTGGTTATTTCGATACTGGAAATTATAACGATAATCAATATGTTCAACGTGGTAAACAACAGGTATTCTCTTGGGCTATTCCAACAGAAGGAGATATTCTTGGTGATTGGAATATAACTCTTCGTTGTTGGTCTGAAAAAGGAGATCCTATTACTGATGTTGAACTTATTTGTCAAGCCGTTGCTAGTTCTCAGTCTTTGATTCCCGATCAGAATCCTAATGATTCTATGTATGCAGTTTGGCATATTCGTCAAGAATCATTTCCTCAAACTCCTACTGCTAGACAGTGGACATCTAGTGTTCCTAAGTTTACTCCTCCGGGTTCTCTAGAACCAGTTGGTGCAGTTACTAATCTTGAAGTTTATAATACTAATGGTGCTTTATCTGGATTCTTAACTCAAGATGGACAATCTATGTTACGTATTTCAGGTGAAGCATATGGTATTATAGATGTTCAACCATTTAAAGATAATGCTACTGAACTAACCAATTGGAGTAGACAAGGATTTTCTATGTCTGTTACATTTAAAACAGATGTTCATCCATTTACTAATAGAACAGTATTCTTTTGTGGTGATTATAATACTGATGAAGAATTTTCAGAAGGTATTAAGATTGGTCTAGAAGATATTACTTGGAGTTACACCGATGGCAATATTAAAGAAACTATTAATTGTAAAGTACAGCAGAATGTTATTAATACTGTTGACTTTGTTGTTAATAAGAATCCCAATAAAAGAGTTGTTGCTATTTTTGTTAACGGTACTCTTAATGTTGCACGTGAGATAAAGACTGACTTTACTTGGAAGAGCTCTTCTAAGATTTATCTTGGTTGTGATATTAGTAATGCAGGTCGTATTCAGAATTATTCTGATGTTAACTTCTACGATATTAAGTTATTCCGTTCTCCGCTTAATGACAAAGAGATTGTTATTAATTATATGAACGCTAATGCTAGAGCTAAACTTCTAGAAGATGGTAGTATTGATTTCGTAGCTTATAACTCTGCTAAGTTACGTA
>OLWC01000060.1_pt1 | contig 80363 bp, 54 predicted proteins | sample 1673911 | NCBI WGS metagenome assembly OLWC01 (sample SAMEA103958134, study PRJEB25191) | human gut metagenome
TGCATATCCGGTATGGACGACTGGAACGACAACCAGGAGGCTTGCATGCTCATGGACGCCTCTCCTGGAAAGATGTTGCAGCTTCGCAGAAAGCAGGCCATCCCTGACAGTTATATACTGCAAGGTGTATTACAAGCGTTAGGATATTATCCATTTTATGGGAAACAACATTCACCGTGTAACTCCTTAAAAACGCGATGACTCAAGTCCTGTTGACCAAAGAAACCTCGGAAATCATTCGTCTTTTCCGGAACATAGACAGCCTGTCCAAAATGCTGGACAAGCAGGAGGAAAAATTACGTCCGATTCTAAACGGAGAAGGTTACATTACAGAGCATGAGCTTGCCGAACGCAGAGTACAGGATAAACAGTAAACTGTCTTACTACAGGATAGGAAATAAAATACTATATGAGGAGAAGGACATCCTTGCTTTGCTGGAAAGAAACAGGATGGAGGTGTTTGATGACTGGTAATGTCCGTTTGGGAAATATCCGAACTTCAAATGCTTCCTCATACTGTTCAATGTAAGATAAATGAATTAGTTGTTTTTTTACAGATTTTCCTTGGCAGATTTTATTGGGTGGATATATCAGATTGGCGGAGTAAAGGTTTTCCACCTTGGAATCAAGCTGTGTTTCGCATTTCTATTTCTTACCTACAAAGCTAGCCTTTTACCCTTGATCGTGCAAGGCGGTCCTTCGGACTGGTTAGCTGAAAAAAATCATCCTTACTTCGCAGCAGTATTTTTTCGCCAAGCCTTGCACAATCAAGGCAAAAGACAAACGGATGCATAATTAAGAAAAGAAATACCGACTTTACCAAAGTCTGGTACGTTTAACCATAAAATAAAAAAGATCATGATTCAAACAAAAAACAAGTATTGCAAGGAAATATTTATCCGTCTGAGCTACTAGTATGACCAGACACACGGGTTTGTCCGAGAAGACATAGAGAAAGTGAACACAATGGTGGAACACATCGAAAAACACACTCCAACCGATATCCCCGTACAGGTGACAGCCTGTTCTTTATTTCCGGATACGGTGAACGTTCCCGGCCGTTCTTCGTAGATGCCGTGTATGGAGATAACATTATGCTCCGAAATTTCTCCCGTATCCCATTCGTGTCCCAGAATGAGAAAGGCATCAAATGCGATATGCATGGCAGCGTGTGAGTGCTGGTAAAGACCGATGATTATAAGATTCAATACTTGGACTACCGGCCGTTTCAAGCCCTAGGAGCATTACGGGGCAATGAAAATGGGAAGGTTTTTCTTTCAACACCAGTACGGCATTCTTTCCGGCTATATCATTATCTAGGCAATAACTGATACGCTCATACAGCGCAAGAGATGAAAAAGACTTCTGCTAATTACAGATCGAATTCAAAACAAAATTATCTCCCTTATCCAAATGTGGAAAAAACGATTAGAAAGACAGAAAGTCAATGCACCTTAAAGACATAGCATATCCCACCTAGAGGCTCATGTATGGCACAAGAGATATCTTTGGGCACCTAAAATACCTGTTTCGTATCTCAACCCGCCGGATATATTGGGAAAGACAATAGCAAAAAACTTTTCCCATTCTGTTTGAAATGAGCTTCCTTGCATACTTTCCGAGCAGCTTCCATTTTCAGATAGTCAAGCAATACCCGATTGGCAAGAGGTCTGATTCTTAAATCCCGGAAAGCTGGCTGTTCCTCTTCAAAAAGACAGGAAATAGTAACTGGCTTCAGAACAGCCCTTCTTCCTTTAATGCAACGTAATACATAACGCATATCATGTGTATTTAGCCAGAATTATAATATCCCCTCCTTTACCCAGCCCGAAGTCATACCACAGTTCTTTATGGATATCAACTTTGAAAAATGCCTCCTTTTCCGTCCTAAAAGAAGATTTGTACCAAACGCTGTTTCCACGTTATATCACTGGTTCATATCCTAATCTGGCTAAAAAATCAACAAGTCTGATGCTCTTTGTTTCCTGTATGTTCATGGCAGATCATTTTTGTAGATTTATTACTATTACCCCACAGAACAAAGAACCACTTTATGCCCAAGACAGAAAAAACAGTGTCATCAGATGACAATTCATTCTATCAGTCAATGCATAAATATACCATCTCTCCATTCGCATCTTTTTGCGTGGATGCTTGGAAGATAAGAACCTGATATTTCTTTTATTTATCACTTTTTATGCTTATCTTTGCCTCAGAAAGGCTGAAGATGTATGGCATTAATCAATTTAAATAAGAGAGTTACTGATAAATGGGAAGTCAGATGTGATAATTTAGAATCACCTGATAGTTTTATTTATATAAAAGACAGGGCTAATGAGAAAGTCGCTAATCCTGCATCTATGGAAATCGAAGTTGGTGATGTATATATACTTCCTAGAAATGGACAACAATATAAAATACCAGAGGAAGGATTGTCTATAGATCCTAAACAGTCTGTAGTTATATATAGTAGGCAGAAAATTTCTTTACCTTACAATGCGTTTGGTCTTATTACAGGTAAAGGAAATTATATCTTTCAAGGTTGCTTTATATCTTCAGGAAAAATAGACCCTGGCTTTGACGGATTTTTAAAAATCGGTTTTTATAATGGCAGCAATAAGAAATTATTGCTTAAAAAAGGAATAGGTTTTGCGTCTGTGTTTTTTATAAATACAGATTTTACGATGTCTAGTAGTTTGGAAGACTATCAAACAGCTCCTCCAGTAAATACACAGAAAATTAGCAGACATACAATTTTTTGGAATTATATATGTGCACATTGGATACAATTTGTGGCATGGGCGTGTATCGCAGTTCCAACTGCTCTTTTGTATATAGCACAACTAATAAAATTATTAAAAGAGTAATCATGATTATAACTGGAAAAAATTTAAAGAGCCTAATCAAGCAATACGATATAATAAACAAACAATCTTATGACCAGTTTTCTCTATCATTAAGTTTAGACAAGCAAATTTTAAGATTTAAGGAAAACATACCATACATTACATATGGACAAGAAATTCCTGATGAATACATGGAGCGAATTAGCCTTCAAGACGGATATATTTTGAAACCAGGACAGGCTATACTTGCATGTAGTTCTGAAAATATCAAAATGCCTAAAGGATACATGGGGTTACTCCAGACAAAAGGATCCTTAGCAAGACTTTTTATTACCATTCATTGTTGTGATGGTCAAATAGAAAGTGGTTATAATGGAAAAGTGACTTTTGAAATTTGTAACATGGGAACTATACCTGTAAAACTTAATACAGGACAAAATATTGCCCAAATGTTTATCTTTAAAACATCATGTGATGATGAGATTTATGAAGGTAAATATAATAATGCTGATCAACCGACTATAAGTAATAAAAGATATAACAATCTATAAAATGAAGACTGAATTAACACTTGCAATACCAACAGATCATGTATGGAATATTTTAGATTATGTTAAAAATGGAGTAATAGAGATTAGTGATTCTAAGATTATAAACCAATTATTAGTTAAAGGGCTTTTTAGGTATCGTAATGAATTAGAAGATGACCCTTTATATAAGCAACTAATCCCATATGCAGTCATCTGTTATAAGGATATGATATATATGTTTCATCGAACAAAAAAGCAGACAGAAACACGTCTGCATAATATGTATTCATTAGGCGTTGGCGGGCATATGAATCCATGGGGAGAATCTATTAATATAAAGTATATGCACCATGAATTAACGCGTGAACTTAATGAAGAGGTTCAACTTTATGATAATTGTAAAATAGAGAGTATTGTACCTGTTGGACTTATCAATGATGACACAAATGATGTTGGAAAAGTTCACCTTGGAGTACTTTACCAAATACACCTTAATTGTATGGATTTAGAAATCAATGAAAAAGAAAAAATGACAGGACAATGGATAAATATCTCTGAACTTAAAGCATATTATTCTGAAATGGAATCGTGGTCAAAAATATACATTGATACAGTTCTATGAAACAATATGAGATAATACGTTCAGCTCCGTATTGCTGTGTTTGCGCTGTTCTTGAGAGTATTATTAAAAGACATGGGTATGATATTTCTCAATTTGATATAGCTAATTATATTGGTTTGGTATGTTCGCCTTCCGATATGGCTATTATTCCTCATGAAATCCATAATATACAGATTTCAGATAACCCTAAAGATTGGGGAGTCCATTTAAGAAATAATACTATAAATAACCTCTTTAAGCACTATAATATCCCATTAAAAGAAACATTTTTTTTAGAAAATCAATTTGATGAATTTAATTTAGATTCGTTTTTCGAATCAGTTTCTGACAATTATGACATTATGATGTTCATAAGTCACGGTGCGTTATATAATATTAAAGATAATTTAGATATTGGCCATTGTATTTTATATATATGTAAACAAGATGATAATATACAATATCTTGATCCTGGCCCAGCAAATTTAGGAGTAAATACCCGAGATTTGTATGATATTTATTTATCCATAAAAAAAAGAGCTCGACTAGGAGGTGGACTTTCTATTATAAGTAGTAATATTGATTTATATGAACATAAAAAATGAACTAATAGAAACAGATGAGATACATTATATTTGATTATAAAAATATTGCTAACATTCTTGCGGAAATCGAACCTTTTACTTAGATTTGCAATGTCAAAGAGATAGTATTGGTTGAATTGATAAAGAAAATCAATGAATTTATTGTAATGCCAATTCAATGGCTTTCATAAGAGATAAAGCAATAAACGTGCAGTCACTCAAGGAATTAGAATAAACCAAAGCAAAAGGTTCGATTCCTGGTGGCACCACCAAAGTAAGTTTTTCACTTTAAAGCAGTTACAGTAAAATGTAACTGCTTTTTTTATGCTTTAAGCCCTCGTTTACGCCCTGCGATTAGGAAAAATATTTTCAGAGTATACAAATAAAGATGTGACTCGTGTCAAACTGGCACTTTGGTATAATGAAATTGAAGAGTTTGGATATGATACATTCACCACTGTTGCAAATTCCATTGAGAACCATTACGAACGGATATTAAACTACTTTGTAAACAGAAGAACAAATGCTGCTGCGGAAGCTTTTAATGCAAAAATCAAAGCATTTAGGGCTTCATTTCGTGGAGTAGTAGATAAGAGGTTCTTTCTGTATAGATTAGCAAAAGTTAATCCCCCCAAGAATTACAACTGAACCAGAAAAATTAGTATCACTCCACAAACCTAATTTACAAAACATTTCAATCGTTTGATTGATATATTTCATCATGTTCGATAAATTTTTCCCTGCATCTTCAAGCTCTCGTCTGATTTCTGCTAATCTCGAATTTAATTCGCTCATAATAGCCATATATATATTTCACTATTAATTTCTCCCAAACCGAACTTTGACTGTATTAATTCGATTTTCACACTCTGTTTTCCGTTTTAAAAGGACTTTCTTTATTTCACCTTTACTTTGTATTTTTCAAAAACCTTTCTTAAAACGATTGATATACTTCTGATGCAGTTTCTCTGTACTATGCTATGATTACCTTTACACCCTTTCTTATTACATTTATAATAATCCCGTCCACGTGCTTTCACTGTGTATCCAGTTAAATAGCCGCCACAGTCTGAACAGATGATATGCCTTTTCAATGGAAATGGTTCAGTAATTTCTTTGTGTTCATATCCTGCATTCGATATACCATTCACTTTATTAAACATAGCCTCATCAATTAATATCTCTTGATTACCTTTTATAACTTCATCCCCCAACAAACTATGTTGTATATACCCACAATAAAACGGATTATGAAGAATTTTGGATAACCCCAACCCCTTTAACCGCTGAACTTTTTCTATATCTCCAATCCCCTCTGTTGCTTTCCAAATAAAAGCATCACGCAATATTTTGCCCGTTTCATTTACTGTAAGAATATGGTCTTTGTCAATCTTTACCTTATCATACCCTAATGGTGGTTTGGAATACCAGTTACCTTTTCTTTGACAATCAGTCATACTAACAACAGCTTTATCTCTTCTCAAACTATTTCCAAATTGGTTAAAAAGAAAAATCATGTTTTCCATGAATGTGCCAGCTGCACTATCTGGGTCAATTGCTTGCGTTGCTGAAACAACATAAATACCTTTTGCTTTTAAATACGCTTTTGTCATTATGCCCTCTGGACCTGTACGAATAAAACGGTCATAAGAAGCAACTAATATTACATTAATTTCCTTATCTTTAGCCACTTTTTCAATCATATTATGATATAGTTTCCCCTCAGTCTGTGCGCTCTCATTAGTATCCCCAAAATATTCTTTTATGCGGATACCTTTACTAGCAGCATATTCATCACAAATTCTTTTTTGCGACTCTAAACTACCGTTGTTGTCCGCTTATTTCCCCGTTGAGACTCGTGTCCAGACAGCAGCAACTTTATGCTCCAATTTGGAATACTCTACTACTTTCTCTTTACTTTTTTTTCTTACTCATAAATCATCAAATTAAAGATTAAACGTAATAACACCTAATGTATAGAAGAATTCCAGTATCTTTTTTTGTTCTTCTTTATCTAAAACACCTATTGTTTGAAATGTCTTATCATAAACTGTCAATTCATCCTCGTTAAACATTTGTTATAAAGGATTATTTGTCACGCCCTAATGCCCATAAGCTTCTATCATTTCATTACGAATAGCACTGACTATCTTGTAATTGGTTATAGAACTGGACGGATTTACCATGACTCCACAGAAGACCTGATAGAGTATGTTGCCGTTAAGATGTGCCACCAGCTGCCTGTCGGAAAAGCCAATGTAGGTTCAATGCCATAAGAGCAGTCCTAGCAAAAAGACTGAAAATGTTCTTCTAACCTAGACTCTACTCTGACAGACCCGCTTCTTTTGCTATACGCTCAAACGGAAACACAGAATGAACCTTGTCAAGTTTACTCTCATCAAAAATCTTGCGATATTTTGAAAAAAAAATCAAATTCTGTAAAGCCCAAAGTAAGGTAGATCTCGAAAATATTTCGTATTTTAACCATATCTTAGTTTGAATATTTCCCTCGCTTTGGCAGCCAAACCTTATTTGCGGGGAAGATCTAAACATACACAAAAGCCAACTAATTCGCAATAATTCAAGTATAAATTAGTTGATTTATTTTATATATATGCTGCAATGGTTTTTCATATCCTTCAAATAAAAAATATCTCTTCCTTCTCACTATAAGAAGAGAATGAATCATAAATATTACATTATGACGCATCCTCAAAATCGTTCATCTACCCAATCTCATAAATTAACGATTCTATTTCACATATATAGAGTAAAAGTCAGATAAAATCTGTGATTCTTAATTTATAATCAATGGGAATTGTTTTATCTAGTTGGTCCAACAATTCTTTTCTAAAGAAAGGAATATTATGAGCTTTTTCTATAAATGACAAAGGTGAACTATAAACTATGTTTAATAAGGTATCTGCCTTTTCTTTTGAATAGTTTTTCTCCACCAATCGCAATAATTCCATTTCTTCGGCTCCATCACGCCAACGCTCTAATCTGGCAGAGGCTATAGGACCTTTACATCCCAAGATATCACCAGGATAAATGAGTATACCATCACCATGTGGCATATCAGTGATATAAGTAAATGGATTTCGTTTGTGATAAATATTACAGTTCCAATAGAGAAAACCTTGGCTACCGTTTTTCCAAGTACGCCACATGATAGCTCTTTGCTGTATCCCCTTCATCTGTAATAAAAAGTTTGGTTCATTTCCACCTGGTTGCCAACAAACATAACTCCACCAGTCTATACCTTCAGGCACTTTATAGCGTATATGTTGCACTTCTTCTTCATTGCCTTTACAAGGAGCTAAACTTATAGTAGCAACATGAATATGATGTTTCAAATAGTCGAACACTGCATACAAATCTCCTTTACGTGGACCGTTTCGGGGACCACAAAAGAATGTGGTTAAAATCCGAGCATCTGAAGCATATTTCCGAATAATATTGACTTTTCGTTTGATTTGCTCATAATCCTCCATATAGGCAGGTTCATCCCAAATATAGAAAAGTGATTCTTTTAATTTTCCTTTCTTTTGGATATTACATAATAAAGACGCAAGTTCATTCTCCGACAATGTAAAAAACGGAAGCATGTAACAACTATATCTTCTATCGTTTAATAATCGGATGCTTCGTTTGTCATTCCATGCCCAAGGTGAGAACGAATGTTCGTATTGCCAACGTTCCGGAGTAATCTGTGTACCAAATACAGGAGTCATTCTATAGCTTAATACAAAGTCTACCCATCGTTGCCGTTCTTTATCGGCTTCTTTATCATTAAGACCTTCAGTCATACAACGATTCTCAACTCCAACAGTGATAGGGATAGATGACTTTAAAGGAATGGTAGTATGATGTACGTTATAATCCAGCTGTATCGTAAAATGTTTACTTCCTTCTATCTTTATCGTCTGATGATACTTTCCGACTGGAACCCTTGACGGACACTGTACAGTAATCCATACAGCAGTCAATGTATCCGTACATTTCAACTGATTTTTAAAAGGGACTAACGCGTCATAATAACCATTCATTTTTTTAAGTTCTCTAGCCGATATTTGAATACCTTTCAAATATCGGTCGAAAGTGAAACGATATTCCTCATTAACTTTGCTAGGAAAGACTAATTGAATATGTTCTACTTCACCTCTAGCCATTTCCAAGTGAACCTTTGAGGTTTGAGCGTAATTTCTGTATACTTGTGGGGATTCTACAGAAGGAATTATCCAAATATTTGCTTTTGGATAACTGGCACATATAGACAGGAATCCAACCCATAGTTGAATAAGCGTTAAAAAATACTTCATATTTATTTCAGATTAAATGTAGTCACTACAGCCGCATGGTCAGAGGGGTAGCGAACAGGATGTTTGTCTATCATCTCCGATTGGATAGCTTTGATATCCTTCCCTTTATAATAAATAAAATCTATACGGTATTGCAATTCATTCTTCGCCATAGTAGACCATGTAAGACATGGATATTTTTTCACGTCAGGATGAATCTCACGATAAGAGTCAATAAAATGAGCTTTTTCCATCAACTTGCTGGTGGGCCATTCTATAACATACCCGTTGTGTCCATTCATGTTTTTTGTATCATCTTTCCAATCCAGATGCGAATCACTGTTAAAATCACCGGAAACTATGAGAGGTGTTTCCATGGTATTCCATTGGGATGGAAAAGCTTTCAAGATACTTTGCAATTGTGCAGCTCTCCTACTCCACTCCCCCGCTATGATATTTTCTATGGATTCACAGGCGTTTATTTGGTCATTAGTGATAGGACGATAATCCAGCCAAAGGTTAATGTAATTTATTTGTTGTGACGGACTAATTTGCAATGTCGCCGCACTGCAATTGAAGGAATCATACAAATCATAGGTATCTGTGATAGGATACCGGCTCATGATGGATAAATTGGAACTACGTAAATAGAAATAGTAGCCTAATGCATCTGCAATAATAGCACCTGAACCGTAGGTTTCTACCATACCGATCACATCTGGATTTTCTGCTTTTATAACCTCTACGACCCTATTCACTCCTACCTCTTGCCCCAATTCATGACCACCATGAAAGATATTGAAAGCCATCACCTTCAGTTGTGACAAACGTTGGGTGTCCGTAACTGAAATTTTGGGTAGTTCCACATGGCTTATAAATGTAAATTCTTTGATATAACCATTGAATGCATTCCACTGACCATCATCTACAGAGCCTATTCTAAGTGTATTGTTGGTGGCTAAATTGACATTTCCGTTGGTACAGTAAATAGCCACATTCAACTGATCGTAATACATGCGCATCTCCTGTTTACCGGCATCATGTGTCACTGTCAAGGTATGCCACTTATCATCATTTATGGGTTGGCGCAAGGCAGTAGGTCTATATTCCCATGGAGTGTTTTTCCCATCGCAAAAGTGCACTATCCATGATCCGTTGTCTTGGGTGCCTATCCAAATGCCTGCTTCGTTTGGTATATTGTTCTTTTTATTGGTAATCAAGGCTTTTTCACCTAATTCACGGGCATGACTACGCACCTTTATAGAAAAGGTAAAAGAACCGCTCATGCTTACGGAATCTATTTCAGATACTTTTATTCCATGGCGCTCAAAGGCATTTTCACTTAAATCAAGTATTTCTCCGGGTTGTACAAAATATCTTATCTCTTTGGCCGTCAAAAAAGCAGGCAGGAAGAGCAGTATAAATAATAGTTGCTTTTTCATACTGAATTTATTGTTTATTCAAAATATTGTTTTATTGATGTTGCTTTATCCCAATATTATGGCTGTTGATATAATTTTTATCTATCCAACGAGTAAGAAAATAATCCATAGACCGAACAAAACGATTGTAGTTTTTACGCTTGTTGTCTGTCCATCCTGTTTCGGCATGGGCCGCCCAATATGGATATATCATTCTATACATATCCTCCACTTGTGGTATCCATTCTCCCCACATCTGACACCCTATACCTATAATCTGTTTTTGTTCCTGCATGGTAAGCCCTTCGGGTATTGGATTGAACGCATATGCTTTTTCCAAAGGAATAGGTTCGAAATCATATTCCAACCCAGGCGTTATACGGTCATGGTTAAAGTTCAGATAAGTATATTTAAAATAACTGTTAACTATCTTATAACCTCGTTTGGCTGCCTTCCGTAAAAGGTCATGATTGCCAGTCCAGAACTGTACCACCGCGTCCTCTGAAAGCTGGTTTCCTGCTTCAATTGTAACTTCACTTTGGTATCCATGCAATTTGTCACCAGTTATATCATTCCAACCCATCATTATTCTTCCTTTCGATTTCAGATAAGAGGCTATATGGTTAGTGAACCACATCTGAAGTTCGGCAGCTGAGTTTATCCCTTTTTCTTTCATGAATGTTCGTACCTCGGATGAGTTATTCCATTGCTCTTGTCGCACTTCATCGCCACCAATGTGAATGATTCTCGAAGGAAACAGTTCCATCACTTCATCGAGTACATCCTTCAAAAAAGTACGTGTGCGTGGATCGGCTACATTGAAGGCACTGTTTTTGACTCCAAAGGTACAAGGCACTTTGATTTTTTCATCTGTACTGCCTAACCAAGGATACGCGGCAATGGCGGCTGAAGCATGTCCCGGCATCTCTATTTCAGGAACAACTGTAATGTGAAGATTCCGGGCATAGGAAACAATTTCTTTTATTTCACGCTGTGTATAGTATCCATCGAACGGCTCACCATCGAACACTTTGCTTTCATACCAGTTGAGCTGAGTAGAATCTCTATGCGCGCCTATTTCTGTGAGCAGCGGATATTTCTTTATTTCTATACGCCATCCCTGGTCTTCGGTAAGATGCCAATGGAAAGTGTTCATTTTTAAAATAGCCATTTCATCCAACAATTGTTTTACCTCTTTCATGCCCTTAAAGGCTCTTCCATCATCAAGCATGAATGAGCGCCATTTAAAAGCCGGAGCATCATCAATGACTACATAAGGTATTCTTATTTGTCCTTGATGAGTGGTAATAAGCTGACGGAAAGTCTGCAGACCATAAAACACACCTTGAGGTGTGGAACCTTCAATACGGATACCTTGTTCGTTTACAGTAAGACGATATCCTTCAGGATGGGGAATCCACTTAGATAAAGTCAATTGCATATTTCCCTGCTTGGTGTGTTGTACGATGAGTCCATGTTCCTCTAACAACAGTTGTTTTAAGTAATCGGCTTCATTTTTCAAGGCATTGGGATAAACAAGCTGACAGGACATAAAAGGATAATGTCCCGGATGAACCTTTACCTCATTGGGATAAGGAAGTATTTCTAAAGGTGCAGTTTGCGCTACAAGCATACCTGCCAAGTATAAATATATTATTGATAATAAAAATCGTTTCATATTCGAACTATTTGTTTATATTGAATGTCCAATTTCCACCTTCTTTCATAGTGATAAAGATACTTTCATCCTTATCTTGATGAATGCATTTGACTATGCTGCTTTTATGTGATATGTCTTTCCCGTTTTTCCAAATTAGCTTGTTATTCAACGTGATGCTTTTGCATTGGAAAGGCAGGCAGATGGTAGCACGTGGACCTTGTGGTGAATTTACCTGAAGTTGAAACGTCCTTTCATCATCTTTAAAGGAAACTTTAATGTTTCCTTTAACTGTGGGAACTAAAGTTTCAGCCTCTTTCACTCCTGTAGGTTGCGGAGCTATACGATAAGCCTTATATCCGGCTTCCGTAGGAGTTATACCGCACACATATTGCGACAGGATAGTAAGACCGCCGCCACTCCAGGCATGATTGGTAGTACCACCGGGGAATCCATTAGGACCAATCCCCCATCCTTCATAAAGGGTCGTGTGTTCAGAATCGTTCACCATTTCAGCAAAACGCCGTTTCATACGCTCCATCCCATAATAATTTTCCCCCATTCTAAAAAGAGCTTCTATGACATACTTTTCCATATAAGGACTGGCATGTTCATTCTGCTTCAATACTTTAATCAATGCAGGATATTTTTCTTTATCTGCTAAGCCAGACACGATGGCTAAAGCTTGTACCCGGTCATCTGTCTTTAGCCTATAATCAGGATGACGGTAAGCTTTTCCATTCCAAAATGCGGCGTTAAATGCCTTTTTCAGTGCTTTCATCTCTTGGAGTATAGCATCTGCTTCTGCATTCATTCCCAAAGCGGTAGCCATGTGTTGCTGCCCTTTTAGAGCAATATAGTACCAAGCATTAAAGAGCGCTTTGATATCAATATTTTTTCCCCAATCACCCCAAGTCCATTCTCCGGCTCTGAAGGTGATGGTACCATCGTTATTCTTCTGCCAAATATCCAAGTATTTTTGTATTTTGGGATATAGATCTCTAATGGTTTTAAGGTCTCCTGTATTCAAATAATAATTCCAAAAACCAAAGTAACCGATAGACGCCAACATTTGACCGGGAAGTTCAGTGTGATAGTTGGACGAAGGGATAGGAGCGAAGATTTCTCCTGTAGGACGCTGCCACCCCATGAGTTCATACATCCCTTTTTTCATGAGCAGATGGCTGCTCACCGACAATGCATAGAAGGCTTCTCCTGATTCGTTCACTTCATCACCCCACCATTGAGCCCGCTCTCTGTCAGGACAATCCATATAAGTATCACGCATGGTAATATAAAGTGTGCGTTGTGATTTCTTCCACATTTTATTCAAGAAAGGATCGTTACAGCGAAAGTATCCTTCGAATTCTGTGTTATATCCTGTCTCTCTGAACTGTACTTTGGTAAGGTTTATTCCTTTGGGATAAATGTAATATACTTTCTCACCGTTCATCCAACCTTTATTTTCATACGACTGCTTTCCTTTTTTGGTCAGATATTCTGCTCTGACATTATATGCGCTTCCTCCTTGATAGTGGCTTGTAAATATAGTAACGACTGAATGGGCTTTCTCTGCTTCCAACTCCATGTAAGGCATAATTTGAGCATTGTAAGGAAGCTGACAAACTAAAGTATCATTTATTGTACCGCTGTGAACAGTTTGTGAGACGTAATTCTTCAAACCAAAATCTTTCCAAAGCGGAATGATACGATGATGCAGTTTATTCCATGGTGCATCGCCTTCCTTTCCAACCACACGTGCTTTGGCCCAATATTGGCATGCTGCGTTTTCACCTTTTTCCCAATTGTCCATAGCGAGTTCTGCATTAAATCCGATACTTGATTCAGGTAAACGGAAATTAGGATACGGCGCCAATGGGGTATAATAAGCAGGGTGCATGGCGGCTTTCCACGAGTCATCACTCTGCAAGGTGAGCTCAGCAGTTTGGCAATCGAACAAGAAAGCGCCTTGACCACTGGGATTATATGAAAATCCTTCTTTGCCAAAATACCATACTAACGCAGATATAAGATTATGTCCTTGCTTGAGGTGTGGGGCTATATCCACTTCATCATAATAGGTGTCATTGGGATTAGGACCACGTTTTACGGCACCTTCCAAGACAACTAGTTTGCCGTTAATCCAAAGCCAATATTTGCTGTCTGCTGCAATACGAGTTAAAGCTTTGGCAGGAACAGCATTTATATTAAATTCCTTTTGAAAGCATATCCAAGAATTTGTCGCATTTTGATTCTCAAAAGCAGTAATCCATTGTGGAACAGACACCGCAGACAACTGTAGGGAAACAACACATAGGATGACTAGAGTTAAGAAATATTTTTTCATGATATAGAAATGAGCTATACGGTTTATAGAAGACATGAACTATCTATCTTCTATTTATTATTCTATTTTTTATTATAGGGCTAGGGAGCTATCCCCAGCCTATAATTGTGTAATTACCAAAATTTAGTTTGGCTAAGGTTTTCATTTAGTATAAGCTGTTGCTTTGGTATCGGAAAATAATAATATTTAGGTTCTTCAAATTTACGTGTGTTCGAATTTACTTCAGTAGACGACATGATGTAACCATGATCTTTTTCTGACAGACAAATCGCAGTTTGGGCTCCTGAACTTTCTTTCATATAATAGAATACATAATTGTTTCGTTCCGATTCAGGTATTGTATTAGCTGCTTCACTTTCAAAAATACCTACATCAGGAATTCCGTCACCTGTAAAGTCGTGTAGTCCAAATTGGTCAATATATACACCTTGCTGAATCTCTTCAAATAATCTCCCTGATTTCCATCGAAGCAAATCATCATATCTAAAGCATTCGCAAGCAAATTCAATTCTTCGCTCACGACGAATTTCGAGAATAACTTCCTTTTGGGAACCTGTTACATTAGGATATTGTTTTTCCAAATTTGCATTCAAGTTCAAAGAAGCTAATAATATGGCAGGCATACCCACTCTATCTCTTACTACATTGATGGTTGCATCCAAATCCGCCTGCTTCAAAATACCCAACTCCGCTTTAGCTTCAGCGTAAATATATAAAATTTCAGCATAACGCATTACCGGGATGTCATTGTAAGAACGAAACCAATCCATTTGGTCAGCTGTTTGAGCTACAAATTTAGTTTGAGGATATCCTCCTAAGTATAAGTTAGGAACAAAAGGCCTGTTTTCTCCCGGACGAATATATCCTGGATACATAAAAGTTTGTTTATAACGGGGATCCCGATTCTTGAACGTCTCGGGCATAGACATCTTATCATAATCAGGAACTGAGGTGAATGGAATAGCTTTACCATTTTTGATGTATTCATAATTTTCCATTAAGCTACGGCTTAAACTGCTCACATAACTGAAAACTCTTCTTGCTGCATCATGTTTAATGTTTTGCTTGTCATCAAAATCCTTAAACAAGAGAATTTCCGGACTATCTCCTAAATTATTACTTATGAACAGATTTTCATAAGCATTATCTATTCCTCCTCTTTTATCAATAGAAAACAAATGGGTTTCCATTATTTTTTCACAAGCGTTTATAGCTATCTTATAGAAATGTTCGGCACTGACCTGTAACCCCAATTCATCATGATATTTACGGAAAGAGGCTTCATGCAGCGCTATACGAGCCATCATGCCATAAGCATACCATTTATTGATGACACTTCTATTCTTCATATCTGCCGAGATATGGTTGACCGCAAATTCCAAATCTTTAAAGATAGAATCGACAACTAACTCACGACTGTCTTTCCCTTTGTAAAGAAGATCTGTACTCGTATCTTTAAGTGAAGTGGAATACCAGGGTACTTCATTGAAACGTTTTATCATCTCATAATACCACTGAGCACGCATCAAACGTGTAATTCCAATATAGTGATTGATGACCGTAGGTGATCCTTTTGTCTTATGGACATTCTCCAGAAGAATATTATACTTTCTCAAAGTACCCCAATTATCCCAACCTCCTACTGACTGTTCGGTGATTCCTCCATGCATCATGTTGACTATTTCTGTAGGTTCAGAATAGATAGAAGCATTGTCTGTCGCGTAATCGTGATAATAATAGATTAACTCATTATAGAAAGTATTAGTATAAAGTTCCAAATCTTTTTCGGAAGTAAAGTATGTTTTATCCGACAAATCGGTATCAGGATACCTTTCCAGAAAGGAATCATTACAACTGACCAGTAATAGTCCACATAAAATATATGCTATTTTTTTTATTTTCATAATTAGTATTTTTAGAATGATAAGTTTAATCCAAAGGTGAACAATCGTTGCATAGGATGGCTGGTTCCTAATATTTCAGGGTCATAATTTTTTGAAAGCTTGGTAAACTCAAAAATATTATCGCCTGTAAGATATAATCTTACTCGTTCTAATTTAGCTTTCATCGTAAACTTTTTAGGTAATGTATAACCGATAGTGATATTCTTTATGCGGAGATAGGCTGCATTTTGCAAATATCGCGTCTGATTAATTGCCAAGTCCTTTCCACCTTCTGCAATATAAGATTTTAATCTTGGGAAATAAGCATCAGTATTTTCTGGAGTCCAATGGTCTAAATTATTTTCAAGCACATTTCCCCAAGGAGCTCTATATATGCCAAAGAAATAATGACTTTCCGGATACCAATCCTTTTTGCCTACTCCTTGCAACAGAACACGGAAATCAAGTCCATTCCATTCGGCTGTAAAATCAGCACCATAATTATATCGTGACGCATTGTTACCAATTACTTTATAGTCACCAGGATCATTTACAGTCCAAGAACCATTGTTAATCTTTCCATTGTTATCCAAGTCCTTATATTTCAAATCTCCCGGTTCAATAGGACGGTCACCAGGATAGGAAGTTACATCCCATTGATCAGCATGGTTATCAATATCTGCTTGATCTTTGAAAAATCCTTCTGTCACTAATCCCCATATTTCTCCTATCTCACAGCCTTCATACCAATCGTCCAAATTACCAGTAGGATTATCAAACCGAGTAATAAAAGAACGATTGTCTGACAGGATAAATTTGACATTATAGCTAAAAGGCTTATTCCCCAAATTAAACAAGTCTCTCCATCCCAAGGATATTTCCCAACCTTCAGTTTTCATATCTGCCGCATTAATGCGTGGCTCTAAAGCTCCCAACACACTAGGAAGAGTCTTACCTTTCGTAAGCATATCTTTCGTATCTCTGCGATATATATCTCCCGAAAAGGTAAGCCGGTTATTAAAGAAATTCAAATCCAATCCTATGTTTTTGGTATATACTTTTTCCCAAGTCAACGAATTTGAAACTAGGCCACTGGGGGTAACGCCCATAGGTTTTATACCATTAATCAACAATTGTTGTTCGCTAGATCCCATACTTGCAATATATTCATAGTAGCTTACATCCTGATTGCCTAGAGCTCCATACGAAATTCTCAATTTCGCGTAATTCAACCAATTTTGGGTGGCATGCATAAATTTCTCTTGTGAAATAATCCAAGCAGCTGATATAGAAGGAAAGAAACCGAAACGATCATTTTTGGGGAAGCGAGAAGACCCATCATAACGTCCATTTGCTTCAAAAATATATTTATTGTTATAAATATAATTCAGACGGAAAAAACCACCACGCGTGGCCCATTCATAATTATCCTCGCGCACACGTGCACTTCCGGTAGCTAATTCTACGCTGGGTAATGATGAACTAATTAATTCTTCACGCTCACCTCGCATATATCGGTGTGAGTTATATTCTTGATTAAATCCAGCCAATGCACTTACCTGGTGTTTACCAAATGACTTAGTAAAGTCTATATAAGCATTTACACTAGTATAGTAATCTCTTTCCTTGGCAAGTTGAGCCATATCTACCCAACCTAAATATTCATCGGCAAGATTAGGCCCCTGTTTATAAGGTATGTTCATATCACTATCCCATTGTTCTGTTTCTCTATTTCCCAATCGGGCCGTTGCATCGGCTTTGATAGATAATACATTCTTAATCAAAGCCAGTGTCATAGTAAATTGCGATTGCAGACTGAGTTCTGTCGTTTGGGCTTCTCCTTCAGAAAGTGATCCAATCAATTCTGCTCCTTCTTTTGTCCATGACCCATCAGGATTCTTCACGGTCATTAAAGTATTGGTATCATTAATCCTATTAAATAACCATGAATAGAAGGAACTAGGTCGCTTGTATGTATAGTACAGAGCAGACGTATTATTGCCAAAAGTCAACCAATCGGCTACTTTGAAATCTACTTTTGAGCGGAAATTATAACGATCCATAATGTCCTTATTAATTTTTAAGAGCCCTCTTTCCTGCATATATTCCATACCTATATAATAAGAAGCCTTTTCGGAAGCGCCTGACAAACTTAAATTATGAGAGTGAGTTATACCTGTGTTATCATATATTTCCGAAAACCAGTCTGTATTCCCTAAATAGGTATAATATTCTGGATTACTGAAACTTGGAATCACATTAGGTAAGGTTGGGTCTTCTTTCATCTTTTCAATGTATTTTAAATCCTCGTCTGAATAAAGATCGTACCAAGGCTTACCCATAATTTTTTTATAGCTAGCCTGTATATAAGGATCTTTTACGATTTTAGGCATGCGCCCCAATTTACGCACTGTAATGGAGTTGTCAAAATCAACATTGATCTTTTCCCCTTTTTCTCCTTTTTTAGTAGTTACTAAAATAACCCCATAAGCGGCTTTTGCACCATAGATAGCCGCTGATGATGCATCCTTAAGAACAGATATACTTTCTATATCCGAGCTGTTCATTCGGCTAAAGAATGCAGTTTCGGTTGGAATACCATCAATCACAATTAAAGGAGAACCACCATTAATAGAAGTCTCACCTCGAATATTGAAGGTTGGAACAGAATTAGCTTGGCCATCACCAATACTTATATTAAGGTTAGGTACGATACCCTGTAACATCGTTCCTATGCTATTGGTTGCTCTATTGGCTAAAGTTTTTCCTCCTACACTTTCTACAGCACCACTCAAATTAACTTTTTTTTGTGTACCGTATCCCACGACTATCACTTCATCCAGCATCTCATTATCTGAAGTCATGGTGATATTGATGCGTGTACGGTTTCCCACAGTTATTTCTTGTTTTTTCATTCCGATATAAGTTACTTCCAGCACTGATTTATCGGTAATATCACCACTTAACGTATAATCACCGTCTATATTGGTGATAGTACCGTTTGAAGTACCTTTAAGCATGACGCTTACACCTATTAAAGGTTCACCATTCTCATCTAAGATACGTCCCGTTATTTTACGTGTTTGTTGCAAAATGGCAGGTTGGGGCTTGTTTGAAAGGACTATATGACTTCCTTCCATAGTATAATGTATTTCAGTATCATGAAAAAGTTCGTCCAAAACTTTAGATACAGGAGTGTCATCTGCTCTTACCGACACTTTTTGATGAGTATCGATATTCGAATTGATAATAAACAAGTAATCTGTTTGGTTTTCAATTTCATTTAAAACAGACTCAAGAGTAGCATTGTTCTTGGTGAATGTAATGCGTGCGTTTTGCGAGTGTATATTACCCGCAAACATACTGAAAATTGACACAAATACCAGAGTCAGGGTAATTTTCATAATCTTATAAATTCGATTTGTCCGTAATTTTTGGGGGTATAAAATTTCCCACAAAGAAATATTATTCATATCTTTGTTACACTTTAATGATTAATACAGTTATTAGAATTGTGTTAATAGTGAGTGCTGACATGCGGCCAAACTTGTCGGCACTCTTTTTTTCAATTGAAAGGAATGTGTTTTCTTAGTATTGTTTCATAGGCAAATTTATTTTATGTAAATAATATGGTTTTCTTCATCGCGTACAAACTGAAAATCCACATCTTTTTGTAGCACTCGTAAAGCATATCGCACACCATCAGAATGACGGAACTTACCTGTACAACGATAATTCATCACAGCTTTATTTTCTATACGGATTTCCACACCGTAGTATTTTTCAAATTTATGAATGATATAAGGGAAAGTTGCATCCTTGAAACTGATAATCCCCTCTCGCCAACGATAAGGATTATAATCTTCAATAGGAGCCACTTTTATTTCTCCATCTTTAAGATAAGCCATCTGGTTAGGTTTGAGTTGGCACTGATAATTGCCTGCGGTTATCTTTACAGCCCCTTCCATCAACGCTGTCGCAAAGGTACTGTCATCCGAATAAGATTCCACATTAAATTGGGTACCAAGCACTTCTACATTTCCTTTTGGAGTTTGTACAATAAAAGGTTTATGAATATTTTGAGCAACCTGAAAGTAGGCTTCACCGTCAAGTTTAATCCGGCGTTCTTTATCTGCGAAAACTGCAGGATATTCAATTTTAGTACGAGAATTCAGCCAAACTTTGGTTCCATCAGACAATTCCAAATTGATACGTTGACCAGCTGGAACACTGATTTTTTGAGCAGTGAGCCAATATTCTTGTCGCTCTTGGTTCTTGTAAAATAGTGTGATGACCAGAGTAATCGCTGCAACTGCTGCAATTTCTATAAATTTCCTAAATTTAAACTTCTTTTTTGAAGACTGTGAAACAGTTTCTTTTTTCGTGTCTTTACTCAGAAGCAATGTCATATCATACATCTTTCTTTCTTTAAAATAAGTACGACGGTTTTCAGTTGATGCTTCCATCCACTTACGAACTTTCATCTCTTCGTCCGTAGTAGCCTGACCTTCAAAAAAACGTATTAACAAATTTTTATCCATACTCTGTTATATTGTATAATAAAAGATAATATAAATTTATTTATCTTCTTACTATACATATAAGCAAGTGATGCTTTCATATCCCTAATGAAAAAAGGTGTTTTTTTTATTTTAAAAGGAAATAAATAAAAAAAGGTAGATAATCTTTTAGTTGTATCCGTAGTTCTCTTAAAGCTTTTGTGATATGAAATTCTACCGATTTATAGCTGATATTCAGCTTTTCGGCAATTTCTTTATGCGGAAGGTTCTGAATACGGCTCATTATAAAAATTTCTCGGGTACGTTCTGGCAGAAGATCCAAAGTGTCATTGACTATTTTTTGTGCTTCAGCCGCAAAAATTTCATAAGGTTCACAAGCTTCCAAGGTGGCAATACGGGTATTCAGTTCCCATTGGGCATGTTCGTACAATTGTTCAGATACTTCTTTAATAACTGTTTTGTGTTGAAGATAATTCAAACATTTATGTTTGATAACCGTAAGCACATATGCAGGTATATTAGACTCTTTATTAAGTTCGGTTCTATGTTCCCAATAGTAAATAAGGGAATCTATCACAATGTCTTCAGCTATAGTAGCATCACGGGTAAAGGTTTGTGCGAACCGGACGAAACGACCTTTGTATATTGTAAAAAGTTCATTGAATAATGATAAATCTGAAACTTGTTCCATTATATTATACTAGCCTGTTGGTGTGATAAAAAATATTTTATAAATTATACATAATATATGCAATATTCGCAAAAGTCCTTGACTTTTGCAAGTAAATAGAAACTAAATTACACGGTGATTTCTAAAATATATCACACATAAAGACATCAATTCAACATCTATAAACAAAGTATATACAAAGAATATCATTACCATGATGGAACGCAATCGTGACCGGCCTTTGATTTCGTCGAAAGAAACAAACCCATCTCATATGCTTTGGTTTCCGTCCTATTTACGAGGAATTCTTTATCGGTACGGCTACATTCGTTAATCATCGTCCAATAACGGTAAAAAGCGGGCTACCATGATCCAGAGTTAAAACTTCAGTATTTTCCTTTTTCATTTTATTTATGAACACGAAGATACGACAGACTGTTCAAGAAAAAGTTGATTATTGTAGATGTGCGCAGGTTAATGTGATTCAGAAGGTCAGATCTGTCTTCAGAGTAAAAAATATTCTGGTACGGAAGGGAAATTGGATGTGAAGGAGCCTATATATAAATATATACTTCCCCCAAGATATAAAACCCGCCCCCCTGCAACAGCCCTGCTTGAACAAACTTGTTAGTCCCCTGTTCCAACCTCCGGAGGCTATGAATGTTTTTTCTTAACAAGTAACAGTCCGCTCTGATATAGAACCTAAACCCGAAAGATTATATATCTTACAAGTGTAACATATATAACGATGACACCTGAAGATCTATCATGTGTCACGGCATCTTCTATGATTCATAATCAAACCGATCAAGTATCATTCATCTATAGAAAAGAAAATTGCCTTCATCATTCATAAAAACAAATAATGAAGGCAATACACTAAATTATATACAATCAATCCCTAATCATTCAGCTACTACTTCAATTACACGACTGTTGAGTTGCTGTGTAGTAAATAGATTCAATCCTACATTCATCAAGAATTCTCCAGAGAAAACCTCACCATTGCCTGATAAAGAAGAATTGGATCCGGGCATCAAGTTGATTTCTTTCACACGATACATTTTGTCTGCATCAAGCCCCTGCAAACGCACCGGCAATGTTTTTTCCGCATAACGGGGATGAATATCGAAAGCAAATACAACTGCTTTATCCTTATCTTTGCCCACATACATAGTAGAGGTATGATTACTGCCATAAGGAGATACCAAACGGTACATATCGCCTTCCAGGACGACCGGTTTCAAACGGTTATAATTCTGTACAGCAGTACGGCAATAAGTTTCATCATCCTTACTCATATCCGCTAATTTTATATCAAAACCGAGTTTGCACATCATAGCCACATCCGTACGGAATTTCACACTGCTATTCTTATTCCATGTGGTAACATGAGCACACATTGTCTTGGCTGGGAACACCTGTGAAAATCCCCACTGAATAAATAAACGTTCAATAGGATCGGTATTATCACTAGGCCAGAATTCTGTAAAATAGCTCAAAGCCTCATAATCCGAACGCCCACCGCCACCGGAACAAAGCATCATCGGCAGATCAGGATATTTTGCTTTCACACGTTCCAATACATTATATAAGCCACGCACATAATCAATATATAAATGTGACTGCTTGTCTTTCAAATAAACAGAGTAAATATTTGTAATAGGGCTATTGCAATCCCATTTGAAGAAAGCGATATCAGGATATTTTGTCATCAAATTGTCCACAACTCCGAACACATAATCCTGTACTTTCGGATTACTCAAATCCAGAACCAACTGGTTACGGAAATAATACTCGTCACGGTTCGGAAGATGAATCACCCAGTCTTTATGCTTTTCATACAACTCACTCTTAGGATTCACCATTTCCGGTTCAATCCAGATACCGAACTTTATACCTTTTTTCTTGGCGGCTTCCGTCAGATAACCAATGCCATGAGGAAGCTTGTCAGCCGTTTCATCCCAGTCACCTAACCCTTGATGATCACCACTGCGCGGATACTTGTTGGCAAACCAACCATCATCCAACAAAAACATATCCACACCCAGTTCTACTGCATCATCCATCAACTTCACCAATTTCGCTTCATCAAAATCAAAATAGGTGGCTTCCCAATTATTCAACAAAGTCATACGAGTCTGGTTCCCATCCTTTACCTGATACTTACGGGCCCAATCATGGAAATTACGGCTAGCCTGTCCTTTACCTGTAAAACTGTAAGTAAAATAAAAATCGGGAGTACGGAAGATTTCATTCGGTTTCAGACTATATTCCGAAGCATACGGATTAATACCCGAAATAACACGCAGTTCGTTCTTATTATCTACTTCGAATACAAAACTGAAATTACCTGTCCATCCTAATGTTCCGACCAACACTTCACCTTGGTTCTCTTCTGACTTTCCGTCCAATGCAAGTTGGAAGAAAGGAGAGCAGAACATATTGGCACGTGCTCCCAACTTGGTATCAATCGTTTTTTTACCAAATTCCAAAGGCTGTTCCTTCACATGCGCCTCACTGGCCCAGTCTCCCGAGAATTCAGTCAGGAAATAGTTGGCACGATTCAAGTGCAACATGGAAGACGCGTACTTATGAAGCTGCACAGGTTTCTTTTCCCGATGACTGATTTCAGTGAAAGTCTTTATTAGATTTTCTTTCTGGTAAGCCACATAATGAAGTTTTACAGTTACAGGATATTTATCATCCTGCATAGTAATCACTACTTCATCTACCCCCGGCGACACTTGATTCCGAGTATGAGATACATATTTTAACAAAGTAGAAGGATTGCCGTCATTATGCACTATATGAATAGCCGGTTCAAAATAATCTTCCATGCCATGAGTCAGATATGCTTCGCTGCCCTGCGGCAAGTGGGCAATATCTGTAGCATGATTCAACCTCTTTCCCAAATAACTTTGATATAGACGTCCATTATCACCAACCCGGTAAATAAGGTCTACATTTTCTGTACTAATTTTAATTACTGGCTTATCCGCCGCCTTTAACATAAATGATATGCATAAAAAACATATCAAGAAGAGCAATCTTTCTTTCATGGTATTATTCATCGATTAAAATTATAGTGCAAAAATAGAGAGAGAAGCTCAAAAATCCCTACTCAAATGCGCCATAAAATAAGAATTTTGACGCTTATACCCTCAAAATCATCGAAATCAAGCCTGTATTGTAGGTAAAATCAAGGAAATATGCTATCTTTGTTATCCAATTCTAATACATGGATATATGCCACGAATTAAAGATGGATTTAAAGGAGAACGCGCTATCGTACTTCCTGCTTTTCTGATTGAAGAATTAAAGCAAGATCCGTTAGGCAGTGAACTTTACATCACAGATATAGGATATTATCCTCATGCCTATTTTCATTACCGGAAACGCGACACCGAGGAAGTAACCGAGTTTATCCTCATTTATTGTATGGAAGGAGAAGGGTGGTTCGAGTTAGACAAACATCAATATGCAGTTACCGCCAACCAATTTTTCATTCTACCCGAACACCAAGCACACGCTTATGGCAGTAATGAGGAAAATCCCTGGACTATTTACTGGATCCATTTCAATGGAACAAAAGCTGCATTTTTCAGTGCCGGTTTTGACCGTCCGAAAAGCATCACTCCACAAGAGGATTCACGAATCAAAGAAAGATTAGTACTCTTCGAAGAAATCTACTCGTCCATCAGTTTCGGATATAGCAAAAATTATATGCTTTATGCCACTACTAGTCTCTTCCATTTTTTAGGTTCCATGAAATTTATTGGCGAATATCGGGATTGTGGCTCTATGCGCAATAGTTACAGAAACAAAGATGTAGTGCAAATAGCGATTCATTTCATGCAAGAAAATTTGAGCAAGACCATTCGTCTGGCAGATATCGCTGCGGAAGTAAACCTCTCGGTTTCCTATTTCTCTAATCTGTTTGAAGAAAAGACAGGCTCCTCTCCTCTTCGATATCTTACCTATCTCAGAATACAGGAAGCCTGTCATTACCTGGATTTTACCAACCTGAAAATTAACCAAATAAGTCCCTTGGTAGGCTATGAGGATTCTCTTTATTTCTCCCGGTTATTCACTAAGACGATGGGAGTGCCTCCATCAGCTTACAAAGAGAAGAAAAAAGGTTAAGACTTACGCCCTCTACCAACAGTCGGTCCGGAAAGGAGCAACCGGGAGGCCGTTCTCTCCGTACAAATTACAATCCGGATTATCCGCCCAGCCATAACGTGCAGCAAGAGGGATAGAAACTTCAGGAGAAAAAACTATAATTTTCCCATTCTGGACCATCGCCTCTGCCGGATAAAACACACGGTCCGGCCCTGCAATGGTAAAGCCTTTTAAAGTTGTACCTTTAATCTGAAATCCATCTTGCTTTTGTCCGAAATCCAATTCCATTTTATCCCCTTTGATTCTATAATTCCGGAATACAGGAGCCGAACCGGAAACATTTTTTCCATAACTACCGACCAGGGCAACCAAGGCCAAACGGCGTCCCACCTCTTGCTTATTCTTAGGATGAATGTCATCAGCCAAACCAATATCAATGGTCACAGCCATACCAACTTGGTCAAGTTTTAATGCTTTAGTTTGTGCTTCACGCAAAGCCGCCCATTCGGAATCCGGCTGTATTTCCTTGGATTCCATAAAATTAGCCAATTGTACAAAATAAAAGGGGAAATCACTTCGCCATTGCCGGCGCCAATCCGTAATGAGAGCAGGAAACAAATCTTCATATTGTTCCGAACGACCTACATTAGCTTCACCTTGATACCATATTACTCCTTTAATGGGAAAAGCAGTCCATGGTTTGACCATCGCATTGAACAGCACCGTAGGGTAACTGGAACTTTGAATGGGAGAAACCGGTGCGGGTGGAAACCCTTTTAAAGAAAGTCCGATACGATATTTCCAATCTCCTGCCAAACTGATCCGCTTTCCATCAGCTTCTACATAAAGTTCCTCCGCCTTGCCATGAATACCGCCCTCTCCACCAAAATCAGAAACACGAACAGCAAGAACCGCCTTACCAGCCTTCACTAATTTTGCAGGAATGGTATAAGTACGCGGTGTCATATAGCCTGCCCCTCGGGCAATCTCCACCCCATTAAAATAAGTAATATCTTCATCATCAATCATCCCTAAATTTAGTTTTAACGGTTTGCCAATCCATTCTGCCGGAATTTCAAGACTACGACGGAACCATACTACTCCATCAAAATTTTTCAATCCATTCCTTTCCCAGTAACCGGGAAGACACATATCCTGCCATTGTTCTTCTGACAAGTCCGGTGCAATCCAGCAAGGCTTATCTTCCTCCATTCCCTTGTCTTCCTTAGAAAAAAGAGATTGCCACTCGGAGCGCTCTTGATTATAGGCCTTTTCCATACGAACAGGGTCAAAATCCAATTGTTCCATCTTAGCCAACTCCTCATGAAAGCCCAGTACCTGTTTCAATGTTTCATAGCTGGTCCACGCTTCAGCAGGTGTTCCTCCCCATGTACAGTCAATCACTCCTACAGGAACATTTAACTCCTTCCATAATGAACGGGCATAAAAATAAGCGAGCGAAGAGAATTCAGGAATTGTGGCGGAAGAACATTCCTGCCATCCTCCCATCGTAGCCTCCACATCACTCAACGGAGTTACTGAAGTATTTTTCTTCACTTGGAACAAACGGATAGAAGGATAATTCGCCTCCGCTATCTCCTGCTCATAATTCATGACTTTCCCCCAACCCGCAACAGGCATCTCCATATTAGACTGGCCGGAACAAAACCATACCTCTCCCACCATTACATTTTTTAATTGCAATTTCTTACCATCCGTAAATGTCAACGTATAAGGCCCTCCTGCAGCAGGAGTAGGCACAGACAAAGTCCAATAACCATCCTTATTCACCGGAGTCACATACACTTCATTATTCCAGCCTGTAGTTACTTTTAAGGTTTTGCCCAATGCCGCCTTACCATGAAAAGTAACCTTCGTATTTTGCTGAAGAACCATATTGTCCGTAAAATAAGCGGGCAAGACCACCTTGGCGTAAGAAATACACGTCAGGCTGAAAAAAGAAAGAAAAAACAAGATGCTTCTCATATAAAATAGTTGTAAATTAACAAGAAAATATATACATACCAGTACTAACAATACGATCACATGGTTTGCCTTCTTGTTATCAGAAAAGAAATAACAAAAAACAAGCACGTTTATTTTCTGTTTATAGTAATTGTTTTCTTAAAGCGTATATCATCTGAGGCGGCTCCTATCTGAATTTCAAAGTCCCCAGGTTCTACCACTTCCTCCATTTTTGCATTATACAGAGCTAATTCTGCGATTGGCAAAGAAAGCTCCACACATTGACTTTCGCCCGACTTGACCAGAACTTTTTGAAATGCCTTTAACTGTTGGATGGGAGTAGCCACCGTGCTTACTTTATCACGTACATAAAGCTGCACAACCTCCTTGCCATCGCACCTACCCGTATTCTTGATCATAACGGATACTTTCAATGTATCACTTGCAGCCAATAACGTATCACTCAGTGCACAATCCACATAATCAAACGTAGTATAACTTTTTCCATGTCCAAAGTTCCATAAAGGTTCCGGTTTATCAAAGATATAATGACCTTTAGGTTCTTCAGGAGTACCCGGCTGGTCAAAAGGTTCTTCACGATCTGTCACGAAATGATTATAAAAACAAGGAGTATTACCTGTGCTACGCGGGAAAGATACATTCAACTTACCCGACGGATTCACCTTTCCAAGTAAAATATCTGCCAATGTACGTCCTTGCTGCTCACCTGCATACCATTGCACCAACACTGCATCAGCATTTTCTTTCACCCAAGGCATAGCAAGCGGTTTACCCGCAATCAGAACGACAATCATAGGTTTACCCGTTTTCTTTATCTCCTTCAACAGCTCCTCCTGCACCCCAGGAAGTTCCAATGAGGAAAGATCAAATCCTTCACCTGCCGTAGAATATTTAGGACTTCTTCCCAGATAAGTGCTTCGTGTACCTACCGCCACCACAGCTATATCACTGTTACGGACAACTTCCACAGCTTCGGCAATATGTGATTTGTCCTGGCTCCACCAATCACATCCTTCAGCATGACGGATCATTATTTTATCACCTGCACTTTCCTGCAATCCTTGCAACAAACTGACTGCTTCTTTAGTATCCCCCATCGTCCAAGCGTAATCGCCCAACACGGCTTGATTACTGTTAGGCCCCACCACTGCAACAGACTTGTATTTATTCAAGTCTAAAGGAAGAATATCATTTCTGTTTTCCAATAATACGGCACTCTCGTCAGCCACTTTCTTAGCCAATACCACCTTTTCAGCATTGCGAACGACCTTCTTCACCAGTTTAGGATCACCATAAGTTTCATCAAATAAGCCCAATTCAAACTTCACCGTCAATATTCTGCGCACAGCCTGATCTATATATGCAACATCAAGCCTTCCCTCCTCAACTTGTTTTTCCAATGTTTCGTAAGTCGAATCAATGTTCAAGTCCACTCCGGCCATTAATGCCATACGCGCAGCATCCTCACGGCTGCCTGCTGCATGATGAAAAGTCATCAGACGCTCCACCGAACCCCAGTCAGAATAAGCGTATCCTTTAAAGCCCAGTTCTCCCCGAAGAATATCAGTCATATAATAAGAAGAACCTGTAACCGGCACTCCATCATACGCACTGTAGCAAGTCATCACCGCCCACGGAGAAGTTTCCCTTATAGCTTTACGGAACGGATAAAGATAGAGACTACGCAATTCACGTTCTCCTCCACTTACTCCCGCACAATTCAAGCCTCCAGACGGAGTACCATGGGCTACAAAATGCTTGGGCATACAAGTAATTCTGTATTTTTGATACCCTTTAATAAACGCCACTCCCATTTCCGCTATCAGATAAGGGTCCTCTCCGTATGTTTCTTCAATACGTCCCCAACGTAACTCGCGGGCAATGTCAAAAACCGGAGAAAGAATTTGATGAATACCTATCGCCTTAGCCTCTTCGCCAGCCGCCTCAGTCATTTGTTGTATTAATTCAGGATTGAAAGTGCTTCCCTGCGCCAAAGCATGAGGAAACAGCGTACAATTATTCTGAATAATACCCTGTATGCCCTCAGCAGAAGTTAACAACGGAATTCCCAAACGGGTCTTAGTACGCATATAATGCTGTAATTCTTTATACATCACGGCGCAATCATAAGCAGACATACTCATTTCATGAGTTGTCCCATAACTTTCCCCCAAGAAGATCCGGTCAATCTCATCCAACCGACCAGACGCACGATTCTGCAATTGCAATACCTTTTCGTGCAATGTCATTCTAGACATAAGGTCGTCTACACGCTTCTCTATTGGAGCTGTTCTGTCTTTATAAAGAGGGGTGTCATCTCCAGCCCAAGCTGAAGATGATACACTCATCACTATCCCCATACAGAACAGAATAAATTTATTAGTACACATACTAATCTGAATTATTTGTTATTATAAGGAGTTACCACTAACTTATATTTGTCGCCCTGCAACAAATTCTCATCAAATGTAATGCTCAAATTCTTTGTTTCTCCTGGCATCAACGTAAAATAGTTGTCATTCATCAATGCCGGCAGAATGCGTTCGCCATCCGAAGTACAAACAGCCTGCACATGTACAGCAAAAGCTACTCCCTTAGCCGATTTCGGAAGTGTTATGACCGCTTGTATCTCCGCCTCACCATTCTTACGAATTAACTTGGAAGAAGTTTTCAGTTCAGCTTTTGGCAAAGTATTCAAAGCCGTAAAGTCCAGACGGTCGTTGCCACGCCAGTAATTGTTTTCTGATACGATCTTTCCTGATTTATCTTTCAACGTCAGACGGATAAAATGTACATCACTCAAACCCTCACTAGGCTGTGTTCCACCCAATACATCAAAGCTCCATAATGAGTAACCAAACCACCAACCTAGTTCAATACCAAACATACGTACATAGCGGGCATCGACTTCAGGGAAAGTAATTTCATCGACTCCTCCACGTCCCTCATCAGTTTTATACACTTCTTTCCAAGTCTTGGCGTCATCAGAAACCTGAATTTTATACCCCTTACCAAAAGACGCCTCCCAATCCAAACGAACTCCACCTACAGGTTGTACACTGCCCAAATCCACATAAATCCATTCATTTTCCGCTTTTGCCGCTGCCCAACGGGTATCTTTTTTCCCATCCGTAGCATCCGAAGGCTGTCCATAAGTGGTACTTGAAGCAAAAGTCGGCTTATTCAATGACAGATTTTTACGCTCTTTATTGAAACCTATCGTAAAACATTGCACCGTAGAATTGCTAGGAGAGTTTACGATGGCTGATTGGGTATAAGCCTCCACAGATTTCCCATCCATATTGTAAACTTTTACTTCAGCAGTCAAACCTTCCATATCACGTGCTGTGGTATTAGCAATCTTCACACCGTCCGTCACAGGGTTCCAAAGAATATGCACCGGTTCACAAGCTGATTTTGCCCCCCAGAAAGCTCCTGTCAAATCATAATAATAATCATAAGTTTGCCAAACCATAGACGGATATGCCGACTGTCCCATCCAAGTCATGATGCCTGATGCATCCTCCCACATACGATCCAGCCAACCCTCATACATAGCCTTATTAGACTCAATATTGACAAGCTGAGCCTTACGGCAATAATCTTCAATCCCTTCGGGCTTACCAAAACCTTTGGTTATGGAAGCATCATAACGATCGGGAGCTGCATTAAAAGCATTTTGGCCAAAATAGTGTTTGTTCCACATTTCATCACGAGGCCACCAGTTCTCCTTAGGCATAAACTTCTTAAAACTTTCAAAGGTAGGAACTACAGCTGTACCAATTTCCGTACGGAATCCCCAGCCACGCGCCGGATCTCCTTCCAAGCCATCAGGATATTTAGTAAAATAAAAGCGGGGTTCAAATGCTCCCCACGGACCACTACCGGTCAAGCCCTGAGCATGAGAGTTTGCTTGAAAATAACGATCACCTCCATCAAAAGTCCTGATATTTTCCGCCATCCATCCTTCCAAAGGAGGCTGAGGATTGGACTCATTATCGCCACACCACACGGCTATACTAGGGTGATTACGAACACGTTTGATTTTCTCCATCATATTATTATTGAACACATTGAGGTCATAAGGCAAATTCGGATTAGAGTTTATCCAAAAATCGTCCCATACCATAATGCCATATTTATCACACGCCTCATAGAATTCATCATCTGTAACAGAACCGAGCCAATTACGTATCATATTAAAGTTCATTTCCTTATGCAGACGGATTTTGGTATCATATTCCGCACCACGGCAACGAAGCATATATTCAGACATTCCCCAATTCGCCCCTTTGACAAATACCGGAACATCATTAATATAAACATGGAATGTATTACCTTCTTTATCATAAGAATATTTCTTTATACCAAAAGAAACATCTTTCGTTTCCGAAACCTTTCCATCCACCATCACCTCGAACTTACAATGATAAAGATTGGGGTCTCCATATCCATTCGGCCACCACAGACGCGGCTGGTCTATACACAGTTGTGGGAAATAACGTTTGTCAAACTTCACCTGTTCAGTAGTATGGGCATTCACCTCTAATTCTTTTTGAAAAATAATGTTTCCCGGAGTAATTGTTCCGCGCACCAATACCTTCGTCTTTTCGACCGAGTTATTCTTGACATCAAGCGCCACACTCAAATCAGCTCTGGCACGGGTAGGTAAATTTGTACGTATCCAAGGATCAATTAAAGTAGCTGTTCCCGTATTCGTAAGAAATACCTTATCAGTTATACCACTATTCAACCCCGGCACATAAGGCATCCAATCCCATCCACCACTAGACAAATAGGTAGGGCTGCCCTGATTAGCCAATGGAGTATCAGGTATATGGACAAGTACAGCCAATACATTTTCTTTATCACGATTTACTAGTGAAGTGACATTAAAATGTCCACGATGCATAAACCCATCCAGTTTACCCAATAACGTTCCATTCAGATAGACTTCCGCACGACGGTTTACCCCATTAAAATTCAACCATATCAATTCTTTTGTAAAATCGGCAGGAACACGGAATGTAGTACGATACCAAAAGCTACGGTCGTATTTGTCGCGGTTTACTTGATGAATATTGTCACCAAAGTTAGGATCTTTTTCCAGCCCTGCTATTACATACGAGTTAAAAGCTGTTCCAGGCACAACAGCATCTACCCAGGCAGAAACATTATATCCGTTTTCGCAAAGTGATTTCACATCCGTTCCGACTTCAGCCTGAGGCTTTAATTTCCATCTCATCTGTGGGTTATCGCTATGTAAATATACAGTTTGGGCATGCAGTACTTGCATACATCCCATTAGGGCTAATGCAACCCATGTTTTTTTTACGTTTTTCATATTATAGTCTTTTCATATTTATCAATCATCTATTCCTCTTTTTGCACTTGAAAATGAAACAAGGTACAATGTTCATAAGCTTTCTCCGGTAACACTAGGCAGGAAGGAAAATCCGAATGAGAAGGAGTATCCGGATAAAACTGTGTTTCCAAACAGACGGCTGTATCCGGTCGTTCATAATATCCCGCTGTATACAAAAGAACAGCAGGCAAATCTGTCATCACTGTCATATTTCGTCCTGTAACAGGTTCGTATAAAGAGGCAGCCTCTAACATCTCCACAGATATTTCATCTTTCAATATATAGCAATGATTATATCCTTTATTCCAAAGTAATTGCTCATGGTCAGCATACAGGTCTGTACCTATTGGTTTTAGGGAAGTAAAGTCAAATGGCGTATTTTTAACATTCATTCTTTTTCCCGTAGGAATAAATGCCGGGGTAGTATCCAATATCCGGTCGGCCGGAATATGCAACCGATGCTCCGTTATCTTTTTTCCCTTACCACACAAATTGAAATATGCATGATTTGTCATATTGATGTAAGTAGCACAGTCAGTTTCCGCATAATGCCGTACAGAAAGTTCATTGTCCTCATTGAAACGATAGTCTGTTATCACGCGGATATTTCCCGGAAAACCTCCTTCTCCGTCTGGCGAATACAGACTAAAACGGATGCCATCCGGTAATTCTTCCCACTGCCACACCTTGTTATGAAAGCCAGAAAAACCGCCATGATTGGTGTTATTCCCATCATTAGCCTCCAAATGGAAGGTTTTCCTATCTATTGTAAAAGAAGCATCGGCTATACGATTTGCAAATCTGCCGATGGTTGCCCCCATATAATAAGAATCTTCCAAATAACCGGCCAAGGAATCATAACCAATCAGCACATTGTCCAATGCTCCTTGAACATCAGGTACTGAAGCTGTAATCCAACGAGCCCCCCAATTCGTGAATTCCATATAGACTCCTGAAGAATTCATCACAGTAAATCGTAATACAGGTTCTCCGTCAGAGGTATAAGTTTCTATTTTATGTGCTATTTTCATATTATTCCAGATTTCAGAAAAATTAAAAGCATCAGGTAGGAAGCAGATGTTTCCTCCTGATGCTTCTAATTTATATGGATAGAAACAATTTATTTGCTATATCCCGGATTCTGGTCTTCAGGGCCGAATGCATCATTTGTTTTAATTTCAGTATCAGGAATAGGATAGCGCTTATGGAAATCTTGAATTGTTCCTGATTCTTTTGCCCAACGGTTACGTTCTTTTATCAATTCTACAAATTTATTAGTACGAAGCAAATCAATACGTCTCCAGCCTTCGAAGCAAAGTTCACGCAAACGTTCATCCATTACCTTATCACGGAATTCATCTTTGCTCATTCCCGAATTCCATTTCTTATCTTCTGGCAAGTTTCCTCCCCATGCACGAGTACGAATTTGATTATTTACGATCTGTACAGCTTCCGAAGTCTGTCCTAATTCATTCAGACATTCAGCATGCAATAATAATACATCAGCATAACGAATCATTGAAAAGTTCTTACCAGAATTCCACATATTATTAATGCCAAGCCCTGAAAGAATATCTGTACGATAGTCTTCATATTTCTTTATATGTGGTTCCAATTCATCTGTAGTTCCCGTCCATTGAGTCTTTGACAAATCAGGAGTTACATATTCAAATGTACCATCCTCCGAATATTTATTAGTATAATACGTAAAATCATAACGCAATGCTTCTTCTTTACGCAAATCTCCATCTTCCCAAATGCCACCTTCTTCTACTGTCTTATAAGCAAAAGGAGTCGGAACTAGAAAATCGTAACCAGAGAAAGAGCATCCCTGACCAAACCAAGAGTCACATGCACGAGAACCACAATCAAACTCCCAATAATTACAATCAGGATATACATTATTAAATTGCAACTCAAACAATGACTCTTTTGTATTAGGATTATCATAACGATACAAGTCAGCATAATCATTTAGTAATTCATATCGTCCCATATTGATAATAGTCTTAAAACATTCATCAGCCTTGGCAAAATCCCGCAATCCTGTCTCTTCCGGAGCTGCCATATAAGCCTTTCCTAACATAGCCCATGCAGCCCCAACAGTAGCACGCTGCGGTTCACTATTATAAGACTCAGGCAAATTATTGGTAGCAGTAATAAAATCATTAATAATATATTCCCATACAGTTTTTAAAGGTTGACGTCCCAAGCCCAATTCATCAGTACGGTTCATATCTATCACAGGGATTTCACCCCAATACATACTTAATTCAAACATTAATAAACCACGAATAAAGCATGCCTCTCCCATCAACTGTTTAGCACGTTCCGGTTCTTCAGTGGTCATACCCAATGCATATATAGCTTTAGCAGCTGAAACGACAGCCGGCCAACGGTTGTTCCAAATAGAACTAACCTGAGTAGATGTAGGATTCAACTGTCCATTATATTTATCCATACCAGCTTGATCTCCTGAAGAAATCAACTGATAATTACCCTGCTGTGTTTCATCTGTCCCCAAATAAGGCATCAATCCATTACGCCCTTCTTTACAGCCCCTATAACTCTTATACAATCCAAGAACTAAAGGTTCTACATTATCTATTTTTTCAAATACTTGTTCCTCAGTCAAAGATCCCGTAGGTTCTACTTGCAGAAAGTCTGAGCAAGAAGAAGTATTCAGTGCAAAGGACAAAGCCAAAGCATATATCGCACTATATCTATATATCTTTTTCATTGTTGTGTTTTCTTTTAAAATTAGACTATTTATTCTATCCTTCCATTAAAAAGCCAAATTAAGACCAAAAGTATACATACGTGTAGGAGGATACCAATCACCGGTTTCCGGATCATAACCATTATAATTAGTTAAACAAAAAAGATTAGAACCGGTGGCATAAACACGCAGGTTAGTCAGTTTCAGAGCATTTATCACTTTAGTCGGGAAAGTATAGGCCAATGTCAAAGCAGACAAACGCAAGAAAGAAGCTTTCTGCACACTAAAATCCATAGAACTTGCACCATAATGATTATAATCAAAGCCAGCCAACACACGTGGAAATTCAGCATCTGTATTTTCAGGAGTCCAACGATCCAACAAATCCGTTGATGCGACTCCAGATCCAGTACTTCCAATCAAAGTTTCATACCAAGGGCTCAATTTTTTAGCCCCATAAGAATAACTGAAGACTGCATTTAAAGACAATCCCTTCCAAGAAAAATCTGTAGAAAAACCGCCATAAAACTTAGGATCAGTGGAACCAATTACAACACGGTCATTTTGATCTATCTGTCCATTATTATCATAATCCAATGGATACAAATCACCGGGATTCACATTATATCCATTCCAATTTATTTTATTCAAACGATCCATATCAATTTCTTGGGCAATTCCACCTGTTTTCCAAATATAAATTGTGTTACGAGACTCACCAAGGAATAAATTACCTTCTTTTTGAATATTACGATCACTATCTACATTATATACAACATCATTATCACCATATAATCGAGTTACCTTATTTTTATCCATAGACAATGTAGCTGCAAAATTCCATTCAAAATCTTTAGCTCTTACCAAATTGGCATTCAAAGCAAATTCCAAACCTTTGTTTTCAATCGCACCTATATTTTCAATAGTACTACTGAAACCAGTAGTCGTAGGTAACGAATGACTCATTAACAAATCCTTATTTTTTATCAAGAAAGCATCAACAGACAAACGTACTCTATTCTGTAAGAAAGCCATATCTACTCCTAAATTCCATTGTTTTTGTTTCTCCCAACTAATATCCGGAGTACCACGTCGCCCATTGGAAACAAAAGAATTTGTATAACCTGTATCGGAAGTACCCGTATAGCTGACATTATATAAAGATAAATAGGCAAAATCATCAATATTCTGATTACCAACAATACCAAAACCGGCACGTAACTTTAACTGATCAAAAATTGTCTGATTTTTCATGAACTTTTCTTCTGTAATATTCCAAGCTGCAGACACAGACGGGAAAATACCCCACTGATTTCCTTTAGCAAATTTAGAAGAACCGTCGTAACGCGCAGTCGCCGTTAATAAATATTTACCCGCATAGTTATAGTTAACACGAGCGATATAAGATAATAATGTTTGCTCGGACCAAGCTGTACTTAAGCCACGCTGATCTTTTTTATAACCAGATCCCAAACTATGATATCCAAATAAATTAGTGCCAAACCCTGTTGCCGTAGCATTAATATAATTATACGTAGTCCGTGTAGCACTGGTACCAACCATCGCATTCAACTTATGTTTGCCAAAAGAGACTTCATAAGACAATGAATTATCCCATTGCCATACAGTACGTGTATCTCTATCATCTTTGGCTTCCCCTTGTGTTCCATAACGTTCCGACTCATAAATATCATTCGGGGTATATTTATTCTGCTGCTTCTGAGCATAATCAATAGAGAAAGTAGAACGCAAGTTCAATCCTTCAATAGGATTGATATTAATATAATTAGAACTCAACAAACGATTATACACCAAATCATTATCAACTTTCAAAGATCGTAACGGATTAAAATTATTTTGATCAAAAATACCTTGCCAATTTAAAGTTTCAATCTCATCAGAAATTTCCAACATCGGATTAGCACAACGTGCACGATTCATTACTCCATCATCAACCAACGTGTTCTCGGTACGTGTAAAAGTTGTATTAGTACCTACTTTCAGCCAGGATTTAATCTGTTGATCCGCATTAATACGTCCTGTGTATTTTTCTTGTTCAGACTTTTCAATTACACCTTTATTATCTGTATAACCAAAACTAATATAATAAGAACCTTTATCATTGCCATTCGAAAGACTTACTACATGATTGTGTTGTACTCCAGTACGGCTCACAGCATCCAGCCAATCATAATTTTTATTATTGTCGTAAGCATCGAATTCATAATCAGCAAAAGCAGTATTCGATCCCATTATCACATCATTGACATAAGCATTGACATCCCCGTCAGGATTTGTTTGCATATAACCATTCGTATAAGCTTCCTTTCTAAGTTCAAATAATTGACGGGTATTCATTGTTTTTGGAGTATTAGCGTAGGTCTGAAAGCCAATCCAGCCATCATAAGAAACTTTACCTTCGCCTTTTTTACCCTTCTTTGTTGTAATAACAACAACACCATTGGAACCACGTGAACCATACAGAGCTGTAGCTGATGCATCTTTCAAGACCTCAATAGAAGCCACATCATTCAAATTGACCGCATTAAATCCAGAGAATGAATTATCCATAACCATACCATCTATGACATAAATAGGGTCCGTAGATCCATTTATGGTATTAATACCACGAATTTTAATAGATGCATCATCCGTAGGACGTGTAGGCTGAGAAATGAACACACCTGCAACACGGCCTTGAAGAGCCTGATTTACATTCGTCACCGGTTTTTCTTCCAAAACTTTAGAACTGACACTGGCAACAGCTCCTGTCAAATCACTCTTCTTCATCGAAGTACCTACAACAACCACTTCGTCTAATGTTTCAGTATCTTCCGCCATCACCACTTTAACAGGCTGATTACCCATTACTTTTACATCTTGGGCAACATATCCTATATAAGAAATATGTAATGTTTCCCCTTTCTGAACTGATAATGTAAAGTTGCCATCAAAATCGGTAATAGTTCCATTGGTTGTACCTTTTACCACTACACTTGCACCAATGATAGGTTCGGATGTAACATCCACCACCTGTCCTGTAACCGTTATGTTCTGTGCCAACATATTACAGCAACAAAACATGATAAGGATTAAATTAATAAGCCTAATTCTTTTCATAATTTGTAAATTTAAGTACGATTTAAAGTTTATATTGGTTTATTCTTCCACTTTGAAAATTGCGACATCATATGCAGGAACCGTTACGTCCAGGTTAGTTTTAGCAGTACTTTCAATACCACTCCATAATTCTTTCAACCTATATTCCTTTGACGAATCCAACCCTAGACGCTCTAAAGCTGTAGTCATCTTCAACTCTTGATCCATATAGTTGAACACAGCATAATAAGCCTTACCATCCTTATCCATGCGTACAAACTGATTTTCTGACTTTTCACCATTTCCATCTACAGGATGAAAAGATTCCCCATTGGCTATGGCATTGATCTCAGCATTCGTCAAATATTTCATCGCTTTCTCTTTCACCTCTTTAGAACCGCCTTTGCTGAAATCATCTCCAGCAATGAAAATTCCAGTGATAACCCCCGAAGTGACACGCGCTCTGTTCTCACCATCTGTAGCATCACGCAATACAATATGGTCAGGATCATTAAACTGATAAACCTTATCCTGCCACCAACCGTATGAAAGTGCATTTAAGGTATATTCGGTATCCTTCATCTTGTTCCATGCATCACACGCAATTCTTCTGGACTGAGCATAATGAGCAGGAAAAACAGGAGAAATAGAAAGATTGATATACATATCACCAAAATATTTGTCAAGCAATTGCATTCCATAGTTATATCCCTGAATACCTGTTTGTATTTCCGGATTATACCATTTGTCGGCTTCCATTGCTCCATGTGTCATAAAGTCCATTTTCACATATTCAAAGCCAGCCCGATGGAATAGCTCCGATGTGTGTTTCATCATAGCTTCAATAGCCGGATGAGTAGGATCAACAGCATAAGCTCCGTCTAATTCCTGCGGTTTCCCATTTGCATAGAGATATACATCTTTATATTTATATCCCGGCATTTCTTTTATTTCACGTTCAGGATTTTTAGCCCAATCAGTAAACGGAGTCCAATAAACGCCGGCTACCTGACCGTTTGCCTTACATTTATCCACAAAAGCTTTCAACTCCTCTTCTGAAAAACTGTTCCAACCAGAATCCAAACCTGTATAAACCAAATTATCCGAATTCACAAAATGACGGGACTGCAAATTCTCTTTGTAAAAATCAGAAACTTCCAATGCTTTCGGATAGGTCAGATTAAATTGCAATGCTCCCCAGCTGTTCCAGCCAAAAGGAACAGCTTTACCCCAAGCTTTGGGCGGAGCAATCACAGCATTAGCCTGAGCGTATTCTTCCATACCTCCACGCCAGTCTTCAAAAAATCCTACTAAAATTTTAGGTGACTTGATTTTTGTACCTTTCAATGCACCGTGAGGTTTCGAGTCACGTGTTGTCTTATCGGCAATACCGCCATAACATACCAACGAACCTACATTATATATATTACCTTTACCTATTGTTATACCTGTTTTCCAAGAATCATGTTCTACAGAACCTACCACCACAGCTTCACGGTCATCATTATTAAATATGGCAGTGACTTCATAACTAGTCAGTTCTGTAAATGTGAGCGGATGAGATTGATATCTGATCCAACAGTCATTATCGAAAGGAATGAAAAGCGCACGATTATTTTCTCCCTGGTTCAATACTTCAGGCATTCGGTCCACATTGACCGGTGCCATATAATTCGAAGCTATTTCAGTCGTACTCTCCAAAGTGAAATCTGTCAGCACATAATCCTTTGCCGGATATACATAAAAAGATTGAACCAGTGCAGGCAGATTATTCCCGGTATAAGTCACCTCATAATGATACCCTTCTCCAAAATAATCATTGATTTTTTTTGTAGAAACATGATGCTTTGCATAATCACGAGTCGAAACAACACTGTCTGCCAACTTATAAGCTGCATATACATTATCATAAATAAGCTTAGAGCCTTTGCTGATATCAATACCATTAGCGTGAGCATCATACTCCAAAGACCATTCACCTACATTTAGATTTGCATTTTCAGTACACCCGGATAAAATAAGACCGGAAACGCCCAATGCAGAAACACAGAGAAACAATGATTTTAAAGTTAACCAATTATTCTTCATAATATTATTAGTTTGTCAAAGAGATAAATCTACTTAAGGTTTGCTTTACTGTCCGGAATTCTTTTCCTTTCAAGCATGGTCAAAAGTAGGCATATCTTGACAACCTGTTAATATACAAACGCTGCAATAAATAGGATTTTTGCAGCAATGACGCATCTGCACCCGCAGAATCCGCAAATGCATCATTTTTTGCTGCATTTCTTTCAATCAGAGATTCCCGTCAGATCTATTTTAACTTTTTCCTTGGATGTTTGATACTGTTTCTCAAACTCTTTCGGAGTCATTCCAAATTGTTTTAAAAATAATTTGCTGAAGTAAGATGAAGAGTTTATTCCTACCATATAACAGATATCCCCAATACGATACTTACCTTCCTGAATCAGTTCGGCTGCTTTTTTCAAACGGATCAACCGGATGAAATCTATGGGTGAAAGATTAAATAGAATCTTTATTTTCCTCAACAAGCTGGAACGGCTCATACATAAGATATCAGCCATACGTTCCACATTGAAATTTTCATCCGAGATATTCTCTTGAATCACATTGATCACTTTATTCATAAACTCCTCATCCGCCTTGTTCATCTGCATATTATGCACAGGGAAAAAAGGACGTTTGGAGAATGCCTCACGCTCTTTCCTTCGATTACTGAGTAAAGATAAAATCTGAGTCTTCAAATAGTTGAAAGAAAAAGGCTTTTCCACATAAGCTTCTGCTCCTATCTTCAATCCGTTAATCTTACTCTCCAAATCGTTCTTGGCGGTAAGGAAAATAACCGGAATATGGCACAAATCAATATCCGCCTTTATTTCCTTACATAATTCATAGCCATTCATCACCGGCATCATTATATCACTGATAACCAAATCTATGTGATTACTACGTAAAATATCCAACGCTTCCTGCCCATTCACAGCGGTTTCTACTGTAAACAAGGCTTCCAATCGTTCAAAGATAAAAGATCTCATGCTTTCATTGTCCTCTACTAACAATAAAGTATAACCTTTCATCTGGTCTGTTTCTGTTGATGTTTCCTCATCCAATACTTCTATATTTTGCTCAACGACCTTCTCTATTTGCTGCCTTACTTCCTCCTTATTCAAAGGAATGGTCAAAACAAATGTATTCTCCGGTTGTTCTATATCCAAATAAAGCCTGCCTTTATGCAAAGTGGCTAGCGAACGAGCTAAAGGTAACCCTATGCCTACTCCCATCCGAACTGTATCCTTCTTCTTTTCTACCTGATAAAAGGGTTCAAAAATCTGCTGGCTGGACGCTTCAGGTATCTTTTCTCCATCACTGACAACACGAACTGTAAAATCTGCTCCATCTTGGAATAAATCTATCATAATGGTATGACGGGCATATTTCAAAGCATTATTCAACAAATTACTCAATACTTTTGTGATAGCCTCCTTATCTATGGCAGCCATAATTCTTTCTTGGGGAATATGTTGCAATAACTCTTTCTGCTTTTGCAGAATAGTAGGCTCAAAACGAGTAATCGTTTCATTCAGCAATGCCGTTACATCAACCGTTTCAAATTTCAATTCAAATTTACTCGCTCCTATTTTTTGAAAATCAAGCAGCTGGCCGGTCAGGTCTAATAATCTCTTGGTATTCTGCCCGATTACTTTCAAATTTTTGTTCAATTTCTGATCCTTGATATCCATTTCCTCAATGGCTTCCAATGGACCATTAATCAATGTCAAGGGCGTGCGCACCTCATGAGCTATCTCAGTAAAGAAACTGACTTTTGATTCATAGAGTTCTTTCTCTTTCTCAACTTCAAATAACTTCTGCTTTTCTTCCATCTGTTTCTCTTTACGTCTTTTATACCAGAAGAACCAACAAAGTACAACACAGATTCCCCAGATAATATACAGGAAATAAGCCCAAACCGACTGCCACCAAGGAGGCAGAATAACAATAGATAAAGACCGGGTAGCATAGGGACCTTCTTTGACACTATTGGTAGCCCGAACCTGTAAAGTATAATTTCCCGGAGGCAATTTTGCATAAGAGATATTCTGATTACTTGCCGCTCTTATCCAATCTTTATCCAACGGAACCAACTTATAATAGTATTGATTGGATTCCGTAGTAGAATAACTTAATAAAGCAACATCAAAACTAATATTTGACTGATCATAAGGCAATACGATTTCATCCGTATGTTCTATACACTTTTTCAAAGGAGAATTAGGAGTATGAACTGTTATCTCCTGATTATAAATACTGAATTTTGAGATATAAACAGGTGGCAAGAAATTGATTTTTTCCGAAGAATTAGGATCAAATGCAATCAATCCGTCTATACCGCCAAAATAAAACTTACCATCCTCCCCCTTCAAAGCTGACTTATAATTAAACTGATTCCCTAACAAACCATCCTTAGTAGTATATACCCGCACGTCCTTCGATTCCGGATTAAACCTGACCAGCCCCCGATTTGTCCCGAACCATAAATTTGATTGCTCATCTTCCAATATCTTATAAGCCACATCATCCGGCAAACCGTCTTTAATGGAAAAAGAGGTAAAATCATCCGTTTGAGAATTGTAACGACAAATTCCACCACGATCAGTGGAAATCCAAATCCGCCCTTTACTATCCTGCATTACCGAACTGACAGAATTGGATCCCAATGTATTCTCCTTACCTTCCTCATAAGTATACTTTTTAAAGCTATTCTTTCCCGGATCATGCTTCCATAACCCGCTTCCCATGGAAGCGAACCATATCATTCCATCCTTATCTTGAAATGCATCGAAAATCCAATCAAAACCCACTTCTTCCACCTTTTCAAAATGAAAACTTGCAGGAGCCGCTTTATAAAGTCCCCAACCAGTGCCAATCCACTTATATCCTGCCTCATCTATAAAGAAAGTATAAACACTTCCTTCTCCTATATTCAACTCCTCAGGAGTATAATGATAAACTTTATTCTCTGGCAACTGAATCACATCCAATCCTTGTTTGAACAAACCACAAAACAGTTGGTTTCCTTTAACAAACATCCCCAAAGTAACCATATGACTCCTTTTATCATCATCATCTAACCTCAATCGGTTTACCTGTCCAGAAGCAATATCCAATATATTAATTCCATCGTCTTCAGTTCCAACCCATATATTGCCCTTATTATCAGAAGCTATTTCCCTTATCCGTTTTGTGGTCAACGAACGCCCATCACTTCCAGGTACATATTTATCAAATAACAAGTCATGATGAGGCAGATAATTCACTCCGCCAAACATGGTTCCCAGCCAAATTCCCCCTTCCCGATCTTGATAAATAGTATAAATAATCTTATCCGACAGACTGAACGAACGCATCAAATCTTGTTTCAAATGAACTCTTTTATTCTTCCTCTCATTCACAACAAATAAGCCTTCATGAGTTCCCACCCACAGTTCATCGTCAAAACAAGCCACATTACGTACAAATGTATGGTTAGCCTCAGGTATATCTATTTTTACAAGCTGATTCGTACTGGGATTATATTTCATCAATTCCCCTTCATGAATAGCCATTGCAATCCAATCACCATAATTACAAATAGAATTAATATTCTTTCCCTTTAACGAACGCCCGGTTTTATCAACACAATATTGTTCAAATTTATCCGTATTTCTATCATATCGAAAAAGTCCGACCCCCCATGTACCAACCCAGACATCACCATCAGGGCGTACCAAAATACAATCCGGAGCTTCTGTTTTAAAATGCTCTTTGTTGGTTACTTCATAAAAATAAAGTTTCTCATCCTTATAGCGAAAAACTCCCTGATCAGGAATCACAATCCAAATATTACCAATAGAATCCGCCACAATATTAGATACCCAATTATTCATATTCACCCCTTCCTCTGTTTCCATATTCATTGCCGTGAATATATCCAAGGCAGGATTATAACGATAGACTCCTCTATCCGTTCCTACCCATAACTGACGTTCCTTATCTTCAAACAAAGCAGAAATATTATGGTTTCCGGTACCGACTACATAGTCATCACAGTTCATCTGTACAATAGAAGTTCCATCAAAACGGTTCAAACCATTTTTTGTACCAAACCACATAAACCCGTAACTATCCTGAATGATAGCCTTCACATTACTTTGTGATAGTCCATTTTCACCCGTTATATGAGAAAAATAAAAATTGGATAATCCCTTATCAACAGCCTGTAATGTAAATACAACATACAAACAACATAAAATGAGCAAAGTCTTTTTCATAGCCTGTTCAAAATTTGAGCCAAAGATAAAAGAAAAAAAGGATAAATAATGCCAATATAAAAGAAATAGAGGATTGCCCTCTATTACTTTTCACGAATGACCATTACAAATCCCCCACCAGAAGCCATAAACATTTCAATAATATTCTTATTATCCGTATCCATTATTTTATGTTCGTATAAATTAGCATTCTTGTTACTTCTTTTTTTATCCTGAAAAATTTCAATGGTATATTTCTTATCCTGAGGCAGGAAAGAGCAATCCACCTGAATTGTCCTCTCACCCCAAGCGTTCAATCCGCCTATATACCAAGTATTTCCTTTCTGCTTAGCCAACACAGCATATTCGCCCACACAAGCAGCTAAGGGAATCGTCTGATCCCATGAAGTCGGAACTTCCGCTAAATATTTTAAAATATCAGGATACTTACGATACTCATCCGGAGAATCACATAAACAGGCAAATGGTGCGGAAAGTACAACAAACAAGGCCAATTCATGTGAACGAGTCCCCAATGAACTAGGCAACCCCGGATCGATCGGCTTAAATTTTTCCAATGTGCTGTTACGCATCGACCCCGGAGTATAATCAATTCCACCTCCCAACATACGGGCAAAGATACATTGAAGCTGATAATCCGGATTAGAAGTGGTATCCCACTTAAAACACTCCGCACATCGCATGGCTTCATAAGAAAGGATATTAGGATATGCCCGATGAAGTCCGGTAGGCTTGCTGCATCCATGAAAATCCACCATAAGATGCCGCTCAGCACAAGCCTTTGCCAGATTTTCATATTGAGGGATTATTTGAGCATCATCACGATCAAAAAAATCTATTTTCACCCCAACAGCACCCCACTTGCTGATAGAATCCAAATAACAATGCGGATGCTGGAATAAAGTAGCAGCAACAGTCCAAAGCCATACACCTACTTTTTTTTCTTTTCCATAGCGTATCACCTCTTTTATATCAATATTCTTATTCAAATCTGCATGATTAAAAACATTGCTCCAACCGGCATCGACCAGTAGATAAGGTATTTTGTTTTCGGAAGCGAAATCAATATAATACTTGTACATCTGCGTCGAAAGGTTTTGATGACCGGAAGGGAAAGGAGCTTTTTCCAAAATAGCACAATGCCACCATTCCCAAGTTGCTTTACCAGGACGAATCCAATCCGTATCCTTTATTTGTTGGGGCTTGGCCAGTAAGTAAATCATTTCATTAGTCAGTAGTTCCTTATCATCCTTGGCAACAATAGCCATACGCCAAGGAAAAGCATGGTTACCAGCAGTACGTGCTAAATAATTCTCCCTTTCTTTTACCACCGTAATAAAATTTCCCCAACTGCCCATCTCTATTGTTTTAGGATAGGTCGCCCAATAACCTTTCATCTTGCCATCTTCTTTACGAAGATACATACCCGGATAGTTATTTAAATCCGATTCAGCCACCACAACACGCACATTTTGCACCTTGTTTGTAAATAAAGTTGGTGTAATACCATATTTATGTTCTTCTATTTTAGAAATGCCCTCGTAAAGCACATTGCTCAACTCCCAAGCTGTAAAATTAGTTGTTTCAGGTAAAATAACTGCCGGATCATCAGCCAGATTAAAAGAAGCTTCTTCATCAACTACAATCAAAGAATCCTGCTCCGGAAGATTTCCACAAAAACGATATGCCATTCCTTCATTATACATCCGGAATATAACTGAATAACCATCCTTGAATTTCAAGGAAAGTTCATTATAATGGTCTGTTAATTCACGATAATTACCAGCTACCGGATAAACCTTCTCAGAAGTACTACTTGTAGAAGTCCCTACCACTTCACCATTCTTTCCCCATATATTACCATTTTGCATCGTCATACAAATAGCAGAGGGATGAATGACAGACCTACCTTCCAAACTTAAAGAATATTGTAAGACCCTTCCATTCTCTACAGTAAGTACCAATTGCCCGTTTGGGGATGATAATTCATAAACAGACAGCATTTGTGCCTGTGCAAAAATGCACAGACACAATGTTACCAACAAAAGGAAAAAATTCTTTTTTCTCATACAGCACACAAATTACGATGGATTTGTCCACCTTGATGGTTAATGTCCAATTCTCGCACCTTATCCAAAAAATCAATGGCTTTTCCCATTTCACGCAATCCTAAATACCCCAACCCCATCACATAATTACAATGAATGCAGTTACGTTTATCCAAGTCATCTTCCCAAATAGCCAGATCAGGCAGAGAAACAGCAAAATAATCAATCCGACAGTGGTCAAACAAATGCTTCTCACCATGCTTTATCAATTTGTTAAAGCAGCTGCGTGCCTTATCCTCTCTACCCAACGCACGCCATGCCAGACCTTGATAGAAAATCTTATCGGGTTGTTGGTCATTGTAGAAGAAAGCCTGTTGTGGTTCTGAAGAACCAATGGTCGCTTTGGTAAAGCAATCTATAGCTTGTTGCTCATTTCCCAAGCCACGAAACGCCTCACCTTTATAATACCAGATATCATTCTCTTCAGCATTTGCCAATTTTCCCTCACCCAAATTAAATGGATAAGCATCCGTTTCATCCAAAAGAACTAAAGCATCGGCATAGCGTTTTTCACTTAAAGCAATCTTTGCTAATTCTACACGACACAATACATATTGTCCGGTGATTTTTCCTTCTCCTCCTTCCCATGGATGGAAATTACGCGCGGCAATCAATTCTTTTGCTTCAGCATAGCGGCCTGATTGATTATACAAAGTGATACGTTCAATGGAAAGATCATCACGCTGCTCTACTTCGGGCAGATGTGCTTCCAAAAAAGCCAAACGTTCACTATGCGGCCGCCCTAAACGTTTATAAAGTTGATCCAACTCCATTAAGATACGAGAATCGTGCTCATCCAATGCATAAGCTTTTTCCAAAGTTTCCAAGGCTTTCTGCTTGTCATCGCGTTTATTATAATAAGCCAACGACAAATTACGCCATACGGTGGGATATGCCGGATTTATGGCCGCAGAATGTTCCCAACAGGCAATGGCATTGTCATACTGACGGTTAGCATACCAGAAATTACCTAAACTATATGCCGCTTTTGCCCCATGAATATTCAGACGTAAGGCATCTTGAAGAATCAATACTTCTTCTATACGATTCGGGAAACAATATGAATGATTCTCTTTTTCTGCCCGCTGATAATATTCCAATGCTTTACTCTCATCTCCCTTACAGGTATGGAAATATCCCATTGCATAATAAACGACAGGATATATTTCTGTAGTTCCGGTTACATGGCATTCCAGTAAAGATAAAGCTTCCTCATACAATCCGGCAGCAGCAAAATCCAATGCGTATTCTATATATCCGTGCGCCCAACCACGCATCAACTCTTTCATTTCCTCCAACACTTTCACATCCCGGGTCAACAAATAATGTTCAAAACGGCATCCCATATTAAAACGATCTATCTGCAATGATTCAGCTACGAGCGCCAAAGCTTCCTCTTTACGACCCAATTTGCGTAGAATGGAAGTTTTCAACTGACGCGCTTTGTGATTATGCCAATTACGAATCAATGAACGGTCTATCTTGTCCAAAGCACTTTCATACTTTCCTTTACGAGTGTCAAGTTGTGCTAGTGCATAATAAGCCGCATCCTGCCAAGCAGCATTCCATGCCGACTTAAAGAAAGCATCATAAGCCTCATCCCACTTCTGTTGCATCATACAACTCCAGCCCAAATTATAATAAGGTTCACCGTCATAAGGATTCGGATTACGTTCAGTCAAGGTTTCCACCGCTTTCCGGAAATAGCTTTCTGCCATTGCAAATTGTCCTTTACGCATCAACAATAACCCCACCGCATTGTTACAACGTACATCTCCCGGTTCACGCCTTAATGCTTCCATATAATAATCCATCGGATTATAAGTAGCATGGCGATATTGTTCCAAGTGTAGTCCGGTCAAAAACAGTTGTTCAACAGAAGCAATATTCTGAGGATCTTTAGCAGCCTTAGCAGGATCAGGAACCGGCCTGATTTCCGGTTTATCCGCCTGATAAGAAAGCAAAATTTGTCCTTCCTTATCACGAACCTCTGCACATACCTCCTCTTCTTTTAGTCCTTCTGCCGCAAAAGTCGTAATAAACGGTTCTGATGGCGAAATTTGTGTAGTCTTATCCAATAATACAGTGCCTTTAATAGCTTTTACTATAATACGTACTCCACTATTCGCTCCCGTAGTATAAAGCACCAAACGGGCTTTACCTTCCTTTATTTCCAAATTCAACAAAGCATCTTTGGTTGCATTCTTTACATAACCCACTTCACTATAAGGCATAAAATACTGTACCCATGATTTTTCCTCATAGGGCTGTAACCAAGTAAAGTCCGGTTGGTTATCCGTATACATACCGGTCATCAGCTCAATATAAGGTCCGTCCTCATCAGTCAGATTACGATCCCAAGCCTTACCGAAATCACCATTTCCCCATGTCCATTGTTTCTTTCCCGGAGAAACATGATGATCGGCCACGTGCAGAAGTCCCCCACGAACATCTTCTTCATAGCCACCCACAAAATCATATTTAGACTTGATAGCCATATATGATGTAGGAACCGGAATATTCTTATATTTAGAGATATCCACACCAGCAGAATAATCTTGTTTATAATAAACTCCTGTAGCAATAGGGAAAGAAGAGACATCGCGCTTGCCGTGATCGAACACCGCATTCACATCAGGCGGGAATACCGAATGATAATGGTCATTGACCACCACTGCAGGGTTGGCCCACCACAAGAAAGTCTGAGGGAAAGACGTACGATTATAAATCTTCACTTTAATTTCTATATAAGCCTTGCCCGGATAAAGCGTAAATCCCTGCATACCTTTAGTACGAAACATTCTCTCCACTTCATTGCACCATATTGTCTTGCTGCCATCCGCATTTTCCTCTATCAAGAAATCAGTAGGCAAAAAAGTAGAAGGACGGTGATGCTGAGGCCAGTTAAATTCGATTCCTCCAGAAATCCAAGGTCCTGTCAGTCCCACCAATGCCGGTTTCACAACTTGGTTGTAATAAACAAAGTGACGTTTCTTCACCTTATCATAAGCCATGTGTATACGTCCTCCCAACTCGGGAAGCACCATCACCTTGATGTATTCATTCTCGATAAACAACGCATGATATTTCTTGTCTGCTTTCTTATCTGAAATCTTCTCGACTACCGGATAAGGATAAACAGCTCCACAACTTCCCTGATAAACTCTCTTTTCAAGAAAAATAGGATTCTTCTCTTCCTCTCCTATCTCATAAGTAGGAAGCATAATATCTTCCTCCCATGCACGCACCTCACTGCCATGAACGGTACTTTGAATTAAATATTGAGTTATTTTTTCCATAATAAATGATTGTTATTTCACTAATTCTTTTTCTATTTCCTCCAGACTCTTTCCTTTGGTCTCCGGCAAACGGAATACAACAAATATTCCCCCACTCAGGCAAATCAGCCCATACAGCCAGAATGTCCCGGCAGCTCCCAAACCACTATTCAACATCGGGAAAGTATAGGTCAGTATAAAGCAGGCCGCCCACAAAGCGAAAGTGCAAACAGACATGGCAACTCCACGAATACGGTTCGGGAAAATCTCAGAGATAATGACCCACATCACTGTAGCCAAAGTCATGGCATAACAGGCAATAGCCATCACAACAATAATCAACAGCACAACTCCTGTGATATGAAAATAATAAGCGGCTCCCATAAAGGCATAAATTACTGCCAGTCCAAATGATCCGATCAGTGTCAACGCCTTACGTCCCCAACGGTCTACCACAAACATGGCTAGAATAGTAAATATGACATTTGTAATACCGGTCACCACAATATTCATCAAGACATCAGACACGCCATAACCTGCCGCCATAAATATTTCCTGTGCATAGTTGAAAATAACATTAATACCACACCATTGCTGCAAAATAGCCATGACAACACCTATAGTCAGCACTTTATACATAGCAGGATTCAATAATTGACGAAAACCTCCTTCTTGCGTCTGACAGGCTGAAGCCGCTTCTATGGCCGCCAACTCAGTAACAGCATATTCCTTTCCTCCCATACGGGTAAACACCTTGAGTGCAGCCTCCCGCTTTCCCGAAAAGGCTAACCAACGAGGACTCTCCGGTAATATAAAACTAAAAACAAAGAACAAGGCGGCCGGGACAGTCATTGCCCAAAACATCCAGCGCCATCCCATCTGTCCGTTCCATGATTCACGGATCATTTCATGAGTAGCTCCTAATGCCACAGGCTCGGCTATCTGCCAATTAACAATCTGAGAAGTCAAGATACCTAACACTACCGTCAATTGATTGATAGATACAAACCGTCCGCGCAGATGCGCCGGAGCTATTTCTGCTATATACATAGGTGACAAACTGGAAGCGATACCGATAGCAAAACCTCCTATCAGACGAAATACATTAAATAAAGTAAAGGAATGGACAGCCCCCGTACCAACAGCCGTACAAATAAATAATCCTGCCGCCAGAATCAAAATAGGTTTGCGCCCCAGACGGTCACTCAGTTTGCCGGCACTTAGCGCCCCAAACAAACAGCCAATCAAGGCACTGCTCATAGCCCAACCCTGCATGACGGGATTACCGGCTATACCGAAATATTGTTCATAGAAAGGTTTGGCTCCTCCGATTACGACCCAGTCATATCCAAACAGGAAACCTCCCATAGCGGAAATCAAAGCAATAAGGAATAGATAAAAATTAGATTGTGTTTTCATGGTTATCAACTATTAGTTATTTTTTATAATGCAAAGTAACAAAGATTCAAGGGTTTAAGAAATAGAAAAAATTACTTGGGACATGGACAATATTACTATTTTTATTTTGCAAGTTACTTTATCATAAAACAAGGACTACACCTCAATATACTGAGATGTAATCCTCAATCAAGCTATGCAAAGCAATCTATTTTTTACAACAATTCCAGCAAATCTCCACGTTTCATATCCACCGTTATCAAACCTTTTGCATCAGGATTTGCAATTGCCTCCTTACTATTTAAAAGCACTCTATATTTTTTCCCTTGAGGAATTTTCACTTTTAAAACCTGATCAGCAGTAGCTTTTAAAGAAGCTTTATTAATGACAGCATTCGTCCACTCAGCAGTCGCTTCAGCTCCTCCCTTTAAACATAGACCTTTAAAACCACCATCTTTCCATTCAATAGGCAAACAAGGTAAGAATTCTACATAACCCTCATGATTCTGTATTAGCATTTCTGCCATACCAGCTGTACCGGCAGGATTCCCATCAAACGAATAAATATCACCTTCCGCCCCAGCAATGCCACCTGGAGATACAGTCATTAAATTTTCACGTGAAAGCTTACCTTGTAATAATTGAACGCTCTTATACGCTTCCTGCGCATCTTTCAACCGGGCATACATACAAATCATATTAGCACGACTCCACTCTGTATCTTCCCAGTTCTCGGCAGACAAGCGATTTTCAATGGTCTTGCGGGCAGCTTCCGCCAGTTCAGGAGTCTTCTCCAAAGTAATCTGAGAGAAAGGATACAAAGCCAGCAGATGAGAGGTGTGGCGATGGTTGGGATGTGCTTCTTCGAAATCTTCAAACCACTCGCGGATAGCGCCATTGGCACGCAACTGGATGGGAGGAAGTTGGACAATAGCGGTACGCAGGCTATCGGCAAACTCGCGGTCGGTATCTAATATTTCTGAAGCCTGAACACAATTCGACAAGATCTCGTAGGCCAGTTCACGGTCACAGGCAGGCATCATGGAGGCAACCATTTCTTCACCGCCTACTGTACGGAACCAGTTTTCGGGTGAGATGCTCGGCCCTGTCATCAGATAACCACTCTTCGGGTCTTTTGCCAAGAAATCCAAAATGAACTGTGCATTACCTTTCAAAAGCGGATAGGCAGTTTCGGCCAGATATTGCTTGTCCTGTGTAAATTCGTATTGTGTCCAAAGATGAGAAGCAATCCATGAGCCTGCCATAGGAAACAGTCCCCAAATAATCGTGCTGGATGCAGGAGTATATCCCCAAACATTAGCGGTGGTATGGGCAGTCCAACCTTTACATCCATAGACCACTTCGGCAGTCTTTGCACCGTGATGCGCCAAATCCTTAATATAGGTAAACAGGGGGGCATTACATTCGGCAAGATTGCCGACATTGGCTGCCCAATAATTCTGTTCTGTATTGATATCCAGATGATAGTCATTGGTCCAGCCCATGTTGCACGCCTTGTTGTCATTGAAGAAACCCTGCAAGGCAATGGGCAATGGAGAGTTTTCACGAGAACTGGCAATGGTGAGGTAACGGCCATACTGGAAGAACAAGGCATCCAAACCAGTATCAGTCTTGCCTTCCTTCACTTGTTTCCAACGAACATCCGTAGGCAACGCGCGGTTAGCGTCCTGCCCGAAATGAATAGAAACACGATTATACAACGTGTTATAATCCTTTATATGCGCCTGCTTCAATTCATCATAAGATTTAGCTATAGCCTTCTTCACGCCATCAGCACAAAGCTTCTTGTAATCAGGACTTTTATAATCGGTACGCACATCAACAATCAAAGTCACGGCATCAGCTTCTTTTATACCTACTCCAGACTGTTCCATCTTTACCTCTCCATTATCAGCCAAAACGGCTATTCTTCCTTCAAAACAGACTCCGCCCGGACCATGCAAGGGAAAATCTACTTTCCCGGTAAATACCAATTGGTTATCTTCTACAGAAAGATCGGCTTGACGCATCAAATCCAATCCCATATTCATAGTAATGGACTTTTGCTTATCAGCGGTCAAGCGGAGTACGAGAACATTATCCGGGTTTGTAGCAAAATACTCACGTTTATAGTTCACACCGCCGGAGTTGAAAGAAACGCTGCTGATAGCCTCATCCAAGCTTAACGAACGGCGGTAGCCGGTTACTTTACCTTCGGGGTAAATGAATTGCATCTTCAAATCTCCAATGGGAAGATGAGTTCCGAAAGAAGTCTGGTTGCCATGAAGATTATCTCCGGCTATACGGTTTCCTTCCGATAGTTTTCCCTCAAAGAACAACTTTCTGAGCTGGTTCATTTTCTCTCGCCCGAAAGGTTTGTTCTGGTTCTCATTGTACTGGCCGGACCACATTGTCGATTCATTCAATGCCAGTTTCTCTTCCTCTATTCCACCATAAGTCATAGCTCCCAAACGCCCATTACCGATAGGTAAAGATTCCATCCAAACTTTTGCCGGTTGGGCATACCACAATTCTGTAGTTCCACAGGAATCTGTTGCACTCTGGCATCCGGAAAGGGCCAAAGCCATTGCTGCTAAATAAGTCTTAAAATGTTTCATATTTTTCATGATTAATAGTTTCTTCTGAAACAAAAGTAGATATACCTCTCCCATTAGGTAGAGAAAAACTCGCCATTTTTAGACTCTTTTGCTTCAATCGTAACCTATAAAAGGGAGTTATTCAACATTTAGAAATCTTTCCCGGCACAAATTCCAATACTTCACCATTTGTTATCATTTTCCCGGTGAGGCAGTCATTACAAACTCCAACGTTCCGCCATTCATAATATCCTGATGAGTAATATAATTCTTTGTATATTTCTTGCCATTCAGTCTCATGGAACGGATATAAATCTCATTGTGCTCTTTGCGTGGGGCCTTAATGGTAAAAGTCTTTCCATCAGGCAACTGAATAACCGCTTCCTCCAACATAGGAGTACCGATAATATACTTCCCGCTAACCGGATTTACCGGATAAAAGCCAAGTGCGCCAAACACATACCAGGCAGATATTTCCCCGCAATCATCATTACCGGCATAACCTGAAGAGGAATCATTATACAGTTCATTCATGATATGTGCCACATATTTTTGTGTTTTCCAAGGTTCTCCCGCACACGCATACAGATAAGCCACATGATGGCTCGGCTCATTGCCATGCGCATATTGCCCTACAAAACCGGAAGCATTGTCATTCAGTTCACCACTTTGGTGATTGACTGTGAAAAAGGTATCCAACTTTGCCGTAAAAGCTTTGTTTCCCCCTGTCAGTGAAATCAAGTCAGGTATATTCTGGGGTACATACCAGAAGTATTGCCAGGCATTCCCCTCAGTGAAAGGGTAGCCGCCATTGGCTCCATACTTATAAGGATCGAAAGGCTCCATCCATTCTCCTTTCTTATTTTTCGGTTGAAAGAATTTTGTTTCTGCATTAAATAAATTCCTGTAAAAAGCAGAACGCTTCATAAAGCGGCTATAATCTTCTTCTTTCCCTAATTTCCGGGCCAACTGTGCGACACACCAATCATCAAAAGCTTGTTCTAAAGTAATAGAAACAGATTGTGTCTGAATGTCCTCAGGCATGTATCCATATTTCTCCCATACTTCAAAAGGAGAGTTCGGATGAGATACGATGGAACTGCTATGAACCGCTTCATAAGCTTTTTCCGCATCCACTCCTGCAACACCTTTCAGCACAGCATCCACAATAACAGGAATGGAGTGATTACCAATCATACAATAATTATCCTGCCCCCATAATTGCCACACAGGCAAATAACCATAATAGTCATATTGCCTCATCATGCTTTTAATAAAATCAGGAATGCGGTCGGTATGCAGCAAAGTATAAAGCGGATGAGCTGCTCTGAATGTATCCCATAAAGAAAAAGTGGAATAATGAACTTCATTATCGGCTACCTTACGTGTCGTATAATCAGCAGCCATATATTCACCATTTACATCGCTCATCGTATTAGGTTGTACCATAGTATGATATAAAGCTGTATAAAAAATCTTTTTCTGCAACCCGGTACCTTGGATGATGACTTTCTTCAATTCTTTCTCCCAGCTGGCTTCGGCAGCAGAAGCAATATGTTCAAAGTTCCATCCGGGAACCTCAGCTGCCATATTCAACCGGGCATTTTCAATGGAAACTGGAGATAAAGCGACTTTACATATCAATTCATTATTCCACTTCTTGTCGAAACAGAATAATCCACACAGTTCTGTACCATTAATGACAGGAGTATTCTCATACCTCCGATTGCCATCATGTAACTGACTGGATAAGATTGGTTGGGAAAATTCAAGATGGAAATATATTTTCCTCAGTTTTGCCCATCCTGTAATAACACGATATCCTTCTACTACTGTAGGAGAAACTACACGGATTTGTGATTGAATAATCCGGCGGTTCCAACTCTCCTTATTTGCCGAATGATCTAAATCCAACCATAATTTCAACTGACCGCCATCAGAATAGATATAGCGATGTATCCCTACATGCACAGAAGCCGTCAACTCCGCTTGAATCTTCTCATCCGTCAATAATACTTGATAATACCCCGGACGCGCCTGTTCGTGTTGATGAGTAAAAGACGATTTCCTTTTATCACTCATGGTAGGAAATAGAAGGATATCTATAAAATCGGAAGCACCGGTTCCGCTTAAACGTGTATGACTGAAACCATAAATAATAGAATCATTATAATCATATCCCGAAGCTTGTGCCCAATCAGGCGCTTCACGAGTATCGGGACTCAGCTGCACCATACCAAAAGGGACAGTAGCTCCTGGATAATTATTCCCAGAAAGACTGGATTGAACAGCACCGGTTCCAATAAACGGATTAACCCAACGAGTTAGATTTTGGGCACTAATACAATTTACAGAAAGAATAAAAACAGCCAATAAATTTGCAAATCTTTTCATCATAGATTTAAGTTTCATTTATTGGCAAAATTAGTATATCCACACTCCCCACACAGATAAATTCTCGTCTATTTTAGCTTCATTTGCTTCATAAAGGCAAGTTTCTTGCCTCATCACCACTAAATATTACCATTATTCCGTTCATCCCAATTCATTTACCGCTAATAATGATTATCCCGACATCTCCAATCCCTCTTAATGTAAAAAAATCATAAATTCAGGAATGTTACTCCAATTACCGTATTCTTTTCACCTATTTTCTTATATTTGTAAATTATTCCATCACACAAACGTAAAAACAAATGGACCAGACCTTACTAAAATACTGGAAAACTTGTCTTCAAGATGCAGAGCGCAAAGCTATTGCTCTCAAAGGACCACGAATCACCCTAAACATTGGTGACAAGATACTTAAATTCATTCCTCTCAAAAGTATTCCTGTTATTTTCCCTGATTGGAAAGCAGAAGACAGCAATGAAAAACAAAAAGTAATGATTGCTCCTTGTATTCTTTTGCCCGAATTTGAAAACGGCTGGACTTCCCAATCAGAAAGACCGGAATATCCCTTCTTGATTACTGCCACCATGTTGCCTGACGGCAAACTAACCGTATGCGAGAACGAATCAGACAGAATCCCAATATTTATTCGTAAATTTTTGGAGCCTAATGCAGCCAATGACCGCACTATAGCTTCTCTTTCAAAAGTAGATCAACTACTATCCAATTTTAACACTGAAGAAACAAAATGGGAGGCCTATTGGCAAGCATGCGAGCAGCTTTTCAAGAAAGCAACCGGCAAAACTTTCAGCACAATGAATTACTATGATAATCCAGAAATCATTATCATAAAAGCCTCCGAGCGCAATATGGCACAGCCCATAATCACACTATATGACAAACTCTTAAAAGATGACAATACCACTCCACATCCCCTGTTGAATTTATTAATACAAACAAAATCTGCTAACGCTCTTCCTATTCCAACTAACCGGAAAGTATATTGCAACCAAGAACACTGGGCACAAATGAGCAGCGACTTTCCTTTGTCCATATCTCAACGCGAAACACTAGCAATGTACACAACACCGGAATGTGCTGATATTTTTGTCGTCAACGGTCCTCCGGGAACAGGAAAAACCACTTTTCTGCAAACTGTCATCGCAAACAGACTTGCTCATAACATTCTAAACAATCCGGAAGAGCCGGAAATTATAGTTGCAAGTTCAGCTAATAATCAGGCAATCACCAATATCCTGAAGGATTTCAAAGCGGAAACAACCAATGACACAACACATCCCCGGTTGTCCAACCGCTGGCTACCCGAACTGGATACATTAGGCTTATATCTGTCAGGGAAAAAAGAGCTGCAACAACAGTACAAAATGATGTTCAATCCCAAAGGGGATGGATTTCCGGCAGCATACGATACACCTGAACGTCAAGAAGAGTACAAACAATTCTATCTGCAATGCTTCAATAACTTTTTCAAGAAAAACTATCAAGACGAAACAAAATGCCGGCAATTTCTCCGTAAAGAAATGCAAGCCCTCCAAAAAAAGATTATTCTCTGTATCCAAGCTGCCGAAACAACAGAATATGGAAACCGGAAGGAAAACAATATATTACAGAAGTTTATCCGCAAATTCCATGAGCCATTACCCTCCTACGACAAAGTAATAGAACAGTGGACTTTGACAGAAGAATTCAAAGAACGTTACGAAAAAATAAGTTCCAACCCTGAGTATGGCAACTTGCCTTATACAGAAGACATGGCAGTAAGGCTGGATATCAGCTATCGGTATCAAATGTTCTGGTATGCCATACATTATCGGGAAGCCGAGTTTATTCACCGGTTAAGCAGGTGCGATGAAGGCAAACAGCGCACACAAGAAGCCTATACCCAAAGATTAAAACGTTTGGCTTGCGTAATGCCTGTTTTCATCTCTACTTTCCATTCTCTACCCAAGTATATGACCTATGCGGAAAACGGAAAATGGGATATTCCTTTATACAATGGAATAGATCTGTTGATTGTAGATGAATCCGGACAAGTTTCACCCGAACTTGCCGTTCCCTCCTTCAGTTTGGCCAAGCAAGCGATTTTAGTAGGTGATATTCAACAAATAGAGCCTGTATGGTCCATTTCTGATGAATATTCATTCATTAATTTAAAGAATCTGGACATTGTTTCCAACCAGTCCTCGGAAAAATACCGTTTTTTAGAAAACAATGGTTTCCTTTCTTCTTCCGGAAGTATAATGAAACTGGCACGTAAAAGCTGTAATTTTACAGTAAAAGGTGAAAAAGGAGCTTTTCTGACCGAACACAGACGATGCGTAGATTCCATTATTGCCTATTGCAATGATTATGTTTACCACGGCAGGTTACTTCCTAAAAAAGGTAACGAAGTAAAATACAAGTCCCTCCCTTCCAAAGGATATGTACACATCAACAGTTACAGCAGCCCTGGAAAAACAGGAAGTCGCCTCAACCGGGCTGAAGCGGAAGCCATTGTCTGTTGGCTGGAACTGGAAAAAGATAATCTGGAAAAGACCTATAAAAAGCCTATTCATGAAATTGTAGCCGTAGTAACTCCTTTTAAAGCCCAAGAAGCCGAAATACGGCATCAAATACAAAAAATATCAGGAAATGAGAAATATAAAGATATGATCATCGGCACAGTACATTCCCTGCAAGGTGCCCAATGTCCGATTGTTCTTTTTTCAACAGTCAACTCTCCTGAAGACCATTCTCTTTTTATGGAGCGTGATGGAAAATACAATATGCTCAATGTAGCGATATCGCGCGCTCAGCATCATTTCATTGTTTTTGGCAACATGAATATTTTCCATCCGGAAGAAAACACCCCGGTAGGAAATATGGCTAAATGGCTTTTCGATGATCCATCCAACGAGATTTCCAACAACTTTATTTACCAACAGGAAGTTCCGCTGTGCACCTACCACCCCACCCTTCGTCTGTCCACCACAGAAGAGCATATCCAGGTTCTGCACCAAGCTTTTGAAAAAGCAAGACACCGTCTGCTGATTGTATCTCCATTCATATCTATCCACGCCATAGAAAACGACCAGTTGGTTCCGCTGATACGCCACACGGTACAACGAGGAGTGGATGTCACAGTCTACACCGATTCGTCTCTAGATTATGATACGAAAACCAATCAGTTGCTCAGCCGTGCCGAAGAGGGACGGAACATATTAATAGAAAATGGCGCAACCCTCATTGAAGTAAAAGGTATCCACAATAAATCATTGGCCATTGATAACCATACACTTATAGAGGGTTCTTTCAACTGGTTATCTGCCAACCGCCATAAAGAATACTCCCGCCACGAATGTTCCATAGTTGTATCATCTGTTCAAGCCGATGAGTACATCAACAATCTGATAAAGGAACTAGAAAGCAGAGAAAAAACCTTTCAATCCCTATCTAAGCCTACAATCAATCTTGACATTGACCAAAAATATCCGGGGTTCTTTACAAAAGAATCTTTTAATGATTGTACAGAAGAAGATATTTGCCGTATAAAACAAAAAGTCCAAGAGTTAGGCATTCAGAAAACAGTCCTTCCACCTTATATCCATAAACAACGTGAAACTTTCCCACGTGCTTATGAACCTTGGTGCACAGAAGAAAAGGAAATTATATGTGAGTTGATGCAAAAGACCAATCATCTTTCTATTTTTATAGAATGTCTGCAACGTACAGGACAAGCAATTCAAATTCAGATAGAAGGCAAAAACAATTGATTATAATCCTGAACTGATATCCTTTTTATGATATTCGGGAAACTTGGGAAACAAGAATCAGTCCCTATACGGAAGAGAGGAAAAGACAAATTACTTTTTGCCTTTTCCTCTCTTCCGTATAGCATATGCAACTCCTGCCCAGAGTTCCTTATTTTTTGGAATACATCCAGGTCCATTTATGCCAAAGACTCTCTAACGGTCCCTGCTTATGTCCTTTCAACCACCACTTGCAGAACTGTACTTGCAACAAAAAGAGTACAAAACCAACCAACAAACTCAACGTATATCCACAGTACGGAGCCAGATAAAGTCCGAAAGGGAAATAAATAATAGCTCCGGCAATAGATTGAGTGATATAATTAGTCAGACTCATCCTACCATAATAACGAAGATTTGATACAAAATTCTTGAACCTATCCCGTTGATAAAGCAATACAAAAGAAGCAACCAGTACAAATGTAAAAGCGAACTTTTGCCACATATCAAAAGCAGTTCCGGCAGTCTGGCGAATGAGTTCACTGTCACTAGCCATAATCAACTCTTTCAGTTGGAAAAGCGGAGCAAAAGAGATAGCGGAAATGATAAGAGCCTTCACCCAAAAACGAGTATGTTTTTCGGAAGTTACAAATAATTGTTTGCGTCCGATATACAACCCCATCAAGAACAAGCCGGCAGTCTGCCAGAAACGCCCTGCTCCCAGAGCCCAATATAGACTGGCTTTCTGACCAAAGGTCATATTCTTACCCAAAAACTCCCACAAATTCCCCTCTTTGGTATATTCCGCCACTTCTTTATACATCGCGCCCACTCCCCAATCGGGCAAAGTATGAGAAGGATCAAACAGACCTACTATATAATGATACCACTCAACGGGCTGCAATAAAAACAAAATAGCCGTAACAAGTATGGCACAGTCACTCCACTTGCGCACCACGAACAATACGATTCCCACTACCGAGAACAGCAACAACACATCTCCTGCCGGAAAAAAAGCTGCATTCAGCGTAGCAAAAGCTACCAATAACAGTAAACGCCACAGAAAACGATAACCAAAATCTTTTCCTTTACGCTGTTGGTTAGCCGACTGAATATAAAATGTAAATCCAAACAGCAAAGCAAAAATGGCATACGATTTTCCAGCCAATAAAGTAAATGTAACATTGAATACCCCGTCATTCAGTATATTCAACCATGCAGGCTGGTCTACCGGATAAACCGGAAAGATGAAATGCTCCAAACTATGCACTAAAAGAATTGCCATGACTGCAAATCCCCGTAAAGCATCCACCACCTCAACGCGTGGCAGTTTTTCTGATAATTGTTTTTCCATGAACTAGTTATTATTGTTTATTTAAAATTCGTTTTACCCAGCGGTTGCCCGGTTTCTCAAAATAATAATAAGAAAGCAGACTCAGCCCGATAGTGACTGCAAAGATAAGCGGAATACTGATATACAGACTGATATGCCAATCGTATGTTTGCGCCAACTGCACATAAGCAAATAATATCCACTATACTCTCCTCTTCGGTGCTATTCCTGCTCTACATATCCGGGGGAGCGGTGAGCAACATTGGATAATAGACTACAGACAATATCATCAGAGTTTTGACAACTCTTACCAAAAACTGTATGTTAAAAAGAGGAACTGATTTCCTACAATATTTCCTTTAAATTCCAAGCCTGTATATGCCTGACCCCTTCATTGGAAGGGAATTGTACTTCATCCATGGAAACGACATATTTTTCATAATTATCACCTATCGTCAGCAAAGGAGCATATTCCCGTTCCATGGTTTGTGCCGTTTCCAACATGTAAGTTGCTTGAAGATAAATCACTCTATCGTCCTTCATAGCAACAAAATCAACTTCTTTATCCCGAAAAGAACCTGTATATACAATATAGCCTAAACGACGAAGTTCCAAATATACTGCATTCTCCAACAAATACCCGACTCCATAAGCAAAGCCCGGATAAAGAAAATTCTTAAAGGACAAGTCATTCAGATAATACTTGCAATTACCTGCCACCACATCCTTTCCTTTTATATTGTAACGTTCTGTTTTATAAGCAAGAAAAGCTTCTTCTATATAACCTAGATAATTAGATAAGGTATCATAACTCACCTTCCGGTTCTTGGATTTAAAGAAATTAACAATATGCTGAACGGAAAACAGATTGGACGCATTATTCACCAAATAAATAAAAATATCATCCAATAACCTTACATCACGAACGGGTTTACGCTTCACTATATCACGCAACAAAATCGTATCTTTCACAGAAGCGACGTACTGTTTTTCTGACTCGACAGTGGGCAGGTTGTACAATTCGGGCAAACCGCCTTTCTGTAAATAGGCCAAATAAGAAGCCCGACCGGCAGGTTGCTGCATCAACTGTAAATATTCAGCATAACTATAGGGGAATATATGAAATTCTACATAACGACCCCACAAAATTGCCAATCTTGTCGGTATAAGATTTCCGTTCCAGTCCCAATTGATACGTATTTCCACCCCAAAGGTTATACTTTTCTAAAGCTTTCCATTTATCGTCCATACTCGAATCTTTTCCCACAAAGATAGTTTTTTTCGAGTATAATCGAAAAAAAAGCACTGTTTATTTCTTTTTTCGAGTATAATCGAAAAAACGTATCTATCTCAAACTGAATTAAAGAAAACGAATACAATCCGGCAGTATGTAAAATTTAACAAATTACTTAAACAAGCAAACTATTATTTTCCTACATTTGTTACCAGTGAAACTTTAAATACGAAAGAACATGAAAGCAAATCCTGTATTTAGTTTATACATCCCTACCAAATTAGTATTTGGTTGCGGAGAAATCAAGAAATTATCCAGTGAAAAATTACCGGGAAAAAAGGCACTGGTCGTCATCTCATCCGGAACTTCCATGCGGAAATATGGATACTTGGAGAGAGTACTTGCCCAATTAAGACTGAATAATGTAGAAACACTGGTTTACGATAAAATCCTTCCCAACCCCATCAAAGAACACGTCATGGAAGCAGCCGCCATCTGCCGGGAGGAAAAGTGCGACTTTGTAGTAGGACTGGGAGGCGGAAGTTCCATCGACTCAGCCAAAAGTATAGCTGTTATGGCCTGCAACGACGGTGACTACTGGGATTATGTATCAGGGGGTAGTGGCAAAGGACGTCCTGTTACCAAAGCACTTCCCATTATCGCCATCCCTACTACCGCCGGAACCGGAACAGAAATGGATCCATGGACAGTGATTACCCACGAAACGGCTCAAGAAAAGATAGGCTTCGGTTGTCAGCTGACTTTCCCTACCTTATCTATTGTAGACCCGGAACTGATGGTTTCCATTCCTCCGCACCTCACCGCCTATCAAGGGTTCGATGCATTCTTCCATGCCGCAGAGGGTTTTATCGCCAATTGTGCAACACCCATCAGTGATCTTTACGCCTTAGAAGCCATCCGTCTGATCTACAAATATCTGCCAGTAGCCGTAGCCGACGGAAAGAATTTGAAAGCGCGTGCCAAAATTGCTTGGGCCAGCACCTTGGCAGGCATGGTGGAAGCCACTTCAAGCTGCACTTCCGAACATTCATTAGAACATGCCATGAGTGCTTATTATCCACAACTTCCTCATGGAGCAGGACTCATTGCCTTGTCTGAGGCATACTTCGAAACTTTCCGGCATGACTGTACAAAACGTTACATGAAAATGGCTGAAATGATGACCCAGAAAAAGAGCAACCGTCCGTCCGATTTCATTGATGCATTGATTACACTGCAAAAAGAATGTAAAGTACATTCTATCAAACTGAGCGAATTTGGTATCCAATCCGAAGATTTCCCCAAATTCCTGCAAAATGCAAGAGATACGATGGGAGGACTGTTCACTCTCGACCCACGCCCGATTACAGACGAAGAAATCCTGCATATCTTTAAAAATTCTTATAAATAATGGATAAAGAACTAGACCTTGCCGTAACCTGTTACGGCAAGGTAAAACCATTGAAATATGATTTGGTCCTCCTCCCTTGGGGAGCTACCGAACCGCATAATCTGCACCTGCCTTATCTGACAGACTGCATTCTGAGCCACGACATCGCACTAGATGCTGCAAAACTGGCAAAAACACATTACGGTATTCGTTGCATGGTCATGCCTTACGTCACTGCCGGTTCACAGAATCCGGGACAACGCGAGCTGGATTTCTGCATCCATTATCGCTATGAAACGCAAAAAGCGATTTTAAGCGACCTAGTTGCCTCTCTATACGCCCAGGGATACCGCAAAATGGTCATTATCAACGGACATGGCGGCAATACATTCAAAAGTATGATACGTGACTTGTCACTGGACTACCCCGACTTCCTGATAGCCAGCAGCGAATGGTTTGCCTTTGTCCCTGCTAAAGAGTACTTTGATGAACCGGGTGACCATGCAGATGAATTGGAAACTTCTGTTATGATGCATTATCATCCGGAATTGGTAAACCTGGATGAAGCCGGAGATGGAAATTATAAGAAGTTCGCTTCGCAAATGCTGAATGAAAAAGTGGCATGGATTCCGAGAAACTGGCAAAACGTTTCGCAAGATACCGGTATAGGCAATCCTAAAAAAGCAAGTGCCGGAAAAGGGAAGAAATACGCCGAAGCAGTCGTCGCAAAATATGCATTGCTGTTTGAAGAGTTGGTACATAAAGAACTTTATTAATAGTTTTAGAACTAAACAGGTTTATTTTCTTCATAATAAAAAGCATAAATTTAGCACATCATATAAGTCACATCCAATTATATCACTGCATATAAACCAGTTACCCAACAATATATTCTGAAAAATATTCCAAAATATATTTGATATAATAAAATTCTAATGTACATTTGTGAAGTTAACTATATACTAACCTTTAAAAGCAGATCTTATGAAAAACAAATCACTTTTTTTAGTCCTAGTCATTCTTTGTTTGACTAGCGTAGAGATCTATTCTTCCCGACAAGAATTAAAGTTTGATGCACCTCTTCCGAGCAACACAGAAAACGGAAATGCTCGCAGTGATTACGGACCTCCCGGTGAAGGAGATAAATGCTGGTATTTCGATGGAGCGTCTTCTTGTGTAAATTTTTCATTCAATAATTGTTATGAAGACCCAAACCAAAGGTGCGGAAGAGATGAAGGAGCTCCCAATTAATTTAACCGACTAGCAAATCATTCCATAGGGTATTTAAGATCTTTCCTATTCATAATTAGTTGATCCAATCTACAAACTGAAGATAATTAAATACCCTATATTTAATCTATAGTGTATGAAATATTTTTTGTATATCTTCACTTATCTGCTTCTAGGAGCATCATGTTCATCTCCTTCTCGTCCAATAGACTATGGTACAGAATTAACAGCTACAGACTCCATCTGCCTGTCTATAGATGAACATACACATTATGAAAGCAAATCTATATTCCAATTTGAAGAAAACGGACATGAGTATCTTTCCTTTTTGAATGAAAAAGCAAGCTATAAAGTTCATATCTATGATTTGGATACCAAACAAGTTATTAAAACAATTCATCTACAAAAAGAGGGGAGAAATGCAATGCCATCAACTAATGGCTGTTTTCCACTTAGCTCAAAGCATTTTTTAATTACAACTTGGAATGGAGTTTTTGGAATTATCAATGAAAAAGGAGAAGTGGAAAATAAGAATAGCTTTTGGAAAGACAGCGTAAACTTTCATGCTTTCGACCACATTTGTTGCATGAGTTATACATATCGACCTGCCATAATTAAGGATTCTATTTTATATTTCAGTCAATCATTATTAAAATATCCCCGTAAAAAAGATGAATGGGATAAAATACCCATATTTGCTTATGCAGACCTTCATAAAAAAAAACTAGGGTGGACAGAACTACGATACCCATCTATTTTTAACAAAGATGAGATAGACTACATTCTGTATGACCCTGAAATCAGTTACACATATACAGGTAAAGAAGTTGTTGTTTCACTGGGACAATATGACAGCATATTTGTATCTTCTGATTTCAAACATAAAAAAGCGTATAATGCTAAAAGCCATTATCTGCCCCACGTGCGTCCAGTCTCCCAAAATTTACAAATTGATTTATTCAAAACCATACATGACAGAGGATTACAGCCCCATTACCACCACTTGATGTATGATAAATACCGAAAAGTATTCTATCGGTTTGCCTTAATGCCGGATGATAATATAAAACCATTCTCCAACAATCCGCATCAAAGTTTCTCCATCATCATTCTAAACAAAGACTATGAAATTATTGGTGAAACAAAATTTCCCGGCAACACCTATGCCCATCACTTGTGCTTCGTAGGTAAAAAAGGCCTGTATATTTCAGAGAATAATGAAAACAATCCTCAGTTTGACGAAAACAAACTGGTATTCAGGTGTTTCACACTTCAAGACCGGAAAAAATGAAGAAAAAGAACTACTCAATCATTCTATGTGGAGGACTGTTCCTGGCAAGCTGTATGTCCAATAATGACAAATGCCTTCAAAAACTGTTTGATGAAGTCGGAGTTAAGAAATCACAAATCCACAATGCCACCCACCTTGTTACCATATTGGGTAATGGTTGCAAAGGATGCATACACAAAGCTCTGTCAGAAATACATAACTCGACCGATACTATTTATATAATTGCATGTAAAAGTAAAAAGACTTTCAATTTAATTACCAATAAAAATATAGATGACTACTCCAATGTATACCTAGACACTAAATCCATATTAGTGGAATTGGATATGGCTAAAAACACACCTAGAGTCTACCTTTTAAATAATGGTAAATATGTGTCGCACTCTTTTTATGGAAATGAATCTCCCAGCAAAGAAGCGAACACCACCATTACATTCAACACAAATGAGATAGATTTAGGCAAAATCAGCCGCACGGAAAAGGCAAAAATCAAATTCACAATATGGAATACAGGGAAGAACATAGTAAGAATCAGTCATATAGATCTTTCATGCGAATGTTTGAATATTGAAAATGAAATTACTGAAATAAATCCGGGAGACAGCACTTGTCTGAATATCATTTTCCATCCCGATGACATAGGAAAGTTTCAAAGAGAAATTTTATTATATGGTAATTTTGACTCATCTCCCAAACTTTTAACCATTACAGGAGAATGCTTTTAATAAAATAATACAATCTCGCTATAAATAACTTTTTAGCTATTTATAGCGAGTATACCATCCATTTCTACCCTTTTGAAAGTTCCTCCAATGTTTTTTCCTCGTACCTGCAAATCGCCTCCTTATAATCCTCGGAAATCAATTTCGGTTCTTTGGTAGCCAGGTCATAACCTACCATCACCGTGCGGCACTCACACTTCACCTCATGGGTATCCGTAGTCACGGCACGCTGCAACAAGGTAAAACTCTTATGCCCCAAATGTACCACAGCCGTTTCTATCACCAGATGATCCGAGAAAAATACCGGCATAAAGAAGTTTGCATTGATATTGGCTACCACAATAGCCAGCTTGCTCCAGTCGGCACTGCCTAATACATCTTTTATATAAGTAGTCTTTGCCAAATCGTACAAAGAAAAGTAAACTGAATTGTTCATATGACCAAACTGGTCCACATCGCTGAATCGTATCTGCACCGGCATAGTATGCCTGAATTTTATATCCTCTGCCATAGTTAAGCTTATTAAAATCGTTCAAATATAACACTTTTCTCAATAATTGAACCCTAAATGACAGATTATTCTTAATTTTGCTGCGAAATAAATGAATATGTAATTTTAATAACAATATAAACATGGATAAGAAGTATAGCAGGGAGACCTTATGCGTACAGGCAGGCTGGACTCCGAAAAAAGGCGAACCGCGCGTTTTGCCTATTTATCAAAGTACCACATTCAAGTATGACACCAGCGAACAGATGGCGCGTCTGTTCGATCTGGAAGATTCGGGATATTTCTATACACGCTTGCAAAACCCCACCAATGACGCCGTCGCCGCAAAAATCGCAGCATTGGAAGGTGGTGTGGGTGCTATGCTGACCTCGTCCGGCCAGGCTGCCAACTTCTATGCCATTTTCAATATCTGTCAGGCAGGCGACCACTTCGTATGCTCGTCTACCATCTACGGAGGTACATTCAATCTGTTTGGCGTCACGCTGAAAAAACTGGGCATCGAGTGTACCTTCATTGACGCCAATGCATCCGAAGAGGAAATAGACCAAGCTTTCCGCCCGAATACCAAAGCGTTGTTCGGCGAAACCATCTCCAATCCGAGCATCGATGTGCTGGACATCGAAAAGTTCGCACGCATCGCACACAAGCACGGTGTGCCTTTGATTGTGGACAACACCTTCGCCACTCCCATCAACTGCCGCCCGTTTGAATGGGGAGCGGATATCGTCACCCATTCTACAACCAAATACATGGACGGTCATGCCACCAGTGTAGGAGGCGCCATTGTGGACAGCGGCAACTTTGACTGGGAAGCCCATGCGGACAAATTCCCCGGTCTGACCCAGCCCGACGAGTCTTATCACGGACTGACTTATACCAAAGCGTTCGGCAAAATGGCTTACATGACGAAAGCAACCGCCCAACTGATGCGTGACCTCGGCTCCATCCAGTCTCCGCAAAATGCGTTCCTGCTGAATCTGGGATTGGAAACATTACACCTGCGCGTGCCCCGTCATTGCGAAAACGCACAGAAAGTGGCCGAATGGCTGGAAGCCAATCCACAGGTGAAATGGGTAAACTATTGCGGTCTGAAAAGCAGCAAATATTATGAACTGGCACAGAAATATATGCCGAACGGCTCTTGCGGTGTTATCGCTTTCGGACTGAACGGCAGCCGCGAAGAGGCCATCAAGTTTATGGATGCACTGAAACTGGCCTGCATCGTGACTCATGTGGCAGATGCCCGCACATGCGTGCTTCATCCTGCCAGCCATACACACCGCCAGTTAACGGACGAGCAATTGATGGAAGCCGGAGTTGCTCCCGACTTAATCCGCCTGTCGGTAGGTATCGAAGATGCCAACGACATCATCGCCGATCTGGAACAAGCTTTAGAACAGATTAAATAAGATAAGCCATGGCAGTCAAACGGGTTGTTATCATCGGAGCCACTTCGGGCATCGGGCTGGAAGTAGCCAAAGGCTACCTGAAGGCCGGATGGCAGGTAGGCATAGCCGGACGCAGGGAAGAGGAATTGGAAAAGCTCCGCCGGACTGCTCCCGGACAGGTGTGTGCCCAAGTCTTGGACGTCACTCACGAAGATGCACCCTATTTGCTGAAACAACTGATAGACGAGTTGGGAGGTATGGATTTATTTTTGCTGAGCTCAGGCATTGGTAAACAAAACCTCTCTCTGACACCCGATATCGAATTACAGACTGCCGCCACCAACGTGGAGGGTTTCATCCGCATGGTGACGGCAGCCTATCATTATTTTGAACAGCAAGGACACGGACATCTGGCTGTGATAAGTTCCATTGCCGGAACCAAAGGACTGGGTTCGGCTCCCGCCTATTCCGCCACCAAACGTTTTCAGAATACTTATATCGAGGCTCTCGACCAATTGGCGCATATCAACCGCTTGCCCATTGTGTTTACTGATATTCGTCCCGGATTTGTAGCCACCCCGCTACTGAAAGACGACAAATATCCTCTGCTGATGAACGTTTCCGCAGTCGCCGCCCACATCATCAATGCACTCAACAAAAAGAAACGCACCGTCATCATCGACCGGCGTTATCAAGTGTTGGTGTTCTTCTGGAGGCTTATTCCCAAATGGTTATGGGTGCGTCTTCCTGTCCGCAACTAAGAACAACCCATATCCCCCCGATTATTTTTTCCCCATCTGAAAGAAAAAAACACTTTTCTTTGTAACAACATTCTTTCTGCTTCCGTCTATCTAAATGAAAGCGCTTTTAAAAGATTACCTAAAGTATAAACATAAACAAAATAAGACCATGAAAAAGTACATATTGGCATTAGCATTATTATTTATCTGCCACATCGGTTTTGCCCAAAACCTTAATTCCCTCTTCGATGAATTCGGGAAAGAACCCAACGCAGAGTGTATTAATATCTCACCGTTTATGATGACCATCGGAAAGATGTTTATGGGAAATGACAACGATGCGAAGCTTGCCCGGAAATTTAAATCAATAAGAATTCTGGACTTGGAAGCTTGCTCGAAAAATGTACAGGAACGCTTCAACAAAAAGATAAACGCACAGCAAATTGAAGGATACGAGACGCTGGTTCAGGTAAACGATGAAGGTGAGAAGGTGCGCATTCTGGCAAAAAGCAAGAATGACGTGATACGTGAACTGCTCATCGTATGCACCGGAAACGGCGATTGTACATTGGTGCAGCTGAAGGGAAAAGTGAGCAAAAGCAAAATAGCCAAACTATTGGCAAAAGAAATGTAACATGGACGCCGCTAGTTTTAAACAACAATTTCTACCTTGCCATGCCAAACTCTATCGAGTGGCCTTCCGCTTGATGGGCAATGTGCAGGATGCCGAGGACATGGTGCAGGAGGCGTATCTGAAATTGTGGAAAAAGCGCGACGAACTTCCCGAGGTTGCCAGCATTGAGGCTTATTGTGTGACGCTTATCAAAAATTTGTGCTACGATTCCCTCCGTTCCTGCAGACCGGACGAAGACAGCCGACTGCCCGAAGAGCTGAATCTCCCGACAGACAGCAACATGGTGCACGAAATAGAACAAAAAGACGAAGCGAATCAGGTAAAAAAATTAATCGGACAGTTGCCGCGGCAACAGCAACAAATCATCCTGCTGCGTGACGTGAACGACTGCTCTTACGAAGAAATAGAACAAGCCACCGGACTCACGGCCGTCAATATCCGTGTATTGCTGAGCCGTGCCCGCAAAAAGATACGTGAACAATTTAATGAACTTATGAACTATGAAAGTAAATGAAATAGAACAATTACTAGTCCGATATTATGACGGCGAAACGAATGAGGCCGAAGAAAAAGAACTGAAAAAGTTCTTTGCACAAGAGGACATTCCGGCACACCTACTTGCCGAGAAAAAACTCTTCGCGCAGCTCGCCTCCCAACCTGAACCGGAAACGCCCGAAGGTCTGGAAAGTAAATTAAGCGGTCTGATAGACGAATGGGATACGCGCGAACGGCGAACCATGAAGATAAAAAAGCGTACACGCATCATCCGCTTGCAGTGGATGGGCAGCATTGCCGCCAGTCTGCTCCTTCTCTTCTCGGTAGGAATGTATCTGTATAAACCTTACACATCTCCTACCCCGCAAGATACCTGCGCTTCTCCTGCCGAAGCATACGCAGAGGCCCAAAAAGCACTGCTCATGTTTTCGTCTGCGCTCAATAAGGGAGTGCAACAAGTGGAAACGGTACACGAGACCACCGAAAAGATACAAGAGAATGTAAACCAACAATTGAAACGAATTAAAAACTTAAAGTGATGAAACGTACATATATTATTACCCTGTTACTGTCCCTCTGCTCATTATTCACTTATGCACAGGACTCTTTTTTTGACAAGTATGCCGATATGGAAGGTGTTACATCTGTATATATATCCAAAGCGATGCTCAGTCTGATGCCCGATATGAAAGCCGAGGGTGTCAATATCGGAAAAATGGCAAGTAAGTTGGACAATATTCAGATTCTGAGTTGTGAAAAGGCGTCTGTCATTGCGCAGATAAAGAAAGATGTCAGCTATATCAACCCCAAGAACGGTTACGAGGAGCTGATGCGCATCAACGATGAAGGTGAGAAGACTACGATTTTCTTGAAACATGATAAGGAAAAGCAAAAGGAATTCGTATTGCTGAGCGAGGAACAGAATGAGCTTACCATCATCATCATCACCGGAAACTTAACATTGCAAGAAATTCAAAGCATCATCAATAAGAACTGACGATGGAGTACTCAAAAAAGACCTTGAGGTTTTGAAAAAAGACCTTGAAGTCTTTGAAAAAGGTGAAGGAGTTTTTTAAAAAGACCTTGGTCTTTTATCAGGCAACTGTTATCACGAAAAGCCTTCCGCCTTTTTCATTATAACGGTTCTTTGTGACAGATTTTATCCATGTAACACGTTTCACATCAATCCATTATAAATCAATATATTATCCCCACAATATGTGTGAAACATGATTTGTATTTATCTCTGTTCAAACACTTTTGCCGGAAGAAAAGCCGTAAATATGTACCCAAAAGGTCTCTTAAGACCTTTCCCAAACAATAGGGAAAGTTTTCTCCAATAGTAGTAACAGTCTTCAAGAACAATACCTATTGTTTGGGATATAAGATACCGTCACATTATCTCAGTTCTTATACTTTACCAGCATAACCACCGGATTAGACTCCTCATCCAATCCCGCTGCCACCTCTTTCAACCGGCCTTGCAGTCCATCTTCTTGATAAACTTCGACCAGCTGACCGGCTGCCAATGTCTGAACAACCGCGATTTCATTATTATTGATTGGGCGCAAAAACATATCCACACCGCGTTTCTTTACAAAATCACTATTGAGCACCTTTGCCTTATAAAGCGCATTGTCCTGCTTATCGTACATGAAATCGTTCATAAAGAATCCTCTTCCGGTAGTAAAATCAAACACTTTCTTTACAGTGTGAATAAAATAATAACGGTCGGTGATAGCTCCCATTGTCAGGAGTATCTCCGGGTCCTTGGTCGGCGCTTTTGCAAGGAAAGGAACCAGTTCGTTTTTTTCGGGCACATAATTATACACCGTGTCCGAAGAACAGTCAACCAACAGCCATTCTCCCCGGTTCGGAATAATCGGACGTACAGAAGCCATCGCCACTCCATCTCCCTGCTGCACACAAGGAGCCTTGACTACATCATACGGAAGATAGATGCCACGAGTGACACTTCCGTCTTTCTTGGAAATGAGCGAGTGATAGGATTTTCCTTTCTCTCTGGGCTGTCCGTCTTTATAATAGACAGACATATCATAACAAATCAGATTGTCTTTGTCATAATTGAGAACATCCATGTATTCGGTATCTTTGGGATGAGCGAAAGAGCGCTTGAAGTTTCCCGACAAATCATACACATAAATCTTCTTCGCTGCAGCGCAGTTGACAAACATTTCATCGTTGTTTTCATCCAGAATAATTCCGTTGATAAAATTATATTCTTCGGCACCTTGTCCCTTCCGGTTTATTTTCCGTATGCCCTTACCGGTCTTTCTGTCATAAACAAAAATGTCGCCGTCGTTTGCCCAGTTTTTCACCAGCAGATATTTGTCGCCTATATCCATCACACTCCCTTGAGTCACAAATTCATCACTTGTCTCCAATGGAATGTATTCCACATCCATAAAATCCTGAAGGAGCACTTCCTTCTCTGAATGTTCGCCGGCAATATCCACCGTGACCATCGTTGCCTGCTCTTTTTCCGTTCCGCATCCTGCACACACAACCATCAAGAGCAGTGCTGCAAATAGTTTTGTCTTTTTCATTGTGTTATTTGGTTTGATAAATCATTTCTTCCTTTTCTGTGTGGGCAAAGAAAACTCATGTGTCTGGCTCACCGCACCGTTGCTCTCCGTGGTATAAACCCTGAACACGGCCTCTCCTGTCTTCAGCTTTCTGCCGCCGCGGATTGTTGCCGTATAACGAATCGTATTTCCCACCGGCATATAGGCAATCTGCTGTGCCGGAGAGATAAGGATATGTTTCATGCCGGTCACTTCTTCAATCATGGGAGTGACATTGTAGGCGGGAGCATCACCGTCATTCACCACATCGAATACCAACTTACTGTCTTCCTCGGCATCAATCGTATGATTACGATTGTCATCGATAAAGCGAAGATTCGTGACACACAAACCCGAATAGGCCGGTGCGTAGCCGTCATACCCTCCTGCCGACGAAGTGCTATAAGACGGGTGCGACGTGCGGCTTTCTATATAATATCCTTCTTCCGTGCCATCGTCGCGCCGAGGGGTAGTCACCGCATTGCCTACTGCAGCCCCGGCCACTGTTCCCACCAAAGCTCCGAACTGTGAGGCGTTATATCCGCCTGCCCTGTCGCCTATAATGGCCCCCAGCACACCGCCGATGGCCGCACCTGCCTGCACTGCCGCCGGGTTTCCCTGCATACCATAAGGAGAACATCCCGACAGGATAAGGGATGAAAGCAATATCAATGCTATTTTTTTCATAATCAATGTGTTTGTTGCTCTTTCTATTGACAAATATACACTTTTCGGGAGAGAAACATCCATTTTTTCCGTTAAAGTTTCATTCTCCCGACTTCTCCTTATCGCTGCGAAACGACAGGCAGATAAGGCTAAATAACATAATTACTGACGAAGGAGGGATATTTTTCCCTATATTTGCCTGCAAGTACTATCAATGAACAAATAAAAAAATGGAATTAAAAGCACAATATCAACAACGGATTGACGAAGCGGAAAGAGAACTTCAAATAGTAAGGAACAAGATTCTGCGCATCAGCAGTCTGCGGGTTGTCCTGTTTTTGGCTGGTATCTTCGGAGTGATATATGGCTATGATGCCGGAGCAGCTGCCTTATGCTTGATCACTGCACTCACCTTCGTACCGTTTCTGATACTGGTGAAGTTTCACAATAGACTCTTCTTCCGAAAAGAATGGCTGGAAACATGTATTCGCGTCAATCAGGACGAGATTTCCGCATTGGATAATAACTATGAGCCGTTTGACGAGGGGACGGAGTTTATTAACGCAGGTCACCGCTATTCCCTAGACCTCGACATCTTCGGACATCATTCACTGTTTCAGGCAATGAACCGCACCTGCACTTCGTTCGGAAAAAACAAATTGGCGGAATGGCTGCAAGAACCTTTGGAAAAGAAAGAGGAAATAAGGGAACGGCAGACAGCAGTCAGCGAACTTGCCGGGTATGATAAGTTCCGCGAATGCTTCCGCATCACCGGCCTGCTTTACAAGGGCGAAGCCGATGACCGAAACGAGATTAAGGAATGGACGGAATCTTCTGCTTATTTCAGCCGAATGTGGTGGAGCCGTCCTATGCTTTGCCTTGTGCCTTCGGCCAATGTCATCCTACTGGCACTGGGAATGACAGGAGTGATTTCAATGAGTTGGTTCGGGCTTGCGTTCGGTACTTTTGTGGTGGCGAGCTTCGGGCTTATCAAACACGTCACAAACCTGCAAGGGATATACGACAAAAAGCTCCGCATCCTTTCCATTTATGCCAAACTCATTGCGCTCATTGACAGGCAAGAGATGAAAGCACCATTGCTCGCCCGCCTCAAAGCAAAGTTCGGCACGGATGGGAAAAGAACTTCCGAAATACTGAAGGAACTGGCTACCGAACTGGACAAACTGGACTTGAGAAACAACCAAATTATGTATGTACTCTTGGAGGGATCTTTGTTTTGGCAACTCCGCCAGGTGATGCGTATCGAAGCGTGGAGAAAAAAATATGGAGAATGTCTTCTTCATTGGCTGGATATGCTCGGCGAAATGGACGCACTCTGTTCGATGGGAACTTTTGCGTTCAATCATCCTGCTTATACTTATCCTGTGATAGCCGACAAACCGTTTGTCTTTTGTGCGCGGGAGATGGGACATCCGTTGATGCCCGTAAGCCAATGTGTGAAAAACGATGCAAAAATTCCTTCGAGACCTTTCTTTGTCATCATTACCGGAGCGAATATGGCCGGGAAAAGTACTTATCTGCGTACCATCGGAGTAAACTATGTACTTGCCTGTATCGGCAGTCCGGTGTGCTGCGACTCGCTCGAAATCTATCCTGCCCGGCTCATAACCAGCTTGAGGACTTCGGATTCGCTCAACGATAACGAATCATATTTCTTTGCCGAACTGAAACGTTTAAAACAAATCATCGACCGACTGAACTCGGGTGAGGAACTTTTTATCATCTTAGATGAAATCTTGAAAGGTACCAATTCGATGGACAAACAGAAAGGGTCTTTTGCCCTTGTCAAACAGCTGATGACACTGAAAGCAAATGGCATTATCGCTACACACGACCTCTTGCTAGGCAAATTAATCGAATACTTTCCCGATGAAATCCATAATTATTGTTTTGAGGCAGATATTACAAACAATGAGCTGACTTTTTCCTATAAGATGCGTGAGGGCGTTGCCCGCAACATGAATGCATGCTTTTTAATGGAAAAGATGGGGCTGGTCATCAACGACTAACCCCACCCAACAATTTATCACATTAACGTCTTAAGCAAGTAAGGTTCACCTTCACAGGCTTGCTTTACTTTCATAACATAAAGAGTCATAGAAAAAATCAAAATTTATTAGTCTCTAAGCAACGTGTGAAATCTAATGCATCTTGTCCGGTCAGATAGTACACGGAAGATGCTGCTTCATACGTATAAGGGATGAAACGGAATAACTGGACAGCCGCAAATCTCTTATCATGAGAAATGAGATAATCCATCCGAACGTTACCGTTTGACTTTACTTGTACATCACTGTCTTTGCCAAATGTTTTCTTATCCAACCGGGCTGTCAACACATGCAAATCGCATACATCAAAGAAACAAGACCCCTCTTTGGTCACACTCCCCGTAGGAGTGTAAACCCATTCTTTGCTTCGCCAGAAAAGACGGAAAAGGGCAGTAAGAATCAGAATTGTACCGACCGTCATAAATATCATGCTCATGGTGGATGTAGCATCACCCATCCGCAAAGAGGTAACGAAAGCGCCAATACCGCCAATGGCAAGTAAAGCCGAAACAATAACTGATGAAACACTGATACGTTTTACTATATCGGGATGTACTCTTGAAAACAGAGTGACATCTGCTGAAACTGCATTATTCATAATCTTCAAATTTATTCTGTTACTAATAAGAAAAATATAATTATCCTTATACACCGACTTATTACCCTGCTGCAACAAGATAAAATCAATGCATAAAAAACACAAGTAAAAGAATAAAATCTAAATCAGAATACGCCTCATGCCAAAGATATAATGCTCGCAAGCATCATCCCAACTTTGGCTGCGCGAAGTATCATAAACACGTTTTGAACAATGAGTAAGCACGTCCATACGTGTGGCCAATTTGCGCAATAAGGCTTTAATATATTGTGTAGTCTCTATAGAAGAGAAACGATATAAACGCTCTGCTGAAGTACTTACACGATGAGCTAATGTGTAGGCATCGCTGAACTCCATGTCAGCCAAATATCTTTCTCTCTCCAAAGGAATAATAGCACCTTCATTCACAGAATGTGAGTGAGTGAAACAGTCATCTTGCACAGCACATTGCCCCGGCACAGCTATCGAAGAAGCTACGCTGAGATGCCCTGTCTTGACTCCTGCCAATGCAAGCACAAAGAATAATATGATTGCTATGAATCCTTTCATCTTTTTATTTTCCTATTGCAAAGATAGAAAAATTCATCTTCCCTGTTTCATTTCCTATATTAAATTAACAAACAACAAGAGAATTTGTTCAACAATTACAAACAAATAAAAAAGGGTCGTAACCAATTGATTACGACCCTTAGTATATATAGTTGTGTACAGATTACTCAGCTTTAGGGGCTTCTTCTGTAGTTGCAACTTCTGCAGCAGGAGCTTCAGCAGCAGCGCTATCAGCAACTACAGAATCAACTTCTACGATTTCTTCTTCTACAGCTACAGTGTCAGTATCTGCTGCAGTTTCAGCCTGAGAAGTTTTGTTACCGCAAGATGCGAAAGAAATAGCTGCGAAAGCTACGAACAAAAATGCTAACTTTTTCATTTTTTTGCTTTTTTAAATCTGTAAAACAATCAATTGCTTATTAAAACATTGCAAAGGTATATACTTTTTTGATATGTTGTACACTTTGCCCTCTTTTTTTTGATACTTATTTTTTAAGACTTATATAAGTTGCAATGAATCAATATTTTATGTACTGTTAATTTTTCGAGGTTCTCTGTGTGCTATTCCATAGAATTATGTAACTTTGCGGTTGGAACAGTGATTAAGATTGGATTATACTATAGATGATATGACAGAAGCATCCGTTTTTGAGGGGAAGAAAGCCGTATATTTTACGTTGGGCTGTAAGTTGAATTTTGCAGAGACTTCTACAATAGGGCGTTTGTTGAAGGAGATGGGAGTGAGGACGGTGCGAGCCGGAGAACGTGCCGATATTTGTGTGGTGAATACTTGTTCGGTGACAGAGGTCGCCGATCATAAATGTCGGCAGGCTATTCACAAGTTGGTGAGACAACATCCCGGTGCCTTTGTAGTGGTGACGGGCTGTTATGCTCAACTTAAACCGGAGCAGGTTTCTGCCATCGACGGAGTGGATTTGGTTTTGGGGGCAGAACAGAAAGGAGATATATTGCGTTATTTAGAGGAACGTTTGCCCTTGTTGCCGGCAGAACGTAAACTTGCTGATGCGGAGCACGAGGCTTACACAGTACCTACGAAAGATATACATACATTTGTCCCTTCCTGTTCATGTGGCGACCGGACACGTTATTTTCTGAAGGTGCAAGACGGATGCGATTACTATTGTACGTATTGTACGATTCCATACGCTCGTGGGCGTAGCCGTAACGGTAGCATAGCCTCATTGGTTCGTCAAGCAGAACAAGCAGCATCGGAGGGCGGCCGTGAAATAGTGTTGACTGGAGTGAATATCGGAGATTTCGGTAAGACCACCGGCGAGAGCTTTTTGGATTTGGTGAAAGCGCTTGACCGGGTGGAAGGTATAGCCCGTTATCGTATATCTTCCATCGAACCCAATTTGCTGACAGAGGAAGTATTGGCCTATTGTGCAGAGTCGCGTGCGTTTATGCCTCATTTTCATATACCATTGCAAAGCGGTAGTGATGAAGTGTTGAAGCTTATGCGTCGCCGTTATACTACAAATTTTTTTGCAGAGAAGATATCACGTGTGAAGGAACTGATACCTGATGCCTTTATCGGTGTGGACGTGATTGTAGGTACAAGGGGCGAGACAGAGGAGTGTTTTGAAGAAGCATTCGAATTCATTCGTTCGTTGGATGTGAGTCAGTTGCATGTGTTCAGTTATTCGGAGCGTCCCGGAACGATGGCTCTGAAAATAGAACATTCCGTTTCGCCTGAGGAGAAACATCGACGTAGCCAACGGCTATTGGAGCTGTCTGATGCGAAATGGGAAGCGTTTTATCGGCGTTACATCGGAACCGAGGCTGAAGTCTTGTTGGAAAGGTCCCGAACGGAAGGAGTGATGCATGGCTTTACGGCCAACTATATCCGGGTGGAATTGCCTGTCGAAGAGAATTTGGACAATCAGATTGTCCGTGTACGTTTAGGAGATTTTAATGTAGACAGATCGGCTTTGCGTGCCACCTTATTATAATAGTAGGAGAGGAAGGATATGGATAAAGTGGCTGTAGTCATTTTAAATTGGAACGGAGAAGAAATGCTTCGTCGCTTTTTGCCTGGTGTGCTGGCTCATACACAGGCAGAGATATATGTGGCCGACAATGCTTCTACGGATAAGTCGTTGGAGCTTCTTTCAGTAGATTTTCCTGCAGTGAAAACAATCTTATTGGAACAGAATTATGGTTTTGCCGAAGGGTATAACCGGGCTTTGGCACAGATTGAGGCCGAATATTTTGTTTTGTTGAATTCGGACGTGGAGGTGAAAGACGATTGGATTTCTCCCATGTTGCAGTATTTGGATACCCATCCGGAGGTAGCAGCCTGCCAACCCAAAATCTTAAGTTGGCATGCACCGGATAAGTTTGAGTATGCGGGAGCGGCAGGAGGATACATGGATGCTTGGGGATATCCGTATTGCAGGGGGC